>Ga0182024_10002969_pt1 | contig 41232 bp, 37 predicted proteins | sample P32metaG_FD_120480 | JGI IMG/M metagenome (GOLD analysis project Ga0182024, IMG submission 120480) | Permafrost microbial communities from Stordalen Mire, Sweden - P3-2 metaG (Illumina Assembly) | ecosystem: Environmental > Terrestrial > Soil > Wetlands > Permafrost | place: Sweden: Stordalen...
CTTGAAAACCGCAGGGGCCGCCAAGCCCCCGGGGGTTCGAATCCCTCTCCCTCCGCTAAAACCCTAGTGAATAAGCGCGTGGGCCTTTGGCCTAGGCGTGGGGGAAAGTGTCGGTGAAGGGCGTTGCAGTGGGTACCACGCACGCTGCCACGGCGAACGACCCGGTGAATCCTTGAATGGTCACGGAGTGCGAACCGACGCTATACGGCCCGCTGGTGAATGGGTTGCTGGTCACATCCAGGGTATTCCCGTCAACCGCAATGGTGGCGGGCAAAACCGGAGCCGTCTGCCCGTATCCTGCGGTGAACGTAACGATCAGGCTCCCACCCTGAGCGGTACCAGGGACCGCGCACGTGGTGTTATAGGCCCATCCGGTTCCGCAGGGCCCGTAACCGCAGGGACCCTCGGTCGGGCTTGGCGAGGCGCTCGCGCTCGGCGACGGGCTTCCCGAAGGTGAGGGCGTTGGGATCAGTGTCGCGGTCGGCGACACGGGCGTCGCGGTGGGTGTCGCAGCTACAGTCGGCGTTGGTGTCGCCGGCCGCGCAGTCGGCGCGACTGTGGAGCCACATGCTGCAAGGCCAACGGTGGCGATTGCAGTGCCGACGATGGTTGTGAGTTTCATGGCTGCCGCCGTATTCAACGTGAACACGTCATCAACGGTGACATCCGCGCAAATGCGTCGAGCCGTTCTGCCTCGCGCCTGAGGCGTCGCTACGCATTCGTGCGCCCGGACGTCATGGTTAGGACGGTCGGCTATCGAGCATGCCGTCGATGGTGTCAATGCCCGGGAGCGGATCCGAGCAGTACGTAGAGGCAGAGCGCTGAGCCTGCGTAACGTCGTCACTGCTGAGATTGGCTTGGCCGTAGTCTTGGAACATGGTGGTGATGGTGCTCTGCTGATCAGAGTTGTCCATGGAGAGATAGGCCGAGCAGGGTGTGCCGCCGCCAAGCGCATTCCCGCAGGCAGTGCCGAGCAGTGCGAAGACTCCGGCTACAAGCAGAACCTGACGCCGCCGACGTTGACTGATCGCGTGGATTGGTGAGCCAGGGCGACGCGACTGTGCAACGACCAGGCGTTGAGAACAGGCCATGGCTCCATCCTGAGGTACGGCTCAAGCCCTGCCATCGCGCTGTGGTAACAGACGGGTCGGCGCATGAGCCAGAACTCGTGACCGAGCCGCCTGGACAATTTCGGATCGGCGCACGGACAATTGACGGATGGCAGACCAGTCGTCCCGCGTCCCGATCCCTGGAAGCGAGCGTGTCGGTCCGGCGCACGCACCGGTTGGAGCATGCGATCCGAATGAGGTGGCGACCGTCTCGGTGTACGTCCGCGGGTCCGGCGGGGAGCCCGCTACCGGGCGGCTCTCCCGTGAGGAGTACGCGTCGACCCACGGCGCCGCGCCCGGCGACGTCGACGCGGTTCGCAGCTTCGCGGCGGCGCACGGATTGTCGGTTGGAGCCGTCGACCTCGCGCGCCATAGCGTCGAGCTGACCGGCAGCCTTGGTTCGCTGAGCACCGCGTTTGGCACCACCCTGACGGTGTACCGCGCTGAGGACGGCGTCGAGTACCGAGGCAGGCAGGGGAGCCTCTCCGTGCCGTCCGACCTCGGCGGGGTCGTGACCGGGGTGTTCGGGCTGGACGCTCGTCCGCAGGCCCGTCCGCACTTCCGTCCTCGGGCCAACGCACGGTCGCAGTACGCACCCCCACAGGTTGCCGCCGCCTATACGTTTCCGCCGGGATTGACCGGAACCGGCGAGTGCATTGCGCTGATCGAGTTGGGCGGGGGTTTCCGGCCGGCGGATCTCAACGCATACTTTTCGCAACTGCGGTTATCGGAACCAACCGTGGTCGCGGTGCCGGTCGACGGCGGGAGCAACAGTCCCGGCACACCAGACGGACCTGATGGCGAGGTGATGCTGGACATCGAGGTCGCTGGGAGTGTCGCCCCGGGCGCGACCATCGCGGTGTATTTCGCGCCGAATACCGACCAAGGCTTCATCGACGCGGTTACCAGCGCCGTCCATGACACGAGCCACCGGCCGTCGGTCGTCTCCATCAGTTGGGGAAGCGCGGAGAACACGTGGACGGCGCAGGCGATGAACCAGATGGAGCAGGCGTTTACCGCCGCGGCCGCGATGGGTGTGACGGTGACCGTCGCAGCCGGCGACAACGGGTCCACCGACGGAGCCACGGACGGACTCCAGCACGCCGACTTTCCGGCGTCAGCCCCGCACGCGCTCGGATGCGGCGGCACACGCCTGGAAATTGCCGGCGGGGTCATCTCGTCGGAGACCGTATGGAACGACGGGCCCGGACAGGGAGCCGGAGGCGGCGGGATCAGTGATGTCTTCCCAGTGCCGGACTACCAGCACGCTGCATCGATCCCTCCCTCTGCCAACCCCGGCGGCCGTGTCGGCCGCGGTGTGCCTGACGTCTGCGGCGATGCCGACCCCGATACGGGGTACACGGTTCGTGTCGACGGTCAGACGATCCCGATCGGTGGGACCAGCGCAGTGGCGCCGCTCTGGGCAGGGCTCATCGCGCTTCTCAATCAGGGCCTCGGGCGACCGGTCGGCTACCTGCAACCATTCCTGTACTCGTCCGCTGGCGTTGCTGCACTGCACGATGTCGTGACCGGGTCGAATGGTGCGTATACGGCCGGTCGCGGCTGGGATGCGTGCACCGGACTCGGCTCGCCAAATGGAGCCGCACTCCTCAAGGCGTTGTCAGGCTCCAGCGGTTCATAGCACGCGGGTCTGCCGAAGTCACTCGCGAGTGCCAAGATCCTGGACGGGTTGGTGCAGCAGGCACAGCGATCCGGCGCCCGCGAGAACGGGCGGCCAGGGTCGAAATATTGGCGTCATCAATGCGCGAAACGTCTCGCTCGATGGCGAGGTTACGACTCGTGGGTCGTGATTCCATGTTCCCATCTCGATCTGCGCTGAACCGGTCACGGTCTCGGCACCGTCCGCGAACGGCATCCGCCTCCCATCCCGGGCCTGTTGAGAATGAGCGGTGGTCATAAAAGTCTGCTGCCCGACCTGCTGGAAATGGACGGAATTGGGGACGGTGATGTCGTGCAAGCGTTGCGGCACACCGCTGATCCTTCCGGATGGTCGTCGTGCTGATGAGGTTGCAGCCATGCCGCCCGCCAGTGAGCTCATCGCACCGCCTGAGCCGCCGCCGGTGGAACTCGAACCGGTGGGTTGGTCCATCCGCGTTCGCTGACCGCCTGCAGCGATAACGTCACGGACGTGGCACCGTCCGCGAACGGCGCCGAACCTGCTGACGATCTCTGCAGAGAATGAGCGGTGGCCGCCACCGCACCGCTTGCCGTCTGCTGCCCCACATGCTGGAAGTGGTCGGAGCTGAAGAGCTCGACCATCTGTAAGCGGTGCGGCTCACCGCTGGTGCTGCCCGATGGCCGTCGAGTCGACCACGCGCGCGACGGCACCGCTCCCACCGCGGTTGCATGGAACGCTCCGACGGTGTCGCTCGCACCGCTCACAGTGGGGACCGACTGGATCGCGATCGCGCGATGGATCACCATGGCCTACGCCGCGCTGCAGATACTCGGCATCTTTGCAATCGCATTGCTCGTTCCGAGCATCACGATCCCAGTGCAGGACCCGAACACGGGGACGATCGTCGACCAGACGTTGAACCTTCGTCCGTTTCTCGCGCTCGTCGCATTCGTCGCGATCATCTTCTACGCAGTCATCGTGTGGCTCACCAAGTACGGGGTCGCGCGTGCGATCGTCTTGGTGGTCGTGGTGCTCGAGGCGCTTGCCGCTGTATCACGCATCAGCACCGAAACGTCCACCGCGGTGGTCGCGACCATCGTTTCCCTGATCTGCGATGCGGGATTCGCGTACGTGCTGGTCATGTCGTTTGTTTCGCATCCTCGTCCCGCGCCGGCCAACACCGGAGCGGGACCAGCGCTGTCGATAGCAGCGGCCCCGCCACCTCCACCGCCGGCTCCGCCGCCGCTGGTCCCGTTCCCGCCGCCCCAGTAGCGCATCGCGACGCGGTATCAGGTGGGGGGCGGTGAGCCGAGCGTCCGCAGCGCGGTACCCGGCTCATCGCCGCCCCGAGGAGATGGAGCTAGCCGACGGCAACCTCGAGGACCCGCGTGCCCCAGTTGCTGAGGCTGTTGGGTGTCTGGCTCGAGAGCGGTGGAACGTACTCGGTTGCAAGCCACACGGCAGAAGCGGTGGGATCGATCACCGCCCAGGAATAGTCGCCCCACCGGGTCGACGTCTTGGAGTAGGGGCCCGTCCCGGCGGCTGCGATGTTGCTCGCGCCGAATGCGGACTGCCCGGCGCCCAGAACCGCGTACGCGGCGCTCGGATAGTGGGCGGCACCGGTGACCGTGAAGACCATCGCGACGTTCCCGGACGGCAGCGACTGGAGCGCCGGATAGATCACGTTATTGCCCTTGTCCTCGACCACGTAGCCCTGGTGCTCGATCACCGACGCGCCGATGTGGCCGCCGCTGAGGGAGGGACGAACGCTGAACCACGCGGCGCCGGCTCGAGCGGTCGAGTCGTGAGCGATCGTCACCGTGGTGGTGAGCTCTCCCCAGACAAGTCCATTGATGTACTGCGTCTGCTGCATGCGATCGTCGCCGGAGTCGATCGTGCTCGTCGACCCCTTTTGGGTCGCTTGCGGAGGTATCGAGTACGCCTCTGACGTGATCACCGTGCTCGACAGCTTGGGCAAATTGCCGTGCTGGAGGGCGGTGCGGTCGGTCATCGCCCACACGCCGATGCGGTGGTCGCCGGTGCCATTCGGGTCGAGCGAGTTGAGGAAGAACTCGGCATTCGGCGAACCCGTGCTGGTCGCCGGCTGCACAGACGCCGCGATCGAGCCGCCACTGGTGAGATTGGCGAAGTGCGCGAAGTGGACCGGAGCGCCGGCCACCAGATCCTTCTTGGAGAAGGCGTACACTTGGGCGCCGTTGAACGCCGGTCCGAGGATCGAGAACTCGTTGGTGGTGACGTAGAGGTTGTCCTGGTCGATGCCGAGGGTCGGCTGATCACCGAAGCAGGGGCAGCCGTTGCCACCGTTGTCCGTGGTGTTGATCTGGTACTGGGTCCAGATGTTCTCCGGGTTGCCCGAGGAGTTCACGGCGATGTCCAGTTGCGAGGACTTCCCATCGGGGACCTCGCCGCCGCTCAGGAACAGAATGGTGGCGAACCACGTGTTGGTGGTGGGGTCGTAGTAGCAGCGCGGATCGCTGGTGAACTGCGTCGACCCCTGGTCGAAGAGATCGTTGACGTTGGTTGGTCCGATCAGGCTGTGTCCGTCGGTCTTGAAGATCCGGAACGCGGAGTTCACCGGCTCGAGCACGTAGCCGTTGCCCACGCACAAGCCCTGATCCGGGGGCTCGAATTGCTGGTTGAAGTTGGTGCGCCGGCTGTCGTTGCTGCTGGTTCCGTTGAAGTTCTCGAGCAGCGAGCTGGATACCGACGTCGTTGCCGCGGCGGCGGTGGGCGCGCTCACGTGCAGGCGAGCCGCGCCTGCCGAGCTCGGAAGCGCACGGGCACCACGCTGCGCGTGCGTGGCCGTCTGGCTCGCAGCGGCGGCAGCCGCGTGCGACGGGGCGACAACCCCGGTGGTGCCGCTCGCATAGACCGCCGCCGGCGCTGCCGCGGCGACCCCTGGCTGAAGCGGGGCGGCCAGTGCGATGCCGGTGGCACCGATGACCGCGCCAAAGAAGACTCGACGGACGTTGTTGACGCTCACCGTGCCACCACCTCTCTACTGGTCCTACCCTGGCGGATCGCCAAGGCGACCCAACGCTCGGATGATACGCACCCGGGTTACGGGACGGCTACTGGAACCAGCCGGCCACGTCGAGGATGGCGTTGATCCCGCCAGCCTGGTTGTATAGGGACACGTCGCCCGGAGGTGATCCTGTCGCGATCCCCACAAAGGCCTGGTTTGCCACTACGTCTCCCGGGCGCGGGTTGAGGTCGGACGCAACCGGCTGCGACGCGTCAGAGGGAAAGAGCGCGAAGAAGGTGGTTGCGGTACCCGCGACGGCGGTCAGGTTGGCAACGACGGCCAGAGGTGGATTCGGTCCCCCGGCGATCGGCACCACGCTCTTTCCATCCACACCGACGTCTAGCGTCTGTTTTCCCGCCAACCCCTCGCCGCTGCACTCTGTCCTGGTCGACACACGGGTGTCGCATATACGGGCGGGGGGAATCGCATAGAAGAGCGCACCGGGCGGGACGGTCGCCGCCTCGGTTCCGTCGCCGAACCAGCCGTTGACATCGATGATGAAGTCGGTGCTCCCGACCGCGTTGTAGACGCACACATCCTGATGGGGGCCGAGTGCCGAGATGACGCGGTTGGGCAGCGCCGAACCTGCTGGTGGATTTACGTTGGATAAGGCAGGCGCCTTGGTCGGGCACGCGTCGGTGAGCACGCTCGGTGCCATCACCGCGAGGTCCGTCGCCTCCGTCGGTCCCACCGCAGTGAGGTTGAAGACGGCGGCTGCGGCACCTTGGGTCGGAATCGACGGCGTGTTCAGAGTGGCACCGGACGGACGTCCCGAGAGCACCACGTCACGCCAGGTATTGGCCGGCAAGCGGTTATCGAAGGTGCCCGCACATTCCGTGCCCTTGCCCGCACGCGTATCGCAGATCCTCAGTGGCAGGATGGTGTGGTATTCGCCGGCGACCGGTGCCCCACCAGGTGGCGCGAAATAGCCTTCGACGTCGACGACGAGGCCGGCTCTGCCCGCTGCGTTGTAGACCGCGACGTCACCGCCTGCCGCAAGACGAACCACCACAAGGTTGGCCTGTGCGACGCCCGGGTCGAAGCTGATGTTCGAGACGTTGGGCACCGCCTCCCCCGCTGGGAAGACGCTGATGAAGCTTCGCACCGTGCTCTCGCTCACTGCGGTCACGTTCAGTGCCACCGCCAGCGCGCCTCCGGGAACCGACTGCCCGGACGGACCGACGTTTCCGGTGATCTGTACATCAATCGAACTGTTGGTACCGAGCGGGTGTCCGGCGCACTGGTTTGCGCCTGGGGCCGCGCGAGTATCGCAGATGCGGAATGGACTCAGTGCGGTGTATGCCCCAGGGGCCACGATGGTCACCACCCGCGACGCGTGCGCCGAAGGACCGCCGTTGTTGCTCACCGTCTGACCGGTGAAGGTGGTCGTGGTCGACGTCCCTCCGGAGCTCGTTTCTGTGACAGTTGCCGTGTATGTCCCCACCGCGGCATACGTGTGCGTGGTGGTCGGCATTGTCGTGGTTGCGGTGGATCCATCCCCGAAGCTCCAAGCGTAGGACGCTATGCTGCCATACGCGACTGTCGATGCCGACGCATCAAGGATCGTCGCAAGACCGAGCGCGGAGCCGGACGCTGTGAAGCTCGCCACTGGCGCCTGGTCTGGGGCAACCACGATGCCGGCGGTTTCGGTGCCGGCGGTGATGGGCGTCCCAGGCGTGTTCGTCGCAGTGTCTATCGGTGTGACAACGGTGTTGAAGCTCGCGACATACGCCGTCTTGCCATCTGGCGCCATGGTTATCCCATCTGCGCCGCCGGCAACCGCGATCGGAGTCCCAGGCGTGTTGGTTGCAAGGTTGATCGGCGTGACGTTGTCCGGCCCGACGGCCGTCACATACGCAGTGGCCCCATTCGGTGTGATGGCGATATCCGCAGCGTGCGAACCGACCTCGATCGGTGTCCCCGCGGTATTGGTCGCGACGTCGATCGGCGTCACGTTGTTCGACAGGACATTCACGACATAGACGGTCGCGCCGTCGGGGCTGACGGCAATCTGCTCGGGGATGTTGCCAACGGGGATTGGCGCGCCGACCACCCGGGTCGCCAGGTCGATCGGTACCACGCTGTTCGAGCCGAAGTCCGCCACATACGCGGTGTGTCCACTTGGGGTAATGGCAATGCCCGCAGGGTCCAAACCCACCGGAATGGAGGGTTGCGTAGTGTTCGTCGGGATGTTGATCGGAGTGACGGTATTCGACGAGTCGTTGGTCACGTAAGCCATCTTGCCGTCCGGCGTTATAGCGATGGCCTCGGGAAAGGAGCCCACCGATATGGGTGGCCCGGGCGCGTTTGTTAGGGTGGTGATCGGGGTGACCGTGTCGGAGTTCCCATTCACAACGTATGCGGTCCTCCCGTTCGGTGTGATCGCAATCGACTCAGGCTCGCTGCCGACCGCGATCGGAGTGCCGGTTGTCCCTGTGGCCGTATCGATTGGCGTCACCGTGTTCGAGCCGTAGTTGGCCACGAACGCGGTCCAGTCCGGTGTGGCCGCCCCAGCCTTCGCGATCGGACTGCCATAACCGAACAAACCAACAAGCAGGAAACCAACTGGCACGCCGGTCATCACAAATCGGCGGCGACGAGGCCCCTTAGGGTGGGAGATCGTGGGCCGCGAGTGACATTTCACCGGCACGCGAGGGGAGCCTCTTCCATCGTCAGACACCATAGGAGACGACCCCGCCGCGGCCCGCTCCATCGCGCCATTTGCCACGGGATCGTCACCGGATCGACCGGGGGCCCGAACTCGGTTAGCCGCTGAGCAATGGCACCAGCAGATACTGGTGGAGATCGATCAGCCAGAGGTGCAGCGAGACCGATCCCGACGTCAGGACCCCGGAGCGGACCAGCTCCGTACCGTATGGCTTGAGGGAATCGAGCGACGCCTGGAACCCCTGGCCGGTGAGGCTCATCAGGAGTATCTGGGCCGGGTGTCGCTGGCCGAAGAAGTACTTGTCGAGCGGCGTGAGCGTGCCGAGGTCGGTCGGGATCGAGTCGAAGAACGCATGGTAGATGCCGATGGGCTCGCGCAGCTCCTTCAACTGAGCGGTGTTCCACCACATCAGCAGCTGCTCACCCGAGTACGACGCGTCACCGACGAAGGACGGCATCGCGGTGGTGTCTGCATACAGGTTGACCCAGGTTGAGTCGTTCCCCCACTGCGAGGAACTCCCTCCCAGGGTGTACGCGTAGTCCGGGAAGGTGTCGACGACGGTGCCTCGCTCGTGCTTGTGCTGTGTCGGCGTGACCGTCAAAACCAGCAGCCCCGCGGAGATGGCCGCGATTGCGCCGCCGATCAGGAGGCGCGACCGCGTGATGTCGTGCGACGCCGCTTCCCTTCTCGCGAACCACGCGAGCAGCACGATCACGACCACGATGATCAGCCCGACCGGCATCCATCCGAACTGTGGCACCGTGGGATTGAGCTCGAACACAAGCGGGACGGCGACCAGCACCACTGGGATGAGCCACCGATAGCGCACGTGCTCGAGAATCGGGGCACCCAGCTCGGCGATCGTGATCGCCAGCGTGAGCATCACCGACGCCCACAACAACGACGAGAAGTAGTGAACCTCGAGGACCTGTGTGCTTCCGATGAACTGTAGGACCGCATAGATCACGATCTGAAACGCGCATGCCACGCTCACGATCAGCTGCGCGGTGGGGATCGACCCCAGACGCCTGCCGATGCGCGCAAACGGATCCCTCGCAAGGAAATCCTTGAGCCGTCCGCCAAACGCCGCGTAGCATGCGAGGCCGACCGCAGGTGGCACGAGCAGGTACGTGATGTACGGCGCCCACAGCGGGCTCCGGGAGTGATTGACGAGGGTCTGCGCCGGCTGTGCGAGGTAGATCAGCGACTGGATGGTCGTGAGGATGTAATCCCACGGCCCGATCAGCACCGCCGATGCGATCGCGAGCAACCCGGTGACTCCGACCGCCGAGCCGAACATCACCGAAAGGTCTCGCCATAGCTTTGGGCGATCGCGCGTGAACCGCACGAGCGAGTACGCCACCACGGTCGCGATGACCAGCAACGCGGACGACGCGAGCGCCCACACCGAAAGCGTGAACAGCACCGCCGCGCCGATCAACCAGCCGACGCGGTGGTGCGCCGACGGCATCGCGAGGCATGCGAGTCCGCCGATCAGGTACGACACCGCTGCCGAGTCCGGAAAATCGGTGCCCCAGGCCAGGATGATCACCGGGCAGCTGAGAATCACGATGACCCCAATCACCCCCACGACGCGGCTGTACAGGCGTCGGAGCAGGATGTAGGTCGGCACGATCGCGATGAGCGCAAGGACGTACCGGAACACGACGAACCCGGGAACACCACCGAACAAGAGGTAGGAGATCCGGGCGGGCACGAGGAAACCGACACGGGCTCCCTCGCGAAGCCGTTCCGTCGGTTGGAAGACGGCTGCATAGCGAAGGAAGATGTCCTTGGGGTCGACGATGAACGTGGTGTGCATGGCCGGGTCATTGAGATCCGGCGGCGCCATCAGGGTCAGCCTCAGGCCGAAGAATGCGGCCGCCGGCGCAACCGCAAGGAGCAACGCATCGACGCAGTTCCGCCAGAGCGAGCGATGCTGCCCCGGCGCAGCGTCACCGAGCCGATCCTGGGGAGCCCGCACCGGCACAGGATAGGGCCCGTCAGCCTCGGTGCGCGGCAGTGCTCCAGTGGTCGATGTCGACGATGAAGTCGATCAGGCCGCGGAAGTACGTCGTCTGATCGTCGTACATCGCCATGTGGCTGCCGTTCCGGCACAGCAGGAAGCGGCCGTGGGGGATGCGCCCGGCGACCATCTCCATGTGGGCCGGGTCCATGGTGTCGTGGGTGGCGCCGATGACGAGCGTCGGAACGTTGAGGCGCTCGATGTCGTTGGTCCGGTCCCAGTTGGACAGGATCCCGCTGGCACCGAGTTCGCTCGGTCCCTGCATCGGCACGTAGACCGACCGGTTGATGTGGCTGAACGCGCGAATCACCGGGTCCGGCCACTGATCGGCCGGCATGCGGAGCACGTGCTCCTGGTAATGATCGTTGAGCAGCTCCATGTATCGGGGCGTCTCGGTCTCCCCCGCCGCTTCGAGACGCTTGATCTCGGCGAGAACCTCCTGGTCCATCGTCGGCATCAGCACACTGCGCGCGTACTCGTTGTACGAGGGGATGCTCATCATCATGTTGGAGATCACGAGCCCCTTGAGGTGCTGCTGATACTTCAGGGCGTACTCGGTGGCGAGGATGCCCCCCCACGAGTGGCCGAGAAGAAAGAAGTTCCCCGCGTCCAGGCCGAGGGCGATGCGCACCTGCTCCACCTCGTCGACGAACCGGTCGATCCGCCACAGATCCGGCTCGTCGGGCTGGTCGCTGTAGAACGAGCCCAGCTGGTCGTAGTAGTAGTACTCAACGTTCGCCGCCGGCAGGTAACTGTCGCAGGCTTCGAAGTACTCGTGGGTGGCCGCCGGACCGCCATGGAGGAGCAGCAGCTTCGCGGTCGGGTTGTTGCCGAAGCGCTTGGTCCAGACGTGGAAGTCGCCCTTTGGGGTGCTGATCGGAATCCTTCTCGCACCGCCGCCGAGGACGTCGTCCCGACCGGTGTTGTCCAGGTATGTCTCGGCGTTCATCGACTCTCCTGTGGGGGGTGGCGCCCGCGCTGCCAGTGACAGGGTAGCGGCCGCGGTGGTGGTAGTGGCTACCGTGCGTGCGGTCGGTCACCGCCGCCGCGAAATTCCGCGACCGCCCTGGCGATGCTCTCCTGGAGGTACTGATAGAACAGCTGGCGCTGCGCAACGTCGATCGCAACATCGACGTCCTCGCCCATCCTGCGCCGAGCGATCCACGGTGGTATTCCGTCGGCCACCATCTCGCTTCCCACGATGATGCGCACCAGCGCGTCATTCTCCTCGGACACGTTGATGCTGATCTTCAGCACCAGTCCGGTGTTTTCGACGAGCCGCCAGCTTCGTTCCCACCGGAGGTTGCGATTGTAGTCGCGCGAGAGATGCACGGCGTCATCCGCGATGACCGATTCCCCCTCACGGGCGGCCGCCTCCAGCTGCGTCCGTATATGCCCGTCGAGCTCCCGCGAGATCCAGTTGACAAGCGACGGCGTGCGGTCGTTGACATCGGGCCGGCCGTTGGGATCGGAGGCGCGAGGGCCGATGGCTCGCACGGTGCTGGCGTGGCGACGACAGTAGGGGACGCCCTCGATCACCGCGCCGTGGTTCGGGCAGAAGGCGAGCTGGCAGACGCGGCCACGGCGATCGCGGTACTCACAGGTCAGCGCATCGCTGTTGGGACACCCGGGCACGCTGCAGCCGATACCGGTCGCTGTGGTCGCGGTGGGCTCGGTGGGCTCGGGGGGCGGTGTTGGAGGTTCCGAGCGCCTGCGCCGGAAGAGGCTGGTCATCGACGGAACTCCACGGAGCACCAATCCTACCCCGCAATACCGCGAAGGATCTGCCATTTCGTGGTGGGATTGCCCCGTTAGGCGTATTATTTGCGGTCAGGAAGTCGGATCCTGAGGGAGATACTTGGGCCGACGCGTCGGAACTTGAAGAGGTCGGTCATGAAGCAGGTTCGATGGATTGGGGTCCCGATCGCCGGAATACTTGCCGCGGCAGGAGTGTTTTCGGTCGCAGCGGCGCCCTTGGCGCCCGCGGCGCCGGTCATGACGCCTCGCAGCGTGGCGCACGGGCACGCGATCTCGGGAACCACCAGCAGCAACTGGTCTGGATATGCCGACATCCAGTCAGGCGCGTACACCTATGTCGCGGCGAACTGGACGGAACCGTCCTACAAATGCAACGGGCATTCGCCTGAGTCCGCGGCGATCTGGGCCGGCCTCGATGGGTATTTCAAAACGAGTCCCACCGTTGAGCAGGGCGGCACGATCGAGATTTGCTCGGGAACGACCCAGACCGCGCACTGGGCGTGGTGGGAGATGTACCCGGGGAGCCTCTTCGAGGTCTTCAAGGTGAACGCCGGCGACAAGATGTTCGCGTCAGTAACGTATGGCACTGGCAGCACGCCGTACGACATCGTCGTCAAGGATCTGACGAGCGGTAAATCCCTGAATAAACTCGAGGCATGTCCCACGACCTGCAACCGCAGCTCCGCAGAGTGGATCGTTGAGACGCCGTTCTTCACTCCGGGTGGGATTGCCTACCTCCCGAGGTTCAAGGCGATCAAGTTCACCGCAGGGTTGGCGAGCCAGGCACCGAACGGCGGGAGCCCAGTCAGCATCGCCTCGTTCACTCACGTCTCGATCACTCTGACCAACAGCGGCGGAACGACCAACCGCGCAGTGCCGTCCGCGCTCACCCTGAATGGTCAGGGTTTCAGCGTCAAGTGGTTGTCCAGCGCGCCGTAGTCCATAGGTAAATACCGCGCGCCACGCTCTCCAGCCGCGCCGGCGTCGCGGGATCGACGCTACGCGCAGCGATACGCGCATCGGTACTCGAAGTGAAGGTCGAGGCTACCCCAGGTCTTCGAGTCCACCCGTCTCAGCGAAAATCAGCTCCTCGGCTATGTTCGTGACCCGGTCGCCGATCCGCTCCAGGTAGTGAGCGACAAAGACCAGTCCGGTCGCGCGAGGTGCCAGGCTCCCGTCTGCGGTCATCTGGTTGACGTAGGTCGAGAATATTTGCCGGTACTTCATGTCCACCGCGCTGTCGCGTCGAGCGATGTCGCGCGCAGCCAGGGTATCGTGCGCCTCGAACGCGCCGAGCATGTCGCGTACTTGTGCTTCGGCCTCTTCCGCAAGCATCCCGAGCGGCTCAGAAGACGGCACATCGGGCAGGTCCACCATCGACCTGCCGATTCGAGCGATCGATACGCAGTGATCAGCCATTCGCTCCAACTCGGATGCAATGTGATCGAAGCCGTGAATATCGCGTAGGTCTCGCGCCACCGGAGCCTGGGTGAGGATGACGTGGAAGCAAGCGTCCCGGATCTTGCGGTGCTGGTCGTTGATTGCGAGGTCACCTTCGATGACCGCCGTGCAGATCTCGGCGTTGCGCTCACGCAGCCCCCAGATTGCGCGTTCGATGGCGACCTCGACGTGCTTTGTCAGCTCGACGATGGCCGCACGGATCGCATCGAGCTCCGCCTGCAGAACCGGTCTATGGGTGGATGGCGTGCTCGTTGGGGTCGGCTGGCTCACCCGAATCTCCCCGTGATGTAGTCCTCGGTGCGCTTGTCCACTGGGTCCTTGAACATCGCATCGGTCTTGCCCAGTTCAACCAGCTCCCCAGCGCGACCCTCGCCCATCAGCATGAATGCGGTGTAGTCGCTGACCCGCGCCGCCTGCTGCAGGTTGTGGGTGACGATGATGATCGTCACCGTCCCACGGAGGTCCCGCATCAGCTCTTCGATCCGTAGCGTCGAGATGGGATCAAGCGCAGCGCATGGCTCATCCATGAGGATGATGTCGCTCCCTGCGGCCAAGGTGCGGGCCAGGCACAAGCGCTGCTGCTGTCCTCCGGAGAGCCCCGTGGCTGCATCCTTGAGACGATCCTTCACCTCTTCCCACAGCGCCGTCTGCTGGAGGCAGCGCTCCACCGCATCGTCGAGCGTCCTTTTGCTCTGGCGTCCGTCGAGCCGGAGGCTGTAGACAACATTGTCATAGATACTCATCGGGAAGGGTGCTGGCCGCTGAAAGAGCATGCCCACGCGCCGACGAAGGCTCGCAACATCCACCTCCGGCGCATAGACGTTCTGGTCACCGACCATGACCTCGCCTTCGAGACTGAATGAAGGGATCAGGTCGTTGATCCGGTTCAGACTGCGAAGCAGTGTCGACTTGCCACATCCAGAGGGTCCAATGATCGCGGTGATCTCACCCTTGGGTGCCGAGATCGAGACGTTGCGAAGGGCGAGGAACGGGCCATAGCGTGCATTGACATTTCGGGTACTCACGGCAGGATGATCCACCTGCACGATGCTGGGTCGCGCGGGGCGTCCCTTCCCGGGCTGGGATTCCTGCAACCGCCCCAGGATGCTCAACTCACTCGCCATCTCAACCCACCCTCCCACTCACATATGCTTCGGTCGCCGCCTGAGCCGGGGCCCCAAATATCTGATCGGTTTCGCCGAATTCAATCAGCCGCCCAGGCTCGCCGGCGCGTTCAATCGTCATGAAGCCGGTGAATTGCGACACCCGCGTCGCCTGCTGCATGTTGTGCGTCACGATGATCACGGTGTACTGATCGGCGATCTCGCGGATGAGCTCCTCGATCTTGAACGTCGCGATTGGGTCCAGGGCAGAACAGGGCTCATCCATGAGAAGGAGCGCAGGATCCACCGCGACGGCGCGTGCAATGCACAGCCGCTGCTGCTGCCCGCCGGAGAGACTCACCGCCGGCTTGCTCAGACGATCCTTGACTTCGTCCCACAGCTGTGCCCGTCGCAGCGCGCTCTCTGCGATCTCGTCCAACTTTCGATCCCCCGCGGACTTGGCGAGCCGCACGCCGATGATCGCGTTCTCAAAGATTGATTTGGTCGGAAATGGGTTCGGCCGCTGGAAGACCATCCCGATCTCGCTGCGCACCGAGCCCGGGTCGATATCCGGATCGTAAATATTCTGTCCGCCGAACATGACCCGGCCTTCGACGCGTGCACCGGGCACGATCTCATGCATGCGATTCACGCAGCGCAAGAGCGTGCTCTTACCGCAACCTGATGGGCCGATGAGGGCGGTCACCCGATGAGCCGGGGCCACCAGGTCCACGTCGGCCACCACGTGATGCTTGCCGAACCAGGCGTTGAGCTTGTTGATCGACAACCCTTCAGCTGATGTCTCCACGATCGGGGTCGTGCCATCCACCTTCGACGTGGCAGGCGCGGGCTCAGTTGCCACGTCGGGCATTCGATGTACGCACTCGGCGGCCGAAGAAGCGAGCAACGAAGGTGAAGATCAACACGATGGCGATAAGCGTGAGCGCGCCTGCCCATGCTCGTCCCTGACCTTCCTGAAATCCCGTGACCGCGTTGTTGAAGATCTGCAGGGAGAGGGTTGACATGCGCTTGGCCGGGTTGTACTCGGTGAACAGGTCATTGCCAAGCGCAGTCAGGAGCAGGGGTGCGGTCTCCCCCATCGCGCGGGCGACGGCCAGCATGGCCCCGGTGATGATTCCAGGGAGTGCGGTCGGGATACAAACCCGCATCACCGTCTGACTGCGAGTGGCTCCAAGCGCCAGACTGCCTTCCCGGAGCTCGTTGGGCACCAGCCGCAGCATTTCCTCCGTCGTCCGAGTCACAAGCGGCAGCATGACGATGGCGAGCGCCAGTGATCCAGCGAAACCGGAAAAGCCGAATCGGGTTACCCAGATCGCATAGATGAAGGCCCCGGTGACGATGGTCGGCACGCCGATCAGCACATCGTTGAAGAAGCGGATCGTGTCGGCGAATCGCCCTCGCCCGTACTCGACCAGATAGATCGCCGCGCCGATCCCCAATGGGATCCCAATCAACGCTGCGATGCCGACGATGATGAGACTGCCGACGATGCCGTTGTAGAACCCACCACCGGCGGCGGCCGGGTTGCCGGGAGGGGTCTGTGTGAGGAAGCCAAGGTTCAACGCACCCACGCCCTGGATGGCCACGTAGATGAGTACCCAGGCGAGCACGCCGACCGCGACCACCACCGCCGCGACGAGCAGGCCAACCAGTACCGCACTCTTCGCGCGTCGCCGGCGCAACGCCGGACGGTTGCGGAAGCCAGGCGTTCCGACCGCAAGCTGGGTCACAGCGCCACCCCACGGCGCACGACGAGTCGCGCCACGATATTCACCACCAACGCGACGATCAAGAGCCAGAATCCCACGACGAACAGCGCCGACAGATGAAAGGGCTCTGTCGCCTCAGTGAACTCGTTGGCGATGACGCTCGACATCGTCGCCCCTTGCGAAAAGATGCTCCCGTTGATGTGCAGCACGGCATTGCCGATGACCATGGTCACCGCGATGGTCTCGCCTAACGCTCGGCCAAGTCCCAGGAGCGATGCGCCGACGATGCCGGAGCGTGCCCGTGGCAGCACGGCAATGCGGATCATCTCCCAGCGTGTCGCCCCAAGAGCCAGCGCGGCCTCTTTCTCGTTGCGCGGCGTACTTCGGAAGACTTCACGGCAGACCGCCGCGATGATCGGCAGGACCATGATCGCGAGCACCAGCCCTGCGCTGAAATACGACACTCCGAAAAATGGACCCTGAAAAGCAACTCCGATCACCGGCACGGTGCCCAGCGTCGTGGTCAAGAAATCCACCACCGGCTTGATAGCCGGTATGAGCGCGAAGATCCCCCAAAAGCCATAGACGACGCTGGGCACTGCTGCCAGCAGATCCACGAGCCCAGAGAGCGGACCCTTGATGCGCTGTGGTGCCACCTCCGTGATCACCAGCGCCGCCCCAACAGCCAGCGGGACAGCGATGATCATGCCGATGATCGAGGTGAGCATCGTGCCGTAGATGAACTGCAGGATCCCGTACGGATTCGGCTGTGAGACGTTCGGGACAGCAGTCGACGGAGTCCAGCGCGACGCCGTGATGAACGAGAAAAAGCCATAGTGCTGCATGGCCGGAAGCCCTTCCAGCACCAGGAAGACAATCATCGCCGCGATCACGACCAGCACGACCCCGCCCGTGATCGACACGCTGGTTCCGAAAATCCGATCCGCGATGCGCGGCCGCCCGCGCTTCAAGAGGGTCGGCGCCACCCGAACGGTAGAGGCGGCGATGCCGCCGCCCACACCAGCTGGCGGCGGCATCAGAAACCCACCACAGTCAATGTGGTTTTCGGCTCACGGAGAGACCGGCGTACCGTTGAGCGTGATCTTCTTGACTTGGGCAATGCACAGGGCCTGCAGCGTCGGACCCAGTGGCGTGTAGTTCACTGAGCCCGTGAGGTCCTGACCCTTGGTCAGAATCCACGAGAAGAAGTTGACGAGTGCCGCTGCCGTCGCGGCCTTCGTCTGGTTCTGGTAGACGAGCGCCCACGTCAACCCGGTGATCGGATAAGCCTGCGCATTCGACGACAGGTTCACGATGTCGATTCGCAGGTCTGAGGGGTAACTCGTGATGCCGACCGTGGCGGCAGCAGCTGTCTGCTCGCACGGCTCGATGAACAGGCCCTCCTTGTTCTTGACGTCTGCGTACGTCTGGTGCTGAGCGATGGCGTAATCGAGTTCGACGTATCCGATGCCACCCGCCGTTTGGCTCACCACCGCGGACACACCTTCGTTGCCCTTGCCGCCGATCCCGACCGGCCACGCCACCGTCTTACCAACGCTGGTCTTCGATCCTCCCAGCGCGGTCACCCAAGCAGGACTGGTCTGCGTGAGGAAGTCGGTGAAGATGGCAGTGGTCCCCGATCCGTCCGAACGGTGGGCGACCGCGATGGGGGTGCTCGGCAGGCTGATCCCAGGGTTCAAAGTTTTGATCGCCGGGTCATTCCACGTCGTGATGGCGCCCGAGAAGATCTTGCCGAGCGTGTCGCCGTCGAACTTCAGACCACTCGCAACGCCGGGAAGGTTGTAGATCGCGACGACCGGCGCTTGCACGAGCGGAATCTGAACGATCGGGCCCTTGGCCTTGGCGAGGTCGGTATCCGACATGAAGGCATCCGAATCGCCGAAGTCGACCGTATTCGCTTGAATCTGCGCGACGCCGGCGCCGGAGCCGACCGACGAGTAGGCAACCTGGACTCCGTTAGACGTGGCATAGGCCTTGGTCCAGACCGACATCATGGGCGCCACAAATGTCGACCCCGCCCCACTCAGGGTCGTCGCCTGGCCGGAGACGGTAGCGAGGCCATTGGTGTAGCCGGGGTTCGCTGTGGTCCCGGTGCAGACGGGCGTTGGTGTCGCGGTCGGGGCGAGCGTCGTTGCTCCGGTTGTGGCCGACCCGCAGGCGGCGAGGACGGAGCCCCCAGCCAGCAGCGTCAGCGCACCTCGTACGCTCGCGCGTCGACGCCAGAATGGTCGCTCACGGTTCAGCGATGGTTCGATCTCGACCGTCATCTCAGCCCTCAATTCCCCAGACTTCGCCCTGTCGCGTTGCGACTGCACGCCGCTATCGTGGCGATCGAGTGGTTAAGGGCGACACAGCCGGACGGTTAAGGACCGCTTAACGGTTGACGCATTTCGCGCTCCGGCAGCGGACCGCCACCCGAGCGCGTCGCGGGGCATTCAAGGGTTTCGACGTTCGGGCGCCAGCCGAGCCGTTTTTGAGCGCCTGCAGTACCCGTCGACGATTGCCCCCCGTGAGAAGTTTGTGCAGGTGTTAGGTGATGGTTAAGAAACGGGGGAGCCTGCGAGACCCGCCAGAAGGAGCCTGACAGAGGCGCTCGGATCGGCTCCGGCGGCCGCCCGGACCACCACGATCCGCTCTGCCCCGGCGGCGACAACGCCGGGAAGCGAGGCACCGTCGATGCCCCCGATGGCGAACCAGGGGCGCCGTTCCCGTCCGGTCTCCAAACGCGCGGCGGCGTGGGTCACGATCTCGAGCCCGGTCGCCGGCCGGCCCGGCTTGGTCGGCGTGGCGTAGAGCGGGCCGACGCACAGGTAGTCGGCCTCGCGGTCGCCGGCGTCGAACTCCGCGGTGGAGTGCGTCGACAGCCCGATGATCACGTCAGGCCCGACCAGCCGTCGCGCCCATGACGCCGGGAGATCGTTCTGCCCGAGATGGACCCCGTCGGCGCCCGAGGCGACGGCGAGGTCGGCGCGATCGTTGACCACGAAGAGGGCGCCGTGGCGGTCGGCGGCGGCACGGAAGACCTCACTCCAGCGGAGGATGTCGCCCGCCTCGGCGTCCTTCTCGCGCAGCTGGATGATGTCGGCGCCGGCTTCCAGGACGGCCTCGAGGAACGCCGGAAGATCGTCCTCGGCCTTGCGCGCCCCGGTGACCACATAGAGGCGGGCCCGCTCGAGGCGCTCGCGCCTCGCGTCACCGCGACCCGGCATCACCCAGCTTCGGCAGCATCTTCGGACGGATGCCGAGATCCGCGAGGCCTTCCCAGGACGTCGACGCCTCGGCGTAGAGGCGCTGGGGAATCCGTCCCGCCCGGAACGCGAGCCGTCCGGCTTCGACGGCGCTGCCGATCGCCCGTGCCATGAGCACCGGCTCGGCGGCACGCGTGATCGCGGACGCGACCAGGACGGCGTCGCAGCCGAGCTCCATCGCGATCGCGGCGTCGGACGCGGTGCCGACCCCGGCGTCGAGCACCACCGGGACACCCGCACGCTCGCGGATGATCCGGAGGTTGTAGGGGTTGCGTATCCCCGACCCGCTGCCGATCGGCGCACCGAGCGGCATCACCGCCGCGCAGCCCAGGTCCTCGAGACGGCGCGAGAGCACGGGGTCGTCGTTGGCATACGGGAGCACGACGAAGCCGTCATCGATCAGCTGCTCCGCGGCGACCAGGAGCTCGGCGCCATCGGGCAGCAGCGTCTCCTCGTCGGCGATCACCTCGAGCTTGATCCAGTTGGTCTCGAAGGCCTCGCGGGCAAGCTGTGCGGTGGTGACCGCGTCGTGCGCCGTGTAGCAACCGGCGGTGTTGGGCAGGATGCGCCGGCCGCCCTGGGCAACCACGTCCAGGAAGGAGCTCGCACCGGACGGATCCAGGCGGCGCAGCGCCACGGTGACGATCTGCGTGCCGGAGGCGTCGAGGGCCCGCTCGAGGATGTCGAGGCTCGGGGCGCCGCCGGTGCCCATGATCAGCCGCGAGCTGAAGCGCTCGCCGGCGATCACCAGGAGGTCGGTCAGGTCAGCCATCGCACCTCAACCACCCTGAACGGCGTGAAGGATTTCGAGGCGGTCACCGGCGGAGAGCGTGGTGTTCGCCCAGCTCGCCCGGAGCACCACGTCACCATTCCTCGCGACCGCAATACCGCGCTGCTCCGGTGGGAGCTCCATCTCGCGGAGCAGGTCGGTGAGCCCCAGGCCCTCCGCCACCTCGCGGCTCTCGCCGTTGACGACGATGATCACGCTCCGACCTCGGCGGTCCGCCGGAATCGCGACGGAGCCCAGGGCCGGGTGGCCTCCGGCCACGGCGCTCCTGCCAGCACGCCGGAAACGGCGTCGGCCGTGGCCGGCGCAAGGAGGTAGCCGTTGCGGTAGTGGCCGGTCGCGACGATGAGGCCTCCGGTCGTGGAGTCACCAACCATGGGCATATTGTCGGGCGACCCAGGCCGCAGCCCGGCCGACGCCTCGACCAGCTCCAGCTCGGCGACGTCGGGCACGAGGGCTCGCGCCTCGCGGAGGAGCTCGTACACCGCGCCCGCGATCACCGCCGTGTCGAATCCGCGCTCCTCGACAGTTCCGCCAATGACCACGCGGCCATCGCCCCTCGGCAGGATGTAGACGGAGCCACCGCGAATCGTCCGCGCGATCAACTCGGGGACGCCGCGCAGACGCAGGATCTGTCCCTTCACCGGACGGACCGGGGGGATGTCGTCATGGGGAACGCCAGGGACATTGCCGGACCAGCAGCCCGCAGCGAGCACGACCTTCGGTACCTCGAGCCGTTCCCCGCTCTCGAGCGCAACACCGGTGACCCGGCCCCTGTCGACGAGCAATGACGCCCGGCTGCGATGGATCTGCACCCCGAGCCGGCTGCATGCCTGGAGCAGGGTCGGGACCATGGCGCGGGGGTCGACCTGATGGTCGGTCTGGACCAGCATGCCGCCGCGTACCGACGGGGCAAGCCCGGGTTCGAGCTCCCGTGTCTGGCGCGAGGTGAGCCGCTCGACCGGGAGGCCGAGCTGCTGGCGAAACCGGAACTCCCGCTCGAGCGCGATCTGTTCGTCGCCGTCGACGGCCACGTGCAGGGTCCCCGTCTGCCGGTAGCCGGCGGAGCGTCCCGCATCGAGCTCGAGCTCGGCGATGAATGACGGGTAGCGCGCCGCAGAGTCTCGGTTGAGGGCGACCACGGCCTCCTCGCCGAACTCGGCCTCCCCCACCGGAGCGATCATCCCGGCGGCGAAATGCGACGCGCCGGATCCCGGGTCGGGATCGACCACGGCGACGTTGAGCCCAGCCCGCGCGGCTCGCCACGCCACCGACAGGCCGATGACACCCCCACCGATGACCGCTGCGTCCACGCGTCTCCTCCGATGCCTGGTCGAGTTTACGGGGACTGGTCGATTGCGCCGATCCGGTCGAGGCGGTACCCGACCCCGAACACCGTGGTGATCCGGAAGGGGATCCGCGCGAAGGGCTCGAACTTCTCGCGAAGCCAGCGGACGTGCACGTCGACAGTCTTGGGGTCGCCGTAGAAGCGGTTGCCCCAGACCGCAGCGATGATCGCCTGGCGCGAGAGCACCCGTCCCGGGTTGCGCAGCAACAGAGAAAGGAGGTCGAACTCCTTGGGGGCGAGCCTGAGCTCCACGGTCTCGACGTGGACGGTGCGCGCGGCACGGTCGATCTTGAAGCCGTCGAACTCCTCGATCTCGGGTGCACCGGCCGGGCGTGCACTCATGTCCGAGCGCCGGAGCAGCGCCGTGACCCGAGCGAGCAGCTCATTGAAAGAGAACGGCTTGGTGACGTAATCGTCGGCGCCCAGCTGCAGACCCACCACCTTGTCGACCTCGGTTCCTTTGGCAGTGAGCATGAGAATCGGCGTCTGCGACTCCTGGCGCAGCACGCGGCACACCTCGAGTCCGCTGAGCCCGGGAAGCATCACGTCGAGAAGGATCAGGTCGGGGCGCTCGGAACGCGCGAGGCTCAGCGCGTCAGGTCCGGTCGCGGCCTCGACGACCTCGTAGCCCTCGCGGGCAAGGTTGTAGCGAAGCGTCTCGCGGATGGCGTCCTCGTCCTCGACCACGAGGATTCTTTTGGCGACGGTGGGCGCCATGAAACGAGCTTAGCGGTTCCCCTGAAGAGGCGCCTCGACCACGCGCCTATACTCGCCGTGGTGGAGGCACTGGACGCTGTCGAGGCACTGTCCGGCTCAGGGAGCATCGACGTGCTCCGGGCCGTGGGGCTGCTCCTCGACCCTGGCATCGTGGGTCTCGACGCCCAGGGAAAGGTGTTGCTCGCCAACGAACCCGCTCGGCGGTTGCTCGGGCTGGCGCTCGTCGAGGGATCGGATTTTGTCGACGGCGAGGTCGACTATCGCATCATCCGGCTGCTCGACGCGGCACGCCGGAGCGGACGTGTCGAGGAGCGCGCGATCACGCTGCACGACCGGGACTTCAACGCTCGGGCGATCGCACTCAACGGCGAGGTCTCGACACTGCTGATGGTGCGCGACGAGACGCGCGTCCATCATCTCGAGCGAGTTCGGCGCGACTTTGTCAGTAACGTGTCGCACGAGTTGCGCACCCCGATCACCGCGGTGCAGTTGATCGCGGAGACGCTGGCGAACGGAGGGCTCGAGGACCCGGGCGCCGCCGCCGACTTCGTGCGCCGGATCGGGCAGGAGGCGTCGCACATGGCTCAGATGGTCGAGGAGCTGCTGGAGCTCAGCACCATCGAGTCCGGGCTCCGGCCCATGGCCAGCGAGCGGGTGCCCATCAGCGTGCTCATGGGCAGCCTCGATCGGCTCCGGCCACTCTCCGAGAGCAAGGGTGTGACCCTCGACGTCAGCGTCGCGCCGGGCACGCCCGACCTGGTCGGCGACGCGTCGCACCTGGGCCAGGTCCTCCGCAACCTGGCGCACAACGCGATCAAGTTCACCCCGTCGGGCGGCCTCATCTCCATCACCGCCGCGCCCGGCACCGCCGGCCAGGTGGTGCTGCGCTGCCGCGACACCGGCGTCGGCATCACCCCCGCGGACCTGCCGCGCATCTACGAGCGCTTCTGGAAAGCGGACAGCTCGCGGCAGCGCGACGGCGAGGGATCCGGGCTCGGCCTGGCCATCGTCCGCCACGTGGTGGAAGCCCACGGGGGGACTGTGTCGGTCTCCTCAGAGCCGCGTCACGGCACGGAGTTCCAGGTGGTGCTGCCCGCAGCCGTTGAGGACTGACCTCTCGGCGTCGTCACCCGCCGTTCTGGCAGACGAGAAGACTGGTTCCCTGGAAGGTGCTCCAGCCGTGCACGCTGGTGGAACCGGGTGCCCCGAAGTACACCGGTGTCACCAGGTCCTGAAGGTGATACGTGAACCCGTTGAGGGCATACGGGTAGTCGCCGTAGTTCGCCTCGTTCTCGAGCGGGTCACCCACCTCATAGATGAGATTCGTGAAGCAGGACGCGGGAACGTTGATGTTGTTCGTGAATGGATCGTTGACGTACTCGCCGATCTCGTGGGACAGCGCCGACACGTCCTGCGAGAACTGGCCGGGCGTCTGGATGTAGGTGAACATCGCGTAGGGCTGCCCCGCGCCCGACACGTTGTGATAGCCACCGATGCAGCAGCCGCTGAGCCCGGAGTTGTTCGACAGGTAGGTCTGGGTGGTCACGAAGATCGGCAGGGCTCCAGCCGGAATCCCCAGCGAGGAGATCATTCCCGCTGCCAGGGGATCGAACCAATTGATGCTCGCGATGAGGAGTTTCGTCCCGAATGGATTGCCCACAGACCCATCGGCCGCCGGCACCCGCAACGACTGGAGTGGCTTGATCACGGGCTTGCCCAGCAGCACGTGATAGGTCGGGTGCGCGCTCACCGTTCCCCACAGCGACGCGCGCTGGAAGGCATCGACGTACTGCGTACTCCCGACATTGGTGCCGCCCTGGATGTAGGTGAGCTTCTTGAAGATCGGGCTCGCGGTGGTGTTCTGGACCACCGTCTTGCCGTTGCTGAGCCTGGTGTTCGGATTGGTCACAAACGTCCCGTACGTCAACTTGATGGGGATGATGTACACGGGAACGGTTGTGGTCGCACCCGTGGTTGGGTTGGTCCCGACGAAGGTGTCCTTGTAGGTGGTGCCGAGATAGGTGTAGCTGAACTGCCACGTGTTCACCGCCGATGCGATCGCGGTCCGGCTGGACGCGCGATGCACGACGGCGAACATCGGGCGCGGTGCCGCGGCACCCCGGGCGGAGCCGGCTGAGACGCCCGCTCCGAAGACGCCGACCGGTGTTGAGAGGGCCAGAAGCCCGGCCAGCCCCAGCAGGGCGTACTTGAACGACTTGAACACTGCGCGAGCCCCCTACAACCGTGTATCGCACCGATGGACGGTCCGCGAAAGCGTAGCAGCCGCGCGGCGCGATTGCAGCGTTGAGCCTGCCCGGATGCGCGACGATTGACCCGCTTGCCGCCGCGGAACCGGGTTGGTTACCATGCAGCGATAGTTACGACGTAGAAAGCTTCCTTGCAGGGGGAGGCCCATGGCGGAACGCGTACTCGACATTGATGCGTCGCCGGCGATCGAGGCGCTGCCGGCGCTGCTGGACCGGCATACCGAGCTGCTCGACTACGGTCTTCGAAGGACCGCGCCCCGCACTCGGGGGCTGCTCCGGCAGATGTCCGCCTACCATCTCGGGTGGACGGACGCGCATGGCCGCCCGGCGAACGACCCCGCCGGGAAGCGCATCCGCCCAGCGCTGGCGCTCTGGGCCTGCGAGGCGCTCGGAGGTGACCCGGCCTCGGCGCTTCCCGCGGCCGTCGCCGTGGAGCTGATCCACAACTTCACGTTGATCCACGACGACATCCAGGACGGCGACCAGCTCCGCCGCCACCGCCCCACCGTGTGGACCATCTGGGGAGCGGAGCAGGGCATCAACGCCGGTGATGGCATGTTCGCCAACGCCATGAGCGGGCTCCTCGCGCCGGGACCGCGCGCTGGGCGCCGAATGCGCGCGGCTCATCTCCTGAGCGCGGCGGTGGTCCAGGTGGTCCAGGGCCAGTGCCTCGACCTCTCGCTCGAGGGCCGCGCCGGCGCCGCCCAGGCGACCTACCTCCGGCTGGTGACCATGAAGACCGGCGCGCTGATCGGCGCCGCGATGGCGTCGGGAGCCGTGCTCGCCGGCGCACCCCGCGCGGTTGCGCGGCGCTTCGACGCCGCGGGCAGGCTGCTCGGGCTCGCCTTCCAGGTTCGGGACGACTGGCTCGGGACATGGGGAGACCCCCAGGTCACCGGCAAGGGCCGGAGCGGCGACCTGCGCCGGCGCAAGCTCACGTATCCCGTGGTCGCGGCGTACGAGGTGGCGACGCCCGCCCGGCGCCGCGAGCTGCGCCGGCTCTTCCGCGAACGTGAGCCCGGTGGCGAGTTCCGCCTGCGTGCGCTGCTCGATGACCTGGGCGGTCCGGCGCTGACAGCCGGGGTCCCGATGGTGCTGGCCCGCGACGCCATCGCCGCGCTCACCGGTCTCCCCGACGAAGCGATCACCGACTTCGCGGATCTGGCGATCCATGTCGCTGAACGCAACCGTTAGCGCGAGCACCGACACGAAGACCGGATCGCGCACGGCCTCGCGCAAGGACGAGCACCTGCGAATCAACATCGACGAGGACGTCGCCGCCAAGGGCATCGAAAGCGGTTTCGACGACTGGCGTTTCGTGCATCGCGCGCTGCCGGAGATCGACCTCGACGACGTCGAGCTGCGCACCCACCTGCTCGGCCGGCACGTCGATGCGCCCTTGCTGATCTCCTGCATGACCGGCGGCACCGAGCAGGCGCGGATCATCAACGAGCGACTCGCGCGTGTCGCACAGGCTCACGGCCTCGCGATGGGTCTCGGTTCCTGCCGGGTCCTGCTCGAACAACCAGAGGTTCTCCCCACATTCGACGTCCGACCGCTCGCACCCGACGTGCCGCTGCTCGCCAATCTCGGTGCGGTGCAACTCAACCTCGGCGTCGGAACCGAGGAATGCCGTCATCTGCTTCGCACCCTGCGAGCCGACGCCCTGGTGCTGCACCTGAACCCCCTGCAGGAGGCGCTCCAGGTATCCGGCAACACCGCGTTCAGCGGACTGCTCGCGCGCATCGCGGCGCTCTGCGCAAACCTCGGTGCACCGGTGATCGTCAAGGAGGTCGGCTGGGGTATCGCCGACGACCTGGTGGTGCGCCTCTTCGATGCGGGCGTTGCCGCGGTCGACGTCGCCGGAGCAGGCGGGACGTCGTGGAGCGAGGTCGAGCGCCATCGTATGACCGACCCGGTCGGCGCCCGCGTGGCGGCGTCATTCGCCGGCTGGGGGATTCCGACCACCGAGGCGCTCGTCCGCGCGCGAAGCGCCGCGCCGGGTGATGTGCTGATTGCCAGTGGTGGTGTGCGCGATGGTATCGATGTCGCCAAAGCACTGGCGCTCGGCGCCGACTCGGTGGGGATCGCCGGGCCGCTGGTGCGCGCCGCCGCTGCCGGCGACGACGCGCTCGAGGAGACGGTCGCAGTGATCCTCGAGGAGTTGCGCCTCGCCATGTTCTGCGTCGGCGCGTCGCGAGTTCGCGATCTGCATCGTGACGCCCATCTGGTGCGTTGCGACGGGCGGGCTCTCTGATGGCCCAGCCCGTCGTGTCCGTCGAGGCGGCCGACGCGTACTGCCGCCGGCTGGTGCGGCATTACGAGAATTTCACGGTCGCCTCGCGGCTCTCGCCGCGCGGGCTGCGTCGCGACCTCACCCGGGTGTATGCGTTTTGCAGGTTCACCGATGACCTCGGCGACGAGAGCGGTGACCGCGCGGTCGCGTTGCGCCGTCTCCGGCGCTGGCGGGACGAGACGCGAGAGAGCTTCGAGCACGACGAGCGCACCCACCCGGTGCTGGTCGCATTGACCGAGACGGTGCGCCGATTCCAGTTGGACGCTCAACCCTTCATCGACCTCATCGATGCCAACCTGCAGGACCAGCGCGTCGACACCTACGAGGACTGGGCGGCGTTGCGCGCCTACTGCATGCACTCCGCTGCTCCGGTCGGCCGGATCGTGCTCCGCCTCTTCGAAATCCGCGATCCGGCTGCGGTTGCGCTGAGCGACGACGTCTGCATCGGGCTGCAACTCGCGAACTTCGCCCAGGACGTCTCCGTCGACAAGCGACTCGGCCGAACCTATCTGCTGCAGAGCGACATCCGCGAGCACGGGATCGACGGTGCGACCCGGGCGATGTGCGAGCGAGCCAGGACGCTGCTTGCATCAGGGATCGCGTTGGAAACCCTCGCACCACGGCGGCTGCGCGTGCAGCTTGCGCTCTATCGCCTCGGCGGCGAGGCGATAGTCGACGCCATCGCCGCGAGCGGCTATCGCACCGCAACCCAGCGCCCTGCCGTCGACGGCGCGGCCCGCATTCGCATCGTCACCGCGGCGCTCTCGGCGGGAATGCGCCATGGTCAGACCCGGGGCGCCGCAGTGACGGCGCGACCGGCAGGAGAGCGGCGTGCTTGACACGGCAACGGCGAGCAGCGTTCGTGCGCTGGAGCGCTATTGCGAGGACATGGCACGCCGTGAGGCCGCCAACTTCTACTGGGGGTTCATCGCGCTGCCACGCCATCAGCGCACCTCGATCTACGCCCTCTACGACTTTGCACGGCAGGTTGACGACGACGCGGACCTCGACGGTCGCGCCTCGCGCGACCAGCGCCTCGAGCACCACCGGCGCCGCCTCCGCGACACCCGGCCGGGTGATAGCACCGACCCGGTCATGGGATTGCTCGCGATAGCGATGCGGCGCCATGCGATTCCGCTCGCCGAGCTGGACATGCTCATCGACGGTGTCGCCATGGACCTGACCACCACGCGCTATGAGACGTGGGAGGAGCTGCGCGCCTATGCCAACCTGGTCGCGTCGGTGGTGGGGCGGATGTGCGTGCGCATCTTCGGTTTTCAAGATCCGATCGCACTCGAGCGAGCCGATGAGCTGGGGGTCGCGCTGCAGCTGATCAACATCCTCCGTGACGTGCAGGAGGATGCGAGCCGCGGCCGCATCTACCTGCCGCTCGATGAGCTGAAGGAGTTCGGCATCACCGAGAGCCACATCCTCGACGGCCGTGTCGCACCCGGCTGGCACGCGTTCATGGCGATGCAGATCGCACGCGCGCGCCAGTTGCATGCGACCGGTATCCGCGTCACCGAGTCGATCCCGAAGCAACCGGCCGTGTGCGTGCGCACCATGGCAGGGATCTACCTGGGAATCCTCGACCGGATCGAGGCCGCGCCGGACCTGCCGCTACGGGGACGTGCGCGGCTCTCCAAGGCGGCGAAGCTCGGCGTGATGGCGCGCTCGTGGCTGGCGGCGGTATGAGCCGGCAGCCACGTGTCGCCGTCGTCGGGGCCGGGCTGGCCGGCTTGAGCGCCGGGCTCGCGCTCGCCAAGAGGGGCTGGCACGTCGACCTCTACGAGCGTTCTCGCCTGCTCGGCGGCAAGGCGACTTCCTTTGAGGTTGAGGGCCATGAGGTCGACTGCGGGCAGCACGTCGTGCTCGCCTGCTGCACCGCCACCCTCGACCTGATTGATGAGCTCGGGTTGCGCGACGCCCTCTACATCCAGCCGCGATTCGAGGCCACAGTCCTTTCGCGCAAACGTCCGCCCGCCCATCTCCGCGCATCGTCGCTGCCGGCGCCGCTCCACCTGATGGCCGGTTTCGCACGGTATCCGCACCTCAGCACGCTCGATCGCCTCCAGGTGGCACGCGCGCTGCTGGCGGCGCGCGGCGATCGGAGGCCGAAGGGCGACATGGCCGCCTGGTTGCGCCGTCATCATCAGAGCAGCCGCGCACTGCGTGCATTCTGGGATCCGTTCCTGGTGCCGGCGCTCAACGCGCCGCTCGACCGCGTGTCGGCGGAGATGGGGTTGTTCGTCATCCGGACGGCGTTTCTCGGCGATCGGGACGCGGCGCGGATCGCCTACCTGCGCGTCCCGCTTGCGAGGCTCGCGGAGGCTGCGGCGGCGCGGCTCGACGGCGTCCATATGCGCCAGGCCGTGGTCGGCCTCCATCGCGAGGGCGACCGCGTCACCGGCGTGAAGCTGAGTGGCGGGACCGGCGCGGCGTGCGACGCCTGCGTCCTCGCGGTCCCGCCGAGGCGTCTCAACTCGATCCTCGAGGACGCGCCGGCTCTGGGCATCGAAGGCCTCGAGGCGTTCGAACCCATGCCGATCGTCGACGTGCACCTCTGGTACGACCGCCCGGTCCTGGGCTGCGACTTCGCGGCACTGCTCGATTCGCCGGTGCAGTGGGTGTTCGAGAAATCGCCGGGATACGTCTGCTGCAGCATGAGCGCAGCCGACGACCTCGTCCAGCGGCCGGAGCGCGAGCTGGTCGAGCTCGGTCGCAAGGAGCTCGCGGCGGTTCTACCCGAGGCCGCGCGCGCGAAGCTGCTGCGCGGTGCGGCCACTCGCGACCCGGACGCGACCTTCATCCCCGCTCCGGGTGTCCGCCGCCCCGGTCCGGCCACCGCGCTCTCCAACCTCGTGATCGCGGGTGCATGGACCGACACCGGGTGGCCCGCGACCATCGAGTCGGCGGTGCGGAGTGGACGGACCGCGGCACTCACGCTCTTCAGCAATGCAGCCGGATGGCAATCCACGCGGAGCGGCGGTGGCGGTGGCGCCGGGGCGCTGATGGAGGTGGCCCATGCCGTCTGAGGCCCTGCGCTCCGCCGTCGACTGGCTGTTCGACCATCAGGACGCGGAGGGGTGGTGGAGCGGCGAGCTCGAGACCAACGTCACCATGACCGCAGAGCACGTGCTGCTGCTGCGCTTTCTCGGCGCCTCGCACGACGACATCCGCGACAGCGCGATCCGGCACATTCTCGGCACCCAGCGTGAGGACGGAACGTGGGCCCTGTACCACGACGGACCAGGCGACCTCAGCACCACCATCGAGGCGTACGTGGCGCTGCGCGTCCTCGGCGTCGACGCCACGCGGCCGGAGCTCCGTCACGCGCTGCGCATGATCCTCGACCAGGGTGGCCTCGTCGAAGCGCGCGTGTTCACCAAGATGTGGCTTGCGCTTTTCGGCGTCTACCCGTGGGACGGCGTGCCGAGCATGCCACCCGAGCTGGTGCGACTCCCGTCGTGGGCGCCGCTCAACCTCTACGACTTCGCGTGCTGGGCGAGGGGCACGATCGCGCCTCTGCTCATCGTCATCTCCCGCCGTCCGGTGCGCGACCTCGGCGTCGATGTCAGCGAGGTGATCGCTCCCGGAAGCGCGCGCCGGATGCATCGAGTCGCGGGTTCGGGCGTCTTCCTGTGGCTCGATCACCTGCTCAAGATCTACGACCGGCTCCCGCGCCAGCCGGGGCGCGCCTCGTCGCGCCGGAAGCTGGTCACGTGGATCACCGACCGGCAGGAGGCCGACGGCGGTTGGGGCGGGATCCAGCCACCGTGGGTCTATTCGTTGATCGCGCTGAACCTCGAAGGCATGTCGCTGGAGCATCCGGTGATGCGGCGCGGGCTCGAGGGATTCCGCAGGTTCAGCATCGACGACGACGACGGTTTCCGTCTCCTCGCGTGCATGTCGCCGGTGTGGGACACGGCGTGGGCCATGCTCGCGCTGCGCAGGGCGGGGGTGCCGCGCGATCATCCGGCGCTGCGGCGCGCGGTGGACTGGCTGCTCGCCGAGCAGATCTCGGGTGGCGGCGACTGGCAGGTCAAGGTGCCGCTGCGTGAATGCGGCGGTTGGGCATTCGAATTCGACAACGACATCTATCCCGACGTCGACGACACCGCTGTCGTCGTCCTCGCCCTGCTCGAGTCGGCTGAGCCCGAACACGTGTCACAGCCGGTTGCGGCCGCGCTCCGTTGGTGCAGGGCGATGCGCTCTCGCAGCGGTGCATGGGCATCATTCGACAAGGACAACACGCGCGCACTCGTGTACAGGCTTCCCTTCGCCGACTTCGGCGCCATGCTCGATCCACCCTCCGAGGATGTCACCGCGCATGTGCTCGAGATGCTCGCGGGAGTCGGCTGCGGCCTCGACGATCCCGACATCCCGAAAGCGCTGGCCTACCTGCGCGCGGAGCAGCGCCCGTGGGGATCGTGGTACGGCCGCTGGGGGGTGAACCACATCTACGGGACCTGGTGCGTGGTCAGTGCACTCGTCGCGCTGCGCGCCGGCCACGACATGGTGCACAAGGCGGCGGCCTGGGTCCAACGGGTGCAGAACCCCGACGGCGGCTGGGGTGAGTCGTGTCACTCGTATGTCGACGAGTCGTTCGCCGGTGTGGGCACGAGCACTCCCTCGCAGACCGCATGGGCAATGCTCACCCTGCAGCTCGCGGGGTTGGGTGACGATCCCGCATGTGCACGCGGACGTGCGTTCCTCGTCGAACGTCAGCGGGACGGGACCTGGGATGAACCCGAGCACACCGGCACCGGGTTTCCCCGGGACTTCTACATCAATTACCACCTGTACCGGCACGTTTTTCCAACCCTGGCGCTCGCCGGCGGCGAGTCTCCGGAGTCCGGGCAGCGTGTCACCGAGCGAGAGCTCGTCGCCCACCGATAAGCCACGAGAACAAGGAGACAGCCATGGCGGTGCCACTGCGACAGGCGATACGAGTTGGGAGCTACGTGGCGCGGCAGCGGCTGCGTCGCAACGAGAAATTCGCGCTGGTGCTGCAGCTCGAGCCGCTGTATCAGTGCAACCTCGCGTGTGCCGGGTGCGGCAAGATCCAGCACGAGGACCCCATCCTCCAGCGGCGTCTCACGGTGCAGCAGTGCATCGATGCCGTGGAGGAATGCGAGGCGCCCATGGTGTCGATCGCGGGCGGAGAGCCGTTGGTGCACAAGGAGATCGACCAGATCGTGGCGGCGCTGGTGGCGCGCAAGCGCTACGTCTACCTATGCACCAATGCGCTGCTGCTCGAGAAGAAGCTGCACCTGTTCACCCCCTCGCCGTACTTCTCGTTCTCGATCCACATCGACGGGCTGCGTGAGCGCCACGACGAGTCGGTCTGCCGCGCCGGTGTGTTCGACAAGGCCATCGCCGCGATCGCCGCCGCCAAGGCGCGCGGTTTCCGCGTGACCACCAACACGACCTTTTTCGACCAGGACGACGCGCGATCGATTCGTGGCGTGCTCGACTTCCTCAACGACGAGGTGCAAGTGGACAGCATGCAGATCTCGCCGGGCTACGCCTACGAGAAGGCGCCCGACCAGGACCACTGGCTCAACGTCGAGCGCACCCATGCGATCTTCCGCGACGCCTTCGCCGATGGACGGCGTAAGAAGTGGCGGCTCAACCATTCGCCGCTCTTCCTCGACTTCCTCGAGGGCAAGGTCGACTTCAGCTGCACCGCATGGGGAATCCCGAGCTACTCGGTGCTCGGCTGGCAGCGCCCCTGCTATCTCATGTCCGACGGCTACGCGACCTCATACCGCGAGCTCGTCGAGACCACCGCATGGGAGAAGTACGGTCGTGGCCGCGACGAGCGCTGCGCCAACTGCATGGCGCACTGCGGGTACGAGCCGACCGCGGTCGTGGCGACGTCCGCCTCGCTGCGTGAGTCGATTCGTGCGGCGAGCGACAGCTTCCGTCCTCGCGGGAACAAGGCGCATTTGAACTGAGGTGAACGCGGCGCAGGCAGCGCCCGGCGGGGGTGACGTCTTTCTCACCGGCGCGGCGGGGTTCGTGGGGTCGCACGTGCTCGCGGCCCTGCTCGCTCGTGGGTATCGAGTCCGTGCCCTCGTCCGTGGGCGGTGGGACGCGCCGCCCGGTGTCGAGAGCGTGACCGGCGACCTGCGCGCACCCGGCGCATTGATCCCAGTGCTTCGAGAGTGCCGGTACCTCATCCACACCGCGGCGCTGTACTCGTTTGCGCCCCGGGATCGAGCGGCCATCGCAGCGGTGAATGTCAGCGGCACGTCGGGGATCCTCGAGGCGGCGCGCATCGCCGGGGTGGAGCGTTGCGTGGTGACGTCGAGCTCGGCTGCGCTGCCGCCGGCCTCGGCTTCACACCCGGCCACCGAGGGTGACTGGGCGAGCGCCGATCACCGCGGGTGGTCGTATCACGCTTCCAAGCTCGCCGGGGAGCGCGCAGCGCTGCGCGCCGCGATCGCGGTCACCACGGTGCTCCCGACCGCACCGGTGGGTCCCGGTGATCACCGCCCGACGCCGACCGGCCGGATCATCGTCGACCTCCTGCGAGGTCGGATGCCGGCGACGCTGGGCGGCGGCATGAACATCGTCCCGGTCGAGGACGTCGCCGCGGCACACGTGCTGGCGCTCGAACGCGGGGGTGCCGGCGAGCGCTACATCGCGGGAGGCGTGAACCTCCCACTCGCGGAGTTGTGGCGGTTGATCTCACGGGCAGCGGGGAAGCCGGAGCGGGCGTTTCGACTCCCCTACGCGGTCGCCGCGGCTGCGGCGCGGGTCGACGCCGTTCGCGTCTGGGCCACCGGTGCGATCCCGGCGATTCCGCTCGAGGGGGTTCGCATGGGCCGTCTGGAGATGTACTCCTCGAGCGCGAAGGCGATTGCGGAGCTCGGCTACCGACCTTCGAGCGCCGGCGAGGCGCTGGAACGAGCGGTGCGCTGGTACCGCGAGCACGGTTATGCCACCTGAGGCCCCGGTTCACGCCATCTGCGCGATGGGCGTCGAGGCGTGGGGCGTGCGCCGCAGGGCTCCGCACCTCCGCGTCGTCCGCGTCGGCATCGGCGGGCGACCGCCGGCCGGGCTGCCCGGGATCATGATCAGCGCGGGGCTCTGCGGCGGCCTGCTGCCCGAGCAGACCTCGGGCATGGTGGTCATCGCCAGCCAGGTCGTCGACGAGCAGGGCGTCACGCATGCCTGCGATCCCGGTGTGGTCGGAGCGCTCGAGAAGGCCGCCCGCTACCTGCGCCTCCCGTTCACCGGCGGGTCGCTCATCTCTACCTCGGGGATGGTGACCGGCCCCGACCGAGGGACCTGGGCGGGGCGAGGACACGTCGCGGTGGACATGGAGTCGGCCGCGGCGGCCGAATCGGCGGAGCGTTTCGGCGTTCTCCGGGTCATTCTCGATACCCCTTCGCGCGAGCTGTCCGGGGCGTGGGCGAAGCCGGGGCGTGCCATTCGCCGGCCGGCCAACTGGAGCGAGGCAATCTGGCTCGGGGTCAACGCCCCGCGCTACGCGCTCCGGGTCGGGGCGGTGTTAGAGGCGGCCTTCCTCGGCAATGTCGACCCCGAGGTATAACTGCACCGCTCCACGGAGCATCTGAGCCACTCCCGGCACGTCGAATTCAACTGCCATCTGATGCAGCGCGGCGCGCTGGGCATGAAGCGCAGCCTCGACCACCCGGCATCCGGCCTCGGTGAGGCCGACCCGGACCATGCGCCGGTCGGGAGCGCATCGCAGCGTCCGCACCAGGCCGCGAGCATTCAACTCGTGGACCATCAACGACACGCGCGCCTCCGGCGCCTGGATGAGCTCGGCGAGATCTCCCTGCACGCACCCCTCGGTGCCCGCGGCCCCCGCCTCGAGGAGCAGGTGGTACTGGAGCGGGCTCAGGTCATGTTGGGCGAGGGAGCGATTGATCTGGATCATCGCCTGCCGGAAGCCGCGCCGGAACATCGCCGCGAGGCGCAGGTCCTCGATGGTCGCGTCCTGGAAGAAGTCGTTCGTCCGACTTCCCGATTCGGTCTTCGTCGCCAGCGTCACGCTCCCGACTTTACTAGGTGATGGAGGGTCAACCGGCGGTCGTGAGGCGCCCGGAAGCAAATGTTTGTTTGCATACGGTAAAAATTAGTGAAGCTGCCGTGGGCCGGTTCCATCTGCTCGGGTGGGCGTTGTCAGGATGCTCGCCCAGGGGCCACATCTGAGGGGGGTTGCCAGCCAGGGGGATGGGGCCTAGGGGGCGGGGTCCCAACGGATGGGAGCGCAGCCCGCGTCAAGCGGGCGGCGGCTCTCTCCTCGCTCCAATGAGCAGGCTGGCTCACGCGCTCAGACAGCTGTCCGTTCGGGATCTGGTGACCGAGAGCGCGCAGCGCCCGGACGTATTTCGGCGTGCTGTCCGGCTCACCAATGCCGGCGGCGCGAAGCCGGGCCATCACCGCGTCGATCAGGGCCTCGTCGGCCTCGAACAGCTCCACCTCGACCTCTCCAAAAGATTCCACCGTGGCGTCGCCGGAGCGGACCGAGACGCGATCGTCGGCGACCTCGGCCCAGCGGGTATCGCCGGCGATCAGATCGACGGAATGCCGGTCGGTCACCAGCTGAGCGACGGGATGCAGCGCCACGTCCCCAACCGCCTTTCGGATCACCTCGACCGCGGCTTCGGGCGGTTGGTCGGGCGATCCGGGGAAGTCCGTCTCCTCGCGAGACACCGCGTCCCCGACCATGCGATCACCGGCTTTGAGCGTCCACTTTCCCTGCTCGCCGGGAGCGCTCCGATGTCGCAGTCCCAGCTTGGCGTGGAGCAGGGTCAGCTCATCGGTGTCCCAGTACGTCGCCGAGAGCTCCACCCGGCCGCGGTCCACCGCGCGGATGCCCTCCACCACGCCGCCCAGGTCGGGCAACACAAAGTCCATGCCGACCGGGATCTTGATCTCGCGCTCTTCGGGCATCGCGTCACTGTATGCGCCACGCGCGCCTCGCTGATCTGCCATGCACTCTGCGCTGCGCCGGGGCGGGCGGAGGGGACCCCGGCTCCGGCTTCAAACCGGACTATTCAACCTCCGCCGGGGCGGGCGGAGGGGACCCCTCCGCCCCACACGTCGATTCTCGACATCACGCTCACAGGAACTCCTCGAATCCTGGCCAGGCAGCGACCATCTGCCGGCGGAGCTCATCCGAGAGCGGGAGATAGGTCCCGGTCGCCTCGGCCACGACCCCGCCGTCAGGGAGGATCACGCGACCCTCGGTGTGCAGGGCGCGCCGCAGGAGCCGGGTGATCCGTCCTTCGACACGGAGCCGGGTCCCGAGAGGCGCGGCCCGGCGGAAGCGCACGTCGAGACGCCCGGTGACCACCCAGTGACGGTGCAGAGCAGAGCACCGCCCCATCACGTCATCGAGCACCGCGCTGACGATCCCGCCGTGCGCGAAACCCGGAAAGCCGGCATGGTCCTCTCCCGGCGTCCAGTGCGTGAAGACGAGCGAACCCTCGAGCTCGTACTGGAGATGCAGGCCCGAAGGGTTGCGCAGCCCGTGCACCCAGTTCTGCTGGAATTCGCTGCGATCGTTGAGCCAGGCGGGGTCGATGTCGTGGTTGATCACGGCGCGGTCAGACGTTCGAGCCCACCGATGTACGTGCGCAGCGGTTCCGGGATGACCACGGTGCCGTCCTGCTGCTGGTAGGTCTCGAGAATCGCGTCGAAGGTGCGCGGCACGCCGAGCCCGCTGCCGTTCAGCGTGTGCACGTGGCGCGGCTTCTCACCAGGCGCGGGACGGTACCGGATGTTGGCTCGTCGCGCCTGGAAATCCGCGAACACCGAGCATGACGACACCTCGAGCCACTGCTGCAACCCCGGCGCCCACACCTCGACGTCGTACTTCTTGCACTGCGCGAATCCGAGGTCGCCGGTGCACATGAGCAGCACGCGATAGTGCAGGCCAAGGCGCTGCAGGACGTGCTCTGCATGCGAGGTGATCAGCTCGAGCTCGTCGAGCGATGTCTCCGGGGTGGTGAATCGCACCATCTCCACCTTCTCGAACTGATGGAGACGGATGTACCCGCGCGTGTCCTTTCCCGCCGCGCCGGCCTCGCGCCGCCAGCAGGGGGTGAGCGCGACGTGCGTGATCGGGAGTTGCGCCGCCTCGAGAATCTCGCCCGAGTAGAGATTGGTCACGGGCACCTCGGCGGTCGGGATCAGGAAGAGGCCGTCGTCCGCGTGGTATGCCTCGTCCTCGAACTTGGGCAGCTGCGCGGTGCCGATCATCGCCTCGCGACGGACGAGGAACGGCGGTGCGATCTCCGTGTACCCGTGCTCCCGCGCGACGTCGAGCATGAACGACGTGAGGGCCCGCTGCAATCGCGCACCGTCACCGCGCAGGACGACGAAGCGCGAGCCGCTGACCTTCGCGGCGCGCTCGAAATCAAAGACGCCAAGGCGCTCGCCGATCTCGTAGTGCGGCAGCGGATCGAACCCAAAGCTCGGGGCATCACCCCAGGTGCGCGCGACGACGTTGTCCTCAGGACCGGCGCCGTCCGGAACGCTTTCGTGCGGCGGGTTGGGCACCTCGAGCAGCAACGCTTCGACACGCTGCTCGAGCTCCGCGAGGCGCGCCTCGCCCTCCTGGATGCGCTGCTTCAGCGCGGTCAGCGCACCTCGCTGTTCGTCGGACGGCTTCCCTCGCACCGCCGCGGACGCGGCGCGCTGCTCGGCTCGAGCCTGCTCGACCTCGGTGCGCAGACTGCGTGCGTCGGCGTCGACGGCGAGCAGCTCATCGATGGGCGCGCTCTCGCCCTTCCTGCGAGCGCCCTCGCGAACCGACTCCGGGTCATCGCGGATGCGTTGCATCGGCAGCATCAGGCGTCGCCACCGCGGTGCTGCGGGCGCATGGTCGGGAACAGCAGCACGTCGCGAATGGTCGGCGAGTCGGTGAGGATCATCACCAGCCGGTCGACGCCGATGCCGAGCCCGCCGGCGGGCGGCATGCCGACCTCGATGGCCTCGAGAAAGTCCTCGTCGATCGGCGGGATCTCGGGGTCCCCCGCGGCGCGCAACCGCGCCTGCTCCTCGAAACGCGCGCGCTGGTCGATCGGATCGTTGAGCTCGCTGAATGCGTTGGCGAGCTCCCGGCCCGCGACGATCAGCTCGAAGCGCTCGACAAACCGGGGATCGTCGCGACGGCGCCGCGCCAGCGGGCTCACCTCGGCCGGGTAGTCCAGGACGAAGGTCGGATCCCAGAGCTCGCCTTCAACGCGCTGCTCGTAGATCTCGAGGAGGACGCCGCCGGGGCCGAGGTCGCGTGACACCTCGACGCCGATGCTGGCTGCAACTCCGTGCAGAGCGTCCCACGATGCGAGCGCATCGATGCCCGTGTGCTCACGCACCAGGTCGACCATGGTTGCGACGCGATATGGCGGCCGAAGGTCGAGCGAGCGGCCGAACGCGGTACGCAACAGCGGGTCTTCGCACGGCGCGCTCCCACCCTCCGGTGCCTCGGCCACCTGCGGTCCGGCCGCGTTCGCGGCCGCCGTGATCAGCGACTCGGTGAGCTCACGCATGTCGTCATAGGTCGCATACGCTTGGTACGCCTCGAGCATGGTGAACTCCGGGTTGTGCCGGGGCGACAAGCCTTCATTGCGAAAGACGCGGCCGATCTCATAGACGCGCGCGTAGCCACCGACGATCAACCGTTTGAGGTGCAGCTCGATGGCGATGCGCAGGTAGACGTCGGTATGCAGTGCGTTCCAGTGCGTCTCGAAGGGCAGTGCATGACCGCCACCCGGGATCGGCTGCAGGATGGGTGTCTCGACTTCCACAAAACCGCGCTGATCGAGCGTCGCCCGCAACGCCCGGATCAACCGTGTCCGGGTGGCGAAATGGCGGCGCTGCGTCGCATTGCTGAGCAGGTCGAGATAGCGCTTGCGATAGCGCGTCTCCTGGTCCTGGAGACCGTGGAACTTCTCGGGAGGCGCTTGCAGAGACTTGACGAGCAGCGTGACGGTGTCGACGAGCACCGTCGGCTCCCCACGACGTGTCCGCGTGATCGGTCCCTTGATGCCGACGATGTCGCCGAGGTCGAGCATCGGCACCATCGCGTGCGCATCCCCGGCGCGATCGGCGCGAAACCACGCCTGCAGGCGGCCCGACTCGTCCTCGACATGAGCGAACGCCGCCCCGCCGAGGTCACGCAGCTGCATGATCCGTCCAGCCACGGCAACAACCGGACGATCGGGCGAATCGGTGTCCGCGCCGGGATGCTCGGCCTCGTACGCGTCGAGCAGCCGGCGCGCCTCATCCGTGGTCGCGCTCGGCGCGAAGTCGACACCGTAGGACGGAATCCCACGCGCGGCGAGCTCATCGACCTTGCGCCGGCGCTCTGCAAAGAGGTCGTCGGATGGCATGCGGCCTATCTTCCCCGGCGAGGCTCGCCGCGTGCGCTTGACGCGCCGCGCCGTTCCCTAGTTGATCTTGACGATCTTGATCTGTCGGGAACCACCGGGGCTGACCACGTCGACGGTGTCGCCGACGCTGTGACCCAGCAATGCCTTGCCGACCGGCGACTCCATGGAGATCCGGCCCTCGGCGACATCAACCTCGGCAGGGCCCACAATCGTGAGCGTCTGTTTGCCGAAGTCATCCTTGACGTCGACGGTTGTGCCGACGCTCACGATGCCGCTCTCGCTGCCCTCTTCGATGATGACGGCATTGCGGAGCATGTTCTCGATCACGAGGATGCGTCCTTCGAGCATCCCCTGCTCGTTCTTCGCCTCGTCGTACTCGGCGTTCTCCGAGATGTCGCCGAAGTCCTTGGCGTACTTGATGCGCTCGGCCACCTCGGAGCGACGAACGGTGCGCAATTCTTCTAATTCGTGCTCAAGCTTGACGAGACCGTCTCGCGTGAGCAACACAGGTTTGTCCATTCAATTCCCTGGTGCACGTAAATATTGGCGGGGTAACCGACGACCTCCGCTCTGCGGAGCCCGGAGTATAGGCGAGCAACGCCCAACGAGGCGTAACAACTTGTCGTTCTTCCTTGACGGAATTGGCTCTGGTTCATATGATCCGCAGCGAGGTCACTGTGCGGACCGCTATCAATGCCCCCCCTCTCGGGGCGTCTCTGGTTTCCAGGGGCGCCCTTCTTCTTTGTAATCCCTCAGCCCTCTCCGCTGACGAACGCCGGCCTGAACCACCCCTCCGGGTGCGGTCCGGCGGCGAGCGCGCGATTGAGCAACGCATCGAGCCGGTCACGCGTGTCCATGGTCTGGACCTCGGCTCGAAGCCGCGCAGCTCCGGCGCAGCCACGGATCGTCCAGGCGACGTACTTGCGGCCGATGCGGAGCGCGCGCTCGTCCCCGTGGTACGCGCAGAGCATGTCGAGGTGGCGGCGAGCGAGAGCGATCCGGTCGGCGAAGTCGAGATCGGGGAGCCTGCTGCCGGTCGCGATGCGATGAACGGCCTGGCGGACGAACCAGAAGTTGCCGAGCATCCCCCGGGCGATCACGACGCCGTCGACCACCCCCGACTGGATCCGCCGCGCCAGGGTGTCGACGTCCTCGACGTCGCCACTGCCGAAGACCGGGACGCTGACCGCCTCCTTGACCCGCGCGATCTCGGCCCAGTCCGCGGTGCCCTCGTACTTCTGGCACCGGGTCCGCCCGTGGACGGTGACCGCCGCCACGCCGGCATCCTGCAGCGCGCGAGCGAGCTCCGGGGCGTTGATGGTGGACGCGTCCCACCCGAGGCGCATCTTCACGGTGACCGGGACTCGGACCGACTCGACCATCGCCGCAACCACCCGGGCGGTCGCGCTCACGTCGCGGGCGAGCGCGGCGCCACTCCCCCGGCTCACCACCTTGGGAACCGGGCAGCCGAGGTTGACGTCCACGAGCACGGCGCCGCGCTCGACGCAGACCTGGGCGGCGTCGGCCATCATCGCGGGGTCGCAGCCCACCAGCTGGGCGGCGACCGGCGCCACGTCGCCGGGGAAATCGAGGAGATGCAGCGCCGCGTCGGTGCTCCGGACCACCGC
>Ga0182024_10002970_pt1 | contig 41222 bp, 47 predicted proteins | sample P32metaG_FD_120480 | JGI IMG/M metagenome (GOLD analysis project Ga0182024, IMG submission 120480) | Permafrost microbial communities from Stordalen Mire, Sweden - P3-2 metaG (Illumina Assembly) | ecosystem: Environmental > Terrestrial > Soil > Wetlands > Permafrost | place: Sweden: Stordalen...
CAAATTAAAGATGACCTGAGCTATAAGGATGATTCCATCGGTCTCCCTAATTCATCTCTCCGCACGGACGCGCAAGAATGTAGCCGCCATTTTTGATGATAGGCGATGACCGCGCTATAGCTTTTGCATTATTGTTCAGCAAAAATCGAAAAAAATGAAGAACTAACAGCAATTTCGCAGCAAAATAGGTCCAAATGGCAAATCTCAAAACTGAAACTTCTCCGCAAATTTATGCAAGAATTGGCGGGGTGTTGTATCTGACTTTAATACTTGTCGGGATATTTGCAGTGGTTTTCGTTAGAGGCAAACTCATAGTAGCAGGTGATGCTACAGCCACAGCCAATAACATGATAGCTTCTCAGTTGCTATGGCGCATTGGTATTGCTGCTGATCTGATAATGCACGTGTGTGATATACCTATAATGCTGATCATTTATATATTACTGAGACCCGTGAATAAAAATATTGCCTTGCTTGCTTTGTTATTCAATTTGATACAAACCGCTGTTTTGGTTGCTAACAAATTAAATCTCGTTTCGGCATTACTTCAATTGGAAAGAGTAGATTACCTGAAGACAGTCGATCCATATCAGCTACACGCACAAATGTATCTTTCTCTAAAGTTGCATGATATCGGCTTTGGCATAGGTCTCATATTTTTCGGCTTTACATGTCTTGTTAATGGGTATTTGATTTTTAGGTCGGGCTATTTACCCAAGACTATAGGAGTCCTGATTCAAATTGCCGGCTTATGTTATCTTACGAATAGTTTTGCACTGCTTCTTGCTCCCAAATTCGCACATATAATATTTCCCACTATTCTTGTACCTGCCTTCATTGGTGAATTATCATTTTGCCTGTGGCTCATTGTGAAGGGTGTGAACGTCCCGAAATGGAACAAGCAGGTAAGCATGGGATAAAGTCTGCAAACCCATTGGAATCTTGGGACAATTCTTTTTGTAAGGGAAAGTGATAATTGAAGGATTTTATATCCATCCATACCTTATGGCTTTGCCAATTAGTTCGCCGGAATTGTTTAGGTTTTTTTTGTGCAGCATATTTTTTCGGTGGGTGTCAACGGTTTGCTTACTGATGTTCAAAATATAACTGATCTCCTTACTCAATTTTCCATCAATTAAGAGTTTGAGTACTTCTTTTTCACGCCTGGTTAACTCTTCCTTGCTTTCGATATATATATTATTTAAAGCAACATTATGGTACGATGGTTCTCCATTCATTCCTATAAACGATAACGCGGGTGTTCCCTCCTGCTTCAGGAAGGTAATATCCGTAAGAACGCTCAGGGTTCTAAGGAATCTGCCATTCTCGTCATGCTCAAGAAGTAAACCCTGATAAAGTATTCGCACAAAATCGCCATTCAGTTTCCTGAAGCGAATATCATATCTGACTTTATAATTCATCAATTTTTCTATAGACAATTTCGAAAAAAAATCCAAAACGCTATCCCCGAAAGCCAAAAACCAGGATCGGTCATCGGGATGAAGTATCCCGTTCATAAACTGAATATTAAACTCATGTGGATGATAACCAAGTACATCTTCCACTTCTTTGCTCACAAATTCAATTTCAAACTTTGATGGTTTATGATGAAATAATAAGAATCTCCAATCAGGAAAAAATTCAAACGCTTTTTATAAAAGTGGTGTTCAAGCTTCAGCATTCTGGAGGCAGATTCATTGCTTAGCCCCTTCATTAGTTTATTGAACTGGAGATTGAAAGGTTCATTTTTCATAAACAACTTTTAAACGGAGCTGATGGTTTTAATATCAATATTCAATTAGTCGGTAAAAGGGCAAACGGGTAAACAATCAATCATAAAGAATACTACCTATAAATGGGTAGTTTTTTAGGGGATAACTCAAGTTACATTTAAAGATCGTTTCCAAAAATTATATTGGGTAAGAACCTATTACCCCCGTGTTAACCTATTGCTGAGTCCAAGCAGATATTCCAGGAATGGATTTACCCTTCAATACTGTGCCCGGGATTCATTATTCTTTTAACCTAAAAAACACCATTTTATGACGCAATTTTTACTAAAACTGCATAAGCAGCCGAAAAATCTCATCCTGATTTTTCTTGTCTTGACAATTGTTTGTATCACAAGTTGCCACAAATCAGAAAATCCCTTTATAGGAAACAATAATCCGGCTTTTTATTCTTCAGATGTTATTGATAAATGGATGACACTTGAAATAAGAATGTATAAGGATGCCACGGGTATTGGCAATGGGGCATTTGCGCGGCCCTTTGCTTATTCAGGCATCTGTGCTTATGAATCGATTGATCCCGGATTAGATTCCTGGAAGAATAAATACGATGGACTTTCAGGTCTGCCTGAAACGAAAAAGCTCAAAAGATATGACTGGTCTGCCAGTGTAATTGCTTCCCTGGCAGAATTCAACAGAAATTTTTTTACGACGGCTAATTTAAATGCGACCGATCTGGCCGCTATTGATTCGCTCGAAAATGCCATTTATTCTACTTTCAGTAGTGACGGGACTGAGCTGCTTAACCGCTCCGTTGGTTTCGGCAAATCCATTGCAGACGCTGTTTTTGCATGGTCCCTGACAGATAGTTATATTCAAAATAATGCCATGCCATATACTCCTCCTGTGGGTCCGGGTCTCTGGATACCTACACCGCCGGCCTTTGCGCCAGCCCAGGGTCCTTTTTGGGGAAATGACCGTCCCATTATTGCAGGCAGTGGAAACAACGCACAACCGGGTCCGCCTATTCCATACTCAGAAGATCCAACATCTGCTTTTTATAAAGAAGTCAATGACTTATATGTGGCATCTAAGGTCCTGACTACCGATCAGAAGAATTGGGCAATATTCTGGAGAGATATTCCCGGTGTTACTACACCCGGTCACTGGATGAGTATTATTCAGCAGGTTATCAGACAGACTCATAGCCGGCTCGACAAGGCAGCCCTGACCTATGCTCTGGTTGGAATATGTTTGAACGATGGCGTGATCAGCGTGTTTAAAGCCAAATACACATATAACCAGGTCAGGCCGATAACCTATATCAGGGGAGTAATCGGTGATGCCACCTGGCTATCTCTTTTACCTACACCAGCACATCCGGAATATCCTTCTGCCCATTCCGTTGTTTCGGCAGCTGCATCGGCAGCACTAACCACGATATACGGGAATATCGGGCCTTTTACCGATCATACCTGGGACTATCTTGGTTTTCCTGCCCGCACATTCAACACGTTCAAGGATATTGGAATAGATGCAGGTAATTCCAGGTTTTATGGTGGAATTCATTACCAGCCTTCAATAGATGCAGGCCTGAAGCAGGGAGGAATAGTTGGTACGAATATTATTAACAGCCTGTTGCAATTTTCAGAACTGAAAAAATAATCCAGACAAAGAAGAAGAAAGTTACCCGGAAAAATACTGTTTCCGGGTAACTTTAATTTTTCGTAGCATCCATCCAAACTGGAGCGTGCATATATAAGTATCACCAAAATAGAATTCACCAGTCCGTCACTAATACCTTTGAAACCCACTGGAATCGGCCTACGATACTTTTTGTATTGGTTCGGAACAAAATTTGACCGTTTGTGCAAGTTCTTGTATGTCAGCGCCGATGCTAACATTGGTATGATTGTATTGTGATGGACATAGCAAAAGTGGAGGAAGGACAAATTACAGAGCATTGGGGTGTACCCGATCGTTTTGCTTTACTGACACAAATCGGATTTCTTCAACCAAAAGCAAATACTAAACCATGATAGCAAAGGATAATCCTGGAGTATATATTCCTCCTCCATTAATATATGTAGCAGTATTTGTGATAGCTGTATTTCTTCAAAAAAAAACAGGCATAGATCATTCACTTTTTCAAACACGATCGATTCTGTTTACAAGTATTCTTTTCTTTGTTCCTGCACTTTATTTTTTGATAAGGAGTCTTAATCAGTTTATCAGGACTAGGAACACGGTTGTAACTATTAAAGCGGCCGAATCGTTACAAATAACCGGAATTTATAAAATTACCCGTAACCCAATGTATGTTAGCCTTGTATTAGTTTATCTGGGATTAACTTGCCTGATAGGAAACTGGTGGAATATTATTCTTTTACCCTTGCTTTTGCTAGTAGTGCAGGAATACGTCATTAAACGTGAAGAAAAGTATTTGGCCAGGAAATTTGGAAATGAATATATAGATTACAGGCAGCGTGTGAGGAGATGGCTTTAGAAAGTTAAAGATTTAGAGTTAAGAGGACTTAAAAAACTAAAAATGAAAAAAATATTCGATCAATCCGTTGTATTGGTGCTGATGTTAGCCTGTATGTTTTTTGTTACGGATATATGCGCTGCACAGTCTGTCGTTGGCAAATGGAAGAGAAACCTATCGCATGTATTCAGTTTTGACAAATCCACGGGTAAGAGGGTATTCGTTTCTGATGAATACCAGAAACAATATGACGCGGCGACCGCAGGAAACGGCTATAAGGAAATACTTGAAATGAAATCAGACAATACTTTTACCAGTACGGTGACAGCAAGAGGAAAACAGACCGTGCATTCCGGTAAATATTCACTTTCCGGAAATATATTAGATATGAATATTCCCTTAGTCAAGGGTCAGAAATCCGTTACCACAGTTGTCAGTCTGACGCCCTCCACGATGATCTGGAATCTCGTATTTATGAATAAATCGAACGGAATACAATATGATAAAATGTAAGGCTGAACAATTGGGGGCCGCCAGGAAAGTTAGTTCGATGAACAATACAATATTTTATTCACCCAAAAAACTCAGAACCATGGAAATTGCAAAAAATATCTTTTTTAGAAACTATCTGTTTTCTTATTGTAACCGGATCAGCTGATGAACCGCATAAGCAACGATTTCCTGGAAACGCTCGCCATGGTGTAAACTACTTTTATGAACCGACTGCTTTGCTTCTGCTCCATGGTTATTGCGATCTGCCTGTTTTCCTGCCACAAGTCCATTCAAACTCCCCAGTATCCTTCCTTTTACGGGCAGTGGCAATATATCGGCTATGAAGTGGGACCTGGCTTCCATGCCCCATCTCCCGATTCAACCGTGGTATTAACGTTGTCCACTGGAAACAATTACGGAACCACATTGAACGGTAAGCAAGTTATGAGTGGAACGTTTTCTATCGATTCCAGTTCGAACCGTGTATACCTCAAATTCAATAATATAACCCAACCAGCCGGAAATACCACATCTGCTGTTTCCGGTAACCTGACTTTTCTCTACTTCAATTTTTCAAAAATTGGCCAATTAACATTGTTTGAGAACAATTGGACAAGTTCGCCAGGAGATACGCTTTCTTTGATACAATCGCCTACTATTCCGGAATCCACCACAAATTACTTTAAACGAATTCAATCCGCTCTTAAGTGAAGTGGATCGGCCGGATACCAGAAATGGCCGGTCACTTTTATTATTTTGTATGACTATAGAAGGGAAATATGCCGGGAAACCTGAAAGTTTACGGACAGAATCACTATTATGAAGGACAAATAATTTTTCATATAAACTTATATTTAGAGACGGACCGGCTGAATTATCCGGATAATTCAAAATCTCATCTGGGCCATTCTTCCCAGAAGTGTAAAGCTATCAAAACGTTACCTGGTTGAATGGAAGTTGCCTGAAATAAAAGGTGTTCGCGGATCAATGCATTGTTGAGTGTCTGCAACCACTATGGCCTCAGTCTTAATAGTTAGATTTTAAAAATTAGTGTACATTTCAACCTCAAAATATAAATATCATTTATGAAAGATCAAAATTATAAAAATCATGTGCGGCTCGTACCCATTTACCATTTCGCACTCGCGATCATTTTACTGGCTGTAATTGTTCTGGCGATCATCAATCTCATTTCCTTCATTAGGCACGACAGGCATATATTGCAACCACTGATATTTGTCCTAATATCCATCGCATTGTTGATCATTGCTGTATTGCTTCGAACCTTTCCTCTTATGGCGCAGGACAGGGCTATAAAAGCCGAAGAAAATCTGAGGCATTTTGCTTTAACCGGGAAATTACTCGACGGTCGGCTGACCCTGTCTCAAATTATCGCACTGCGATTTGCGTCAGACAATGAGTTCGTAATTTTGGCAGACCGCGCTATAATTGAGAACCTCAGCAACAAAGACATTAAAAAAGCCATTCAATACTGGAGGGCTGATCATTACAGGGTTTAATTATTGATCGCTTATAGTCCGATGAAAAGTGACACTAACCGCTAAGAAAATTAGTTCGACAAACAATATTATATAATCACCGAAATGAAGGGAATTTGAATTATTATTCACCCAAAAAACTCAAAACCATGGAAATAGAAAAAATTATCTTCTTTAGAAACTTCCTGTTTAAGACATTTATTATAGGACTTGTGTTTGCTGTTTTCTATTTTATCACCACTATTACATTTTTGGATACCTGGTTGATGTCCTGGATAGAAAGAATGTTTAAAGTAAATGATGCTGAAATAGGAAATTTAATATTGTCCTTTTTCTCAACCTTGCGGATTATACTCGCGTTTTTATTTCTGGCCCCATGCATTGCTTTACACTGGATGATTAAAAGAAAAAATAGGGCGACAAGGGTTTGAATACAAGCTAATTGATAGTTAGCCGAGTATGGTAAATCAAAAGAATGAGAACCGCCCGGATTTAATATCTTACTCTTCATCCATTTCCAGCAATAAATTAACTATTAATGCCGTCCACCCGGTTTGGTGTGAAGCGCCCAAACCCTGTCCTGTGTCTCCATGAAAATATTCATAAAACAGGTGATGATCTTTGAAATGATCTTCTGACCAGTTCGACTGATGGCTGGCATGATATTGAAATTGTCCATCATCATTCCTTTCAAAAATCTTAAGAATTCTGCTGGTCAGCTGATTGGCGATTTGTTTCAGATTTAATTTATTTCCTGACCCAGCCGGAAATTCATACTTGTACTTATCGCCATAATATTCATAATATTTTCTTAGGGAATGAATAATCAAATAATTTAATGGCAGCCATATGGGTCCTCTCCAATTGGAATTACCGCCAAACATCGTACTCGAACTTTCACCTGGTTCATATTGTATGGAATAATCTGTGCCCTTGTATCCAAAAACATAGGGCTGGTCCTTATGGGATCTCGATAGGGAACGGATGCCGTAATCTGACAAAAACTCAGCCTCATCCAGAAGTCTTTTCAACAGACTTTCCAGCCGGTCATCTATCATAATGGCAAATAAATAATTGCCATCTTTGTTCTTGTGTTCAATATCTGAAATGATCCGGGTCAAATCCGGTCTGGTTAGCCTGATGACTTCTAACCGGGTATTAAACTGCCCCAGGTGCTCAAATACCTTGCTATGCATAATTTCAACGGCTAACAGGGGAATGATTCCTACCAGGGAACGGATTTTCAGGCGCTCGCTTTTACCATTTTCAAATTGAATGGCATCGTAATAAAATGCATCCTGGTCATCCCAAAGAGAAATATCCTTTTTGCCAATATGATGCATCGCCCATCCGATATTTAGAAAGTGCCTGAAAAACTTAGCAGCTGATTCTTCAAAAGCCAGATTATGCTGAGCCAATTCTAGTGAAATGCGCAACATATTAATTGAATACATGGCCATCCAGCTTGTCGCGTCGGCTTGCTGAAGTTTTTTAATCCCTGGCGGCATGTGGTTTCGATCGAAGACACCTATATTATCAAGGCCGAGGAAGCCGCCTTCAAAAATATCTGTTCCATTGGCATCCTTTTGATTGACCCACCAGGTGAAGTTCATGAGTAACTTCTGAAAAGCTCTTTCAAGGAAGTCCCAATCAGGAATGCCGGTTTTTTTTCTGTCTTCTTCAAAAACGTACCAGACACCCCAGGCATGTACAGGAGGATTGACATCACTAAAGTTCCATTCATAAGCCGGAATTTGTCCGTTGGGATGCATATAGTATTCCCGAAGCACCACCAATAACTGCTGCTTGGCAAAATCAGGATCGATATGAACAAAGGTTGCTGCATGAAAAGCAAGATCCCAGGCTGCAAACCAGGGGTATTCCCATTTATCGGGCATGGAGATGATGTTCCGGCAGGTAAGGTGCTGCCAGTCATAATTTCGCTTATGAATGCGGTTCGGTGGTGTTTCATGAGGTTCTCCAAAGAGCCATTTGAATACATCCAGATAATAGAATTGCTTGGTCCACAGCAACCCGCCTGCCGAACTGCGGAGCAATGCCTTATGTTCCGGCGACAAATTTTTTGGGGCAAGCTGATCATAATATTCATCGGTATCTAACCGGCGTTTGATAAAAATGTCTTCAAACCCTGTCCACGGGTCCTCTATTTCAGTCTTGCTTAATCTTACCCTGAATGTTTTCGATGCCCCCGGTTTGATCTTTTCTTTGAGCCAGATCGCAGCTTTAGTACCTTGTTTTTTTAGGTTAACCGTATTCTCTTTATTAACGACGTAGTTATTGATCCCGTCTTTTACAAACGGAGAATCATTGGACCGGTTATACATCCGCAGGTTGTTCGTTTCGTTTTCGCAAAATAATTGCTCTCCGCCCTCGTGGTAGAGAAAAAAACTGCCATTACGTGATGAGCTTGTTTGCAGGCAATTGGTTGAAACCGATACAATCTCAGGCTTGCTGAATCGGGCATTGTGTTTCCAGAAATTACGAAACCAAAGCTGAGGAAGTACATGGATGGTCGCCGGTTCAGGTCCCCTGTTATACACCGTAATTTTCATCAGGATGTCGTTGATTTCCGCTTTTGCATATTCAATATAACAATCAAAATAGCGGTTGTCTTTGAATATGTCGGTATCCAACAACTCAAATTCCGGATTCAGGCGGCCCTTTCCGTTTTTCTGTAACAATTCGACATAAGGGAAAGCTTCCTGAGGATACTTATAAAGAAATTTGCAATAGGAATGAGTGGGTGAGGAATCAAGGTGAAAATAAAGTTCTTTCACGTCCTCACCGTGATTGCCTTCTCCGTTTGTCAATCCAAAAAGCCGTTCTTTTAATATGGAATCATTCCCGTTCCAAAATGAAGGAGCAAGACATAATATCTGATCGCTGTCGCAAAAACCGGCTATCCCTTCTTCGCCCCAGCGATACGCATAGCTTCGGGCAAGATCGTGATTGACGAAGTTCCAGGCATTACCTTCCGGGCTATAATCTTCCCTGATCGTACCCCACTGCCGGTCAGAAACATAAGGGCCCCACTTTTTCCAATTTCTATTGTTGGATGATTGGGAAAGGCGCTCATTTTCTGCACTACTCATCTTTACTTACTTAAAATATATAATATATGATATTATCTCTAAATTATATATAAATTTATCCCTAACCAGATATTTTATACATATATTACTAATAGCAATTTGATCTAAATTCTCTTCTGGCGAAGTTATATGCGGTATAGTGGTCGCACTGCCCGGAATTTCCTATAGGGACCGGTACAATGTTGAGGTAGAAAAACAAAAAACGCGTCTCGAAAGACGCATAGCAACCTTCATGATCTTGAGTTAACAAAACCGGGAAAAGTTAAAACATGAATAAATATTTAATCGACAAAAAAAAGATTAACTGGTCCGGATTGTTCAATCTGGTAACGGTCGTCTTATTGATAACTATTGTCGCCTTAACATCAATGGCTCATAAAAGGAAAAATGAAGCACCGGTAATTGCAACACTTAATGCCTATTCTTTTAGTGATTTACTGATGGCTAAAGATTCCCATAACAATCAGCAGGTTTACAATTTGTTTGATTTGCTCGACTGGTGTGCCACAGAAAAAATAAAAGCACTTGACCCAACGGCTTATTTCTTCCCAACCTATCCGGAAGTGCCATCAGACGAATATTTGAAGAAATTTAAGGATAGGGCTGCTGAATTAGGTATTGTGATAAGTGGCACCGGAATACGAAATAATTTTGCTTCTCCCGATGTTAAATTACGTGCAGAGGGAGTTCAGCTTGCAAAAAACTGGATTGTAGCAGCTTCAAAGATGGGTGCCCCGGTTGTACGGGTATTTTCCGGTGAAATTCCCAAGGGCTATGAAAACAATTGGAAAGAGGTTGCAGGATGGGTAATTGATTGCTTCAAAGAATGTGCAGCTTATGGTGAAAAATATGGTGTTAAAATAGGCATACAAAATCATGGGGATATGCTGCAAACAGCGGAACAATGTATTTATATTTTGAACGCTGTTGATTCTAAGTGGACCGGATTAATTGTTGACATAGGAAGCTTTAAAACAGAAGATCCTTACAAGGACATCGCTGCGGTAGTTCCTTATGCTATTAACTGGCAGGTGAAGGAGAGTGTTTTTGGATTGGGTAGTGATATACCAACAGATTTTAAGCGTTTGATTCAAATAATAAAAAATGGTGGTTACAAAGGTTATTTACCAGTTGAAACGCTTCTGGTCCAGGGCAAACCATATGACCCGTTTCTCCTGGTTCCACCAATGCTCAATAAACTGAACAATGCAATTAATGAGGTCTACAAATAGTGTATCGACCCCTGATAAACTGCCTGATTTCGGTGTTACGCTACAGTTATTACTACGTTTCCTTTTTTGTGCCCTTTTTCGACATACCTGTGAGCCTCGGCAATTTGTTCCAAAGGATAGCTTCTGTCTATAACTGATTTTAGCTGACCTGATTCTATTAGCATTTTCAGGAACACCATATCTTCGGCTTTTTCATTTATAATCCCGGATATTACTTTCCTGCCGCTTGTCATTGAAGTCCATAACCCCTGAAACATATGAGACAGCCCGGCGGAGGCCAGAAGCAGGCATCCATTTTTCTTTAGCGATCTTATACAACCTGAAAACGAACTCTTGCCTACCGTATCAAAAATCACATCATAGGTCTCTCCGCTTTTCGTAAAATCGTTTAAAGTATAATCAATTACCTTACCGGCTCCCAGCGTTTTCACCATTTCCATATTTGTGGTACTGCATACTCCGGTAACTTCTGCCCCAAAGTATTTGGCAAGCTGCACAGCAGCAGTACCAACAGCTCCGGAAGCTCCATAGATAAGAACTTTTTGTCCGCTTTGGATATTTCCTTTTCTTATAAAGTATAATGCTGTAGTACCTCCAAAAGGAATGGCAGCAGCTTCTTCATAAGTGATATTGTTCGGTTTTATTGTCAGCACGCTTTTTTCAGGCAAACATTTGTATTCAGCATAAGCACCAAGACCCAAACCAGTAGTTCCAAAAACGGGGTCAGCTTCTTTAAACAATTTTACATCCCTGCCTACTGTTTCAATTTCTCCAGCAAGGGCGAGCCCTAGTATAGTCTTTTTGGGTTTTAATAGGCCAAAGAAAAATCTGACAGCAAACGGGTCAGCTTTTCGCAAACGCACGTCCCCGGATGTTACTGCAGTCGCATGAATTCTTATCAGTATTTCATTATCCTTAGCGGAAGGCTTTTCAACTTCCCGGAGCATCAGCACCTCTGGTGGCCCATATTTTGTGTATACTATTGCCTTCATCTTGTTTGAATTTTTTTTTTGTAATGACGTACAATACAAGCATCAACAATCATCTTTTCAGTTATAAATGAAAGTTACTGATTTGAAGTTATTGTTCTGCGATAAACATCAACAGCAGAATAATTGTTTATTTTTGCCCTGTTTTCCCAAAATCTGTACACGTTACCGCTTAATCATACCATCATCAAAACCTTTCATAGTTATCAACAATAAATGATGAAGAAATGGATCTTATTTTCGAGTATCACCCTATGCATAGCCTGCAATGATCCAAGGAATTCCGGGGTCCCTGTAATTGGTTTTGCCGATGCATTTCAGGACAATACCATTGAACAGGCCAAAACCGGCTTTATTGATGCGCTCCGGGAAAATGGTTTTGATGAAAAAAAGGGAACGCTGAAAATTATATACCGAAATGCACAGGGTAATATTCCTACGCTGACGCAAATCATCAAATATTTTGTTGCCCAAAAAGTAACCCTTATCGCAACCAATCCGTCCTTATCTACCATTACTGCTGTTCAAAACACAAAAGATATACCCATATTCATGATGGTATCCCCTTCACCTGGCTTAATGAAAATAAATAACAGCTCGGGCCAACCACCCCGGAATTTATTTGGCGTTGGAGAAACACTTGATTATATAGATACTTCCTTCTTACTTATTCCAAAAGTGGTTAAGCCAAGGTCGGGCCGGTTAACAGTCGGTATGATCTTTAATCAATCAGAACCTCAGTCGGTAGAATCTGTGGAGCGAATCCGGAAACTTGCTGCCGGCAATAATATCAATCTGATCTATCTACCTGTCCATTCCACTGCAGATGTGCAGCTCGTTACTGCATCCCTGCTCTCCAAAAATATTGATGTATTCTTTGCCAATCCCGATAATATAGTCTTCGAATCTTTTGAAACCATTATTCAGTCATGCAATCAAAAAAATATACCCGTTTTTACAAGTGAGGCAGGTTTGGTCGAAAGAGGCGCTTTGGCTGCTTATGGTGCTGATATTTATCAATGGGGATACCAGGCAGGCCAGGAAGCCGCTTTATATCTGAAAACGAAGAGTACTGCCGGCCTGCACTGGGAAATGGTCAAGGTCAGAAAAAAAGTCTATAGTCCATCCGCCACTAAAAAATTCAATTTAAGCATACCTTCAAATTTCGAGCCTGTTCAATGAGCCAATTTTATCTAACGGCAGTTCAACTTTCCATTTGCCTCGGCCCCATGGCTCTGGGCATTTTCATTACAATGAAAATATTTAACATCCCGGATATTACTACTGATGGAAGTTATACCCTGGGCGCTGTTGTCACGGCTGTTTTGTTGACCAACCACTGGACCGCCCTGGCCGTATTACCAGTATGCATGCTGGCAGGTGCCGCTGCAGGTATCTGTACCGGCCTGATCCATACTAAGCTTAGGATAGATGCGCTGCTTGCCGGAATTTTGGTGATGACGGGATTGTATTCGGTCAACCTGATTATTCTTGGAAGGTCCAATACGCCGTTGATCAATATGGCTACGCTATTCAATGACTTTTCTATTTTTAAGACAGATCTTTATAATCAGTTATTTGTTGCTCTGATTATTATTATCATCCTTATTTTTTTACTCCGTTATTTATTGTTAACTGATTTTGGTATTGCCATGCGCGCTACAGGTAACAATCCCGTCATGACCAAATCCATGGGTATCAACAATGATATCATAAAAATTATCGGTCTTGCGATTGCAAATGCACTCACTGCACTTAGCGGGTTCCTGGTTGCCCAATATCAGAATTTTACCGATATCAATATGGGCATCGGCATTGTTATTACGGGATTGGGATCTGTTCTGATCGCCGACGCATTGAGGATATGGATGAACGTCACCAATGTCGGTCTGCAGATCCTGCTTGTTTTGGCTGGAAGTCTTTTATTTCAGCTGGTTCTGGCATTTACACTGGCCATGGGTATTGATCCCAATTTCCTCAAACTGGTAACTGCTCTTTTTGTCCTGCTCATCGTGGCGCTGCCCAGAGTGAGCCAGAAATTGAGAGGCAGCATTTCAAACAATAGTAAAATATGAGTTTCGATGATTTCGCTTCGGAGAATCAGCAAATTTTTTAATAAGGGGAAAGTCACCGAGGTCGTTGCTTTGAACGATATATCCTTGCAGATTAATAAGGGTGAATTCGTAGTGATTGTTGGCGCAAACGGAAGCGGCAAAACAACGCTGCTGAATATTATTGAGGGTTCCCAAATGCCCACTGCCGGGACGATTGAGATTAACGGTCAGGATGTTACTCCCTTTCCAGAATATAAACGAAGCAGGTGGGTTGCCCGTGTTTTTCAAAACCCCAATAACGGTACAGCACCCGATTTAACGATACTGGATAATTTCAGGCTCGCCTCTTTACGCACGCAGCGAAAAAACCTGATCATCGGAGTTAACGAAGTTTTTAAAAAAAAGGTTCAGGAAAAGATTTCAGATTTGGGTATGGGCCTTGAAAATAAAACTGACCAACTTATGGGAAATCTGTCGGGCGGACAAAGACAGGCCCTGACCTTGTTGATGAGCGTAATGGATGATACCGATATTTTACTGCTGGATGAACCAACCGCAGCACTTGACCCCAAGTCAGCATTAGTCGTTATGAATCTTGCTGATAAATTGAATAAAAATCTCGGTATTACTACCGTATTGATTACCCACAATTTAAAGGACGCAGTAGCATATGGAAACCGCCTGATACAATTGCAGGAGGGAAAGATTGCACGTGATTTGAACACAGAAGATAAAACTGCTGTATTGATCCAGGAAATATATCAATGGTTTGAATAATAAGTGTATCTGTCTGCCGCCATCACTTTTTTTTAGCCTTTGTCTTATCTTCCTTAGGGTTCGGCTGGCCTTTGCCTGTGGTTATCAAGCTCAATAAACTTTGCTGTACATATTGGCTCCATGCATTTGAACAGATCTCGAAACACTCATATTCTGGAACTAAACCCAGGTGAGTAAACCGGATTTGCGTTTTTTTATCCTTTTTGGAGATATCAAAACCAATTTTTGTACCTGTCCATTCGCTTTTGTCCTTAGTAAAATTAAAATAGTTGTACTTCACAAGCCAGACAACTTTTTCGTTTGGGATGACTTCTATTAATTTCATTTGGCAATTATGGACATCTTCGTAATGATATGTAAACTCATCATTAAGTTTGTCTGTACTGCCTTCAATTTCTTCTGACCACCATCCGCGAACATTATTGATGGCATTGAATGCTTCTTTCGGAGTTTGGTCTACCAACAGGGTAGTGGTAAAATCTGGTTTAGTCATTTTCTGTGTTTTTAGTTATTTGCAGTCAGGTTATTTTAACTCGGGTATTCCTTTTCTTTCGGTTAACAGTTTGAACAAACTTTCCTTTACATAAAAGTTCCACGCTTTTTCACAACCTTTGTAACACTCTATTCCGGGAACAAGGCCGATGTGAGTAAAATTAATTTGCGTTCCATTCTTTTCGGCTGAAATTTCCCAACTCATTTTTGTGTCTTTCCATTCCTTCTTGTTTTTAAGCCAATGTTTATTACAATCAATCACATGCCAAAGTATTTTCTTGTAAGGAATAAGTTCAACAATTTTCACAGTTATAAAAGTTTCACCGAAACGCACTGTAAAAACATCATTTAGCTTTTCCGAGCGGCCTTCAAAAGATATTGTCCACCAATCTGAAACGCTGTTAATGCTTTTGAATGTTTCCTGTGCTGTAGCATTAACTGTAATGCATTCATTATAATCTTGTTTTTTCATTTTCTTTGTTTTTAGTTTTTTCATTTTTAAAAATTATATGATGCCTTTTTTTATTTCATAATGGTTAGCCGTAAGCCAACCAAAACTGCCGTTTGCTCCTGTATGAAAATGACCTTCTTTTCCATTTGAACGATACAAACCTACGGTCTTAATTTGATAGTGGCAGCGTGTAAAATGGACATTCTACGGGGTTGATTTGGACAATAAAATCATGTATTTTTGTCCAAAGATTTTACCATGAAGCAAGTAACGATCGTTGTCCCAAATGGGAACGCTAACCTGAGCAGCATATCGGGTTCATTTGAAATCCTGAGCAGGGCAAATGAGTATTGGAAAAAGCTGGGAAACAGACCCATAATGGAAATCCGTATAGCTGGTTTTGTGACAGAACTGAAATGGGGTGTTGGCTTCTTTTCGGTTTATCCTATTGATATTAAGGAAATAGAAAAAACCGACCTGTTGATTATCCCCTCCCTTTCTTACGATTATGATAATGTAATTAAGAACAATAAAGAGCTTATTAGCTGGATTCGGGAGCAATATAAAAATGGTGCTGAAATTGCAAGTATTTGCACAGGTGCATTTTTACTGGCCGCTACCGGCTTGCTGGAAGGAAAGACCTGTTCCACGCATTGGAATGCGGCAACCGATTTTAAGCGGATGTTTCCAAACATTGATCTTCAAACCGATAAACTGATTACTGTTCAACAGGGAATATATACCAACGGTGGCGCATACTCATTTTTGAACCTGATACTTTTCTTAGTTGAAAAATATTTTGACAGGCAGACCGCTATTTACTGCTCAAAAGTTTTTCAAATTGATATGGAAAGAACCTCGCAATCACCTTTTTTCATTTTTCAAACGCAGAAGAACCATGGTGATGAATTGATTTGCAAAGCCCAAAGTTATATTGAAGAAAATCTGAGCGAAAAAATTTCTTTCGAGCAACTGGCCTCAATACTCGCGATTAGCAGACGAAATTTTGACAGGCGCTTTATCAAAGCTACAGGTAATACTCCGGTGGAATACATGCAGCGTGTAAAAGTGGAAGCTGCAAAAAGAACTTTAGAAAAAGGCAGGAAAAGCATTTTTGAAGTAATGAATGACGTGGGCTATTCAGATGATAAAGCGTTCAGAGAAGTTTTTAAAAAAATAGCAGGCTTATCTCCTTTGGATTACAGAGCGAAGTATAATAAGGAAGTCGTTTTAGTTTAATTGCAGATTTTGACTAAACCAGATATAAATGATACCATTTGACATGTAATGATACGATATGATGTATTATTTATCTGTCTGTGCCGGGCTATTACTTAAGCCAGAGCCAAAGCGCTTCAGGTAATCTTTTGCTTCGCGAAAAACCATTTGGCAAATATTATTTACAGCCATAATTTTTTCCCCTATCTTATCATTTTGAATACCGGCGTTGCTTTCTATATAATCCAGGTAATGATCCAGATTCTTTGCAAGGCCCATAAATGATACGGAGGTCTTAAAATTGTGAGCAATATGTGTTAGTTCTGAATAGTTCGTTTTATCAAAAGCCTCCTTCATGGCTTCCAGTTCACCGGGTACCTGTTGCAGGAATTGCTCTATCATGCTTATCTCGAATTCGGCGTTTCCTCCTGAAATCTCTTTGAGATAACCGAGATCCAGCAACTCTGCTCCTCCGCCATTTGTTTTCATTATATTATTCATGATTTTAAATAATTCTTTCTCCCTGATTGGCTTTGAAATATATTCATTCATACCATAACTTAAACATTTTTCTCTTTCACCTGCCATGGCATGCGCTGTCATAGCAATTATTGGAATATTCATTCCCAATGCATTTCGTATTTTCATAGTGGTTGTGTAACCATCCATTACAGGCATCTGGATATCCATCAGTAGCAGTTTGTAATCATTTTGTTGCAATGCTTCAATGGCCTCTTTTCCGTTATTTACGATGTCGAATTCAAGATTCCAATAAGTGAGTAAATGTCTCATCAGATTTTGATTCATAACATTATCCTCTGCTACCAAAATCCTTAACCGGGTATTGGTTAAGTTTATTTCACGTGTTGAAAATATTTTCGGATCCTTATTCACAGTTAATACTTTGGAGATTGCATAAGGAATAGAAAAGATAAATTGAGTGCCCTTATTTAATACACTGCTTACATGAATAGTTCCGTTTTGCAATTCAACCAATTGCTTAACAATAGACAACCCAAGACCCGTGCCGCCATATTTACGGGTGGTGTCTTCATCTGCCTGCTGAAAGCGCTCAAATATTGCTTCCATTTTATGGGAAGCGATGCCTATACCGGTATCTTTTACAGAAATGGAAATTTCAATTCTATCTTCCGTTTTTTTATCCGCTGTTGCGTTTATCTCGATTCCTCCGCGATTAGTAAACTTTATGGCATTGTTCACCAGGTTCACCAAAATCTGAGTTAAGCGCACCGCATCTCCTATTAACAAATCGGGTATTGAATTTTCAATATTCACCATAAAGCTGAGATCCTTTGGCTGAATCTTTGCGGCGAACATGGTTTTTACAGAATGGAGGAGTTCACGCAGGCTAAAAGGATTCGACTCAATCCTCATCATGCCAGCCTCTATTTTGGAAAAATCAAGTATATCGTTAATAATTTCCAGCAGGCTTTCTCCTGAATTTTGAATGGAGCTCACAAACTCCCTCGATTTCTCATTTAATTGCTCTCTCTGCAATAAATTCGTAAATCCAATGATTGCGTTCATGGGCGTTCTGATTTCATGGCTCATATTAGCCATAAAGTTCTCCTTGATAATTCCGGCTTCCCTCACTTTCTTTTCGGATTCATTTAATTGTTCATATAGTTGCTGTTGACGTTGAATACGCCTGGTGATGTATCCAAAAGTAAATATGGATGCCAACACAGCGGAAATCGCCATAATAAACCCCCATTCCCTGGCCTTGTTCCCGCTCTGATTTGCATCAATAGCCAGTTTTGTCAGATATTGTTGCCGGGGTTGATTTAATAAATCAATGACATGCACAATATCCCCCATCACGTATGTTTTCCTCCTGCTTTTATAAGTCGCTATTGCTGCCGATTGTCCTTTCGAAAAAAGAGTATCCAGAATGATATGTCCATACTCCAGTTTTACTTCAATCAGTGAATCTAGTTCCTGCACCAGTTTTTTTGTGCTATCGGTTAATACAAGGGGTCGCAATTTCGACAGGATTTTCCTTACTTTTTTTTCGTTGTTACTTATATCTTCCAAAAAACTGGAGTCTTTACTGAAAACAGTCCGGTATATATGACTTTCAATATACAGCATGTCTGTCTCCAGTTTCTGTGTCTCACCGATGATCTGGAATTCACTCATAAGTGACTCGTTGCCTTGTATCAGCTTATTGATATTGCTATTGGAATTGTACTGAAGAAATACGATCAGAATCATAGTAGTAATAAAAATACCCAGTAAATAAAGCATAAATCTTTTGTTCCGCATATATCTCTGGTTTTATTACAATAGCAGGGAAGATATTCCTATAAAATATGTAATGGATCTTAAATTTTCATCCATTAAGCTTAATTCTATTTCAAAGGTAATCACTAACTTTTATCTCATAAATATCCTTACTTAGGTCCCTTGTCAAAGGGCTGTTTTATCCTCAAAATAAAAACAAGCAGAACAATGCTAGCCAATATTCCCACAAAGTCAATTATCACGAACCATAGTTTGCTTCTCATATCAATCATTTGCAAAAAAAGATAAGAAAGGCAAACAAACAAACCAGTGGCGACGATAAATAATATTATAAAAAGAAATTTCATTTCTAAAAAATTGGGGCAAAATGAAAATACGATCCGACCAGGTTAACTGCTGCCAATTAGAATCCCGCAAGTGAAGAAACGGACCCTTCAATTAAACCTGCAAGGCCTGGGTGAATTATAAAGTTACATTTACAGAGAAACCTGGGAAATACTAATCGCTCAATGGGCAAAATCAATAGCCGGATCCGTCAAAATTTATTAATTTTAGAATATGAATGCTCTGATTATTGACGACAATAAAATGGCCAGAATTACAATAAAACAATTGGCAAGCAGAATTGATGACCTGACTATTGTCGCTGAATGTTCGAGTGCTTTTGAAGCTTACAACCTGCTTCTCGCCGGACCTGTAGATCTTCTTTTGCTCGATATAGAAATGCCCGGCATGTCAGGATTGGAGCTCACTAAAAACTTAGTCAATAACCGCCCCATCATCATTTTTATCACATCAAAAAGAGAGTATGCGGCGGATGCGTTTGATCTGAATGTAGTTGATTATATTATAAAACCAGTATCGAGTTCCCGGTTTATTCAGGCCATAGATAAGGCAAGGGAAATATTAGATAGTATTAAAGAAGAAGTGAAATTGAAGGAGGACGAATTTTTATTTATTCGTGATTCCAATATTATTCGCAGGCTGAAGCTGGATAATATTTTATTTGCAGAGGCCATGGGCGATTATGTAAAGCTTTACACACTGGAAAAGTTTTATGCCATTCATGCAACATTAAAAGCGGTTGAAGAAAGGCTTCCGGCATCCAGGTTCCTTAGGGTACACCGTTCTTATCTGGTGGCGATAAATAAGATTGACAGCATGGAAGGAGGTGCTTTGATAATCAATCGAAAACCATTACCTGTAGCCGATGCATACCGAGCTGCCTTAAACAAGAGAATGAACATCATTTAGAAGATGAAAATATATCATAAAAGTGCTCATATACAAATTTTCGGAAAATAAAACTATCCGTGTAAGCTCTGACCACCGAAGCCAGGGCTTCGGTGGTCAAGAGCATTCAAAACGGTCGGTCCTATTTGATCGTTGTGAAGAAACTGACTTCACCGGATAAGTCAACTTCCAATACGATTGCTTTATTGTCCTTTTTTAATTCGACGAAATAATTGCTGATCTTTTCGAATGAATTTCCATACAAAGGCAAATACATATTGTTATCGATGTATGATTCATTGTCACTATTCACTTTAAATTGGATAACTTTTACGACCGTGGAATTTGGGTATTTATCTACAATTTTCATTTGCGCATCTAGTGGCAAATCAAAAAATGATCTATTGCGAATGGTCCCTACCAGCTGGTTATTTAAATCATAATAGGCTGTGGTTTTTCTGCCGTTCTGTTTAAAGTACACTTCGTCGAAGTCTCCCGCGTTCTCAAAACGAATATTCGTCGCATTCGGAAAATCTGAGACAAACTGGTTCTCAGTAAATTCACTAACTGCATTCTGATTTGCTTCTCTTCCTTCTTTTTGAATTTCATCCAGAGTATTTGTATTTATTGACTTCTCTTCCTGTACGTTGATGTCATCAATATTATATTGCGCATAAGTCGCGGTCATTGTAGTAGCAATTAAAATACCTGTTACTAAAAAAAACTTTTTCATAATCTTTGTTTTATTATTTTTTAAATATTCTGGATACAAAGCTATATTCAATTGAGGTTTCCCAAATTTGCGAATCGTTCAACGGGCGGTTTCAGTCGCCCAAAAGGCATTAAATCATTCCCGCTTAGAAACTAGTTCTGCCGGGTAGCCATTCAACCTTTTTTACTTTCAATCTGTACCAGCGTGCCGCTTCTTAATTCATCCGTCGCCTCACTAACCAGTTGGTCACCTTCCTGTAAATTCCCAAAAATTTCAACATATCCCTCACTTTCCCTGCCTTTCCGAACGGGGATCCATTCTGTTTTCCCATTCGTAACGCGTATTACAAATATTTGTTTGGAATTTTCTGTTACCGCTGACCCGGGAACCAGAAATACTTTATCCTTGTTTGTTAAGTCAAGTGAAACCTGGGCGAACATTCCGGGTAGTAATATTTTTTCAGTGTTCAGTACGTCCATTTGAAGTTGTTCGGTGCGTAATTGCAAATCCAAACTCCCGGCCAGCCGATTAATGCGAGCGGTAAATTCTTTTCCTGTTAGGGTTTTTACTGAAAAATGAACGGTGTCTTTTTTCCTGAAAAAGGCGGTTGCCGCTTCGGGAACAGCTATGACCAGTCTTAATTTCACCTGCTCCTGTAAGGTCAGCAGTGGAGTAACGGAACCCGCACCGGCAGGCCCTGCATAAGCACCGGCGTATAAATTACTGGAACTGATTACCCCCTCAAAGGGAGCCCGCACTTCAAGATAGCCATTTAATGAAGTTGATTCATGATAACTTGAGCGGGAAGCCTCCAGGTTGGTACTGTCAGCGCTCATCCTGGCATAAGCGATGTCGAGATCGTTGGGAGAAATTGTTCCTGGTATTTTACTGGTTTGATATATTCTTTCGTAATTGGCTTTACTGGCCTGGTACAGGGCCTTATTTGTCTGGATGATTGCGGCAGCGGTGTTTGTCGCGTCCTGCATTTCCGGGGCTTCGAGGATTACCAGTAACTGATCCTTTTTTACAACACTTCCCACATCAACCAATACCTTCTTCACAAAACTATTCACTTTCGCATAGAGGTCCACGGATTGGAAAGGTCGTAGTTCGCCCGGTAATGTCATGTGTGTAGTCAACTGTCCTTTGCTCAGAGAAAAGGTCTGTACAATTAACTGTTCCGGCAACTGTTTAGCCGAAGCATCGGCATTACTTCCGCAGGATGCTATCAGTATCCAAATCATGAAAGGTGCGACAAGAGAAATAATATATTTCATTTTACAGATTTATTTAAGGTATGGTATTTGAATGTTTTAGTCGATCAAAGTGAAGACTATGGTTATCATCAGGGTCCAGAGAAACGGAGTCAACTGAACGTTTCCCCTGCACACTGGAAAATATGAGTGGCAGTACGAGCAGAGAAGCAATGGTTGATGCGAGGAGACCGCCGATCACAGCCTGACCGAGTGGCGCCGTTTGTCCGCCTGATTCTCCCAGCCCGGTTGCCATGGGTATCATTCCGACAACCATGGCAATACTCGTCATCAGTATGGGACGTAAACGAAGTCCTGCAGCCTGGATACCCGCATGAAGAGAATCACTTCCGGATTTTCTGATATCTTCTGCATTAGTGACCAATAAGATGGCATTGGAAACGGAAACCCCTACCGACATAATGATTCCCATATAGGATTCAAGGTTGAGGGTTGATCCAGTAGCCAGCAACATCAGTAGTGAGCCCGCTAATACTGCAGGAATAGTGGTTAAAACAGTAAATGAAAGTGGGAACGACTGAAAGTTTGCTGCCAGCATAAACAGCAACACAGCAAATGTAATGAGCAAACCTGTTTGAAGACTGCCCAGTGTATCTGTCAACAGTCCCATTTCTCCCCGGGTCTCTAAAGAAATTCCGCGGGGAGGCGCATCGATTTCTTTCAGGGCTTTATTTACCGCTGCTGCCGCCGAACCCAGGTCTTTCCCGTAAATATTTGCGCCTATGGAAAGGAACCGGGTAGCACCCTTACGATCATATTCACTGATCACATGATCCATGGTTAATGTGGCTACATCTCCCAGTACGGGTCTGGAACTATTTTGCTTTAGTGGAATAGCTGCCAGATCTTCTATGCCCGATACTTCATTCTGAGGAACTTCTACCTGAACATCATAAGAATTGGCATTTGACTCATCCAGCCACAACATTTTCTGTATGTATCGGCTGGAAGAAGTAACTGCCGTTAATGAATTGGATACTTCCGTTAAATTAAGTCCCAGTTGTTTAACTTTTTCCCGGTCTATATTGATGAGAACGGCAGGGTTTTTCAATTGTTCTTTTATTCCGATGTCCCGCAAATAGGGTATTTTATGCATAGCTCTGATTACTTTTTGTGCATATATCTCACTTTGTCCCAGGTCCTTACCCATAACCGCTACTTCGATTGGTGTTGCTGCTCCCTGGCTCATGATCTTGTCTGTGAGGTCAATCGGTTCATACGATAAACTGACATCGGGCATCTCCTGATGCAATGCTAGGCGATAACGTTCTTCCAGGTCATCTATATTTTTTACTTTGTAGGAAGGGTTGAGAGCTACCTGCATAATGATTTCGTTGGAACTACTTGTAAATAGTATGATCGGTAGTGTGGCATAATTTGCAGGTTGTAGTCCTACAAAAGCAGAGACGATTTCTACATTTTTCTTTCCTACCAGTTTGTACAGCACGTCTTGCGCTTGCAGCAAAGTGGCCTCCGTATGTTCCAGTCTTGAGCCTTGCGGAGCTCTTAGACGTACCTGAAACTGCCCGTTATTTGCAGGAGGCAGAATAGCTTTTCCAATGGTAGTGGCTGCCAGCGCCGTTAACCCGATTGCAACCAGGAAATATGTGGTAATGACAAGTTTATTATGTTTTGATCCTTTTCCCAGCAAATTCAGAAATCGTTTTTTAAATCGTTCAAATCCGCCTGGAGGTTTTGGGGATATCCCTTCTGCCTTGTTATGAACCAAATCTTTTAAAACCCAATTTGATAAAACCGGTACCAGAGTTTGCGACAATAGAAATGCCGTGATCATCGAAAATCCTACCGCCATGGAGAGAGGCAGGAACATGCCTTGCGGGATCCCCGTCATAAGCAGGGCGGGAGCGAATACAGCCAGTGTACTTAAAAGAATAAGTAATTTAGGCAAGGCAATTTCATGACAGGCATCAGCAACTGCTCTTGCTTTTGTCTTTCCCATTTCCATATGGCGGTGTACATTCTCAACGGTTACGGTGGATTCGTCCACTAAAATACCAATGGCCAGCGCAAGACCGCCCAGTGTCATGATATTAATGGTTTGTCCGAAAAGTTTCAATAGCAGCGTGCTGCTGATAATGGAAATGGGAATATTAACAAGCACGATCAAAACACTTCGCGGATCTCTCAGGAATAGCAGCACCATCAATCCGGTCAGGAACGCACCAATTATGCCTTCATGGATCAGGCTGTCAACGGCGTTAATGACATATACAGACTGATCGAATTCAAAATTGAGCTGCACATCTTCAGGCAGCAGAGATTGCATGGAAGGAATGGCTTTCTTCAAATCCTGCACGACTGACCATGTTGAGGCACTTGCGGTTTTTACGATGGGTATATAAATAGACTTTTTACTATTCACATAAGCAAAACCAGTCGTAATATCTGCGCCGTCAACAACTTTTGCCACATCCTTTAAATAGACTGTTGCTCCATTTTGATACAGCAAAGGAATATTACCAAAGTCCGGAATCTGCGGAATCACTGTGTTGACTGGAGTCAGATAAGCGTTTCTGCCAATATTGACAAGACCCGCCGCTGAAATATGACTATTGTCCTGTACCGCGGCAGTTATCTGCTCCGGAGTGATATTATGACTACGCATGAGATCGGGATCTACATTTATTACAATCGTCCTTACATTGCCGCCAACCGGTGGAATTGCCGAAAGCCCCGGCACTTTTGAAAAACTGGGCCTTACCCATACATTGGCCAGATCCTCCAATTCAGTGACGCTACGTTTAGGACTACTCAGTGCCAATTGTCCTACAGGAAGCGTTGAAGCATCAAACCGGAGTATAAAAGGCGGTGGGGTGCCGGGTGGCATTTCTGTAAATGCCCGATTGGTAAGGGCCGTGACTTCTGCTGCTGCTTCCGCCATATCGGTGCCATCATAGAAGCTGAGCTTCAACAAACTCAGACCCTGGATATTATTCGTTTCAATAGATTTGATTCCGTCTATATATAAATAAATATTCTGATAATTGGTGGATATAAAGCCTTCCATTTGTTGCGGCGATAAACCTCCGTAGGGTTGGGATACATAAATAGAAGGAATATTCAGATTCGGGAAAATATCAATGTTAATCTTTCTGACTGCCATGATTCCGAATAAGACAAGCCCGGAAACCAATACGATGATCGCGATCGGTTTGCGCAATGCGGTTGTAATAAGATTCATGCGCTTCTTTTTAAAATTGCATTAAGAATAAACTGATATCTCCCACGGAAACGGCTTTATAAAGCAGAGACTGCCATACCGAATTACAGGCAATATTACTGTCTGCTTCTGCCCTATTCAGAAAGTATAATGCTTGTGTAACATCAACAATATTGGCCAGGCCATTTTCATACAGTGCTTTTTTCTGATTATAGGCATCAGACGCTGATTTCAGTTGGATGGGAACTTCTTTGTACTTGCTGAGCGCATTGTTGATTTGCTGATCTGCAAATTTCAGCTGGTCAACATATTTGATTTCCGCCTGGTAATAATCATTCCTGTATGCAGCAGATATGTATCGCTGACTGAGGACCTTTGATTTTACTCTTGTTAAATCAGTGATATTCCATGTTAACCCAATTCCCAGAAGATAATTCGCCCTCGCCGGATCGGTTCCCTTAAAAAAATCGGTCGAATAATCTTTCGGATCGGATGAAAAGCTGCTGCCAAATCCGGAGCCGCGCTCCTGTCCTGCTGCAAATAAAGTAAACCTGGGCAGGCTGGTTTTATGAATATAATCTGCTATCAGGTCGCTGGTCTTCACCCTGCTGTCCAAGAAACGCATTACGGGATGTAGTTGCAGGTTTATATAATTCTGGGTTGGAATATTTTTGGGAAGATTTACAACGAAACTCGTATCCAGGATGTAAAATTGCTGGCGCTGGCTCATTCCTATCGACAGTTGACCAGCCTGGCTTTCCTCATAATTTTTTGCGTCAGTCAGGGATATTGTGGCCGTCGATAGTTCTGCATTTGCAATGGAACTGTCAACCCCGGGATTCAGGCCATTTTCAGTTCTTGCCAGGATGATATCCCTCAACCGGCTAATACGAGCCAAATTGTTTTCCATAACTATTCGAAGGCGCTGAGCCGTCAGCAGGTTCAGATATAAACCAATCACCGTGGATAGTACTTCGAATCTTGTCTGTTCCAGATCAGCCTTGTCCTGATAATATTGCCCCCTGGCAGCGGCTACGTGCGCCCTTTGCAACCCAAATGAAAAGATATTCAGATTAAGGTTTGAAGTGTATAATGCTCCGAAACTGGCATTCAGGTTTTGTGAACCACTCGTGGACGCAGTAATTGTTACGATACCAGGCAAACCTGAACCAAGTCCGTTCATGCCATTCGATGTTCCATAAGCGTTTTGAGCAGCAAAAATAAAATCTGGCAGGGCGTCCTTTTTTGCTGCCTGAACAGATTCGGCAGATGACCCGGCATAATCAATTTTGGACTGGATCAAATAATTGGCTGAAGCGATTTTCAATGCATCGGGCAAAGTCAATAACTTGTCTGCGTTTTGAGCGAAAACAGGTACATGCCAGAATAGAATAATCCATATCGGCCAAATCCACAAACATTTATTCCTTTTCACTTTAATTTTTTAAATCAATTAATTTAGTTCTGCATTTTGCGAAAGTGAACACATCATCAGATCGAGTTTTATCTCCCTGTCATCGTTGTAAGTGTCATATAGGTAAACCCTTAAGTCCCATTCTTTCCTTCCGGATTCTTGCCTGTTCGTTCTGCTTTCAATTACAATCAGGCCGGAACACGGATTTTTATTTTCGCCATCATCAAGAGTACCCTCCAATAAGAAAACCAACCCCTCATTTGAAAAACAGGAGAGATTAATGTTTAAGCCACAATAAATTTTGGCATTCACTTTTATTCTTTTCTTTTCAAAGTCAAATTTTGTTAGTTCTTTTTTTGATGTTAAGGCCTTTGCCTGAATTCCATTGCCTTCAAGAAACAAGCATTTATTCACGAAGTCAATATTTACTTTCACAAGCGTCGAATGCATTGCTAAATAATCCCGGTGCGAATTGCTGTTATCACTGAGATTTTTATCGGAAACCGGTATTGAATATTCAAAGCTTTTGAGATAAACTGCCTGTTTCATATTGCATTTTTTTCGTGTTGATGTAAACATACCTGATGTAACAGGGGAAAATAATTGCAAATCGTTCAACGGGCAATAAGTATAGGCGAGTGCGCTTTACGGAGGCTAGGAAATAAGACACCTGTCATGATTATAGCTTCAGGCCAGAATTGATTTTTAATTTCTGGCCAGTAGTAGCATGAGCAGGCCGATAAAAACAACCGATACCAGGCCAACTGTTCTTGTGATTAATCCCCCACTGATGCAGCCGATCAGGAAAGGCAAAATGACATACATGGCATGCACTACCCTTAGTTTAAGGTTTTGTTTCTCCAGATCCTTATTTTTCAGGTAACCGGTCAGGTCAATAATGAGTTGCGTCACGTTGCCTGTCATTACGGTGGTTGGCGCAAGGACATCCTTTGCAAAGAAACGTCCGCAGGCATTTTGTAATCCCAAGGCAAAAACCACAAACATGGGTATTAAATCTTTTAGCATGGGGGCCTTGTTTTCATATCTGTAAAACCAGGAAATTAATCCCGCTATGATCAACAAAACCCTCCAGGATGATTAATCGGTTAACAGCTATCTTATCGTCATTGACATGATCGATAATCAGTGTAGAAATGAAAACAGCCAGAATAAATACAGGAAAGGCAATCAATTTTATCCAGGAACCGGCTATTTGATTTGTTACGATATCATAGGCGAAAATCACGAAGTTCCCCGTAACATGAGCAGAGAAAAGCCCATCAGCACCAACAAAGGTTGAGGTGTCCGCGTAACCCGCAACAAAACTTAATATAATACTTGTAAAAATGAACCTGTTTATTTTCATAAAATAACTGCAACGCTTATTTACGTCGCCAACGTGAAGGTAGTATCCCATGTTCCTCCCGATCCGGCGACTGATTTCGCCTTTTCAACGACTTGTACTATTCCCCGTAGAAAGCTCTTTTTAGTTTTGTTTCCGATAAATTATTAAACTCAATTTTATGAATAAAGTCCGTATTTACACCATGCTCTTTGTGGCTATAATAGCCGGAAGCAGTTTTGAATTTCCTTCACACCATCCTCCCAAATCTGCCCTGAAATTGCCTGGCGGATTTCAGGTCCAGGTGATGGCGGATAGCCTGGGAGCTGCGAGACATCTTGCAGTGGCAGGAAATGGCCTCGTATATGTCAAACTTGCAAAACTGAAAAATGGTAAAGGCATTATCGTTCTCCAGGACCTGAATGGCGATGGAATAGCAGACAGAGAAACAGGATTTGGAAACTATATTGGTACAGGCATCTATGTTAAAGACGGCTGGCTCTATGCTTCCTCAAATACAGATGTTTATCGCTACCGCCTGAATGAAAAAGGGGAGGTCATAGATACGGCCCATGCAGAAAAAATTGTTACCGGACTGCTGGATCGCCATGAACATAATTCAAAATCCATCGTGCTTGACAACAATGGATTCCTGTATGTAAATGTTGGCGCCTATTCGAACGCCTGTCAGCTGCAGGATCGTACGCAAGGGTCACCCGGAATCAATCCATGTCCGATACTGGATTCTGCTGCCGGGATATGGCAGTTCAGGGCCGATAAAGCAGGACAGACTTACGGCGATGGAATACGTTATGCAACCGGACTGCGAAATGTGGTTGGTCTGGACTGGAACAGTGATATGGATCAGCTTTTTGTGATGCAACATGGCAGGGACCAGCTTTTTCAACTCGATCCCAAACTCTACGATGCGAAGCAAGGTGCGGAATTACCCGCAGAAACCATGTATGCCCTTCATAAAGGAGATAATGCAGGCTGGCCCTATGTTTACTATGATCAGTTTCAAAAGAAAAAAATTGTATCACCGGAATATGGAGGAAACGGACAGAAGACCGGAGGTGAAAATGCCGTGGACCCTGTTGCTGCTTATCCGGGACATATGGCACCTGATGGACTCGTTTTTTATACCGGGACCATGTTTCCTGAGAAGTATCGTCACGGAGCATTTATAGCGTTTCACGGATCATGGAACAGGGCACCGGAAAAACAAAAAGGATATTTCGTGGTTTTCCAGCCATTTAAAAATGGTAAGCCGAATGGGAACTGGGAAGTCTTCGCAGATAATTTCGCCGGATCAGATAATATCAGTTCTCCGACACAGGCATTGCACCGGCCCTGTGGACTTGCTCAGGGACCCGATGGCGCTCTATATGTTTCCGACGATGCAAAAGGAACTATTTATAGAATTACCTATGATGCCAGATAACCTAATAAAAAATTCTCCAAAAATCATATCTATGAAAAGCAAGGTGGTGGTGATTATAATGATGCTCGGTGCAGGGGTGGTTTGCCTGAACACGAGGTCCACCCTGGCCGAAGCATCGTTGAACAGCCCTGTACCGGGTGTCTTGCTGCGTGGACAAAAAATTTACGAGCAGACATGCCTGGGCTGTCATCAGGCTGATGCAGGCGGTGTACCTGGCATGACTCCGCCTCTTCAAAAAAGCCCATATGTGCAAGGGCCTTCTCTTAAACTTATCGGCATTGTTCTGAATGGTCTCAACGATGGTGTGGAGATTGAAGGAGAAAGTTATTCGAACCCGATGCCCGCTTTCAGCACGGTTTTGAAAGATCAGGAAATAGCAGATGTCCTGACTTATCTGCGAAGTCATTTTGGAAACAAAGCCAGGCCCATTACTGTTGCGCAGGTTAGCCGGATCAGAGAGAGTTTAAAAAAGTAAAAAGTAAAAATTCATTTAAAAATTTAATATTATGGAATACAGAAAACTAGGTAATACAGATGTAAAAGTATCTGCCATCACTTTCGGTGCATGGGCAATAGGAGGATGGATGTGGGGAGGATCTGTAAAAAAAGATGCCCTCGAAGCAATTGCCGCGTCTTATGATTATGGGGTAACTTCCATTGACACGGCACCCATTTATGGACAGGGACGAAGTGAAGAAATTGTTGGAGAAGCACTCCGCAGCCTGCCCCGTGATAAGGTTCAGATATTGACCAAATTCGGTATGCGCTGGGATGAAAATAAGGGGAGCCTGGCATTTAAGAGTACGGATAATTCGGGAAACCCTATTGATATCTATACATATGCAGGGAAAAAAAGTGTAATCAAAGAATGTGAAGACAGTCTTCGCCGGCTCGGCACAGACTATATCGACCTCTACCAGATTCACTGGCCTGATTTGACTACGCCGATTTCAGAAACAATGGAAGCTTTGACGCAACTGCTCAAAGAGGGAAAGATCCGGGCTGCCGGCGTATGTAATTATTCTTCGTTAGAAATGGATGAAGCCGAAGAGACCATAAATCTTGCATCCAACCAGGTTCCTTATAGTATGGTGGAAAGATCTATCGAAGAAGAGCTGGTGCCTTATTGTCGTAATAATAATAAATCCATCATTGCTTACAGTTCCCTGCAAAGGGGATTACTGACAGGTAAGATCCTTCCTGATCATAAATTCGCGCCGGGAGACCACCGTCCGACTACTTCATTTTTTAAACCGGAAAACATACGGCGAATTAATATTTTCCTGGATAGATTGAAGCCGCTCGCAAAACGGAAGGGCGCGTTCCTGTCCCAACTCGTAATCCGCTGGACCATCGAACAGCCCGGCATTACCGTCGCCCTTGTAGGAGCAAGAAATAAGGAGCAGGCAATACAAAATGCCAAAGCAGCTTATATAAATCTCTCCAAAAATGAAATCGAAATAATCGACAGCGAATTAAAGCAGTTGGAACTTGTGGACTTTGAAGTTCCAGCATAATTCATAACTCATAATTCTTAACTAATGAACATCGGCTGGATAGGTCTCGGAAACATGGGCAGCCCTATGTCGCAGCGGTTGATAAATGCAGGTTATCCCGTAACAGTTTACAATCGTAACACGGCGAAGGAATGGGCATTGAAATTGATGGGAGCTACCGTTGCATCCTCTCCCCGAATATTAATGGAACAAGTGGATGTTATAATCATCATGGTTACAGATGATCAGGCTATCAGGGATATTTTTGCCGGAGATAACGGACTTCTTGGTACAAAAACAAACGGAAAAATAATCATTAATATGAGCACCGTATCACCAGGTATAAGCAAAGAAATGGCCTCTTTATGTAGTCAGGAGGGTAACCATTACCTGGATGCAGCCGTATCGGGAAGTGTGAAACAGGCGGAAGAAGGGCAATTGGTTATCATGGTCGGGGGAAATGAAACAATATTAGAAAAGGCAAAGCCGATATTTGAACATCTTGGAAAGTTAACACTGCTTGTAGGTGATACGGGCGCTGGCAATGCGGCTAAACTTGCAATCAACATACTGCTCGCGTTTCACGCACAGGGCCTTGCGGAAGCCGTTGTTTTTGCACGGCAAAACGAAATTAAAACTGAGGACTTGATTACATTGATTAATAATAGCGCATTGGGGAATGTATTCACTAAAATAAAAGGAGATGCTATTATTCAAAATAATTATAAAGCTGCCTTTGCGTTGAAGCATATTGCAAAAGATTTACGCCTGGCTAAAGAGGAAGGATTGGCAACGCCCATGGGAGAGACAGCATTTAAAACATTTCAACAGGCAGAACCAGTTTTGGGAGAAGAAGATATTATTGCGATTATAAAATACATCACCTCGCTTAATTAGATTATAGATATGTTGTAGAATCATGTCTTAGGCCGGTTGTATGTTTCGCAATGATTTACTTTTTCTTCGAACTCCAATAAAATGCCGTTATCCTCCGGGTAGTATTTAGCTTTTTCATAATCCTCTCCTGCAAACCCATTAATTGCCCCGATGTTCGTCCATTCAGTCACTGTCCAGAAATGGCAGCAATCCTCCTCTTTCCGTTGCCATACCTTAACGGATAAGATGCCTTTTGTTTGCCAATATTCTTTCGTGCCATCATGCAATAGAAACTGAAGATAGTCCTTTGCATTTTCAAGACTAGTTCTTCCATGCCAAATTCTCGTCGTCATGCTGTGGTTTTTTATGAAGATAATCAAACTGGAACCTCTTTCTAAACTTGTAAATAAATTAAAAACATTTTTACCATTCTTTACTTCGAATCTGTTACTAAACTCGATTTTAATCTTTAGTTGATTGGATGGCAAGATTATGGGACACCATATTAGCGCTAAAAAGTTTTGTTACTATGCAAGGGAATGTATTAGTTTCATAGCATAATCTCCCCATATGCCACCCACTCGCCGTGATTTCTTAATTGATACCAGCAAACTGGTTACCGCCGTAGGTATGAGCGGCATGCCGCTTTTTTCTGGGGCAGCTATTAAAAAATCGGCTGCCAGTGATAAAATTACCATAGCCCTGATCGGTTGCAGGAGTATGGGTTTTGGCGATCTGGAAAATGCCCTGAAACAGTCCGGCGTGGAGTGTGCCGCCCTTTGTGATGTTGACAGCAACATATTGGCACAACGCCAGGCAGATACAGCAAAATTGCAGGGCAAGCCTCCGCTGATTTACAAAGATTACAGGAAGCTGCTTGAGAATAAGGATATTGATGCAGTGATCATCGGTACGCCGGATCATTGGCATTGCCTTCCTTTTATTGCTGCCTGCGAGGCTGGTAAGGATATTTATGTAGAAAAGCCGCTGGCCAATTCTATTGCTGAATGCGGCCTGATGTTGGAAGCGACGCGAAAATACAAACGTGTAGTGCAGGTGGGGCAGCAGCAGCGAAGCAGTGACCACTTTCAAAAAGCGATGGATCTTATGAATGCCGGGAAGATCGGCCAGTTGCGCAAGGTGAACGTTTGGGCAAATTTCAATTACGCTATTGGGTCGCCGAAAGTACCGGATGAAGCCATACCCGCCGGTGTTGATTACGATATGTGGCTGGGGCCTGCAACGCTGCGGCCGTTCAACAAAACCCGCTTTCACGGCAACTGGCGCATGTTTTGGGATTATGGCGGGGGCCTGGTGACAGACTGGGGAGTACATTTGCTGGATATGGCTCTATGGACGAAAAATATTACCGAACTACCCCTGGCTGTAACCGCCGTCGGTGGAAATTTCGCCTTCCCCGATCATGCCCATGAAACGTTTGACACCCTGAGCGTAAGCTACCAGATGAAAGATTATACTATCAACTGGGAAAATACTGCAGGTACGGAGAACGGACCCTATGGCATTGGATATGGCCTGGCATTTATTGGTAACGATGCCACCCTTGTCATTAACAGGGAACAGATGGAGTTGTTCCCGGAAATAGTAGACGGGAAAACCAAGGTTACTGCCATGCCCAAACAAACGGGCAATGATTCCCATGAAGAACACATGAAAAATTTTATCGGGTGCATAAAGACCCGTAAAGACCCTGCCTGCCCCATTGAAAACGGGCGGCTGGTGGCCATGTATGCACACATGGGAAACATTGCATTGAGAACGCAGTCCAGACTGGAATGGAATGAAGGAGATAAGAATTTTGGCCAGAATAAAGCAGCGAATGCCCTGATAACACCGAGTTACCGTGCGCCCTGGCGATTGCCGGTAAGAAAAGATTATGCTGTGGAAAATAAGTGAAATCAACAAATATGGAAGTACATCACCACCCCGATCTGCATCACGAGAGGAAAAAATGGAGGGAATATTTTCTTGAATTCCTGATGATATTCTTAGCCGTAATGCTTGGTTTTTTTGCGGAAAATTTAAGGGAGAACATCTCGGAACACGCGCGGGCTAAGGTGTTTGCTTCGTCTTTGCTCAAAGATCTTGAAGAGGATACAGCGCAACTGATGCCTTACAGGGCCTATTTTGATTATTCGGTGAAAAATGTGGACACTTTAATGCAAATACTTAGTGCGAATGATTTCAAAGAGATTCCTTCCGGAAAATTGTATTGGTATGGACTTTATGGAGGTGCACACCGATATTTTATACCTAATGATGCTACTTTCCAACAAATGAAAAGCTCCGGTTCCCTTCGGTATCTAGAAAAAACAATAGCTTATGATGCGGCGAACTATGACAGACTTTGCAGAATGATGCAAACCAATGAAGGGATGCTCAGCGGTATATATGTGGAAGTCAGGAAAAGCTGAGCGCTGATTTTTGAATTCAGGTATAATGATATTGCAAATAACATCTCCCAGGCCAATAAGCTTTCATTTAATCAACAAAGAATAGATTCATTCATGCGGAGCAATCCGCCAATGCTGAATCATGATAAAACCCTTTTTAACCAATACGTGGAATTGGTTCGATCGAGATTTATGCATAATAATGTGTCCCTTGCCGATTCATTATTGAAACAATCAAATAAATTGATACTGGAATTAGAACAAAAATATAACTTGGGCAATGAATAGCGGGTAAGGAACAAAAATTATTTAATATGAAAATTATTGGCACTATGCATATGCTTCTTGTTCAGGATATGGACAGAGCGATCAATTTTTATGAAAAAACATTTGGGTTTACCACGCTGCAAAAGTCAGCATTCTGGACAAATCTTGACTGTGGCCATGGCAAAATTGCCTTATGCAGTTTTGGGAATAAAACGGAGAGAAAGGAAACTACTTTAATTATTGAGGTGGATAATTATAAAGAAGCTGCAGATAAAATTAAGGCCAATGGTGGGCAGGTGATAACAATTGCTGAGCCATATGAAAATGCTCCGGTTTATAATGTGATTATGATTGACACAGAAAACAACCAGGTGGTGGCTTCTCAAATGGTGAATCTAAAAGCTGTGTTACGATGATTGACAAAGAACAAATGCTGGAAATTGCTGCAGGGTGGATAAAGGCCTGGAATACAAGAGACATCAAGACGCTACTGGAGCACTATGCAGATGATATCGTTTTTTACAGTGCAGCCGCTGCTCGTCGCTGGAATGTGGAAGCCGGCAAGCTGGTTGGAAAAACTGCCATTGAAGCCCATTTCCGAAAAGCCTTTGAAGAAGTGCCGGAAATGAATCTGACATTTAAAGAACTACTGATTGGTGTGGACGGTGTACTGCTTGTTTACCAGCGTGAAACGGGTCGTATGTCAGCGGACTTCGCCCTTTTCAATGAAAGAGGAAAAGTTAAGGAAGTGCGGGTTTTTAATGAATCATAAGTGGTATTCCCTGCCTCTGCAATTTTTAAGGTAAAGCAATCAGCGTAGTCGTGTAGGCCTGCTCCATCGCTATTTTGATGATACCAATATCCGCGGAGTACCAGGTATAGGTGGGGGTCGGACTTGTATTGGCCATTGGCGGGCGACCATTTACTCCGGGAATTTGAGTGGTAGTGGTTTCGGCTATCTTAAAGCAATTCCATTTTCCCGCAGGAGTGGTCACCATTTCCTCGGCCACGACACTGCGATGCCTGATCAGCGTGACGCTGGAAGGACCGCCTTTTTTCGCCGCCATGCCAGGCAGATTGATAGTCACGGTCTGATCCTTGAATGCATCACCCACCTTCATATCCGAAGGAAATTCTTCAGTATAATCGAAATTCACCGTGGCAGATTTCACGCTAATGGTAAGGATAACGGAATGTCCATTGCAAATAGCCCCCACTATACTGCTCGGGGAAGAAACTCTTTTCGTGGAAGTATCCGGTCCCAGGTTTACCGATTTCACGATCCCAAAGCTGGCAACAATAGAGCCGCCCTGGTTCTTCACTGATTGGACCTCATAGGTATTTCTTGTCTTCTTCACTGTGGAAGAACTGGCGGATGTATTCCCCTGGCCTGGGGCTAAATTTGATGTTTGAACTTCCGTAAGAAATACAAATTGTTTTCCCTGGTGGAAAAGAGGGGAACCCGAGCAGGCTTGGGCATGAAGATCGCTTATTGCCAGTCCAGGCATTAGCGCAATGAAGAGCAATACTTGTTTCATTATAACAGTTGTTTAAAATACAAATATCCATCCTTATTGGTCACGGATTGCAAGTAGCTCTAAATCATTACCTAAATGTCTCGCCAACCCTTCACTTTTTAGATCTCAGTAGAAAAAAGGAAAATAAATTTGTGCAACCGAATGATTGCACATATATTTGCTACCGATTGGTGGCAGATAAAATCAATAGCATAATGAGACGAGACGTATTCCAGGCAATTGCTGATCCAACACGACGGGACATCATAGTCCTGATTGCAAAAAAAACTATGACACCAAATACTGTTGCAGACAGCTTTGATTTAAGCAGACAAGCAATTTCTAAACACATAAACATTTTGTTAGAATGTGGACTTCTTTCATTAAACATTGAAGGACGGGAATATTATTACAGTATTGAACCCAAGAAATTAGCGGAAGTAAACGACTGGCTTGATCCTTTCCGTAAAATGTGGGAAGACAGATTTACCAAATTAGACAAAGTTTTAAATAATCTAAAATCAAAAAAAAATGGCAAATAATATGAAGACACAAATCTCAAAAGATTTGCAAAACAGGAAACTTATAATTAAAAGAGAATTTAATGCTGCACTGGAAAGTGTATGGAGTGCCTGGACAGAAAGCAATTTGTTAGACCAATGGTGGGCTCCGAAACCTTGGGTTGCAAAAACAAAATCCTTAAACTTTGTAGAAGGAGGGAATTGGCTATATGCAATGACAGGTCCTGATGGAACAAAAATTTGGTCTTTAGTAGAATTCATATCAATAAAGCAAAACAGCAGTTTCCAAACTATTAGTTCTTTTTGTGATGAAAACGGAAACAAAAATTCAGATATGCCTATTATGAATTGGAAAAATGAATTCTTTACTACGAATAAAGGAACAAGAGTAGAAGTTGAAATTAGCTTTACAAACGAAAAAGATATTGAAAAAATAATTGAAATGGGCTTTGAAGCCGGATTTACATCTGCGGTTGGAAACCTTGACGAATTGTTATTAAAATAACAACTTCATAACCCATCCTTCGGTTGCAATACCTTCACAAACACCCGGTTAGTCAGCGACCTCAGGACTTATATAAAAGGGACGCCTGAAAGGACACCGCCGAATGAGGATTTGGCTACGTCAATAGGCGTTAAAGTTTAATGGATTCCGAACCCTTTCCACGCAATTCAAAACGCCTGCCGGCCGTTATCTGTTAGCGGCACTTCCTGCCTTTTTTCACTCCTTCTGTATAAGTGAAAACATGTATGAAGAATGCCGGAATCCATATCCTGATGAACTCCGTAATTTCAATAACGAAATCGAGGTCCGGGTTTATTCGATCCCTGAGTAAAACCGACACGGTATACATCGCTGAAATTCCATTTAGAATCAGCCGGTTATTTACAATTCTTATCTTATTCCTTTCAACAAGCAGTTTTGCTGCGAGCTATTACGTAAGCAGTACGGGCAATGATGCGAATTCCGGCACTTCGATAGCGGGCGCATGGGCAACGATTAATAAGGTCAACCTCACGGTCTTCCACCCGGGTGATGCGCTGTATTTTGAAGGCGGTCAAACTTTCCAGGGCAGTATTTATTTGAATGACAGCGATGCCAATGACCCTGGTAATATTTTTATTATTTCCTCCTACGGTACCGGCCGGGCAACGATTAACGCTGGAACTTCTTATGGGTTTTATGCCTATAACACACAGGGCTTTTCCATCTCTAATTTAATATTTGATGGCAATTCGACGACCACAAATACCGCTATAGGATTTAGGCTTTATGCGGACGTTTCCGGTGATAAAAAATTCAGCAACATTTCCATTGCCAATATTGAAATAAAAAATTTTGGAGCGCAGGGAGTTGCGATTGGCGGCTGGAACGGCCTCACTGGGTATCAAAACCTTGTTCTTAGTAACCTTAGCGTTCATAACGTGGTGGCAGACGGAATAGTGATTTATGGCTATACGTCCCAAACGCTTGTGGGCTGGCCGAATAAAAATGTTTCCGTTTCAAATTGTGAAATATATAATGTGCCGGGTTTTGCTAATCCATCTGGACATCAGGGCAGTGGCATTGTGGTCTCAGGAGTGGACAGTGGCGTTATCCAGTATTGCGTAGCCCATGATAACGGACAAAGTAATATACATTGTGGCGGCCCCGGTGGAATCTGGTGCTGGGACAGTAATAATTTCACAATACAATTCTGTGAAAGCTATAAAAACCATAGTGGCTCCGGATGTGACGGAATTGGTTTTGACCTTGACGGAGGAATGATCAATTCAGTCATGCAGTACAATTATTCTCATAATAATGACGGGGCAGGTTATTTATTGGGGCAATTTGAAAATGCGCGTCCCTGGGGTAACAATACGGTAAGGTACAATATCAGTGAAAATGATGGCGTGGTTAATGAAGGAAGCATTGGATTGTTCAAAGGGCCCGGCACTACCATGAACGGCGCCAGCATTTATAATAATACCATATACGTATCCCCACAAGCCGGTAATAATAGTGAATGTGCTCTCTATTTTAAAGATTGGTCCACCGGTATCAATAACATAGCTTTTTACAATAATATTTTTATCACAACCGGGAATGTGCCTTTCATTAATATCCCGGCCGGCTATTCAGCTTTCTTTGCCGGCAATATCTATTGGGCCTCAGGCGGCAATTTCTCCATCGGCTACCAGGGCAAAAATTATTCATCTTTACCTGCATGGCGCACAGCCACCGGTAATGAAGTTGTCAACGGCAGCAATACAGGATTCACTGCAGACCCGCTGTTATCGAATACTGGAGTCGGCGGAACCGTTGGGTTTGGCAACAAATTAGCTTCGCTAAATGCTTATAAAATAAGAGACCCTGCATCCCCTGCTCTCAACGCTGCGCTGGATCTCAGCTCACTTTATTCAATTGATCCGGGCACACGGGATTTTTGGGGAATAGCACTTGCCGGGGGCAAAAGCAATGATATAGGAGCCAATCAGTATACTTCAGTACTTGCGGGGGAATTGTTGGGATTTTATGGCAACTGTTCCGGTTCCGGGCAGGATATTTTCTGGAATACCGCAGAAGAATTAAACTTGAAAGGATTTGAGCTGATGTATTCCGCAAATGGCGTTGATTTTAACAAGCTGGCAGATATTAGCCCGAAGGGAAACAATAGCGGATACAATTATGTGAATGATTCGATATCACCGGGGAATAATTATTACCAGTTAAAAATGATTCACTTGGATGGTGCGATCACTTACTCGCCTGTTGTGAACATAAAATATGAACCGGAAACCGCTAAAATAACTGCATGGCCCAATCCATTTAGCCGGTCCGTAACGATATCCATAGAATCAACTACCCAAGCCCCGGCGATCCTCTCATTATACGATGCAGTTGGAAAAATGCTTTCATTGAGGAAAATACAGCTTCAGGAAGGAAACAACCGGGTCATCTTTGATGGGATGGATAATTTACCTGCAGGGGCTTATTATCTTCAGATTATTCATCAGGATAAAACGGAACATCTCAAACTACTTAAAGTGGTTAAATAAAATTTCGGGCTCCAAATAAGCTGTTACCAATCCGCCACTAATTCCTCCGAAATCTACTGCAATCGGCCTATTTTACCTTTTATGTTGTGTAGCGAGCACACTGCGATGGATGCTCTTTTCTTTATTAAATGGGTTAGCCAATTGTTATATAGTATTAATTATTCATATAAGATTTTTCTTTAGTTTTTGTTGTATTTCAGATAATGTGGGCCAAAAAAACAGAATATTTTGCCGCTTTCTCATGGATTTGGCATGCCGAATTGTTTTTTTTGTATATTTACCATATGTCCAGGCAAAGAAAAAGTATGACAAATGCGACTTGCGGACAAAATCCACCCCCGAAACCAAAGCCAGTAAGACCAAAGAATAAATAAATAATCGTAACATGAATAAGCCTATCAACAGAGTTACATTGATCCTTTTAGGTTCGGCAATTTATTGGGTGGGATATTGTGGATTTTTCACACAGCAACAAAATAATGCGTATTCCTTGTTATGCTTATTTCTAATAATCTCCGGCCTAGCGCTCGCAGGCTGGAATTCGTCTAATTTGGTTCGGGGTAGATAACGATTTGCCTGCCCAGGCAAGGTTATTGAGTCATACCCGAAAATGCTAACATGAAAAAAATCGTTTTCACCCTGTTGTCAGGGATTTGCTGCTTTTACGGCTTCTCTCAGAACCGTCATACGCCACCCGGAAATGTATCCCAGTCTTTTCAAAGGGAATATCCTCAGTCGAAGCCTTCAGAATGGAATCATTCTAATGCCGGCTGGAGCGTGACTTTTGAAGACAGGGATCATAATAATGGGGAGGCGACTGCCTATTTTGATCAGTCAGGAAGGCATACTGAAACACATATTCCTTATGATAACCAGGATGTTCCGGGCCCGGTAAGCGATCATGTTCGAAAGAGTTATGCCGGGGCTGACAACTATGAATATACGCGGATTGAGCGCACCGGCGAAAAGCCTGTTTATATGACGCATTTCAGGCATAGGAAAAAATATAAAACCGTATATGTGGATTATTCAGGCCACGAAAGCGCTTATCGGAACAGATACTGATACAGAAATTTTGGTAGATGGTCAGGCAGAGTCATCATATTCCCGCAGGTGATCTCTGCCTTTGCTTTAATGTGCTTGGAATGGCTTCCAGTTTTTGAGAGTGCTGATTCCGGATATGAATAGCCAGTGCTCATGGGCGTATACATGGCTGGCATTGTTTTTATACAGAATACTGATATCATTCAATCATATTCGGGCAGTATGGGCTCTTAATTACCAAAATTCTGAACATTATGGAATTACTTGTCTTAGAGAAAAAATTATCGGATTTAAAAGCGTCTCATCATCGCCAACTTGCGCTGGCAGGTAACCCCTGGTATGATCCGGTACTCACTTATTATTTGAAAAAAGATATCGAGTGGCTGGAACAAAAAAAGAAAGAATTAGCCGATCCGGAGCCTTCCGTTTTTTGGCCTGAAATTTCTTTTATTTAGTCACCTCACTTGCAGAAGCTGGAGTTAATTGAAGCATAATTATCGCACGCTGTTGATCCAGGTCAGTTAAGTTTTTCTGTTTCTTCTCGATTTGTTCAGTCAGCTTATTGATCCTTTTATTATTATTCTTTTCGTCAGCCACCGCGTCCTTGGCATCATTAGCTTTCCTGTCTGCTTTTTTGGCATCTTTCAC
>Ga0182024_10002971_pt1 | contig 41162 bp, 34 predicted proteins | sample P32metaG_FD_120480 | JGI IMG/M metagenome (GOLD analysis project Ga0182024, IMG submission 120480) | Permafrost microbial communities from Stordalen Mire, Sweden - P3-2 metaG (Illumina Assembly) | ecosystem: Environmental > Terrestrial > Soil > Wetlands > Permafrost | place: Sweden: Stordalen...
CCAGCGGCAGATGACCGTTCACTTCCATGACGAAATCCTCCGTGAGAATTCTTCATAGTATGATGGGCAACTTGGGAAAGCGCCAGAGAAAGCGCGCTACTTCAGATTAGAATGCGTATTAGTACTTTCCAGTGGACCCCTCCCCGTCTACCACTTCCAAGACGATGCGGTCAATGGCCAAATCGATTACGGCGTGAACACGGCTGGCGTATTCGGCATTAATTCAGAAACCAACATCGCTCCGCTAAATTACCTGCAGACCCCTGCCGGTTCGGTACCCATCGACGGCCCCCCCGGCATTGAGAACTACTCTGAGGATCTGTCGTACGAACTCTACACCATTGTTCCGGAGCCGAGCACGATTGTCCTGCTGATGTTGGGCAGTGGCGGAATGGCGATGGCTGCCCGGTTGCGAAAACGTGACTGATTTCGCTGTGCCAAGGATTTGTAACAGGATCGTTCATAGAGCCGCTCTCTCAAGATTATGAGAGAGCGGCTTTTTTTGCATTATCCATTACGCCGTTCGATAATGCTAATCCTTGCCGTGATGTTCTACTTTGGGCCAGTACGTGTCGAATGCTTCGCCGCCTTTGAATTCGATGCTGTTATCGATATCGTGGCACTTCAAGCAGATGTCGATCACCTTTTGGCGGTCGGCGTCCGTCTTTAGCGACAATCGCATTTCATTGCGGTACCGCGCCAAATCGGTTTCGGAAGCCTTCAAATCTCCGCGCTCAGCCGCGACGTGGTTCGAGCCCGGGCCGTGGCAATTTTCACATCCGTTGCCGCCTAACGCCGGCGTTTTTGCGGCGCTCCAATAGCCACCTGTCATCGGGAAAAACTTTTGCGGTTCCCAGCCGGTCACATGGCAACTGAGGCATTCTGGATCGTACTGCCGTGGCGGATCCAATTTCACAAGCGTTTCGAGCGATTTGGAATGAGGCGTACTTTTCCAAACGGCAAACGCTTTTGTATGGCATTCGCCGCAGGCCTGCGACCCGACGAACGTTCGACCCTCGGGATGCCCCACCGGCGTGACGCCAAGACCTTCCAACCCAATTTCTTTTAGCTGGTCTTGGTACGACGCCAGCACGCGCTTCATTCGCGGCGAATCGCCGAACCGTACGTCCAGTGGCACACGCTGGTAACGGATGGAATCGCTGCCCTGGCCGCCATACAGACCCAACACGATGGCATACATTCCCTTTGCGCCTAATTCGATTAGCCGAGTTTGCGTCCCTTCGACAGTTGTCGCTTCCTTGGGCGGCACTTCGGCGCCACCGGCCGTGACCACGATCTGAAATTGCGGAAACTTTTTCGCTAAAGCAATCGACTCGTCCTTCGTGGCTTCCGCCAATAAAACCAAAACATCGCAATTGGCGGCTTGAAGCTTGGGCATTACGGCGGAGATCGCATCGTCGGCCGGTTGCATCTGAATATCCTGATTGTTCACACGGCTGCGCTCTTTGTTTCCCAGCACGCTGGTGACGCCAATTTTCAAACCACCGGCTTCAATTACTTGATAACGCGACAGCGGAGCGAATACAAACACCGCATTTGCCGAGACAAACGGACTGGCCTCATTACCGGTCGGGGCCACGCTAGCGAAAAGTTCCGTGGCCGAAAGACGCAAATCATTGGGCCCCAGGGCAATCGCACGGTAGCCCATCGTTTTCAGCGCGTCGGCAGTGGCTTGAAACTTAACTTCCTGTTGACGTCCGAAGCGACGCACCTGGTCGCCCAAATCAATCGCGACCGCCGGCCATTTTTTATCAGCGAGTTGCTTCAAGAGCATGTCGCGGCGACTGAGCCCTCCTTGCATATTCTCCTCGCCCGAGCAGCCGCACGGCTCGATGTATCCGTCCAGCAAACCAGTAAGCACCAGGGCTACCTTAGGCGACGGCCAATCGGCAAACAGGACCGGATCGAGCGACGGATGAGACGATGGGGTTTTTTGATTGGATGAATCGCTCGGAAAGGCGGACGTATTACTGGTTTGTGCCAGGGCCGTCGGGCCGATACGCAAAATAACCATGCCCAGAGCTACCGCGGCAGAAACTAATAGAACGGCGGGAAATATCCGCGAGAAAAAAAATGACTTGATCATGTTCCGTTTGCCGCGGGAGGCTCCATCCTTATGTTGTGGCCGAGGCGACAGTTTCTAGTTCACGGCAATTTTTCAAATTACGTCGTGATCCCTAAAACGGACTGTACCGGATATCGTTTATTCTCCGACGGCAAATCGCACCAGGATTCGTAACGTTTGTGCATCGAGATCGCCGGTATCAATCAAAATCTCGCCCACTTTCCCTTCCTGGCCGCCCAAATGCAACATGGGCGGTGTACCTGCCAGAATTTCTACCGTGAAGGGCAACCGCACGGAGCTATCGTCTTCCCCGGCCACTGGCTGCCCGAATGTTACCTTGAGCACATCGGGCGTGACCTCCTTCACAGCCGGATGCAACTGCTTTCGATGCGGACCGTGGGCCAAAATAAATAACTCCGCCTTCGCACCATCGCGACGGCTCACAGTGCCCAGGGTGAGCAAGCTGTGATCGTCGTCCCACGACGCTCCAGCCACCTCGACATCGCTGACCGTGTTGCCTTCAATCGGCAATTCGACTGAATTGTTGTCCAGGTTCAAATTGATTTTGATTTTCTGCCGAAAGGTACCTAAAGGCAAGCCTGGTTTTACGGTGACATGCAACACCACGCCGCCTTGAGCATCTTTTTCCTCTTGAACGGTCTTCGCTGGCATTGGTTCTGCCCGGAATGTGAACTTATCGGCATTCGAACTTTCCATAAATTCATAACCGACTACTTTTAGTTGGCCGGGACGGTACGAGAAAACATTTACGTCCGCCGTATGCGGCTCGTTCATGGAAATGGCACTGAACACAATCGTGTCGGGATCAACACGAATGGAAGCTACAACATCGCCGGTGATCGTGAAGGTCAATTGCGGCCGTGCTGGATCGTTGGTCTCGATCGTGGCGCTTTGACGAAACGGGCCCGGCGGGACAGTCGCATGCCATTCAATAGTGACCGAGGTGCTTTCTCCGGGGTTCAGATCTGTTTCAGCAATGACAAACTGGGTGCAACGGCACGTCGACTCCCCTTTCTTAAGCACCAATTTTGATTTTCCGTCGTTGCGAACCGTGAACACGTGAGATTTGTGGCTGTCGCGCTCCATGCTGCCGAAATTGTATTCTTCCTGATCTGCCACCACATGCGGTCCATCGGGCGATGCTACGGGCACGAGCGGCGGAATGGAAGCATCGACCGTGTTGGTTAGCGAAGCGCCCAGTTCCATCACGGTGAGGCCTACTCCAAAGGCCGCGCCGGAAAAAATTGCCAACAAGACAAGCGGCCAGTGTCGCATTGGGGCAAAAGGATGAAAGGTACTAGAACGTTGGAAAAGGATTAATCGGTTGCTCTTCTCTTATTCTTATTGTAACAAAGGCAACCGACCTTCGATGGTTTTACGAATTTCGCGAACGATTGGTTTATTTCCTTCCTCCATCACGGCTTACCGGCTACCGCTTGCTTCAGGCGCTCGCGGCACTGGAGGAAAAATCGCTGAAAATCGGGTCGGCGATAGTCGGGGTATGTCCACTGACTGGCTTGCCAAGCGGCACTGCGGAATGAAAGCGTGATTTCGGCGTAAATGCCCTGCCCCAGATAGATCCGATGGGCGTGATCTTTTGTGGAGGCCAAAACCAATTTTGCCAAAGTGATGTAGCCTGGATCCAAATTCAGGGGACGCTGCTCGGGATGCTTTCCGAGCGCGGCATATTCCGCTTCCCACAGGTTCGATTGCAATTTCAGGTCGACGAGGCGAACCGGATCAAGCAGCCGCTGGAATGCGAAGAACTGTTTTTTCAGGCTGGGTCCCATCGTGGCTTGATAGTAATCGGTTTCTGTGAATTCAAACGCCGGGCTAGCCAGTGCCACGGGACCCCAGGCGGCTTCCGTTTTTTGGCGCGCCCAAGCCAGCGCCTGCTCGTGCCGGCTGAAGGCGGCCAGAATTAAAAGCGCCGGGGATGGATCGGATGGCAAACCCATGACGCAAGCTTATGCGGTTCAGTACGCCTTCGCCAGCACTGCGCGGCGCGAACTCGGCTGCCCGGTGAAAATGCATTTGCCCTGCTCAGGCTCGCAACCGGCCAGCGCCCCTTCGATCGGCAAGCAGCGGATGCTGACTTTCAAATCGCCGAGAATTTTTTCAACCTCCGGACTTTCGTGCACGTGGCACAGTGCGAAGCCTCCGTGAATTTCTGGTTGCTGGGAATTCTTTGGAGTAAACCAAGCTTTAAATTCGTCCAGCGAATCGATTTTGCGCGTGTTTGATTCGCGATAGGCCAAGGCTCGCTGAAACAAGTTCGTTTGCATTTCTGCGAGCGTGTGGCCAACATTGGCCACAAACTGCGAGCGCGGCACGCCAGCCTTTTCCGAGGGTGGTTTATCGCGCCGGGCCAGGAAGACCGCATCGGCGGCCACGTCGCGCGGGCCGATTTCCAACCGTAGGGGCACGCCGCTTTTGATGTGCTGCCAGACTTTGTCGCCGCCGCGTAAATCGCGGAGATCCATGTTTACGCGGACCGGTTGGCCATCGTACGTTTGCGACTTCAAGTCAGCTTCAAGGCGGCGGCAGTAATCCATGACGGTCGATTTTTCTTCGTCGTTACGGAAGATCGGCATTATCACGACATGCGCCGGCGCTAACCGCGGCGGCAGAATTAGACCATCATCGTCGCCGTGGGTCATTACCAGACCGCCGACCAAGCGTGTGCTTACGCCCCACGACGTGGTCCAGCAGAACTCTTCGCGCCCCTGGCTGGAGAGGAATTTAATTTCCTGCGCTTTGGAAAAATTCTGTCCCAAGAAGTGAGACGTGCCCGCTTGCAAGGCCTTGCGGTCCTGCATCATCGCTTCGATAGCGTAGGTATTGACGGCGCCGGGAAAACGCTCGCCGGCAGTTTTCTCGCCCTTGATCACCGGCATGGCCATGTAATCTTGGGCAAACGTGGCGTATACCTCCAGCATTTTTAGAGTTTCTTCGACGGCCTCCTGCTGTGTGGCGTGGGCGGTGTGCCCCTCTTGCCACAAAAACTCGGTGGTGCGCAAGAACAGCCGGGTGCGCATTTCCCAGCGGACCACGTTAGCCCATTGATTGATGAGGATCGGTAAGTCGCGGTACGATTGCACCCATTTGGCATACATCGCCCCAATAATGGTTTCGCTGGTCGGGCGGACCACCAGCGGCTCGTCCAGCGGGCCTGTGGGCACCAGGCCGCCTTTAGGTCCTGCTTCCAACCGATGGTGCGTCACTACGGCGCATTCCTTGGCGAACCCTTCGACGTGCGCTGCTTCCTTCTCTAAAAAGCTGAGTGGAATGAACAGTGGGAAATACGCGTTTTGGTGGCCCGTATCCTTGAACATCTTGTCCAAGGCTTTTTGAATGTTCTCCCAAATGGCATAGCCCCACGGCTTGATGACCATGCAGCCGCGGACCGGTGAAATCTCGGCCAGGTCGGCTGCGCGCACGACCTGCTGATACCACTCCGGATAATCTTCTTCGCGCGTGGGGCTGATTGCATTTTTCGGCGGTTTGGCCATTGCGGTGGTCGGTGGTCGGTGGTCAGTGGTCAGTGGTCAGTGGTTAGATTGTTACTTGTTAGTTGGGGCATTGTAGGAAAGAGGACGATCGGGCAGCAAGTGAAGGAAGTTGAGGGTTGGGTTTGCATGAGATTTGAATGTTCGTGGCGCAAAATGACCCATTCGTTGTACGGGGAACTACGGGATATGACAGGGATAAATTTGCGCGGTTACAGGGGGCCCCAATTTTTGGTGCAAAATTGGTCGAGTTTTGTGCGGCCCGAATCACCAACGAGGCTGATTTTTTCGAATGATTTACTAAGCACTTCGCGCAAAATTCATCGGGTTTTGTTTTTGCGCCGCCATTCTTCGGAGCTACGACAGCACTGAAGTGAAGTATGGATAAAGGCTTGCGATTGTACATACGAAACAAACAAAATTCGGATGGCTGGGTGAACGATTTTTTCGCGCGCCGGTGACGATCGGCGACTGGGTTTTCGGCTGATGCGCGCAATGTGGCCAGTGCGCGACTATAGAGGAATGGCCAGCGAAATTCCAGCGATTTTTTTGGGCCAGTGACCCCGAGCTTGCATCGAAACGGCGGCTTTCGCAGCGTGGTGCTACCGCTTAGAATACTCGGTTCGAGTCAATGCTCTTTCGTTTAGCTTCTTTGCATTAGAAAGTCCGCCTTCCATGCCTCGTCGTTTTGTTAGTGATCTTGGCCACCAGGAAAATATTGATCAGGTGTTTCTGGCGTCGCAAAAGCAAATGCGGCCCAATCGAAATGGGAATTTGTATTTGCAGGTCGAGCTGTCGGACCGGACGGGGGCGATTAGCGCCCGGATGTGGAACGCGAGCGACGCGGACTACCGCAGCTTTGAAGACGGCGATTTAGTGCGCGTGGAAGGGGCCACACAGATTTATCAGGGCGGGCTGCAACTGATTGCCACGAGCGTTTGCCGCGCCCGTGCGGATGAAGTCGATATGGCCGACTTCATGAGCTTGACACCGGCGGATATTGATCGGCTGGCGCTGCGGCTGGCGGAGCTGTTGCGGTCGATGCAAGATTTGCCGCTGCGAAATTTGGCCGAATGTTTTTTAACCGACGATGACTTTATGGGGCGGCTGGCTCGGTCGCCGGCAGGAATTAAGAATCATCATGCTTACCCCGGTGGGCTGCTGGAACACGTGGTTAACCTGATGGAAGTGGCCGACAGTGTGGCCGGGCATTATTCCATTTTAAACCGCGATCTGCTCGTGATGGGCGTTTTCTTGCACGACATGGGCAAAGTGGAAGAACTTTCCAGCGACCGCGGCTTTGCCTACACCGACGCCGGGCAATTGCTGGGCCACGTGGTGCTGGCCGTTACGATGCTCGACAAAAAACTGACGCAGGCGGAAGAACTGCTGGGCGAGCCGCTGCCGGAAGAAACCGTGCTGCGGCTGAAGCACATGATTATTAGCCACCACGGCGAGTACGAATATGGAGCGCCCAAGCTGCCGATGACGCTGGAAGCCATTGCGCTGCACCAGCTCGACAATCTCGACGCCAAACTGCACAATTTTCATCAATTGATGCGCGACGATGCCAATCTGGATAGCTCGTGGACGCAATTCCACGCTAACTTAGGACGGAAATTGTTCAAAGGGCGGAGCGAGGCCGAAGTAAGCAACCCGCAGTGATCACTCGATCAGAGCCCATCAGTCGTCGTTTGCAACTTGATCAACCATTCGAACTTAAAAGCCGGCGGATGGGGTCGTCGATCGAGAGCCATGGCTGACTCGTCGGCAAGTTCGATCTGCCGATCCTTTTCTTAGCGACTCTTCAGCCGGTATTCGCACTCCGCAGTATGTTGCCCAGAAACAAGAACGCCGACGGCGGTGCTGATTACGAATCTGGCGTGCCGCGTTTGATTTCGAAGTGGTTTGGGCGTGGTGTTTTGAGGGCAATCGCTGTGTTGGCGTTAGGCATTACTGCTGGGGCAATATACGGCCGCGCGATGGTTGCGCCATTCATCTTCGACGATCGAGTGTGCATTGCTGAAAATCCATCCATAACACGGCTGTGGCCGCTGGTTGGGGGCAACAAAGATCCGGGACCTTTGAACCCGCCGAAAGAAGGCCCGACTGCAGGCCGGCCGCTGGTGAATTTAACGTTGGCGCTAAACTACCACTTCGGCGCTCTGAATCCCGTGGGATACCATGTAGCCAACCTTATGATGCACCTGGTTGCGACGTTGCTGGTCGGATTAATCGTTCAACGCATTCTTTGCTTGAACTTTTTCGCGGGACGGTTTTCCACCGCCAGCGGACCATTGGCATTTCTGACGGCGCTATTGTGGAGCGTGCATCCCTTGCAGACCGAAACCGTCGTCTATGTTACACAGCGTACGGAGTTGATGGTCGGTGTGTGTTATTTGGCCACCGTGTATGGCAGCTTACGGTATTGGGCCGCTGCATCGCCAAGTGGTCGCAGACTTTGGCTAACCCTGTCGACGGCGACATGCGTGGCCGGGATGGCATGCAAGGAGGTGATGGTCACCGAGCCGGTTGTGGTGTTATTGCTGGAGAGAACGTTGATCAGAGGCACGTTCGGCGGGGCCATTCGCAAATCTTGGCCGCTGTACATCGGTTTGTCGCTGAGTTGGGTTTTGCTGCTGGGATTGAATTACGGGTCGCCACGAGCGACCTCGGCGGGATTCCACCTCAACGTGTATACCGACGCATGGTGGTTTACCCAGGCCAAGGTGCTGTGGATGTACTTCAAATTGGTTGTTTGGCCGTGGCCGCTGTTGATCCACTATAACGTGCAGTATTTGGAAACAATTGCCGAGGCGTGGCCCTGGTTGCTGGCGAGCGCGGTATTGGGCGGAGCGACGATCGTTCTGGTTTGGCGACGTCAAGCGGTGGGTTTTGTCGGAGCCTGGATTCTGTTGATCTTATCTCCAACTCTCGTCGTTCCGATTATCACCGAAGTTGCGGCGGAGCGGCGAATGTATCTGCCACTGGCGGCGATTGTGGCACTGGCAATTGCCGGTGGTTATTGGCTTGTGCAACAAGCAATCGGAACCATTGGGACGGCCGATGGCCACAGCGTACAGCGCCGAGCTCCCGCAGCAATCGTTGCCGCGGCGGGAACGATACTGACGCTAATATGGAGCCTGATCGACGTAGAGCGGCTGGCAGCTTATCAAGATCCGATCGTACTGTGGCGAGATACCATCAATCGTGAGCCTGGCGACAGCGTCGATTATAACAATTTAGGCTGCGAATTTTTGAATAGAGATCAGTTGAATGAGGCGATCGAACCACTGCAGCAGGCATTAAAGTTAAATCACACCGATCCAAAGATTTACAATAACTTAGGAGTAGCGCTGGACGGGCTTGGCCGAACACACGAAGCTATTGAACAGTTTCGGGAAGCTTTAAAGATTGATCCTAGATATGCCAATGCCAAAACCAACTTGGGGTTCGCACTGACTGAAGTTGGTCGAACTGAGGAGGCAATTACGGAATTGGAAGCGGCTGTAAAAATGCGTCCCGATGACGCGACCGCACACTTAGACCTGGGAATCGCCTTGGGAAAGGCCGGCCGGTTACAGGAGGCCATTGAAGAATTTCGACGGGCTGTGGCAATTCGGCCGAGCTATCCGGCGGCATACATCAATTTAGGCGTGGCGTTGCTGAAGGTTCATGAGATCGACGACGCAATTCGAGCGTTCGAGTTAGCGCTGCAATATAATTCAAAAAATAGTGAAGCTCAGACGAACCTGGCTGTTGCACTTGTGGCTGCAGGAAAACCGCAAGAAGCGATTGAGCATTTTGAGGAGGCATTGCGCCTGGAACCGGAACAGGCCCTTCAAATTCACGTGGCGTTGGGGGATGCTTACCTTTCTGTAAACAATCCGTCGGAAGCGATCGCACATTTTCAGAAGGCGGCTGAGTCAGCGGCTGTGCCGGCCTCACTTCATGAAAAACTCGGCGTCGTACTGGCAAAACAGGATCGATTGCCGGAAGCGATCGCTCAATTTGAAACGGTGCTACGGATGGCCCCGACCAACATTGAAAACTATACGAACCTTGCCACCGCGTACAAGCAGATGCGGAGGACAGCGGATGCAATTGCCGTGACGGAAAAGGCGCTGGCGGTAGCCCGATCGCAAGACAACGCCGCTGTATCGCAACAACTTGAGGCCCGGTTGAAGAATTATCGGACCGACCAAGCACATCATTCGGATGGAGAATAATGAGATTCGGGGTCGGCTTGGCATTATAATGTCTTCGCAATCATTACAGCCGCCTAACGAACGGCAAAGTGCTAGAGCACATTCCAGTTCTCATTATATACGGCCTTCCATTCGATGAATCTTTCTGAACTTGAAACAGCCATTGTTGAATTTGTTAACGGGCCGAATTACAAACCGGTGAAGCCGCGTGTGATTGCCAAGCGGCTGGGGCTGGATGAAAACGCTGCCGCGCAGATGAAGCGGGCCGTCAAATCGCTGGTGAAGGCTGACCGCATTGCATACGGACAAAATCATCTTTTGCTCCCGGTGGCGACGGCAGCGAAACAGTTGAATAGCGAGCCGGAGCGGAGCGGCAAGCAGTCGCGGAGTGAGTTCAGCGCGCAGCGTGTGACTGGTGTGTTCCGCCGCATGTCTGCCGGGTACGGATTTGTCCGTCCCTCGGGCGCTGCCAAGGCTGATCGGAGCGGCGATATTTTTGTGGCGGCCAATCATGCTCAGGATGCAGCCTCCGGCGACATTGTGGTCGTGGCTTTGTCGCGGAAGCGCGACATCCGGCGCCCAAATCCCGAGGGGGAAATCGTCGAAATCCTGGAGCGCGAAACTCACCAATTTGTCGGCACTTACTTTGAGGCCGGCGGCAACGGTTATGTTCAGGTGGACGGAACGCTGTTCGCCCGGCCGGTTTATGTGGGGGATCCCGGCGCTAAAAATGCGCAGCTTGACGATAAAGTTGTGTTCGAAATGGTGCGCTTCCCGTCGCATTTTCAAGATGGCGAGGGGGTCATCACGGAGGTGCTGGGGGCAAAAGGGGCACCGGGCGTGGATACGGCGTCGGTCATTCGTGAATACAATCTTCCCGGCGATTTCCAGGAAGACGCATTGGAAGCAGCCCGAGATCAAGCCGAGCAGTTCGACGAATCGGTCCACGGGCGGCTCGACCTGACGGGGGAGACGATTATCACGATCGATCCCGTTGACGCCCGCGATTTTGACGATGCTGTTTCGGTGGAGCGGCTGGAAAACGGTTATTGGCGGCTGGGCGTGCATATTGCCGATGTTTCGCACTTTGTGCGGTATAAATCGGCACTGGATCGGGAAGCCTACGAGCGCGCGACCAGCGTTTACCTGCCTGACCGCGTAATTCCCATGCTGCCGGAAATTGTTTCGAACAATCTGGCCAGTTTACAGCCCGACAAAGTGCGGTACACAAAGACCTGCTTCATGGAGTTTTCGCCGGAAGGCGTTCGCACTGGGGTTGAATTGCATAACTCCGCGATTTGTAGCAAGCGGCGATTCACGTATGAGGAAGTCGATTCGTATCTGGCCGATCGTGAAGCGTGGAATAGTAAATTGAAGCCGGAAGTTCACTCGCTGATGGCCCGCATGCATGAGCTGGCCATGATGCTCCGCGACCGCCGCTTTAAGCGCGGCTCGCTGGAATTGACGATGAAGGAAGTGAAAGTCGATTTTGACAAGCATGGGCGCGTTGTCGGCGCGCACGTGGTGGAAAACACGGAAAGCCATCAGATCATTGAGGAATTCATGCTCGCGGCCAACGAAGCGGTGGCCGATACTCTGCATGAAGCGGGTGTGCCGTTTTTACGGCGCGTGCATGCCAACCCTGATCCGCGGAAGCTGCACGCTTTGACGGAATTTATCGCCGAGCTTGGGTTTCAAACCGCCAGCTTGGAGAGCCGTTTTGAACTGCAAAAGCTGCTCGGCTCGATTCATGGGCGGCCGGAAGAGCATGCAGTCAACTACGCCGTGCTGCGCAGCCTGCAGCGCGCCGTGTACAGCCCGGAAGAAGAAGGACATTATGCATTGGCGAGCAAATGTTATTGCCACTTTACCTCGCCGATTCGCCGGTATCCGGATCTGACCATCCATCGCCTTGTGGCGGCGCTGATCGCCAAGCAAAAAGCGCCGGGCGACATGGGCGCATTGATTACCGTGGGCGAACACTGCTCCGAGCGCGAGCAACGGGCTGAAGCTGCGGAGCGCGAGCTCACGAAACTCAAATTGCTCATGTACATGAGCGGGCATTTAGGCGAGCAACTGGACGCTGTGGTGACTGGCGTGGAAGAATTCGGCCTGTTCGTACAAGGCATCAAGCTGCCGGCGGAAGGATTGGTACACGTTACCACGCTGGCCGACGATTATTACCGCTTCGAACGACGCAGCCACACGCTGACGGGAAATCGCTCCGGCAATACCTATCGGCTGGGGGACATGGTGCGCGTGGAAGTGGCGCGGGTGGATATCGATCGCCGCGAACTGGATTTCCGAATCGTGCAGCGTAAAGGCAGGCAACCGCCGCCGAAACTTAGCCGGGGTAAAGCGAAACATTTGCGGGCATTAAAAGCGGAAGGCAAAAAGCGGCAGAACCAACAGGGCAAGCGCGGCGGGCAAGAAGCGAAACGCAATAAACGCAAGAGATGATGCGGCGCAAAAACGCGCTAGGAGGAAGCCCCTGGAAGTCGCGGCTTGCGCGGTTACAATACCGCAGTTCGATTGAGTTCATCCTTGGCATCTTCATTGGCGGCGTTAATAACGCTGGGAAAACGCGGCGAGGATTTGGCTTTGCGACGGCAAGATTGCCGTCGGATTGCCAATCCTGCACCGGCGGTGAAGGATGCAGTAATGCCTGCGTGAAGGAACACGGTGATTTCCACTCTTGCAAAAACGCCGCTGTACGAATGGCACGCTGCCCATGGCGGTCGGTTGGTCGATTTTGCCGGGTGGTCGATGCCGGTGCAGTATACATCCATCGTGGCCGAACATACGGCAACACGGACGGCCGCCGGGTTGTTCGACATTTCGCATATGGGCCGGTTGAAATTTACCGGAGCCGAAACGGCGTTATTTTTGGATTCGTTTGTTACTCGGCGCGTTGCAGACATGCCTGTGGGGCAGGTGCGGTACGCGCTGGTAACCAATGAACAGGGTGGCATTCTGGATGATGTGCTTGTCTATCATCTACCACAGGCTGGCGGCGGCTCGTATTTTTTAATGGTTGTAAATGCGAGTAATCGGGAAAAGATTGTCAGTTGGATTCCGCACTGGATGGGCGACCATGCCGATGTTCGATGGACAGATGTCACGCTCGAAACGGCGATGATTGCGGTGCAAGGTCCGCTGGCGCTGAAGTTGCTGCAACCGCACGTTGACGGCGATCTCCGGGGTCTGAAATATTATCATGCGGCCGAAATGCGCGTGGACAGGCAGCGCGCCATCGTCAGCCGGACTGGTTACACCGGCGAAGATGGTTTCGAGCTGATCGTGCCAGCTTCCGCCGCAGGCACAATTTGGGAAAGCGTGTTTGCGGATGGACGCTCTCAAGGCGTGGTCGCCGCGGGCCTGGGGGCCCGCGATACGCTGCGTTTGGAAGCGGGCATGCCGCTGTATGGACATGAATTGAACGAGGAGATCAATCCGCTGGAGGCGGGACTAAGCTTCGCGGTGAATTTGGAAGGTCGGCGTTTTCCGGGGAGCGAGGCGCTCACGGCAATTCAGCGCGAAAAGCCACAGCGGATACGGATTGGATTGGAACTTGCCGCCAAGCGTGTGCCGCGCGAACATTATGGAATTTATGCCGCTGGCGGAGCGGCCGGGGAGCAAATCGGCGAGATTACCAGTGGCACGTTTTCGCCCACACTGCAAAAACCGATTGCCATGGGTTATGTGCCAGCGCAATTTAGTGCGCCGGGCACGGAACTAGAGATCGACATCCGCGGAACACGGGAAACTGCCCGGGTAGTCAAATTACCATTTTATCGGCGAACAACTTAAGCCAACGCCGAACCGAGTTGCATAAAATAACAGGAGATTCGCCGTGAAGCCTGAAGAGCTGCTGTATGCCAAAACGCATGAATGGGCCTTCGTCACGGCCGGTTCGCAGGGTGGCAAAGTCGCCACCATCGGGATTTCGGCGTTTGCCGTGGAGGCGCTCACCGATTTGGTCTACATGCAACTTCCAACGGTCGGCGCCAAAGTGAAAGCCGGCCAGTCGTTTGGAGAAATCGAATCGGTCAAAGCGGTGAGCGATTTGTACAGCCCCGTCGACGGTGAGATTGTGGAGGTCAACTCTGCCTTGGCCAATAAGTTAGAAACGCTTAATGCGGATCCCTACGGCGCCGGCTGGCTCGTTAAAATTAAATTAACCGATGAAACCGCCCTGAAGAACCTGCTGGATTACCCCGCGTATCAAAAGCTGTGTGCCGAAGAAGCGCACTGAGACGTATATAGGCCGGCTCGTCCCTTCATCCCGCCCCAGTCTATCATGTCCTACATTTTGAACACGCCGGCCGATCAGCAAGCGATGCTTTCGGCAATCGGTGTGAAATCGATCGACGAATTGTTTGCGCAGATTCCTGCGGAACTACGACTGAAGCGCGAACTGCAGATTCCGCCAGCGCTATCGGAAATGGAACTTACTGCGCACGTGGGCCAATTAGCGGCGCGCAATGTGGCGTGCGGGCAAAAGGTCTGTTTTTTGGGGGGCGGCAGCTACGATCATTTTATTCCGGCGGTCGTGGATTACGTGGCTTCGCGCGGGGAGTTCTACACGTCGTACACGCCGTATCAGGCCGAAGCGAGCCAGGGGAACCTGCAAGCATTTTTTGAATATCAAACGCTCATCACCCAGTTGACTGGCATGGACGTTGCCAACGCCAGTTTGTACGACGGGGGCAGCGCCGCCACCGAAGCCGTGCTGATGTGCATTCACGCCACGGGCCGGCAAGGCCGGGTTGTCGTGCCGGCCAGCGTGCATCCGGAATATCGACAGATTTTAAAAACCTATCTGACAAATCTTAAGACCGAGCTTGTAACTGTCGGCACACCGAATGGCACGCTTGATCCGCATGAACTGGCGGCGGCGCTTACGGATGAAACGGCGTGTGTATTTGTGCAGCATCCAAATTTCTTCGGGTGCTTGGAAGACATGACGGCGGTTGTGAAGGCCGCCCACGAGCGCGGGGCGTTGGCGGCGGTAGCTGTCGATCCGATCAGCCTTGGGCTGCTGAAGCGGCCGGGCGATTATGGGGCGGATATTGTTGTGGCCGAAGGGCAATCGCTGGGGACGGCGATGCAATATGGCGGCCCGTACCTGGGAATCATGGCTTGCCGCGAGCAATTTGCCCGACGCATGCCGGGCCGCATTGCCGGACAAACGGTGGATCGGAACGGGCGGCGCTGTTGGGTTTTGACGCTGCAAACTCGCGAGCAGCACATTCGGCGGGAAAAAGCGACCAGCAATATCTGCACGAATCAAGGGCTGTTTGCGTTGCGCGCCAGTGTGTATTTGGCGGCGATGGGCCCGCAAGGAATGCGGGAAGTGGCCACGGCCTGTGTGCGCAAAGCGCATTACGCTAAAGAAATACTGACGGCAGGAAATCGCCTGGCGGCGATGTTCGACCGGCCTTTCTTCAAGGAATTTGTACTGCGCGATACCACCGGCAATGTGGACCGGTTGCTGGCTGAGGCGCTTGATTGCGGTTATTTCGCCGGCATTCCGCTGGGCCAATGGTATCCGGAAATGGCCGATGGCTTGCTGGTGTGCGTGACTGAAAAACGGACGCGAGAGGAAATCGACGGCCTGGCAGCATGCATCGCGCAGCAGCGCAAACCGAAAGCAACCGTTCATGCGTAACACCCGCGCTACAGAATTGCTGTTTGAACTTTCCCGACCGGACCGACGGGGTGCGCGTATCCCGTGTACCGACGTGCCCGCCACTGGGGTCGAAAAACTATTGCCGGCTGACGCGCTGGCTGTTGAACAACCGCCGCTGCCGGAACTGACGGAGCCGGACATTGTGCGTCACTATGCGAACTTGTCGACATTGAACATGTCGATCGACACGCATTTCTATCCGCTTGGCTCGTGCACGATGAAGTACAACCCAAAACGGAACGAACGCTTGGCGGCGCTACCTGGCATGGCGGATCTGCATCCGTATCAGCCTGAGGAAACACTGCAGGGCGTGCTGGAATTGCTGTATGAAATGCAACAGATGCTGGCAGAAATTGGCGGGTTAGATGCTGTATCGCTACAACCGGCGGCGGGCGCACATGGTGAACTTACGGCATTGATGGTTGCCGCGGCCTATTTTCGGGATCGTGGCGAGCATCGCAGCAAAGTTCTGGTTCCCGATAGCGCGCACGGCACCAATCCTGCCAGCGCGGCCATGGCCGGCTTCCAGGCGGTTACCATTCGCAGTACGGCGGAGGGCTTTGTCGATTTAGCGGATTTGAAATCGAAGCTTGGCGAGGACACGGCCGTATTCATGATCACCAATCCGAACACGCTGGGCCTGTTTGAACGGCAGGTGCGTGAGATTGCAGACTTAGTGCACCAGCAAGGCGGGCTACTTTACCTGGACGGCGCTAACATGAATGCGATCTTGGGGATTGCGCGGCCCGGCGACTTTGGCGCCGACATGATGCACTTTAATCCGCACAAGACATTCAGCGGGCCGCACGGCGGCGGCGGTCCTGGCGCCGGCCCGATTGCGGTGCGCAAATTTTTGGAACCGTTTTTGCCACTGCCGGTGGTGGAGCGAGTCGGGGACGCCTACCGGCTGGTGCATGACCGGCCGAAATCGATCGGGCGAGTGCGCAGCTTTTTTGGACAGGTCGGAGTATTCGTTCGCGCTTATTGCTACATTCGCACGTATGGCGGGCAAGGCTTACGAGCTGTGGCTGAAAATGCCGTGCTCAACGCCAATTATTTACTGAGCCGGGTGAAGCACGTTTTTCCGGCGGCGCAGGGGGAGCGCTGTTTGCATGAATTTGTCGCCACGGCCGCCAAACTCAAAGCTGAGCGTGGCATCTCGGCCATGGATATTGCCAAGCGGCTGCTGGATTATGGATTCCATGCGCCAACGGTTTACTTTCCGCTTACGGTGAAAGAAGCCATGATGATTGAGCCCACTGAAACTGAAAACAAGGAAACGTTGGATGCCTTCGCCGAGACGCTGCTACGGATTGTGAACGAATCACCCGAAATGCTGCACAACGCACCGCACACCACCATCATTAGCCGTCCCGATGAAGTCCGGGCTGCACGAAATCCGATCATGCGGTGGACGGCGGCCGGATAATGACGAATGGCGTTTGATCATCGATGCCGTTTGATTATCGATCCGCCGGGCGAAGGCGCCTGGAACATGGCGGTCGACGAAGCGCTGTTGGAATCGGCTCAAAACGACGATGTGGCGACATTGCGGTTTTATTCCTGGCGTGTGCCGACACTGTCGCTGGGATATTTTCAATCGCATGCGGATCGGCGGCTACACCCGATGAGTGCGGACTGCCCGGTCGTGCGTCGGGCCAGCGGCGGTGGCGCCATTCTGCACGACCGCGAATTGACGTACAGCATCGCCCTGCCCCATGGGCACTTGCTTTCGCTGCGTGCTCAGGGGTTATATGAGGCGGTGCATGAAAGTTTGATCGAGGCTCTAGCGGAACTTGGCATTTCGGCCACACGATTCGACGGCCAAAGACGATCCATCGATCAGCCGTTTTTGTGTTTTCAGCGTCGAGAACACGGTGACGTGGTAAGTGGCGACGACAAAATTGCCGGGAGTGCACAACGGCGGCAGCGTGGCGCTGTATTACAACACGGAAGCATTTTATTGGCCTGCTCCCGCTTTGCACCCAAGCTTCCCGGGATTGCCGAATTGTTCAGCGAGGAAGTGAACATTGAAGATTTGTGCCGCGATTGGCTCGCGCGCCTGGCAAAGATGCTGAAGGTTAGCTTTACCCAATCGACGCTTCCGGCAACCGTGGCGGCGGCGGCTGGCGAAATCGCACGGCAGAAATTCGGCAACCCGGTTTGGACGCAAAAGCGTTAATAATCCGGCTTCCATTTATGTTTGCTTAACACCAAGCAGTCACGGCCCACATTGGCGGAACTACGAACGGCGGAAGATGTTGCATCGTGAGCGACATTAGGTTTTTGAATATCCCAAGCAACGACTGCCAAATTCCCAGTCGAGTCTGCCGTACCACCGGTCGATGTCACTGGAAGAGGGAAGCCAGATTTGCCGGGTGAATCGGGAGTAACAATAGGGGGATTCTTTGACTCGTAAAGCCTGATGCATTATGATCAGAATTGTGGGAACGCCCGCGACACTAGCAACTTGCCGAGTGTCAGCGCTGGGAACAGTTGTCACCGCCGCCAACCTTTCGTCGGCTATCTTATTTCTATATTCCAACGAGGGATCGCGGGAGATCAAGTGCGGTCGGGATTGGACCGCTGGATGGTGACCGCCATTGTTTACTGGCAGAGGGAATTTTCCTGGAGGGCTCGATTGTAGTTCCGGCAACGCATGATTTCATCGTGGTTGATTTCCGCTATTATTTTTTGACGCATTGTGTAACCACGTATTGGAACTGAGGCGGAGCATGGAATTGACAATTAAATTGCTGTCCGGCCGAAACGCCGGGCAGGAAATTAAGGTCCCCGTAAACAAATTTCTGATTGGCCGCGCTAGCGATTGCCATTTGCGGCCGCACAGCGAATTGATCAGTCGCCATCATTGTGTTTTGTTGATCGAAGAAGGCTTTTGCGCGGTTCGGGATTTCGGCAGCCGCAACGGCACACTTCTGAACAACGAACCGGTGACTGGTCAGCGGGAAATTCGCAATGGCGACCGGCTCACGGTCGGCAATTTAGAATTTGAAGTGCAGCTGACGTCGAGTGTTGGCGGCAAAAAGCGGCCCAAGGTCAAAGACGTGAAAGACGCCGCACATCGAACAGCTGCCGGAGCGCCTTCCGGCACCAACGAAGAAAATATCAGCAATTGGCTCACGATCGATGAGAGCGGCGATGCTCCACGGGTTGACCACGCCGAGACGAAACGGCCGCCACATGAAACTCCGGCTGTTAGCATGGCGAACCGTGAAACGACTTTTATAAAATCCGCCACAAATGAAACGACCACCGTGAAGCCGCCCGAGGAGAAGGATAAAAAGGCAGAGGCAGCGCCGGCTGGCGCGGAGGTAGCCAAACGCTTGTTCGGCGGTAAGATTGTCGTTCCGCCCAAGGATCCGCCCAAGAACAGCCACGAGGCTGCCACGCAGGCTCTGAAAAAACTGTTCAACAGCCGTAAGCCGTAAGCCACTCTGAAGAAGAACTGTGATGCGATCGGAGAATGCTTTCTCCGATTTCGTCGACGCTCTGCCGGTGAAAAAGGATTCGACTTCTATCTTCGTCAGGCTTGACTGCTGTCTTCGTCAAGCTTGACCGGTATCTTCGTCAAGCTTGACCGGCCAGCGGGCGAGCGCCTATAGTTCTGTGGGCGGTTGCTACGATAGGTAATCTAGAGGAGTTGCACGTACTGACCCCCATCCGTTTGTCGCTTAATGATTATCTCCACACTCTGAGGTCCGCGTGAGATCTGTTAACCGCCAGCGAAAAGCCGCGATGTTGGGTTTGGCCTTTGATGGTTCCGACGGCCATACCCGTATTACCAAAGGCGATAATTTTCTGCTGTATGGCGGTTCGCAGGAAACTCATGAGGTAATGCAGGAAACGGCGACTAAAATCAACGAAGAGCTGAATCATCGAGCCCAAAGGCTGGAGGATGTATCGCTCCGCGAATTACGCGGCATCGCCCGGGACGTATTTCAGCAGGTTACTGGCAAGAACTAAGGGCATTCGGCATCTGACGTTCTGGCCGCGCATTACAGCAGACCGTTCCAAGTGCCGTTTGAATTTCTTTAGGCGGCCGTTGCTTTTCGGCTTCGCTTGAAACCACAATGGTTCGTGACGGGTATTGCTATCCGGAGCCGCCTTACGCCAGATACAAAGGACCCAGCGTTGGCTGACGAAGTGCGAGCCCTTGTCCAGCGCTCGCTGGCGGGGGACCAAACCGCGATGCTGGCCTTGGTAGACCGCCACCAGGGTCAGGTTTTCGGGCTGTGTTACCGTATGCTTGGCCAGCGCCAGGATGCGGAAGATATGGCCCAGGAGACCTTCGTGCGCGCCTTGCGCAGTCTGAAGCAATGGGATTGCGAGCGGGAATTTTTGCCCTGGCTGTTGGCGATCGCCGGCAACCGATGCCGCACGTGTCTGGCCAATCGGATGCGCCGTCCGCATACCATGTCACTGATCGAACCCATTCCTGACCGTCAGCCTGATGCCGAACCAGCACGGCATCTGGCCGAGGAGGTCAGACGTGCCCTGCGCGGGATCCGAGAAGAATATCGTCTGGCGTTCATGTTGTTTCACGATCAGCAGCTTAGTTACGCCGAAATTGGCGCCGCGCTTGATCGCCCGTTGGGAACCGTAAAGACCTGGGTCCATCGTGCGCGGCGAGAACTTATTGAAATGCTTCGCAAAAGGGAGGCTGTTGGGGAGGTGTCGCATGCAATACGAAGAATCTGAACATAGCAAATTGAATTGTGCGGCATTCAAATCGCGCCTGGATTCCGTTTTGGACGGCCGTCGGCCGCCGCAGCTCGACCTTCAGTTACGCGCTCATGCTCGTGATTGTCGGCCGTGCGCCCGGTGGCTAGCGACCCAAATGGCGCTGCTTGATACGGTGCAAGATATAGCGACACCGGAGCCGCGTTTCGATTTCGCATTGCAAGTTGTTCAAACGGTGAAGATTGAGCGACAACGGCAACATCGGCAACGTTTGCGTGCGATGGTTTACGCGGCGGTTGCAGCCAGCGCGCTAATCGCCGTAACTATTGGGCGCGGCCCCGATGCACCCCAAGAAGCCGCCAACCTTCCCATCGCCTCGCATCCGCCGAAAATCCCGGCGGAAGTTCTGCAGCGGGTGGATGAGGTGAGCCAGAATATCAAACCCGTTAGCGGATCGGTCTACACCGCGTTGAATGCCATTTGGCTGGCTCAGCGGTTGCTGTAGCTCCCGTCCTCTGTGGGTCGTTCTGGCCCGCTATCTAAGGGTTCATGAACCCGCGGGCGGTCAATTGCGGCCATACCGCCGCTACAATCGCGCCGTCAGGAAAATCCCTACAATGCGTTTATATCCTCATAATTACGCATTTTTCCTAGGCGTTGATTTTTAACAACGTCGTTCGCCGATGTTTTCTCTCATCGGACGCCCTATATTTCCCCTGGATTACGTCGCTACCCCAATCAATAAAGGCATTAAACGTGTCCAAAATCAAAGCACCCGTTGGGATCACTTTGGAACGTCGCGGCAAGAAGGAACGCCGTCATACCACCGATCGCCGGACTGAAAGCCAGCCGGTTGTTGTCGAACGGCGCAAACTCCAGCGGCGCGAAAAAGTAATTCGCCGCCGACAAATTGATCCGACAACCTGCGAGCGCGATTATTCGCTGGACGAAATCGAATTCATGCACGCCCTGGATCGCTACAAGCGCGCCAATGGGCGGATGTTCCCGACCTGCAGCGAAGTTTTGGAAGTCATTCGCAGCCTGGGCTATGCGAAGCTGAATCCCAGCGAGCCAGCGCCAACTGAGACCAGCGCCGAAAACTTTGAATCTCCGGAAGCGAACAGTTAGTTCGGTCCGACTTTCAAATTCAGTTCAGAAACGACGATTGCCCTGCTAGCATCGAAGGCCTGATTTTCGAGCGCGTGCGGATTTTGCTATTGCTCGGCTTGGGGTATCGAACTATCTTCCGCCCGCTTTTCTCGGCTCGATTTCGCCACGCAGATTCTTCGTGCGCTGGCGCAATAAGCCAAATCACATCCCGTGGCCATATGGCCAGCGTTTCCAACTCGAGGGGAAGGAGTCGCAATCGTGAATGCTGCGCCCTTCAATTGTTGCGTCGTGAATTCGTGCCCCGCTGATCGGCAGATTATTCAGCGGCGCGCGCTGAATGTCCTCGTTGCCGTGCTGGCTAGCCTGTTTATCAATGCCGCGACCGGCTGCAGCTGGATGTCGACCGGCGAAAACTCCGAGGGCACGCGGCTGTTTCAGCAAGGCTATTACGATGCCGCCGCTGGACGCTTCCGCCAAGCCATGCAAAACGATCCGACCAATCCCGACAGCTATTACAACCTGGCGGCGTACTACCATCGTCAGGGCAAACTGCAGCAACGTCCGGCCGATACGGCCCAGGCTGAAAGCTATTACCGCCAATGCCTGGATCACAATCCCAACCACGTGGAATGCCGCCGAGGGCTGGCAGTGCTGTTGGTCGAGCAAGGCCGATCGGAAGAGGCGTTCAAAATGTTAGAAGATTGGTCGACGGAAAATCCTACGCAGGCGGCGCCAAAAATCGAGTTGGCTCGGTTGTTTGAAGAATTCGGCGACAAAAACGCCGCCAAAGAAAATCTAACCGCCGCACTTGCCATTTCGCCGAACGACCCTCGGGCTTTGGCGGCGCTGGGCAAGCTGCGCGAAGAGTCGGGCGATGTGAACCAGGCTGTGGCCAATTATCAGCGTTCGCTGATGGTTAACCGGTTTCAGCCAGAAGTCGCTCAGCGGGTCAATGCATTGCAGGCTGCCGGCGTAACGGGCGCTCCCTACTCTACCGCGGGTGGCACACGCCTGGTCGCCGCGCCAGATGCGACCTATCGGTAGTGTAGAATTGATTACGCAGCAGATTTGAGGGCTGCATCTGCCGGCGTGCCAATCGCGGGTAAATCGAACTGCGGCGGCCACTGGGCGTTACTGGTGTCGGCTGCGACGGGACGCTTCCGCCGGCTTACATGGTTGAGCCAGTCTAAGAACGCAGGCGAAACGCGCTTCATGACATAGAGCAATCGGGCCAATGGCGTGACCAGCACGATTCGCTTGTTCTTTTTGATGCTACGCACGCCCCGTTTCGCTACAAGATCGGGCGATGCGCACAGCCATGCCGGCGGATTCGGCACGGGCTGACTCGCACTTCGTCCGCTAATTGCACGGTTATACAAATTGCTGCTGACTGGGCCGGGACACAAATTTGTCACTCCTATGCCACGACGGTTGTATTCCGCCCGCAAAGCCTCGGTGAAACCGACTAAGCCGAACTTGCTGGTGTGATACGCCGTGAAGCGGCCGCCGGCCACAATGCCGGACACGCTGCACACGTTTAGAATATGCGCGCCTTTTCGAGCCAGCAGCGTTGGCAACAATTCCCGCGTAATTTGCACCGGCGCGAGGAGATTGATCGACATCAGCCAATCCCATTGCTGGCCGGTCATCTTTTCGGTGGGTCCGTAGTAGGCCACGCCGGCGTTGTTTACGAGCAGATCAATATATTTCCATCGTGCGAGCAAATCTGCCACCGCCGCGGAAATTTGCGTCGGCTGTGCCAGATCGCACTGCCGTCCGACTGCTGCTACGCCGCGGCGACGGCACTCGTCGACGACCGAATGCAGCCCGGCCAGGTCGACATCGAGCAAATACAAATGGACGCCTTCGCCTGCGAGGCGTAATGCCAATGCTCGGCCGATGCCTGAGGCCGCTCCGGTTAACAAACAACGTTTACCTTTGAGATGTTTCATATCTGGCTCCGTGCGAGACGGGTTATGGTCCAAAAGTCCAAGGGTCTAAAAGTCGAAGAGTCGAGAGCTACGCCGGTCGACTTTGTTCGAAGTCAATTGTGTCGAAGTCAATCCTCCAGTTGCTTGCCGCCAACGGACAGGGCGGAAAGTCGAGACGCCAACCGCCGCGGCAAAAAACGCACAAGCACGCCATTGATTTGATAGAACAAGCCCGGTGTAATCAGCAGCTTCCCGCGAAACATGCCAGCGACCGCTTTACGGGCCGTATAGCGAATCGGCAAATTGGTGAGTTTCATGAGAAATGTGCGCTCGTGGTGCGCCACGTCGTGAAACCCAGTTAGCATGAAGCCCGGCGCCACCACGCTAATGCGTACGCGGGTTTTTCGTAGCTCGTGCTGCAGGCCTTGAGCCGTGGCAATTAAAAATGCCTTGGCGCCGGAGTAGACGCTGTAGCGTGGGATCGGCTGCAAAGCTGCAAACGACGAAACCAGCAAAATGTGTCCGCCGCCTTGATCGTTCATTGCCTTGGCGTACAACCGCGTGAGCACCATCACCGCGGTTACATCGACCACGATCATTTCCTGGATTTGCGAGATTGATTGCCCTAGAAACGGACCGAAGTGGCCCAAGCCGGCATTGTTTATCAGAATATCGATTCGCAATCCGGCCGCGCGAATTTCATCGAACAAATGTTGGGCTGCATCGGTCTGTGCCAGATCCGTGGAAAACACTGAGACGTCGACGTGAAATTCGCGCCGCAACTGGTCGGCAAATGTTTCCAAGCGATCCCGCCGCCGCGCAGCAATCGCCAAATCGATGCCTCGCTGCGCAAGCACGCGGGCAATCTCCATTCCAAAACCGCTACTGGCGCCGGTAACTAAGGCCCGTTGTTTTGTGGCATCCATGCCTGATTCACCTTGATGTGGCGAAGCAAATTATCACACTCGGGCTAGTCGAGTCACTTCCAGCTTCGGCGTACTGGCAGTGAACCGACGGGGGAGCGTGCTGTCATGGCATTTGCGTCCTTGACCACTTTGCCCCAGCGGCGTATTCTGCGGAATTCACTGATCGGCCGAGGCTGAATCGCTGGGGGATTGCTACGAAAATCGCAACTGATGGATACCCTTTATGCCGGAGCGCGTTTTTAATTTTTCACCGGGGCCTGCAGTTTTGCCGCTACCGGTTTTGGAACAGGCTCAGCGCGATTTAGTTGCGCTGCCGGGTGTGGGCATGTCGGTGCTGGAAATCAGCCATCGGAGCAAGGCGTTCGATGAGATTCTGGCCGAAGCCACGCAGGGGCTGCGCGATTTGCTGGGCGTGCCGGACGGCTATCACGTGATGTTCCTGCAAGGTGGCGCCAGCCTGCAGTTTTCCATGGTGGCAATGAACCTGCTGCGTGGAAGTGGAAAAACGGCCGATTACATTCTGACCGGCACCTGGGGGAAGAAAGCCATTGATGAAGCGCGGCGCGAAGGCGAGACGCACGTTGTTTGGGACGGGAAAGCGACGAATTACAATCGGTTGCCCAAACCGGGGGAATTAAAGTTCAGCCCGAATGCCGCATACGTCTACTATACCGACAACGAAACGATTCAAGGCGTGGAGTTTAAGTCGCCACCGGAAGTTGGCAATGCAGCGCTGGTATGCGATGCTTCGAGCAATTTTCTGAGCCGGCCGGTGCCGATAGGCCACCACGGATTGTTTTATGCTTGTGCACAAAAAAATGCCGGTCCGGCTGGAGTGACTGTCGTTATTGCCCGCGACGATCTGATTCAGAAAGCGCCGGCGAATTTACCGCCAATGCTCGATTATCGCCAGTACGCCGCCAACGATTCGCGCTATAATACGCCGCCGACTTTCGGCATTTACATTGTGATGCTTATTTGTCGTTGGCTGAAAAACGAGATCGGCGGACTGGCGAAAATGCACGAGCTTAACCAAGCGAAAGCGGCATTGCTGTATGACGTGTTGGATAAGCAACCGAAGTTTTATCAAGGGCACGCCGAGCCGAATTGCCGCTCGCTGATGAACGTCACGTTCCGCCTGCCCAATGAAGAGCTGGAAAGGGCGTTTCTGGATGGCGCGAAGCAACATAAACTGATTGATCTGAAAGGGCACCGCAGCGTCGGGGGTATTCGGGCGTCGATTTATAATGCGATGCCGCGCGAAGGCGTCGAAACGTTACGATCCTACATGCTCGACTTCGTTAAACAGCGTGGATAAGCAATTTGATCGTTCACGCTCGCCTGTCGGCTTGCTAAACCGCAAGCGGATTGGAACTTTTTCGGACACTCAACGGTGCAAACCGTCTACCACACACCACTCACCTACTCACGCTTCGTCACCCATGCCCCGCATCGTTGTTCTCGATACACTCAGCCAAGAAGGCCTCAAATTGCTTGAGGAGGCCCGCGCCAAGGGGATCGATTACCAAGTCCGGACGGGTCTAAAAGGCGACGCACTTCGGGAAACGCTGGCCGAGTTTGAAGGCGCCATCTGTCGCAGTGGCGTAAAAATTACCGCTGATGTGCTGGCCAAAAATCACCGGCTCAAGGCCATCGTTCGTGCTGGCGTGGGCACTGACAACATCGACAAAGAAGCGGCCACGCGCCTGGGCATTGTGGTAATGAACACGCCCGCCGGCAACACGCTGAGCACTGCCGAACACACCTGGACGCTGATGTTGGCCCTGTCGCGGAATGTGGCGCCGGCTTATCAAAGCCTGATCGAGCATCGTTGGGACCGCAACAAATACATGGGGACGCAACTGGCGGAAAAGACGCTGGGCATCGTGGGGCTGGGGCGCATCGGACAGGCGGTCGCCAAGCGCGCCCGAGCATTTGAAATGCGAGTGCTCGCTTACGATCCTTTTCTGAGTAAGGATCGTGCAGCCGAAATGGGCATCGAAACGGTCGACAGCATTCGTGACTTGTTGCCCAGGGTCGATTACCTGACCGTCCACACGCCACTGACCGACGAAACGAAAGGCATCGTAAATCACCAAACGCTTTCGCTGCTGCGACCCGGTGTGCGGCTGATCAACTGTGCCAGAGGCGGAATTTACGACGAAGCGGCACTGGCCGAAGGTTTGAAAACCGGCCGCATTGCCGGGGTAGCCCTCGACGTATTCGTCGAAGAACCGTGCACCAACAGTCCGCTATTTGGCATGCCCGGCGTACTATGCACCCCGCATTTAGGCGCCAGCACCGAAGAAGCGCAAGCCCAAGTGGCGGTTGAAGGCGTGGGACTGTTGGTCGATTTTCTTACGACGGGCGCGATTCGGCATGCCGTAAATATGAGCCCGCTGGATCCAAAAACCTTGGAGTCGCTGCGCGGCCATTTGGATCTGGCTTACCGGTTGGGCCGGCTGCTGGCCCAACTGGTACGAGGCAGTCCGAAGCGGTGCGAAATCCACTACAGGGGCGAAGTCGCGGGCAAGAATACAAAACTGCTAAGCGCCGCGTTTGCCTGCGGATTGCTGGAATCGGCGCTAGTTGAAGACGTCAATATCGTCAATTCTGAAGTGTTATTGCGGGAGCGGGGAATTGAGCTTGTCGAACAATTGCGGCAAGATCGCGGCGCTTTCAACTCGCTGATCAGCGCCCAATTGGCGACCGATGCCGAAACTCGCCGCGCCGCAGGCACACTTTTCGGAAACAACATGCCGCGGTTAGTGCAAATCGACGAGCATCGTCTGGAAGCCTACCTCGATGGCGTCCTGTTGGTTTTCACCCATACCGACGTTCCCGGAATCATCGGCCGGGTGGGGACGATTTTTGGGCAACATCATGTCAATATTGCCCAAATGGCGGTTGGGCGGGGTGCTCCTGGGGGCGGCGCCACCGGCGTACTGAATCTCGACGGCGAACCCCCGGCAGCTGCTTTGAATGCCGTCCGCTCGGCCCCGGACATTAAAACTGCTACCGTCGTCCAACTCCCACCGGCGGGTCAATTGCCCGGGTGGTTGCAGTAAGGATTTTTCCGCCCTGTGATGGTGCGCTCCAGCACGTCATGGCCGGCCCCACTTCTGCCGTTAGATTCCCTACCGTCCGACCTTTCTCGCTGAATATTGAGGTTTCTCCAATCCTTAAAGCTTCACAATGGTTCGCTTCGTGACCGATGTTTTCTTAGCCGGGCGAGCTATCAACCGGAGCCACCGGCCGCGTGCTTCCTGCCCACCACTGTGTCCTCCAAGCAGCGTTCAAAACTGCATTAATTTCTATGTCGTCTGCCCTTTCACCCGAAGACCGTGTTCAAGAAAAGGCCCTCGACGACCGTTTCGAAGAAAAAGTTTCCAGCGCACTGCGCCAGAATCCGCACCTGCAAAGTCGCAACTTACGATTTGAAGCAAGCGAAGGCCGTGTGACCCTGCGGGGCCAGGTTAATTCCTGGTATCAGAAGCAGATGGCCCAAGAAACGTTGTTGCGGCTCGAGGGAATTGACAGCATCGAGAACCAACTGGAAGTCTTCTGGACATAGTTGCCCAGCAAGCGGACGACTCGATCGTCGCATTGGCAACGATCCGATAGGGCAACAAAATCACCGCGGCTGCCAGGGCCGATGTTCTCCCATGACCGCGTCGCTGCGGCTGTCGTAATTCGGCAAGCAGCCTTCTAAACGGCAAACGTGAAGCAATTGTTGGTTCTCCGGCGAGAGCCGGCACAATCGCAACAGACCGCCGTGCGAATGAACGCGTTTCGACAGCAGCACGAATTGCGCAATCAAGCAACTCTGCAGCAATTCCACGCGATCCAATTCCAGAACCAAACGATAAGTGAAGCTCTGCTCCAAAAGCGACCAAATTTTATCCGCGAGCGAAAGATCGTCGGTTCCATCGTGCTGTGCCGGACGCAAGCGAACAAACATCCAATCGGGCCCGCGATCCAAATCCAGATCCCAGCCCGTCACGGCCTGTGCGGTGAGCATAATGCTCCCTCCCTTCCGCCTGAAAGAGGTCTGCCCAACGATAAGTCCCCTGCAAATCATCATAAGCATTTCTCATGTCATTGCAATCGAAAAGCGACTGGCGCCGCTCGGGAAGAAATGTGTAGTTAGTACGATATGCTTTCCCATTTCCGCGCTGCCCACTCAATCTCGGCCCCCTTGCAGCCGTCATTCTATTGGCGATACTGACACTTTAGCCCGATTTTCATCGGTCTTTCACCGTTTTTCGTCTCCTGCTAGCAGCCTGACCGGCGCAAACCTTCACCATCATCGAGGCCCACCATGGCACGTTCCGGAGCAGTCACGTTCAAAGGTAATCCATTGACCCTGGTCGGAGATGCACCGAAAGTTGGCGCGCCCGCCCCGGATTTCACACTGCACTACTTCGATGGCGGCTTGAAGACCATCAAGCCGAGCGATTTGAAGGGCAAGCCGACGCTGATTAGCGTTGTCCCATCGCTCGACACCCCCGTTTGCCAAATACAAACAAAGAAATTCAACGAGCAGTTGGGCGCGTTGGGTGATCGCATCAACGCAGTCACCGTCAGTCTGGATTTGCCTTTCGCCCAGAATCGGTTTTGCGGCGCCGAAAGCATCAAGAACATGCGGCTGGGCAGCGACTATCAAGACCGCAGCTTTGGCCGAAACTGGGGGATGCTGATCGACGAGCTCAAAATTCTGGCCCGCGGCGTCTTTGTACTGGATAAGGACGGCAAATTGGTCTACGACCAGGTCTGCAAAGAAGTTACCGAAGAGCCGGATTACAGTACGGCGCTGGCGGCACTCAAATCGCAACTCTAAGCTGTGCTGAGTCAAACTAGGCTGCTCCATGCGAGCGGAGCTTCAGACCAATTAGCGCCAGTCCTCCCAAGCCCAACAGTGCCAGGCTGGCGGGTTCCGGCACCGCGCCGGAGCTGCCGCCCCCGGATTTCAAAAGATCAAGCAGGGCTTGCAGGTCGGCGTTGTTCACGACGCCATCGTCATTGATGTCGCCAATGGATTCCAAATAGCTCGCTCCATAGGTCGCATCAGCATTGGTTATATTTGCCAGCGCAGCCTCCATAGCGACAACATCGGCGGCCGTCACGTGACCGTCCCCGTTGAAATCGCCCAACACGACCGGAACGCTAATCTGATAACTGTTTGTCGAGGGATTGAAAGTGAAGGTGTACGTTTTGCCGTTAATGATCGCTTGGTAGTCACCGTAGAACGCCGGGTTGGGCAAAGTTACGCTCCCATCGCCATTGACGGTACTCGTCATGTCCGTCGTCCAAGAGTTATGCAAGGCTTCATACGCCGTTCCAGCGGCCGTGATTTGAAAACTGGAATTATACAAAACGGAGCCCTGCGCGCCGGCATACTGGTTGGTATATCCCAAAAAACCCCAGAGCGTGAAACCAGTCATTTGCGGCGTGCCAAAAGCCAGGGTCATCGCCGTCGTAAGCGATGTCGCTTCGCTCGCCGCAGCGCCGGTTGTTTCGCCAAATTCGGTGACCTCCAACGGCAGCCCCTGTGCCGCCAAGTTGGCCCAGGTGGCGTAATCTCGCGCAGCATTCACCTGACTTTCGTTGCCGATGGACGTGGTGGTTCCCGGGCTGTTGTAGAATTCGGTGCCGATGCCGCTGACTGCGCCAGTGTTGGGACCGCCGTTCCCATTGCGAATCGATTCAATGTGCTGCTGGTACCATTGCCCGTAGTTGTCGCCATTGCTGGTCAGGACATTGTACTCATTGGTGAACAGCTTCGTGCTCGCGCCGACGTTGGTGACCGCAGTCTGCACCTGGTTATAGAGGCCGGCCGTCCAGCCTGCGCCACCGTGAGAGTTAGTCGCACCCATGGTCTGCCAATAGCTGTCGTTGGTACTGCTGGTGGCGGTATTTACCCCGGTGTGATAGCTTTCGTTGTATACATCCAGTTCGGCGTACTCGGTTGCCCGCGGTTTTCCGGTGATGGTGTCGGTGCCCCCCACATAACTGGCAATGCGACTGTTAATCCTCGTCGTGATGGCGCTGGTATTGTTGCTGGTGAAGTCCGAATTAACGTCCGTGGGCTGCTGCGACCCCCAAACCAAGTTGTGCATTCGCACTCGCATGCCGTAATGCGAGGCATAATTCAGCAACCGATCTAGATTCGCCAGTTGGGTACTTGTGTCACTTTCGCTCCACTTGCCGGCATTTTCGGGCTCAACACTATTGAAATCCTGATTGAGAATAGTCGTATACTTGGTTTGTGTAGAAGTGTAAGTTGATGGGTTTCCGGGTTGGCTGGGAATATAGGTACTCAAACTGTCCGGCACGGCGGTACCCCACTTAAACGCGGAATTGGTCTGTTTGATCTCGATCGGCGTCCCGGCGGCAACCCCTTGTACTGTCAGGTTCATGGGCGCTTCGCGATAATTACTGATGTAGGTATTCGCCGCATTCATTGCGTCAGTGCTGCCAGCCGTTGTATTCATGGCGTCGTTGGTATATGTCGCAGCGGAGCCAGTGACCGTATTGACGCTAAGATTATTGACCGCGAACGAATTATTCACGCCGCTGTCGTAATCGCGCTGGACGCTAACGAAATAGGTGCCGGCCGGGAGCGTGACATTCTGCGTGTCGTAATCCGTCGCAGAAGTGCCCGTGATGTTAAAACCGAAGTCCGAATTAGCAAGAACGACGGCCATATGCGCGGCCGAGCCAGCGCCGGTGGCATTCACATCAAAATTCACCGTCGCTCCGCCGGTCGGCACAACCAGATATGTGCCAAGGTAGCCCGTTTGGCTCAACGTCGTACTCGATCCGCCCAACGACTTGTAGGCTAAACTGCTGCCGGTGAGCGATGTCTGCGCCCAGGCAGAGGGTGCCACTCCTAAAAGGCATGTGCTGAAAAAGATAGACGCAGCAAAGATCTGACGTGCTATTTTCGCAGATGTGGGCGCACTGCTAGAAGTCACCTGAATAAGACTCACCATTAGACTCTCCTCTGTCTTATCGCCTGCAACTCTTATTTGCTGGACAATTCCGGACTGCCCACGTTACGGAATTGCTGTTGCAGACGACATTTCCCCCGGGATAGAAGCAAGCAGAAACGCTTTGCCCCAAACCAATATCCCGATTAGATACTGCAACCCCGTACGATGCAAGGAAGATCACAATAAATCGTAAGAATTTTACACGCCAGCGGAATAACGGTTGCGCGAAAATCGTCACGGAGAACGCATTTGATTGCGACGTTTACCGCGTCAAAAGCCCTTCGATTTGATTACTGGCTGCTTCCAGGGCCGCCGACAATTTATCGGGCAATCTACCGCCAGCCTGGGCCATATCGGGCTTGCCGCCGCCGCGGCCACCGACCATTTCGGCCGCCGAATTGATCCACTGTCCTGCGCTCAGTCCGCGCTCCACCAAATCGCGTGTTAGTCCGGCGATGATCGTCACTTTGTCATCGGTACGGCTGGCCAATAGAATCGCGGCGGGACTAACTTTGCGGCGCACTAAATCGACAAGTTCTCGCATACCTCCCGCTTCTACGCCCGGCGTTTCCACCACGATCACAGTTACCTCGCCAATTTTCTCCGCCTCTTCAATCAGTTTTTCCGCCGTAATGCCACCCGCTTTGGGTCCTACGGCTAATTGTTTTTTCAATTCGCGCACTTCTTTGGCCAAGGCAGCAACTCGTTGCGACACATCTGCGACCGGCACGCGCAGTGCGGCCGCGGCTTCGGTAAGCACATGTTGATCGTCGCGTGCCTGCCGGAGGGCCCCCTGCCCCGTCAGCGCCACAATCCGCCGCGTGCCGGCGGAAACGCTTTCCTCGTGCGCAACTCGAAACAATCCAATTTGTCCCGTGCTGGCTACGTGTGTTCCGCCACACAGTTCCTTGCTAAAATCCCCCATGCTCACCATGCGCACCATGTCTGGATATTTTTCGCCAAACAACATCATCGCGCCTGCCTGCCGCGCCTCGGCAATCGGCAATAACTTCCAAGCGACGGGCTCGGCGGCCAGAATCCGCTGGTTCACTTCGTCTTCAATCTTCGCCAGCGTTTCTCGGTCGACCGCGGATGGATTGGCAAAATCGAATCGCAGCCAATCGGCATCGACTTTTGAACCTTGCTGCTGCGCGTGCTTGCCCAAAAACTTTTGCAAGGCATAGTGCAACACGTGGGTAGCGGAATGGGCCCGCCGAATTGCGTTGCGCCGATCGGCATTCACCTTGGCTGTGACCGCCATTCCCAATTTCAACGCCCCTTCGCGCAGATGGCCGCGATGCAAAATAAATCCCTTTTCCTTTTGCGTATCGATCACTTCGAATCGCAACCCTGCCGCCGAGATTTCTCCGGCGTCGCCTACTTGGCCGCCGGATTCTCCATAAAATGGAGTTTGATTCAGCACCACCGTCACGGGCTCCGCGTGTCCAATCTCTTGCATGACTTCGCACAAGTGATCCTGCGCAATAATGCCAACGACCTTTCCAGCTGCTTCCGTGGTTTCGTAACCTAAAAAATTTGTCGGCTCCATTGCTTTGGCCAAACTATCGACCGGGCTATGCGTAAACACGTCGGCCACTTTGCCGCCGCCGCTTTCCAGGCCATGCTCTTCCATCGCAGATTTAAAGCCTGACCAGTCCAGTTGCAAATTATGCTCCGCGCCGATTTGTTCCAGCAGTTCGGGCGGAAAGCCGTGGGTGGTGTACATATCGGCCGCTTCTGCGCCCGAAATCACACTCCGCCCTTCACGCTGCATCGTATCAAACAGCCGGTCGATCAAATTCAGCCCGCTATCAATCGTGCGCAAGAAACTGTCTTCTTCGCTGCGAACGATTTTCGACACCCGATCGACCGTGCTGCGCAGTTCCGGATAGGGGCCTTTCATGACGTCCGCCACCGTGCTCACTAATTGATACAAAAACGGCTGATGCAGTCCCATTTGATGGCCGTCGAGCACGGCGCGCCGGAGTAATCGCTTGATGACATAACCCTGCTTCTTCGGACCCGGGACAACCTCCTCGTGAATGGCAAACGCGCAAGCGCGAATGTGGTCCGCAATCCGCCGCAGTCGCCGGCCGTTATCGCTCTTGGGATCGTATTTCTGCTTGCACACTTGGCCAGCCGCCTCGACGAGCGGCCACAAAATATCGATGTGAAAATTCGTCTCCACGCCCTGCATCACTGCGGCCATCCGTTCCAGCCCCATGCCGGTATCGATGTTCTTGCTCGGCAACGACCGTAAATTATTCGGTGGACTTCCCACCCGATTGAATTGCGTGAATACCAGGTTCCAAATTTCCACTTCGCCGCCGTCGGGGGTATGAAAGAAAATTTCGCTGCACGGCCCGCACACCCCGTCGGGCCCCTTGCTGGGCGCGCCGGCGGGCCAAAAATTGTCGTCTTCCCCCATTCGTTGAATGCGGTCGCCGGGAACTTTGATTTCGTCGTGCCAGATGTTGTAGGCCTCGTCGTCGTCTAAATAGACAGAAACGGAAAGTGTGTCGGGCGGAATGCCCATCCACTTCTTCGTGGTCAAAAATTCCCACGCCCAGGCGATCGCTTCGCGTTTGAAATAATCGCCGAAGCTGAAATTGCCCAGCATCTCAAAAAAAGTCTGGTGATATGCCGTGCGGCCGACATTATCGATGTCACCGGTCCGCAAGCATTTTTGGCAGGTGGTCGCCCGGGTAAATTCCAGCTTGCACTTGCCCAAAAACTGGTCCTTGAACTGATTCATTCCTGCCGGCGTGAAGAGCACCGACGGATCCCACCGCGGCACCAGCACGTCGCTGGCTCGGCGCACGCACCCTTTGCTTTCAAAGAAGGCCAGGTATTTTTCGCGGATTTCGTCAGTTTTCATGGGCACGGATGATGCAAAATCAATCGGCTGCCAACAGCGAACGGGTTATCATATCCGCGGGCGGAAACAGCGACTAGACGGAAGATGTCGCAATCGATTCCGCCCGCGCATAAAAGAGCCCAGGGGCAGCAGCCCCTGGGCGGAGGACATGGTTACGTTGTTTTACTATTCTTCAGTCGCCGCGCCGCCGGCGCTGGCGATCACAGTGGTAATGCCGGCGGCGAGAATTTTTTCGCGGAGTTCCTCGACCAACTTTGGATTTTCTGCTAGGTATTGCCGCACTTTCTCGCGTCCTTGGCCCAAATGCGTTTCGCCGTATTTGAACCAGGCGCCAGAGCGCATAATCAGCTTTTGCAGCAGCGCCAAATCCAACACATCTCCCTCGTAGCTGATGCCGTTAGTGTGCAGCATGTCGAACTCGGCCACACGGAACGGCGGAGCGACTTTGTTCTTCACGACTTTTGCTCGAACGCGCTGGCCAATTACATCTTCGCCATCCTTCAATTGGCCGATGCGGCGTACGTCGATACGGCACGAGGAATAAAACTTTAGCGCGCGGCCGCCAGGCGTCGTTTCCGGACTGCCGAACATGACGCCGATTTTCTCGCGGATTTGATTGATGAAGATCACGCAGGTTTTACTTTTGGAAATGGCGCCGGTCAGTTTGCGCATGGCCTGACTCATGAGCCGGGCTTGCAGGCCGACATGCGTGTCGCCCATTTCGCCGTCTAATTCTTTTTGCGGCACGAGGGCGGCCACTGAGTCAATCACAATCACATCCACCGCGTTGCTCTTAATGAGCATCTCGGTAATGTTCATGGCTTCTTCGCCACTGCCGGGCTGGCTGACGAGGAGCGTTTCCAAATTCACGCCGAGTTTTTTAGCCCAGGTGGGGTCCAGTGCATGCTCGGCGTCGATGAACGCCGCGATGCCGCCGGCGATTTGTGCCCGGGCGACGGCGTGGAGGGCCAGAGTGGTTTTGCCGCTGGATTCGGGTCCGAAAATTTCGATGATGCGTCCTTTAGGCAGACCAACGCCTCCCAAAGCGAGGTCCAGCGACAAGCTGCCTGTGGGGATACCTTCGATGCGGCGGCCGGCTGCTTCGGTTGAGCCGAGCGGCATGATGGAGCCTTCGCCGAAAGCCTTTTCAATTTGGGCAATGGTGTTTTTCAACTGCGGATGGTCGGCCAAGGGGTCTTTTTCAGCCTTGGCTGCCTTGCTGGGTTTGCCGTCTACTTTTTCCGCTAGCGTTTCTTTTTTGGCCATACGATTGTTCGGTTTTACGGTTTCGACTTTCCCATTGTCATCTTTTACGGCGGTGACCATGCGAATTGCATCCTTTATGTCGCAGAAAGCCCGAGAGTGCAAGCTGGCCGCGTCCTGCGAAAAGCCCTGGCCAGTGCGATTGTTCGTTGATCCGGCTTGCTCCAATTACTGTACACGTGGACAGTATATCGGTTTATTTTAGTTTGATCAAGTAGGAATTTTTTGTGAGTTTTGGTGCTGGCGCGCTACTTTGTGGGGTTAGGCCAAATCACGGATCAATTCTTTTATTGTTTCCATGCTTTCGGCTAGGATTGCCAAACATTCTAAGTGCGACCCGTTGAAATGGCGGCGAAGACCTTCGATTTCTGGAAGGTTTTTCCCTGGTAACGCCTGGAAACGCAAAGCGAATTCATGCGAAATCTCTCTATCAATTTGACGATATGAGGCATCGCACCATTGCTCAAACCGGCTGATCCAATCGGCTATAGAGTCGGCTGTTGACCTTTCATTAAATAGGCGAGCCGCTTTGACGTTTATAGAAGACAACAGTTCTCGGCCTTTGGATTTCCGATCCTGGTCGTTTGATTTAGATTGCAGCTTGTCCCTGTCGCCAGATAATACTGCTACTTGCTGAAGCAAACCCTCTTCGTCCTTGGAGAAAACAACATAGTCCTCTACATGAATTTGAAATGGTGCTGCGACAATACACACAAACATTGCCATGCCCCATGCTCCGATAGTCCCAAAAAAAGCGAAGCACAAGCATATGGCCCAGTGCGAAAAATCGCTGTATCCGAAATACTTCAAATACAAACCACCAGCGATTACTAATCCAATGGCACCATACGACGCAACTGAGCACTTGAGGCCGATCCGTTCCAATGAGTTCTTTAGTGCGGTTGTCATCAGACGGGAATAATACCGGCTGGCCTTTGGAGTTGCTTGCATGTTAGTACATCGGCTTGACGAAAAAAGCCGAGAGGCGTACCATGCAGTTGTCCAAGCATGGTTCTCTCGGCAGAGAATCAAAACACGACGCCAGCAGTTTGCCGCTGTTGGCGTTTTTTATTGTAGCTGTTTCAGTCATACGTTGCCAACTCATCTAGCAACCGCTCCACGCTCCACACCGCATCGGTCAATCCAGCCTTAACTGCTGGCGTCGTTTTCAACGTCAAGTGCGGCCGGCAAAAGTTGTAGAAGCAAATCCACAACGCCACGGCAGCCGAATGGTATCGCCACGATTTGCTGTGAGCATTCGTCAGCCGGGTGAATCGGCGAGTTCCCATGCGAACCGACAAGTTCAACCGCTCTACGTGCGACGTGGAAATCTGATTTTCGTCGCAATCGCCCCAAATCTTTTTCTTGATTATGTTGCTTATCGGTGCCGGTGAATAGCGAGCCTCTTCGCGCGGCGTTTGCTTGGAAAACACTTTGATAAGCTGCGCGAACGTAATATCCTTATCCCACAGTGCGACCGGCAGCGAGTGGGTATAAGGCGAGAAACCATCGCTCGTAACGTGGCAATGTCCGGCAATAGCTTCGCGGAGGCGAGAGCAAAACAGCCGGGTGTTGCTCGAATCGCGCTTGCCGATTTGATGCGTGAGGATTAGCCTGCTTGTGCGGTCGATGGCAAGGAAAGTGTAGCTGTCGCCAAGTTCTTCACTGCGACCCATCGCCATGCGGTACTTTTCTTTGCAGCCGATGAAAGCCCATAGTTCGTCAACTTGAATGTCGGCGGTTTGGACGTTGCGAATCCGCTCACGCAGGAACCGCTGGCAGCGTTCCCCGACTAACAGCAACAGCGCCCCCAGCGTGTGACGATTCAGTCCGGTGAGCCGATGGATCGACCACAGGCTAACTCCCTCCAACATCATGCGGAGCGCCATTACGGCCTTGCTCTTTTCGGTCCGCATATCGCCCAGTGGCTGCGGAGCTTTCTCAATCCAAGTCTTGCCGCAAAGCATGCACTTGCGTCGCTGATTGCCGTATGGGTCTTTGCCGTGTTTCTGGGTGTGCTGGTGATTGCATGCAACTTGGATCATGGCGGAGTCGCTTTGTTTTGCGGCTCTCGCTACAATCGAGGTATCTGGTTGCGATTGGGCGAAAGCCTAGTTGTGATTCGCCCGTTGTGACCCCTGACAGGGTTGCAACGGGTTTTTCTTTGCCTATATCATTATAGGCATACAGTAGGTTGCTGTCAATAGTGTTATAGGCATATTTTCCCTGTAGATTCTGACGGAGATTTCCCGTAGAATTAAAAACGGAAGGCAGGGGTTTCGATCCCGTCGGGCGCGCAGCCCGATCCCTCCGGCGGCCTATAAAGCCGCTGCGCCGTCCAAGACGCGGGCTACCTTCCAAACGTCGCCTGGCCCGGTAATCGTGCTGCTCTCAAATCAACGCGATTACCGGGCTTTTTTGCGCCCCGCGAACCGGCGACGGTCATTCGTGGGGCTTGGCGGTCTTATCATTTGTGCGACCTCCTTTCGTGTCGGGCAAATAAAAAACCCGAACGCTGCGATTCCCATTGCTAGGAAAGGCAGCGTCCGGGTTTTCCGGTACACTGTGGGGCTGAGCCCACTTTTCGATATTTACCAAGCCAACCGACGCAATCCGTTGCACTGCAAATCAGCGCTTCCGTCCGCACAAAGCCAATAAAAAACCCGTTCCCAACGCGGTGCTTACTCGCAGTGGAACGGGTTAAGTGCCTTGCGGCATTTATTTTAAATTATCGAACTGCGAGTAAGCACTTCTACTATATGGCAATTGAATAGTTAGGTCAACTCTTTTTTGGCTTTGACATACTGCCTATCGCATTATAGACTACTAGCATGGCTACAAGCACTGCTATTGACCAAGCGATGGAAAATGCCCGCAAGCATTTTGTTAAGTCGGGAATGTCTTACGACGAGCTAGGGCAGAAAATGGGCTATCCCAGGGCATCAGCCAGAAAATCAGCTTGGCAGTTCTTGCAAGGAACAAATGATCCTCGACTGTCGATGCTGCGGAAGTTTGCTAAGGCGGTGGGATGTTCAGTTAAATCACTCGTATAACTAAAGTGAACAATGTTTTCCGTGTTTTCCGTTCCGTGGACTGAACAACAGGCATTCTATTGGGTTGAACGCCTGCTAGAGTACCTATGTCTTCCCCTGATTTTGATTATTGCTACCGGGACCGACTGTTTCATAAGAGGCATTCCGTTCCGGCAGCGCCTTAAAGAAAGGCAGTTTTGGATCATTGGTTCTGCGTTGTTACTGCCACTCTTTGATTTAATTTTTGGACGCAAATAACCAAAATGTCAGAAACAATACTTCGCATCGGTTTGAGTGAGTTGAAAACAATCCGCATTAAAATAAACGGCATTGTTTCCGAAATGGCGCTCGACATCACTAAGGTCTCAACTTTCACGCAGGAGCAGCAACTCAATAACAAGCTAAGCAAAGAAGCCGCCAGAATGCTGTCGGATATGGTTACCGACATAGTCCGAACCGCAGCATTGGAGGATGTGAAAATAGAATTCGTGCTGCCTGCAAACAGAGAAGCGTAGGCCATGGAGCAATCCAAAATGAACGAAGGTACGGCGTGGCGATGGACAGTGGTTGCCTGCACGGCTCTCGTCTGCTTAACGATAGCAGCCTGTTGCTGGTTTTTTCAGTTGCGTGAACCACCCCCTTATACTTTCCATTTTGTCGATGGCCCTGGATTGTTGTCCTTCAACACCAAAACGGGGGAGGTAAGGCACATTGGACCCGTAGACGATTCAAAACCCACAAAGTAGCGCGCCAGCACCTGAGTTTTCTTGCAGGCTTAGAAGTGGACTTAAGATCGAATTTGTCCGATTTGTCATGGATTTTTGGTTTGCGGACAAAATAGGTGAGTATTGTCAGGGTGAAGGGCAAGCAGTGCGGGGAATTCCCGAGTGTTTTAGCCGGGAAGTGGAGGACATAACTTGTGAGGTTTAGGTCTGTGGGTGCGAGTTTTCGTCGACTTGTGATAGCGGTTCGGAAGAAGGGCTGGAAGGCGTGGGGCCGGTAAGCGGTGGCAGGTGGGGTCGCCGGTCGAGAGGATTTTGATCGTCATCAAGTTCGTCGTTGTGCAGGAAAAGATTGCGGAGCGAGGATTTGCGGGGACGGATTTTGGGATTTTTTCGCTTGGTGGTGGCTTCGTGGATGGCGGTGACTGTGGCGCGTTCAATACCCCTGAGGACGCGCTGGCGGGTTTCGTGATCTGGAATGGAACGGTTGATTTCGTCCATGAAGCGGTCGAAGATTTGACCGAGGTCATTGGGGTCGATCATGTCGCGATGAGTGGGAGCGAAATACTGGGGGAGTTTTCGTTCGAGTAGCCAAGTAGCGGCGCGCCAGTTGGAATGAGCGGCCTGTTGAATGGTTTGCAGCGGGCTGAGGGTGGAGGCGAGTTCGGCCTTGCGAAACTGTTCCCAGAATTCCTTATAGCGGCGGGTTTCGCGAGTGATGGTCCGGGGGGAGCAGCCAACGTAATTGGCGGCGGTTTCCAGCCCGCAACCCGCGGAGATGAGGGGGACGACTTCGCGTTTTTTGATATCGTCGAGTGCGCGAGGTCGGCCGGGCATGGGAGTGGGCATAGGGAGTAGTTGGTGGTCAAGGAATCGGTGCTGATGCGCTACTTTGTGGGGCGCTATTGTTATGCGTCCCGTTGTCTCCACCACGGTTCGATGTACTCAAATAGTGCGAACGTGAAATAAGCAAACCCCACAGGACATCCCACAAAGATTAAGAGTGCGACCATCCAACTCCAGTTCCATGTATGAACTGCTCCAAGGATCGCTGCGACTATGCTTGCCGGAAGTAGTGCTACGACGCAAACTGTCGCCAATAGCGACCAGACCACCGGCCATTCAAGCCAACGTCCGAAACAGTTATAAGCCGCAGCGGCTATTAAGCCAAACAGCGCAATCAGAACAAGAACCATTGCACTTTCGACAACGATTTTCATCTTTGCTCACCCGTCGTTCCTGGGTTATGGCGGCGTTGGCTCATTCTACCTAATCGGGGTATTTGCTAAAATACTCCCGCTCCAGGCTTGCGACTAGCTATCGCATAGGCTGGCCGTTGTCGTGGCTCGCGTTATCCCCACGGCATCGGCTGGCCGGCTTGGTTCAAGGGGATAACGCAATGGACGATTCTACAGTAGCGCGGTGCTGTAATGACTGGTTCATGCACCACGAACGCGTTGCGTCTCTAATTGAAACTCTCGATGACCAATTAAAGTGGCATTGGGGAACGTTGTCGCATCTTGCAGAGCCGCTAGTTGCGGATGCCAAGGAAAGAGAACTTGAGTCGATTCCCATTGTGTTATTGGCATTTAGCAGTGAGCCACCCGACACCCAAAACAGGCGCGAAGAAATACTCGCTGGAGCGTCTTCGGCTATCGCTGTGTTAAAGCGAGTGGCCGAAGCTAATCCATCCCCCGACAAAAGACTGTTAGTGGCCTTGATCCATCGCTTCCTACACGAGGTTTCTACATATTTCGGGTGTGATTTCCAAATTACGATCCATCAGAAGAACTTTCAGAGCAAGCCGATGACGCCAGTGCAATTTCAAGAAGTCTTGACCCGTTTTCCATTGCATGTAGAGCCAAGCAGCGAATACCTACAGCGTCTCACAGAACTTACTGGGCAAAAGGGAGAAGCGAGAAATGCGCTGGAGAAAACAGGAAATCGACTAGCTCAAGAGCTAGTTAGTCGTCCCTGATAAATGGTCTAGCGGCGTCAGTCCACGTGATTTTCAGATCACGGCTGGGGCGCTACCTGTCGGGGGGCGTTGCGGAGACCAATGTTGATGGCCCAGCCGGCCGCGAGCCG
>Ga0182024_10002972_pt1 | contig 41136 bp, 43 predicted proteins | sample P32metaG_FD_120480 | JGI IMG/M metagenome (GOLD analysis project Ga0182024, IMG submission 120480) | Permafrost microbial communities from Stordalen Mire, Sweden - P3-2 metaG (Illumina Assembly) | ecosystem: Environmental > Terrestrial > Soil > Wetlands > Permafrost | place: Sweden: Stordalen...
TAGCGGTGGGGAAACACCTGTTCCCATCCCGAACACAGCAGTTAAGCCCACCAGCGCCGATGGTACTGCCCTGGCAACGGGGTGGGAGAGTAGGTCGTTGCCGGGTATCTCTCTTTTGTTTTCCGGCGCGAACGCGGATGTGGATTCGGAACCGTGGAGACAACTCCGAGGACCACTGAGCGCGGCGCTCAAGGTGGCGGCGGAGTCATCAAGGACGTCATCCTCGCAAAAGGGCCGCCGGCAGGGTCAGGTCAGGTGACCGAGGCTTTTTGGGTCGAGCGAGCTGGTAGTCGGCGCTTGTGGGAGCCGGGCAGCGGCACTATGGTCCGAGGCTGTGGATAGCAACGACGTGCGCAGGTGGTTTGGTGAGTACCTTGACGCTTTTGCAGCGTGCGGGCGAGGCGAGAGTGACACTGATTCGCTGCTGGAGTATTACGGCGTTCCGCTGCTGCTCACCACCGGCGACGGGTTCTTTGCGCTGACAACAGACGACCAGGTCGTTGCGACCCTGCAGCCGCAGGTTGATGGGATGCGCGCGGCGGCCTATCACCACAGCGAAATCCTCGACTCCGAAGTGACCGTCCTGAACTCCAGTTCGGCTCTTTATCGCGGGACGTTCTCGCGCCAAAGGAGCGACGGCAGCGAGATCAGCCGGCTCACCGCAACGTACCTGGTGACCGACGGGCTGGCGGGCCGCCGCATCTCAGTTCTGGCGGTGCATAGCTCCTGAACCTTCGTGGCCATGCACGTGGCCGCCGAAACAGAGCAAAGAGCTACAGCGCGTTGTCGGCATACTTTCACCATGACTCCCAGGAGCGCGCGTCGGCTTCTCTATGGGATCGTGGTCGCCTGCGTGGCGATGACCGAAGGCGCCGCGCTGTTGAGGCCGGCCCCGCCGCCCGTGAGCGGACCCCAGTACGCAGTCACAATCCCGCCGAGACTCCCGTTCGACGTTCCCGGGGTGTCACTGCCTTCCGGGGTCGTGATCGTGCCCACGAACCGCTTAGGCGCCCAATCCATTCGGTTGGGGATTGCAGTGCCGGTGCACGGGTTGCCCGGACAGGTCGGCGCCGCCCCGTAGGGCCTGGCAAGACGCCTACCGCGCGCCCCGAGTGGGTCGACCCAGCCCTGACTACCGGGCACCGTACGTGCGATGCTCCTCGATGCAGGCGTGTGATCACCAACTGGGGGCAGCACCGATGACTTTCAAGGACTTCTGCATCGTCGTCAGCTTCACGCTGCTGCTCGTTGCTGGAGTGGTCGAGCTGACCACCAACGACGTGCTTTCCCGGACGGCGGTGGCACTGGCGCTGTTTGCGATCGCCTTCTACGTGCTCTCGCGCATCGGGCCGATCTCGCTCCCCACCACCAAGGGCCCGCCGCCTCCTGCCTGACAGCCCCGGGCCGTTGGTCTCCCACAAAGCCGGCTCAGCGCTCGCCCTCGAGAACCAGGCCGCGCGACGCGGCCAGACGGCCAGATCGACGCAGGTAGATCGCGATCGCAATCGAGGTCAGTGCCGCCCATGCGCACCACAGGGACGTGAATCCCGTGAACGTGACCCACCCGAGCGCGATCACAGCGCTGAGGTTCGCAAGTCCGAGGAGCACGAGCCACCGGTTGCTCGCCACAAGGCACGAGCCACAGGTGGCGACCACGTAGAGGACAACAAGAATGTCCGCATAGCTGATGTCCGCCGAGTAGGCGATGTGTGACCCGTCGATGGCCGCGCCCACCGGCCCTTGGATGATCGCGATAAGCAGTGTCACCGACGTAATCGCGCCAACGACGAGGAACGCCTGCATCCACCTGCGGCGATGCATTCTTGTCTCGACGCCGAGCATCGCGAAAGGCACCCAGAACGGCAACACGAAGGCGATGGCCAGGAAGACGTAGATGGCAGCGTGCTCAACGGGGTACGAGACCTGCCCGCGGAGCCCCCACCACACAAACGACTCGTCAATCTCATGAACCGCGAGCAGAAGCGGCGTGGCTGCAAGCGCGAATTGGTGCGGTTTCCTGACGTGACGAAGCGCATCGACACCGACCGCGCCCACCACGATCCCGGTGACGAGATCGGCCTCGGCGGAGAAACACACTACGTCTGACAGCGCGAGCGAGGAGGAGGCGAGCCCGTGTCGTCCGATGCGGGCCCGCTAGCCTCGACGAGCGCCTCTGCGGGCCGCCGTCGATTCAGGCGCCTCCGGCAGCGCCCGGCGGGGGTCATCCCGGACTCAGCATGGAGTCCTCGGGCCCTCGCAATGCAGGGCCCGTGGTGGAATCGCCTGCGTCCGGATGGGTGCGGCGCGCATGAGCGAGCACCGCGTCCGGCAGCGATCGTCCGTCGTACGAGCACAGGATGCTGGCGGGCGCGGACGCGAACGCCAGGTTGATCGTCTCTTCGTACCGGAACCACTCCGCCGACTCGGCCTTGGATCGTCCGGCCCACACAGCGTCACCGAGGATTCGGATCCAGGGAGCGCCACGCGCGAATCGCTCCATCGCGAATGCCATGTAACCGCTCGATGCGCTGTCGAGAGCGCGGTACCACTCCGACGCGTCCCGGAACTCGACGTGCCGCGTGTCGTCCCCGAGCGCGTCACGAAGCAGATCGCCTTGGCGCTTCGACGGGACTGCCATCACAGCCTCAGAGCGAGAGATGCCATCGACAAGAAACGGGAGCGCCGACGCGAGGTATCCCTCCTCCGAACCGTAGATGAGGGCGCTGTGCCCGAGGAGCCGCGGCGAGATGGTCGCCGAGCCCCCGACGAGATAGTCGACGCTGACCCCGAGCGCGGTGGCGAGCGCCATAAGGCTGCTGACCCGGACCTCTTTGCGCCGGCCAGATTCCATCTGGGCGATCGCCGACCAACTCAGACCCGAGTGGTAGGCAAGGGCCTCTCGGCTCCAGCCCACACGCTCTCGCGCGGACCTGAGATTCGCTCCGAGCCGAGACGTGGCCATCTGTATGCATTCTCCGCTCTGGGGTACGCGTGTGGCTCCCCCGATCCACGTAAGTCTGTCATGGGACGCTGTCATTTGACCTACACTGCGACGAACGGTTCCATTTGGAAGGACGATGAAAGTGGAGCAGGTCCGCTACCCAGATGACTGTGCCAACCGGCATGATCGCTGGGTTGCGATGTGGCGGGAGGCCGTGCGCACCAGTCCGTTGGCCACTGGCCTGGTCGAGCTGTCGACCAAACGCTTTGTCGAGATGTCGGACCGCGCCACGGAGCTCCTGCACCTGGCTCCTGGTCGAGGTGCCGGCGTCAGCTACCTCACTGTCACCGAACGGCCGGTCGAAGCGACGCAGACATTCCGGCTCGTGCAGGAAGGCATGGTCGACGGCCTCGAGGGCCGGCGACGCTACCAGAGCCCAGACGGTTCCACGGTCGAGCTGCAGGTGAGCGGCTGGGCCGTCCGTTCCAGTACGGGTCTTGATCTCGGGCTGTGGATCGCATCTGAGGCCGATCACCCCGCACCAGGCGGGGCAGTGGCCGCCGTCTCGCCTCCTGGGAGCCACGGCGCCTTTTACTCTGACGGCGCTCGAATCACTCTCGACGATCGCTGGCGCATCGCCAATATCAGTACCAACGCTCGCGCAGTGCTTGGCCGAGCGCCGGCCGAGTTTCTCGCGTCTTCCATCCTCGAGCTGACCCACCCCGGCGACCTCGCCGTACTGCTCCTGGCGTTCGCTCGGGCAACGACTGAGTCGTCAAGCGATGTGCAGATCCGGCTGCGCGAGAGCGGCGGCTGGCGAACGATTCGCGCGGTGATCACCCTGTTGGAGGGCGATGGGACAATGCCTTTCTCACTCATTGCCACTCCCGCCGGCGAGCCGAGTGTGCCGGCGCCCAACGTGGCGAGCCAGCTTGCCGACCAGCTTCGCTACATCGCTTCTCAAATCGAGGCAGCGGGCATCCTTGCCCCCCTGGCCCAGCCGGGCGCCACCCTGCGCGTCCCGGCCAGCACCGAGCTGTCGGCGCGGCAGCGGGAGATCGCATCGCGTCTCGGCCGGGGGGAGCGCGTCGCAACCATCGCTGACGAGATGTACCTGAGCCAGAGCACCGTGCGAAACCATCTCAGCGCGATCTTCCAGAAGTTCGGCGTCCACTCCCAGCACGAGCTCCTCGCGGTCTGGCGGGCCGGTGCAAGGAGGCAGTCGCCAACCGGCTGAGGCCGGGGAACGAATGGCCCGACCGATGACCGGGAAGCCGCCTCTACGTGTGCGATCCGGTATCCCGGTCATCGAGTCGAGCACTCGTATCCCGTAACCCAGCCAATGGTTGTCAAGTTCATGATGGTGATGACACGAACAACACGTTCGACTCGGTTGGCGAGCGCATGTGCCGGCGCTGCATGCGTTGTCCTCACCGCCTGCTCGCCGTCGACCGCAACTCCCTCGCCGGCGGACAGCGCGTCACCATCAGCAGTCGCGAGCCCGACCGCCACCGCATCGCCAACCACGCCACCGGGCCCGACCGCGACGCCGCAACCGGTCTCGACCGGCGTCGTCCCAGAAGGCTTCGCGCCGAACTCGGTCACGTTCGTGTCGCTCGAAACAGGATGGGTCCTTGGAGGTGCGCCCTGCGGAAGCACGAGTTGTGTCGCACTGCTGCGTACGTCGAACGCCGGCCACACGTGGTCGGCCGAACAGGCACCACCAACGACATTCGCGCCGGCGCCGTACTCCTTCTATCTGTCGAAAGGTGTGAGTCAGGTGCGATTCGCGGACCCCCAGGACGGGTGGGCGTATGGTCCGGAACTCTGGTCAACGCACGATGGCGGACTCCACTGGAACCAGATCGACCTGGGAAGCGTCTGGAGCCTGGAGGCTTCAGACGGAGACGTTCATGCCGTGATCCTCCAGCAGACGACCAACACTCTGGTCATGGAGTCGAGCCCGGCAAACCGTGACGCATGGACGACGACTGGGTCGCTGCATTCCGGCGCGGGTCCCGTCCCGTCCGCAGACCTCGTGTTGCAGGGTCAGAGCGGATGGGTGGTGGTAAACGATCGGACAGTCGTCGACGGCGATCGACTCACGGCGGGCCGTTGGGCATCCTGGATTCCTGCGTGTACCGGCACTGGCGGCTTCGCCGCACTCAGCGCCTCATCAGGATCGTCGCTCGTGGCCTTGTGCCAGCAGGGAATTTGGGGCGGCCTCCAACCGCCGGCAGTTCGCGCCTACTTCTCGAACAACGGCGGACAGACGTTTTACGGTGGGAGCGCACCGCTTCCGGGTGATGTCAACCAGACAGGCAACGCGGTTGCCAGTCCCGCACCGGGGGTGATCGTGACCGACACGTATGTCAACAAACAATACGAATTGATCGAAACATTCAACCATGCCGGATCGTGGGTGCCTGTGGCGACCGTGTCCGGGCAAGCGACCTACCTTGGGTTCACAAGCTCTTCGCAGGGTGTGGCCATCACGAGCAACGGGAAAAACGTGATGCTGATGACCTTTGATGGCGGGCGGCACTGGGCACCCGTCACGTTTTAGCGCAGGGAGGAGAGACTTCGGAAACCCGGTTGGCCCGTGACGCGTACACCCCATGTGAAGGCGCCTCTCCTGCCGCTTGTGGTCGGCACGGTGACGATGCTCGCCGTCGCGGCGTGCGGCACACAACCACTTCCTTCGTGGTTGGTCAGGTACACCCTCGGCGCTCCACCGGGCATGACGACGACGACGCCCCCCCGCGATGCCGCTGTCTGGACGGCCGCTGGCCGGATGGAGGTGGTCACCTGGGGTAGTTCGGGATGCCCAGGGCTTCCCACGCGACTCGACGTCCCCGCGAGCAACGTCCTCACGGTCACGGTGAAAATCTACGACCCGTCGAACGCCTCCTGTCCGGCGGATCTCGCTCCAACCACGAGCGTCATCAACGTGCCGGCAAAACTCAACGGCCGCGAGGAGGTCACCGTCAGCATCCTCGATGGCGCTTATGGGAGAACGGTTTCCCTTCCGGGTCGCTCGGCGTCCTGATGTGACGTCGGTGCGATCGTTTGTCGACGGTCAGGCGATCTCGACCTCGTCGGCTTTTTCTGCACCGCGTCAGCGAGCGACCTTTACGCAGCCGGCAACCGACACGTCCGCTGGACCAGTGCCGTGCTGACGCAGACCGGCACCGGAGGCGCAGCTCACACGATCACGATCACTGGGGACGCGACGTGTGGGACGTGAGCGCATAGGTAATCCCCGGATGGTGTTCGAACCTCCGGGCGGACGTGGGGTGTCGGCGGGAAGGTGCACCATGCGTCGGTGGATACCGACGATCGATTCATTCCCCTGCTCGATACCATCGGAAATGAGCAAGGGGATGCGCTCATCAGTCTGGCGCAGCGATATTCGTATGTCGTTCCCGATGAACGGTCCCTGTCGATACTTGCCGGCGTTGGGCCGCTCGTCGAAATCGGCGCCGGCACCGGGTACTGGGCGCATCGCCTGCGGAAGCGCGGAGTCGACATTGTCGCGTTCGACCAGGCGCCACCGGATGGCGAGCGCACCAACCGATACCACGCGAAGTCGCCCACATGGACCGAGGTCATTGCCGGGGATCAGACGATCCTGCCGGCATTCTCCGATCGCGCACTCTTGCTCTGCTGGCCGCCCGTCTTTTCGAGCCTCGGTGACTGCCTGCGGTACTACACCGGGAATACCGTTGCGGTGATTGGCGATGGCGGCCATCGCACCACTCGCGTGCATCGCCTCAACGCCACGTTTACCAACGTGGCCGTCTCGCCAGTGCGTGCACTGGAGCCCTTCCCCTGGGTCACGCCTACCCTCACCATCTGGCGACGAAAGCCCCGAGCTGACGCGTCAGAGCATCCACGGGCTTGACTACCCGGCGACCTTGCCCCGATTGACGGCGGAAAGGCCGACCGTGAGCACCACAATCGCAGCCACGATCAGCGGCCAGTAGCCACCGATGGCGGATTCCAGGTCCGCCGCCGCTTCATGCCGACCGCGGAAAAGACTCACGAGTTTGGCGATCGACACCGCCACGATGAGCACGATGGTCACCGCGATGACAAACGAGAAGAAGATGCGTGTCAGTGCCCGGAGCATTCGACGGGCGAGGGTAGCACGGGCTCAGCGGCCTTACCAGGCAGCCACGCGGTCAGCGCGGCGCGCCGGTGGGCTCGCGACGGGTGTGCTTGTCGGTATCGCCGGCGCCAGGCGAGGTGATGTTCGACTCCTCGAGCAGCCGTAGCCATACCGAGGGGTCGGTGGGCGGCGGGGTCGAGGGAGGGTCGGGGTCCGGTCCGCGCTCCCCATGGTCGTCCGGCGGAGAGACGGCCGGCATCATGCAGGCGACGAACAGCCCCGCAATGACCAGGGCCTCGAAGATCGCGATCGGGAGGAACTCGGCAGCCGAGGCCCCGCTCAGCGTCCCGGCGACCACCAGGATCGTGAAGCAGAGGAGGAGCGCCCCGGCGGGCAGGCCCCACGAGTACACGCGGTTGCCTCCGTGCGCCTTTCGGAGCTGCCGCTCGAGCCCTCGAACCCGGCGCGACGTCCGTCCCCAGATCGCTTGGACGTGGTGAGCCATGACCATCCTCACAGAGCTACTGCACGCAGCATGCCACACCCGGCGACTCGAGATCACCCGGCCGGGGCCTCGCCGCGTCCGCCTGTAGAATGGCTGAGCCGTCTGCGCCCCAGAGTCGCGTGCCGGCCCTCGTGCCGAGGTGGTGGAATTGGTAGACACGCTAGCTTGAGGGGCTAGTGAGGGCAACCTTGTAAGGGTTCGAGTCCCTTCCTCGGCACCACATGACACGTCCCCGTGGACTTCAGCCGCGGCGTACGCTCTCCGGCGATGAGTAGCTGTCCGAAATGCGGACTTAAGGGCTGAGCGGGATCCCCGCGACGGTCGCCGACCCAGATGTGGGCGCGATCAAGGTGCCGAGTGCGCGTACGGTGGTCTTGCCCGCGCCGTTGGGCCCCAGGAAGCTGAAGATCTCGCCGTGGGCGACTTCGAAGAGACCTCGGAGTAGGCGGCGCGCTGACTGAAGCGCTTGGTGAGACAGTCGACCACGAGGGCGGGCGCCCCCACGGGGCATCGAGCAGCGGTGACTCTGCCTTCCGCTGTGATGGCTCATGCTCGTTGCCTGGACGTACGCTTCCCGTCTATGGACACCTGCACGCGGTGTGGTCACGCCAATGCGGAGGGCGCCAGCTTCTGCAATGCCTGTGGCAATCAGCTCACCGCCGAGACGCGCGAAGAGCGGAAGATCGTCACGGTGCTCTTCGTGGACCTCGCTGGTTTCACTGCACGGGCAGACCATCTCGATCCTGAGGATGTACGGGCGATTCTCACTCCCTATTACGCACGCCTGCGCGCAGAGATCGAGGCATTTGGCGGCACCGTCGAGAAGTTCATCGGCGACGCCGTGGTGGGCGTGTTCGGGGCGCCAACGGCGCACGGCGACGACCCGGAGCGGGCCGTGCGCGGCGCGCTGAGCGTGCGGGCCGCGATTGCAGAGATGAATGCGAGCGACCAACGACTCGACCTTCAGGTCCGGATCGCGGTGAACACGGGGGAGGCCATCGTCTCGCTCGGTGCGAGGCCGGAGTTGGGAGAGGGGATGGTCGCCGGCGACGTCATCAACACCGCCTCCCGACTCCAGAACATGGCACCCACGGATGGAATCCTGGTGGGCGAGGCGACGTACCGCGCCACTCGCGCACTCGTGGAATATCGCGAAGTCGATGCGATGACGGTGAAGGGCAAGTCCGCCCCGGTGCGCGGCTGGCTTGCGCTCGGCACGACGACCGGACCGGGTGAGCGCAGCGTCGCCAAGGTACCCATGGTGGGCCGTGTACGCGAAACCGGGATCCTGCAAAGGACTTTCGAGGGTGTTGCGGCAGAGCAGCGACCCCACCTGATGACGGTGTTCGGCGACGCCGGTGTCGGCAAGACGCGCCTCGCGACTGAGTTCTCCGTGCAGCTCGAGCACATCGGAGTCCAGGTGCTTCGGGGCCGCTCCCTTCCATATGGCGCCAAAACCCTGCATGGCCCGTTCACCCAGCACGTGAAGCAATTCGCAGGAATCTACGCGAGCGACGACACGGGGTCGGCTCGCGACAAGCTCCAGGCCGCGATCGAGCCCCTCCAGATTGGTGGTGCCGCCGATCGGCTCGTTTCGCACCTCGCGCTGTTCATCGGGCTTGGGCACCAGGATGAGGTCGCCGATCGACAGGCCCTGTTCCTGGCTGCTCGGCAGTTCGTCGAATCGGTCGCGCGTGATCGTCCAACTGTCTTTGTGTATGAGGATCTGCACTGGGCGGACAGTGGAACGTTCGACCTCCTCGAGGTGCTGGCGTCGCGCATTCGCCATGCGCCGGTGATGCTGCTGGCGCTTGCCCGTCCGGACCTGCTCATTGGGCACCCTGGTTGGGGTGGAGGGCTCTCGGCGTATTCGGCGCTGACGCTGGAGGCGCTCAGTGTCGACGAATCGCAGCAACTCGCTGCCGGGCTGCTGCGCAGTGACGTCTCGGGCACAGAGGCCCGTCGAGTGGCTGAGACGGCCGAGGGCAACCCCCTCTTCATCGAGGAGCTCGCCGCCTCGGTGAGCGACATCCCGCTCGGCGCCGGGCAGCATCTCCCGACCACCATCCGCGAGCTCGTGTCCGCACGGATCGATGCCCTGCCCACCAACCAACGTCGGGCGCTGCTTGCCGCTGCGGTTGTCGGAAAGATCTTCTGGAGCGGGGCGCTCGCGCGGATGGACGGCGACGCGACAGCGCTGTCGGAATCGCTCGACTCGCTCGAGGCGCACGACCTGATCAGGCGCGAGTCTTCCTCGTGGATCGAGGGCGAGGAGCAATTCACCTTCAAGCACGTGCTGATTCGAGAGGTGGCCTATGCCACCGTGCCGAGGGCGACGCGCAGGGAGCGCCACGCGGCCGTGGCCGAATTCCTCGAGGCGTCGACATCGGGCGGCGGCGCAACCGCGACCGCGCTCGCTGCGCACTGGCGCGAGGCCGGTGACGCCGCGCGGGCGCTCAAATATCTCCTCATCGCCGCGGACGAGGCTGGTCGCGGCTGGGCCAAAGACGAAGCGGCGACCCTGTACCGAGACGCCCTCGAACTCGTCCCGGAGGACGACACGGCCCAGCGCGACAGCATCAGCCGGCTTCGGACCCTCGCCCTGGTTGCAGCCAGCCACATCGCCGACGCACGAAGCCTCCGGCGCGGATCAGAAGGTTCCTTGCCCGACGCGTAGAGGGTGGGTTGTCAGAGCGGGAAATCGCCCGGCGTGACGTCCCCGGCAACCTCGTACAACGCGAGGATCTGGTGGAAGCCGAGTTGCGCTGCATGGTCGCGCACCATCTCCTCGGTCGGCGCCCCGTAGACACAGAAGGTCTTGACCTCGCCCCGTCCGTTCACGCAGACATGACTGTGTTCCCAGACGATCTCGGGAAACGATTCTTCCCTGATCTGCCGTGAGCGCCGCCCCACTTCAGGCATCCGGTCCTCTGGAACATCGAATTGTCGTTCGATCAGGTACCTTGGCACGCTTCCTCCTCCTCGGTCAGGCGCCGGGCTGCGTATCTGCCGCGCTCGTAGCGCCTACGACAACGCTGGTTGCAATCATGGGCGGAGTCGTGAGCGTCTGCAGGACAACGCAATAACGCTCCGTTTTCTCGATCAGCGCGTCCAGTTGCGGCTGACTCGCCTCGGGCGCGATGACATCGAACCTGACCCGGATCGACTCGAACCCAACCGGCAAGTCGCGCGCCAGACCGAGGGTGCCGCGGAGGTCGAGATCCCCTTCGACGGTCACCCGGACCTCCTCGAGTGGGAGTTCCATCGAGGCCGCCACCATCTGACAGGTGATCTGGGCGCAGGCCGCGAGCGCGCCGAGCAGGAGATCACCCGAGCATGCTGCGGTCCCGGCTCCGCCGACACCTGCGTGGGCCTGGGCCTCATAGATGGTCCGGCCGAGGTCGACCGAGCATGCAATTGGGGCGTCGCCCTGCCCACCTCGGGCGACGAGCGTGATTCGGGACGAACCCGGATCCTCTCGATATCGGTCCTTCAGCGGCTTCTGGACTTCGCGCAGATTCATGTGACTCCCTCGCGTGACGCTAATTGCGCCATGACTGTCGAAGTTTGTCGTATTGAAGGACTGCACCGGAGAGCAGCGGATGCGCCGAGCCCCACCGGGCCACTGTCGAGCAGGTCAGACTCGGCGCTCATGGGCTTCCAGACCACGCTGCTGAGCTGGCACGACTTCTACTCGATCACCGGGATGGCCGCGGCCAGCCTGGTCGGGCTGCTGTTCGTCGGGCTGTCCCTGCACCTCAGGATCGTGGTCACGCATGAGGACGTCCGGGCGCTGGCGCGGGTGACCCTGGCAAGCCTCGGTCTCACGCTGGTGCTCGCCCTCTTCATGGTGATCCCGGAGTCGAACGACCCATCGTCGACCGGCTGGAATGTCGTCGGCGTCGGCGTTTTCTCGGTCGGTCTCCTCGCGCGACCACTGGTGGGAGCGCTCAGCAGCAGCCGCAGAGTGCTGAGCATTCCACGGCTCATCCTCCGATTCGGCGTGACCACATTGACCTTCGCGGCCGTGATCGTCGCCGGCGGCATCTTGGTGGGAGGGAACTATCAGGCCGCCTTCTCCTGGCTCGTCGGGGTGTCGGTCGCTCTCCTCGTCGGAGCCCTGCGTAATTCCTGGGACCTCCTGGTCAGCGTCGGCGACGCAACCATGACTGCAGCAGGCAGTCCTGCGACCGCTGATGCGGCCGCTCCCAGTCCACCGTTATCGCAACCGTGAACGTCATGATCAGCCGGCCATGACCGAGCATGATGCGAGCACCGACACCATCGCGCCGTTGGTCCGATCGCTTCTTGGCGAGATCGGCGAGAACCCCGCCCGTACCGGCCTGGTGCAGACTCCCTCGCGGGTCGCCCGAAGCCTCCGGTTTCTGCTGAGCGGTTACGCGCTCACCCTGGAGAACCTGGTCAACGGCGCCATCTTCGAAGAGACGTACTCAGAGATGGTGGTGGTCAGGGACATCGAGGTCTACAGCCTCTGCGAGCATCATCTGCTGCCCTTCTTCGGGAAGGCCCACGTCGCGTACGTCCCCGATGGACGCATCCTTGGCCTGAGCAAGATTCCCCGTATCGTCGACATGTTCGCCCGCCGCCTGCAGATCCAGGAGCGTCTCACCACGGAGATCGCCGACGCTCTCCAGACGGTCCTGGAGCCCCAGGGCGTCGGGGTCGTCATCGAAGCGACCCACCTCTGCATGGCGATGCGCGGTGTGGAGAAGCAGAACAGCTCGGCGGTGACGTCATCGCTCACGGGCTGTTTCCGCGAGGACGACAAGTCGCGAAACGAGTTCCTCAGCCTGATCGGGCACCGGTAAGCAGCGGTCAGCCGGCTCCGAAGGTGATGACCTCGACCCAGAGCAGCAGCACCCCCAACGCGAACATCACCACCCCGAGCGTCACGTGTCCCCAATGGATCGGACGCCTGCCGCGACGGGTGCCGATCGCCCGAGCATAGATCGCGAGCCCGATGATGCCGAGTCCGCCGGCGACCAGCATCGTCGCGGGCACGCCGATAAAGGCGGCAAGCACCCCATTCATCGGGCCAGCCTACGGGGTCGACGGCCGCGTACGCCGCTCGCCCGTACCATGGAACCATGCCGACCCGAGCACTGAGCACCGCAGGCGAATCCGCTGTGATCGACGCGCTCGTCCATCATGGCGAGCCCGCCTGGCGTGCCCGCCAGATTCAGGCGGCAATCTGGCAGCCCTACGTGGGCGACTTCGAAGGCCTGCGTCAGCTTCCGGCGGCCCTACGCCGAGATCTGACGTCTGAGTTCGCGTTCTCGACCGTCAGCATCGCCACCGAGCTGGTCGCCGACGCCGGCGAGACGATCAAGCTCCTGTGCCGCCTCGCCGATGGCCAGACCATTGAGACGGTGGCCATGGAGACCGCGGCGCGATCCGATTCCCGCCGGCGATCGACTGTCTGTGTCAGCAGCCAGGTGGGCTGCGCGGTCGGCTGTCCCTTCTGCGCCACCGGGCACATGGGGCTGCGCCGCAACTGCACGGCCGCTGAGATCGTCGACCAGGTGCGCGCCGCGTCGAGCGCGCTCCATCGCCGTGGACTGGGGCCTGTGACCCACATCGTGTTCATGGGAATGGGGGAGCCGCTCGCAAACGTGAGCGCGACGCTCGAATCGCTGCGCGTGCTCACCGTCGATGGCGGCATCAGCCCACGCCGGATCACGGTCTCCACGAGTGGGGTCGTGCCTGGCATCCAGCAACTTGCGGCCTCAGGGATGCCGGTGACGCTCGCCGTCTCGCTGCACGCCGCGACCGACGAGCTGCGCGATCGTCTCGTGCCGATCAACAGGACGTATCCGCTCGGGATGGTCCTGGATGCGGCGTCTCGGTATGCGGAGCAGAGCGGTCGCCGCATCAGCTTCGAGTGGTGCCTCATCGGGGGGATGAATGATTCGATGGAGCAGGCCGAGGGTCTCCGCGACCTCGCCCGGCGCGCCCAGGCGCACATCAATGTCATCCCGATGAACCGGATCGAGGGAAGTCCCTGGGGACCGCCCGATCCCGAGGTCGCCCGCCGCTTTCTCAGTGCACTGCGCGGTGCGAGGGTGACCGTCCGTGACACCCGGGGCGGTGACGCCGACGCTGCCTGTGGCCAGCTTCGCGCGGATCTCGAGGCACGCCGGATCCTTCGATCCGACGGCACGCTCTCGCCTCCCCGGGTGCCGGCTCGAGCGTGACCGCCGCGTCCAGCGCCGACGAGGCGCTGATGGATACCGCCCTCGCGCTTGCGAGGTCGGCAGACTTCGCCACCAGTCCCAATCCGATGGTGGGGTGCGTCATCGTGCGGGCAGGTGAGGTGGTCGCCACCGGCTTCCATCGGAGGGCGGGGGAGCCGCACGCCGAGATCGAGGCGATGACCGTTGCCGGTGAACGAGCTCGAGGCGCTGATGTGTACGTCACGCTCGAGCCGTGCGCGCACCATGGACGCACACCACCGTGCATCGACGCGATCATCGCGGCGGCACCGCTCCGTATTGTTGTCGCCATGATCGACCCAAACCCCAAGGTCGCAGGTCGCGGCGTTGCGGCGTTGCGTGCCGCCGGGATCGACGTGCAGGTCGGCATCCGTGAGGACGAGGCACGGCGCCTCAACGAGTTCTACCTCAAGCACGTCACCACCGGATTCCCCTTTGTCACCGCCAAGTTCGCCGCCTCTCTCGACGGCAGGACGGCGACCGCCGGCGGCGAATCGCAATGGATCACCTCGGAGGCTGCCCGGGCGCTGGCGCATCGCCTTCGCCACAGCCATGATGCCGTCCTGGTGGGCGTCAATACCGTCCTGACCGATGACCCGGCGCTGACCACTCGATTCGAGGGCGGCCGCTCACCGCTGCGCGTCGTCGTCGACAGCAGGCTTCGTATCCCGGACGGCGCTCGTGTATTGCATTCCGGCGCGGGAGCGGCGCTCGTTGCGACCACCGCACGCGCAGCATCCGACGGCGTGGCCCGCCTGCGTGATTCAGGCGTCCAGGTCGAGATCATCGACGAAGGACTGGGCGGCGTCGATCTTCGCGCGCTGATGGCGTTGCTCGGGTCGCGCGACGTGGTCAGCGTGCTTATCGAGGGAGGTGCAACCGTGCTCGGAGCCGCCTTCGACGCGGGGATCGTCGACAAGGTCGTCGCGATGCTGGCGCCGCGCATCATCGGTGGCGCCGGGTCGCCGGGAGCCGTCGGCGGCGCCGGCGTGCCAAGCCTCGCCGCGTCTCAGCCCCTTCGGGACGTCTCTGTGGAGCGCGCCGGGCCTGATCTCGTGGTGACCGGATACTGTGTACGCTGAGATCAAGGAGTAAGCAGAGTGTTCAGTGGGATCGTCGAAACGCTCGGCACGGTGCGGGCGCAATCGCCTGGGCGGATCGAGATCGCGTCGCGTGACCCGTTCGCAGACCTCGAGATCGGCGAAAGCATCGCTGTCAACGGCGCCTGCCTCACGGTCGCATCGGTGTCCGGCGACGGCTTCGTCGCCGATGTGATGCCGGAGACTCTGCATCGCACGACGCTCGGGGCGCTGACCGGCGGTGCCACGGTGAACCTCGAACGTGCCCTGCGCTTCGGCGACCGGGTGGGGGGTCACATGGTGTCCGGTCACGTCGATGGGACCGCGATCGTCACCGCACTGCGCGAGGACGCCAACGCTCGGTGGGTAACCATCGCTACGCCCGACGACCTGATCGACCTGGTTGCCGAGAAAGGCTGCATCGCGGTCGACGGCATCAGCCTCACCGTCGTCGACGTGTTCACTGCAGCATTCACGGTGTCACTCATTCCCGTCACCCTCGCCGCGACCGTCGCCGGTGCCTGGAGGGTGGCGACGAAGGTGAACCTCGAGGTGGACCTGATTGCCCGCTACGTTGCGCGGACGCTCTCGGCACCAGACCGAAGCGCGGTCCTTGCGACCGCAGCCCGCGAGAGATGACCCCATGAGCCTTGCCACCATTGAGAACGCGATCGCGGATATCCGCGCCGGCAAGTTCGTGATCATCGTCGATGACGAGGACCGCGAGAACGAGGGCGATCTCGCGATCGCAGCCGACCGCATCACGCCCGAGGCCGTGAACTTCATGGCGACGCACGGACGCGGTCTCATCTGCGTGCCTGTCGAGGGCTGGCGCCTCGACGAGCTCGGCGTCGGCGCCATGGTCGATGACAACACCTCGCGATTCGGCACCGCATTCACGGTCACCGTCGAGGCGATCGGCCACGGGGTGACCACCGGCATCAGTGCGTTCGACCGCGCGACAACCATCCGCCTCCTCTGCGACGAGCACGCTAAGCCGAGCGACTTCGCCAAGCCAGGGCATACATTTCCGCTTCGAGCGGCGGTGGGTGGCGTCCTGGAGCGCGCGGGCCAGACCGAGGCAATCGTCGATCTCTGCAAGCTCGCCGGGCGTTTTCCCGCAGGGGTGATCTGCGAGGTGATGCGCGCCGACGGCCGCATGGCGCGGCGCCCCGACCTCGACGTCTTCGCCGCCGAACATGCCATCAAGATCGTGACCGTCGACGACATCATCGCCTACCGCAGGCGCAACGAGCGGCTCGTCGAACGCGGCGCGACGACGACCCTGCCGACCGAATACGGCACGGTTGTCGCATACGCATATGAGGACGTCATCACGCACGTGACCCACGTTGCGCTCGTGTGGGGCGACGTCCGCGGCGAGGAGCCCGTCCTGGTCCGTGTCCACAGCGAGTGCCTCACGGGCGATGTTTTCGGTTCACAGCGCTGCGACTGTCAGGCACAGCTGCACAAGGCAATGGCGATGATCGCCGACGCAGGACGCGGCGTGCTCGTCTATCTGCGCCAGGAGGGCCGCGGCATCGGCCTCATGGACAAACTCCGCGCCTATGCGCTGCAGGACCGCGGCCTCGACACCGTCGAGGCGAACGTGAGCCTCGGACTGCCGATCGACAAGCGTGATTACGGCATCGGCACGCAGATCCTCTCCGACATCGGCGTGAAGCGGATGGTCGTCCTCACCAACAACCCGAGGAAGTACTACGGGCTGAGTGGCTACGGCCTCGAGGTCACCGATCAGATCCCGCTGGTGATCCCCGCGAACGCGCACAACGAGCGCTACCTCCGGGTCAAGCAGGAGAAGCTTGGCCACAGCCTGGATTTTGATGATGCCGTCGACGCGGTATGACGCCGAGGCCGGAGCAGCCGGTGCCCCCGTCGAGGGAGCGAATGTCTTCACGGGAAGCCTCGACGCTACGGGCATGCGCATCGGCATCGTGGTCTCGCGCTTCAACGACATCATCTCCACGCGACTCCTCGACGGCGCCGTCGAAGCGCTCCGACAGCACGGCGTCGCCACCGGTGACATCGACGTGGTGTGGGTTCCCGGCGCGTTCGAAATCCCCATCGGGGCACGGGAACTCGCGAAGCGCGCAGATGTGGATGCGGTGGTCTGTCTCGGCGCGGTGATTCGCGGCGACACACCCCATTTCGACTATGTCGCCGGCGAGGCCGCCCTGGGCACCTCGTCGGTGCATGCCACCACGGGCATTCCGGCGACGTTCGGGGTGCTCACCGTCGACACCATCGACCAGGCGGCTGACCGAGCCGGCGGCAAGCTTGGAAACAAGGGCGCTGAAGCAGCTGTCGCAGCGGTCGAGATGGTGTCCCTGCTCCGGGAGTTGCGCCAGCCGCGCGCGGCAGAGCATCGCGCCGCTTCATGAGCGCGGCGTCGCGGGTCGTCTCTCTGCTGCCCAGCGCCACCGAGATCCTTTTCGCCATCGGCGCTGGTGAGCACGTTGTCGGGGTCACCCATGAGTGCGATCATCCCGCGGCCGCGCGTGACCTGCCGAAGGTCACTTCGAGCGTGCTGGTCACCGACGGCGCTGCTCCGGGCGATATCGACCGCCACATCCACGCGGCCCGCCACGCCGGCTCGAGCATCTACCGGCTCGACGAACGCGCGCTCGCGCAGCTCGATCCCGATCTGATCATCACCCAGGAACTCTGCGACGTTTGCGCAGTTGCCTACAGCGAGGTGCGGCGGGCGGTGCGCCGGCTCCCCGGTGATGTTCCTGTCCTGTCGCTGGAACCTCGTTCAGTCGAGGAGATCTGCAGCTCCGTGGAAGAGGTCGGCCTGGCAACGGGCCGGGTTGATGGCGCGAAACGCGTCGCAGCGGGGATGCGCCATCGCATCAGCGAGATTGCCGCCCTGGACACACCCTCGCGGCGTCCGCGAGTCGTCTGCATCGAATGGACGGACCCACTCATGGTCGGTGGCCACTGGGTGCCGGAGATGGTGCGCATGGCGGGTGGCGTGGACGTCCTCGGCGCGGAGGGTGCGCCGTCTCGCTACGTGTCGTGGGACGAGGTGGTCGAATCGCGACCGGAGGTGATGATCGTCATGCCGTGCGGGTATGACCTGGCGGGAACCCTCGAGCTCGTCCCCGAGGTTGCGTCACGCACGGGATTCGATGCGCTCGACTGCGCGCAGTCGGGAAGGGTGCTCGCTGTCGACGGCTCGGCGTACTTCAGCCGGCCTGGACCACGGATCGTCCACGGTCTGGAGATCATGGCTGCGGCGCTCCGCGCTGATGCACGCGATGCCACCCCCGCTGGCGCTGCCTACTGGAACCAGCCGGCGACGTCGAGCAGCGCGTTGATCGTTCCGACAGCGTTGTAGAGGTCGGCATTCCCAACGGTCGTCGCCCCGGTCTGGGCGAGACTGGTGATCGTCAGGTTGGCGATCACCTCACCGGCACTCGGGTTGAGGTCGGACGCGGTGGGCTTTGCGCCCACATCACTGGGATACAGCGTGAAATACGTTGCAGCCGTCCCCGCGACTCCCGTGAGGTTCGCGACGACAGCGACCGCGACGGGCTGCGGTGCCACCGCGTGGGGAAGGCTCGCGGGCACCGCCACGATCCCGGCCACCTGAATGAGTTCGCTTTGGCTGTTGCCGAGTGCCTGGTTCTGGCACCTTGTTCCGAACGACGGGCGTGTGTCGCAGATCCGCGTCGGCGGCACCGAGTAGAAGAACGCTCCGACGGGCGCGGTTGAGGTCCCGAACCAACCGTTCACGTCGATGACGAAATTGATGCTCCCCGCTGCCGAGAACAGACAGATGTCCTGGTTCGGTCCCAGGTCCGAGATCACCCGGTTGGGCAGGCTGATCCCCGGCGACGGGTTCAGGTCCGAGAACCCCGGCGCCGTGGTCGGACAGGCATCGCTCCCGCTCGGAATCGCCACCGAGAGGTAGGTGGGCGCGGTCCCCGCCGTGGCGGTGAGGTTGAACACCGCCGCCGCCGCGGTCCCGTTGGCGGGGATGTCCGGCGTGCTCGGCGACACGTTCCCGGGAACGCCCGAGAGGACGATCCGGCGCCAGGTGCCGCCCGAGAGTGGCGCCTTGGACGATCCAGTGGCTGTCGCACACACCCAGGGGTTGCCGGTGGCGCCGCGCGAGTCGCAGATCCGGAGTGGCGGAATGCTGTGGAACTCACCTGCAAATCCGCTCGGGGCCGGAGCCGCGAAGTAGCCCTCGACGTCGACGATCACATCAGCGCTACCGACCGCGTTGAACAGGCTGATCTGCCCGACGCTGCCCGTAACTGTGCCGAGTCGCACAATTGCCAGGTTGGACCCGACCCTGCCCCCGGTGAGATTGATGTTGGAGGCGAGGGGCTGCGAGCCACCTGCGGGGTAGGCGACCACGTAGGTACCGCCAGTGCCGCGGTTGATAGCCGTGATGTTGACCACCACCGCCTGTGCCCCACTCGGCACCTGCGCGCCCGTTATCTGGACAGCGATCGTTTCGTGACCGGTGCCGAGCGTGCCTTTACCCGCGGCATTGCACTGATTGGCGGCGATCCCGTGGCCCGCAGGTCGCGTATCACATATGCGGAAGGGATTGACCGCCGTGTACGCACCCGGCGCGACGAACGTGTACTGATCCGCGATACCAGGGTTTGAGGTACCACCCGGGGTCACAACAGTGATATCCACCGTTCCCGCACCAACATCGCTGGGCGTGTATACATCGAGGGTCGTCGTCCCGATCTGTTCAAAGCAACCAGCGGCGCACGGAAAAGTGGCACTCGCTGGAATGTCCTGCGTCCCGAAGCGCACGTCCGTGGCGCCAAATCCCTGACTGGGGTTGCCGAAGTTCGCGCCGATGATGGTCACGTAGGCGCCGCCTCTGTCTGCCCCGAATCTCGGCGAGACGGTTGTGACGACCGGAAATGTCGCAACGTAGGTGTAGATGTTCGCCGATGACGTCACGCTCGTGCCTCCGGCCGTCGTGACGGTGATGTTGAACATGCCGCCGCCCGAAGGGCCTGCCGGAATTGATGGAATGGTTATCGAAGTGGCGCTATTTACCGTGAAGCTAGCCGCGTTACCGATACCGACGACTGACACGGTTGTCGTCGTGAAACCGCCGAATTCGAACCCTGTGCCGGTGAGTGTGACGGAAGTGCCCCCTTGCGGGGAACCTGCGTGTGGCGTCACTCCAGTGACGGTTGGGATGGGCATATACGTGTAGGAGTCCAAGGACGACGTGGCGCTTGTGCCAAAGGCCGTCGTGACGGTGATGTCGACGGTCGCAGGCGCGCCACTGGGCGGAAAGCTATCGACCGTGATTTGGGTCGGACTCACGACATTGAAACAGGGCGCACCCGGACATGGTGAGACAGCCTGTGTGCCAACTGACACGGTAGTCGCACCAGTGAATCCCGTGCCATTGATGGTGACAGTGATCCCTCCAACAAGAGCACCCGCAGGGGGCGCGACACTCGCGACCGATGGAACCGGCTCGAACGTGTATTGGTCGGCCGACGAAGTTGGGCTCTTACCACCGGCAGTATCAACCGTAACGTCGACAGGCCCGACGGCGTGCGCCGGCATGTCCACCGTGATTTGGGTCGGACTCGTCACTGTGAAACAAGGACTTGTCGGCGATCCAGGGCAGGGCGAGGTGGTGATGTCGGTGGTGTCCACGAACACATCATTTGCAGCGAAATTGGCATCGGACGGACCGTTGCTTGACTCGAATCCGGTGCCTGTAACTGTGACCGTGTTTAGCCCACCCGTCGGACCCACGTTCGGGGACACGTTGGTCACGGTAGGAATCGGCGCATAGACATACGTATCCGCTGCGGACAATGCGCTCGTCTGCACGGACGTTCCGTCAGTTGACGACGTCGTGGCCGAAATGTCGACTAAACCCGTGCCGGACGGCGGGGTCGCCATGATCGTCGTCGAATTGGAGACGGAGAAACTCGCGGAACTCCCTCCAAATGCGACGCCGGTCGTCGTGAAACCCGAGCCACTGAAGTTGGTGCCATGGATCGTCACCGCCGGTGGTCCGCCGGCCTCAGGGCCCGAGTCGGGAGTCACGGACGTGATCGTGGGAGCAGCCTGTTGGACTACGAATTGGTCATTTGACGACGTGGTGGAGGTGCCTCCGGGCGTCGTCACCACCGTGTCGTACTGACCCGGGAGGATGTTCGACGCAGGGAGGTCGATGGGCATGTGCGTGTCGTTCGTGAACGCGAAACAGTCGCTCTGCCCCGACGTTGAGCACTCGGTAGGCAGTGCGACCGTCGGTCCGGTGAACGTGGGGGCTAGGTCAACCTCACTCACCGCACTCGTCGCGGGTCCGGGTTGAGAGAAGCCTGTCCCTACAACCGTGATGCCGGTTGCTCCTTCGTCCTGCGGGCTGGCGACATTGCTCACAGTCGGCTGGTCGAGGTATGTGTAGTCGTCGCTGGGAGGGTTGGGCGTACCACTGAAGCTTGGATTGTCGACCGTCACGTCCGAACTGCCAGCGATCCCTGAGGGCGTGATCGCGTCGATCTCTCCGCCGTTCACGAACGTGAAGCACCCTCCTGCCGATGGGCAGGTCGCCGTCACGGGCGCCCCGCCGATGACGACGTCGCTAGCGTCTGTGAACCCAGTCCCATCGATGACGATCGATGTCCCTCCGGCCACCGGTCCGTCGGGTGGACCGACGCTCGAGACGACTGCCGATACGTCGAGTGGCGAATTACTCCGCCTGACGTCGAGGGGCCGCGACCGCCTACCTGCCGCCGGGACGGCCTTCAGTTTCTTCTCATGTGCATCTGCAAGGGATGCGGGACTTGTCGCGGCGGCAGCGGAAGTCGAGTGCTTCACGAGGGCTGAGGCCGTAACGGACAGAGGCAACATAGCTCCGCCGTTGGCCCCCGCAAGCGCAGCAAAGCACGCCCCGCCAAGCAGGAGCCCGCGGGCTCTCATCATCCTTGCCTCCAACCCCGGCCGCTCTCACAGCGATCGTACCGAGAAGCGGAGCTGATAGCTAGCTTCGGGCTGCCTTCGCCTGAGTGCGGAGGCAGCGGGTGCAGACTTTGGCCCGCACCTCCTTACCTCTGACGGCCAGATGGGTGACGTGCAGGTTGGGCAGGAATCGGCGCTTCGTGTGCACCTTGGAGTGGCTGACGTTGTTCCCGGTCATCGGGCCCTTCCCGCAGATATCGCAGCGCTGGGACATCATGTCTCTCATGGGTCGGGACGCGCATCTGAGACGCGCCCGGTCTGGCGTACTAGAATTCGGCCGCAGCCACGGCGGCGCCCGTCGGCCTCCGAAAACGAAACGGTGGCCGGTCGCCGAGGATACCACAGGCCCTCCAACGGGCTTACGGAGATACGTGAAAGGCAAGGTCCGCGCGTCCGACGCGCTGTCGCGCACCGCCACCCTGGGCAGGATCGAGGTCTCGCCGCGGGTGGTGGCGTCGATCGTCGGCCATGCCGCCAACGAGTGCTATGGCATCGTCGGGATGGCGGCGCAGGGGCTGCGTGACGGCATCGCCGAGCGCCTGAACCGTGAGAACGTCCACCGGGGCGTCGAGATCCAGGTGGCCCCCGACGGGCTCGTGATCGAGCTCTATGTGATCGTCGAATACGGAACCAGGATCAGCGAGGTCGCCCACAACCTGATGAGCGCCGTGAGCTACTCGGTCGAGAAGACCCTGGGCTTGCCGGTGGTCGCGGTGAACGTGAACGTCCAGGGCATCCATGCGGAGCACGACGGTGTCCGCCACTAAGCCGGCGCCGGAGCTGGCGGTGCTCCGCGAACCACTCCGCGAGATCGGTGGCGTGCAGGTGCTCGCCGGACTGACCGCTGCGCTCTCGTGGCTGGAGGCCAACCAGCAGGAGATCAACGACCTCAACGTCTTCCCGGTGCCCGACGGCGACACGGGCTCGAACATGTACCTGACCCTGCGCTCGTCGGTGGAGGAGGCCCGCGACGCCCCCACCCCGGAGGCCGCCGACTCGGTGCTCGCCGCTGCCGCCCACGGGTCGCTCATGGGTGCCCGAGGGAACAGCGGTGTCATCCTTTCGCAAATCCTCCGCGGCTTCGCCCAGGGCTCCGCCCAGCGCGTGCAGCTCGACGCACGCGGGGTCGCGCTGGCCATGACCGAGGCGTCCGCTGTCGCATACCGCGCCGTGATGAAGCCGACCGAGGGGACGATCCTCACCGTCGTCCGTGACGCTGCAGCGGCCGCCGCCGCTGCAGCCGCGACCACTGAGGACATCCGGGTAGTCCTCGACCGCCTGGTTACGGAAGCCCACGCAGCGGTCGAACGCACCACCAACCAGCTCCAGGTCCTCCGCGACGCCAACGTCGTCGACGCGGGCGGCTTCGGCCTGGCGGTCATCCTCGAAGGCTTCGCCAGGGCGGTCGGCGATACACAGCCCGCCGCGCCGGCTCCGGCGCTCATCCGCCGATCGGGCGAGCCGGCGCTGCATCTCCCACCGAACCCCGGCGACATGGAGGCGACGGGTTCAGCAGTGGCGCGTCGTGGTGCGGCGGCGGTCGCGCCACGTGAGCAGGGCTGGGGCTACTGCACCGAGTTTCTGATCAGTGGCCCGGGGCTCGATGTCGACGCGATTCGCACCGAGCTCTCGGCCCTCGGAGAATCGGCACTGGTGGTCGGCGACGCAGATCTGGTGCGGGTGCACATCCACACAGGCGACCCGGCCGGCCTCATCGCCGCCGCGTCCTCACGCGGACGCATGAGCAAGCTCAACGTCGAGGACATGTCCGCCCAGCACCACGATGTCCTCGAGCGCGCCGACGCCAGGGAAGCCCAGGCGGAGGCGTCCGGCGCCGCGGCTCGGGAACAACCGGAGGCGCCACCCAAGCCCATCGGCGTCGCCAGCGTGGCACCGGGTGAGGGCTTCCGCGAAATCATGGGAAGCCTGGGTGCCGACAGCATTGTGAGCGGCGGCCAGACCATGAATCCCTCGATCGAGGACCTGCTCAACGGCGTGCGCGCGGTCAACGCGGAGCATGTGATCCTGCTTCCCAACAACGGCAACGTGATTCTCACCGCAGAACAGGTGGATCCACTCGCCGAGGACTGCGAGGTCCGCGTCGTGCCGACGAGGAACCTTCCCCAGGGCATCACCGCGTTGCTCGCATTCGACCCTTCCGCGAGCCTCGAGGAGAACTGCGACCGCATGCTGGCCGCGATCGCGACCGTGCGAGCCGTCGAGGTGACCCATGCGGTGCGCGACACGAGCGTCAACGGGCACGACATCAAGCTCGGCGACGTGATCGCGGTCGTCGACGACGTGATCACCGAGGTTGGGAGCGATTACCTCGAGGTCATCGACGCCGTGCTGAACGCTGAGACGGTGAAGCCGGAGCTGGTCACCGTGTACCGCGGCCAGGAGGTGAGCGCGGACGACGCGGAAGCGATGGTGGCGAGCCTGCACGAGAAACATCCGGGCACCGAGTTCGAGCTGCAGACAGGAGGACAGGAGCACTACCCGTACGTGCTCTCGCTCGAGTGAGGTGATCCATCTCGTCACCGACAGCACATCGGACATCTCACCGTCGGATGCTCAGGAACTGGGAGTGCATGTCGTCCCGCTCATCGTCCGTTTCGGCGATGAGCAATACCGCGACGGGGTAGACATCGACCCCGATCAGTTCTACGCAAGACTGCAAGAGACCGACGTGCATCCCACCACGTCGCAGCCGTCGCCCGATGTCTTCGCAACCCTCTACAAGACGCTGCTGTCCGATCCGCAGGATCAGGTCGTCGGACTCCACATCTCGTCGAAGCTGAGCGGCACGTTGCAGTCCGCGTCGCTCGCCGCGCGGGAGTTCGACTCCGGCCGGATCCACCTCGTCGACACCGAGAGTGTGAGCGGCGGGCTGCAGCTCCTCGTCCGAGCCGCGCTTGACGACATCAGATCCGGCGACACCGCAGCGGTGGTCGCGGAGAAGGCGACACGGCGGCGCGGCAGGGTCACGATCGTCGTCCTCCTTGACACGCTGACGTACCTGCATCGCGGCGGCCGGATCGGCCGGGCGCAGGCATTTGTCGGCAGCCTGCTCAACGTCAAACCGCTCATTGCCGTGCGCGACGGCGAGGTCGTCCCGCTGGCCAGGCCACGCAGCCGGGCCAAGGGCATCGAGATGATCGTCGAACAGGTCCGGAGCTGCGCGCCGCTCCGCAGCCTTGCGGAGTTTCACGCTGCGGCCGCCGAGTCGATGGTCGACCTCGAGGCGCGGGTGGGTGCGGCTGTATCGAACGTGACTGCGGTGCTCGGCCGGATTGGGCCGGTTGTCGGCGCCTACAGCGGACCCGGTGGTCTTGGAGTCGCCTGCCTCGGCGCGGACTAATCGGGCAGGCCTGCGACGATGGAGCAGTTGTGAGCTCGCAAGTCGTTTCGATCGTGACGCCGCTCCACGTGCCCCTCGACCTCGACCTGCCGCTCAACCGCCTCACGGGTATCGGTCCGCGCCAGGCGCAACGCCTCGAGAAGCTCGGGCTGAGGACGATCCGCGACCTGCTCTTTCATCTTCCCCGGCGCTACGAGGACACGCGCCAAACCGTTCCGCTGCGCTCGCTGCAACCCGGCATCGTGCAGACAGCGCATGTGCGCGTTCGCAACGTGAGCTCGAGACGGAGCCCGTACAAGAAGATGGTGCTCGTCGAGGCAACCCTCGAGGACGACGGCGCGGTGGCCACAGCGGTGTGGTTCAACCAACCGTTCCTCGCGCGCCAGCTGCAGCCGGGCATGGAGTTGATGGTCAGCGGCAAGGTCGAGATGTCGAGGACGGGCCTGACCTTTCGCAGCCCGGTGTTCGAGCGCAGCGGGCCGGATCAGCATCATGTCGGGACGCTCGCTCCGGTCTACCCGGAAACCGAGGGCATCACCTCGCGCTTCCTGCGCATGCGGATCGAGCCGCTGCTCGGACTCACCACCCAGGTACCCGACCGCCTGCCGCCGTCCGTGCGTGAGGCTGAGGGTCTGATGCCGATCGCGGAGGCGCTGTACCAGGTGCACCGGCCGGACAGCCTCGCGACAGCGGCCCGTGGCCGCGAGCGCATTGCCTTCGAGGAGCTCTTCATGCTCCAGGTCGCCGCCGAGCGGGCGCGCCGCCGGCGCATGAGCGGCCCAGGGGTGATCGTCCGCTACGACATCGAGGTTGCGCGTCGTTTCTCCGCGACGTTGCCCTTCAAGCTCACCGACGGGCAGCGCGTCGCCGGCCACGAGATTCTCACCGACCTCGCCGCGCCGGGACCCATGAACCGCCTGCTACAAGGTGACGTCGGCAGCGGCAAGACCGTGGTTGCGGCCCTGGCCGCGCTCATGACCCACAACGCAGGCTTCCAGACCGCCGTGATGGCGCCGACCGAGATCCTGGCGCGACAGCATCACACGACCCTCGACAGGCTCCTGACCGAGCATGGCCTGCCGCCCCGGTTGCTGGTCGGCAGCACGTCGGCGGCGGCGCGCAGGGAGATTCTCGCCGGCCTGGCGGGCGGACACGACTCGCTGATAGTCGGCACCCACGCGCTCATCGAGGACAACGTTGCCATGGTCAACCTCGGGCTCGTCGTGGTCGACGAGCAGCATCGCTTCGGCGTCGCCCAGCGGCAGCGTCTGCGCCAGACGTCGGGTGCAATGCCGAACTACCTCGCGCTGACCGCGACGCCGATCCCGCGCTCGCTGTCGAACACCCTCTACGGGGATGTCGACCTCAGTGAGCTCCGCGAGATGCCGCCCGGGAGACAGCCGGTGGAGACGCGCGTGGTCGCGCCGGAAGCGCGTGGCGAGGCCTACGAGTTCGTGAGGGCGGAGGTGCAGAAGGGACGCCAGGCCTTCGTCATCTGCCCGCTCATCGAGGAATCGGACAAGCTCGGTGCGCGCAGCGCGACTGCCGAGTTCCAGCGGCTCAGCACGACGGTGTTTCCCGACCTGCGTGTCGAGTTGCTCCACGGACGCATGCCGGCACGCGAGAAAACCCAACGCATGGAACGCTTTGTACGCGGCGACGCCGATGTGCTCGTGGCCACGAGCGTGGTCGAGGTCGGCGTCGACGTCCCCAACGCGACGATCATGGTGATCGAGGGCGCCGAGCGATTCGGGCTTGCGCAGCTGCATCAGTTCCGGGGTCGTGTCGGCCGCGATCAGCACCAGTCGTACTGCCTGCTCTTCGAGGGCGGGATCGACGAGGAGGGCTCCCAGCGTCTTGCGGCGGTGGCGTCGACGGACAGCGGATTCGAGCTTGCCGAGCGCGATCTCCAGCTCCGCGGGCCGGGTCAGGTCGTCGGGCTGCGTCAGCACGGCCTTCCGGAGATGCTTGCCGCGGATCTGCTCGACATTGCACTCGGGCGCCGTGCCCGCCAGGCGGCGCTCGCTTGGTTGGACAGCGATCCCCAGCTCTCCGCGTGGAAGCCGCTCTCCGACGCCATGAACGGCTACCGCGCGGTCTTCGACATCGATTAGGCGTGCTCCGCACCGCTCCATGCCACGACGTCTGAAGACGGGGCCACAGCACGTGGCGCAGACCCGGATCACCGCCGGCCAATGGCGCGGCAGGGTCGTCAGCACGCCGTCCGGGAAAGAGGTGCGGCCGACTCGCGCGATGGTCCGCCAGTCGCTGTTCGACATCCTCGGCCCACGTGTCGTGGGGGCGCGCGTGCTCGACCTGTACGCAGGCGCCGGCACGGTGGGCTTCGAAGCGCTTTCCCGGGGAGCCGCGTCGGTCACCTTCGTGGAGCGACACCGCGAGGCGCTCGCTTTGATCGCCACCACGGCCGAGCGTTTCGGCTGCCGCGACCGGTGCACGATCGTCGGCGCCGAAGTGAAGCGCTGGCTCCGCGGCGCGGCCGCCCAGACTGCTGAGACCGACCTCTGCTACCTCGACGCCCCGTACCAGGACCCGGAGCTGGAGGGCGTCCTCGAAATGCTCGGGGCGGCTCCGCCGCGTCTTGTCGTGTGCGAACATCACCGCGCCCGCGGAATCCCCGAGCAGATCGGCAACCTCACACGGTTCCGCGAGGCTCGTTACGGTCTGACCACCATCAGCTTCCTGCAGCGGACCGCTGCACCATCGGACGGAACAGCGTGAGCGAGCGCATCGCCGTGTACCCGGGCAGCTTCGATCCGGTGACCTTCGGACACCTCGACATCCTCGATCGTGCCGCCGCGATCTTCGACGGGGTGGTCGTCGGGGTGCTCGAGAACCCGGGCAAGACACCGCTGTTCACCGCTGCCGAACGGGTCGAGATGATCCAGGCGTGCCTCGAGTCGCGGCCACGCATCGAGGTCACCACCTTTGACGGGCTCACCGTGGACTTCGCCGCGAGCACCGGGGCGATCGCGATCGTTCGCGGGCTGCGCGTCATCAGCGACTTCGAGTCGGAGTTTCAGATGGCGCTGATGAACCGCAGACTCAACCCGGCGGTGAACACGGTCTTTCTCATGACGTCATTCTCGAACGTGTTCATCTCGTCGTCGCTGATCAAGGAGGTGTGTCACCTCGGTGGCAACGTCAACGAGATGGCACCGCCGGTGAGCGTCGAGGCGATGCAGCGGCGCTTCGCGGAGCAGCGTGAACGTGAGGCACACGCGACGTGACCGATCAGCCGCCGAACACCGATCCGACCGTGATCGACCTGGTCGATCAGCTCGAGGAGCTCGTGAGCACCGGCCGGCGGGTGCCGTTCACCTCAGGCGTCGTCGTCAACGAGGACGAGGTGCTCGAGCTCATCGACCGCACCAGGCTCGGTCTTCCGGATGAGCTCATGCAGGCTCGACATCTCCTCGAAGATCAGCGCCGCGTGCTCGTCGAAGCCGAGCAGGAGGCGGAGCGGATCCTGTCCCGCGCGGAAACTGAGGTGGCGAGGATCCTGTCCCGCGCAGAAGCCGAGGCGGGGCGCGTCGTCGATGAGGCATCGGCGCGCGCAGCGGTCATGGTGGGGGACCACGCGATCGCCGAGCAGGCTCGAGAGCACGCGGCCACAGTGCTTGCAGACGCCGAGGAACGAGCCGCCAAGACCTGTAGCGAGGCCGACGCGTATGCCCGTGAGGTTATGGTCCGCCTCGAGGACCAGTTGATGCGAGCGGCGACCACGGTCCGCAAAGGCATCGACGCACTCCCCGCCGAGGGTGGATCACGTCGGAAACGCCGGGAGCGGGAATAGCGTCTCGGGTCGCCCGTCCTGGACGCACCGCTATACTGACCGCACCTACTGGCCGCGCCGCCGTGCGTGTGCGCCGTCCCCGGAGAAACCGAGCATGCCGCTTCCCAAGCAAAAGATCTCAAAGCGCCGCCGCGACTTTCGGCGCTCCCACCACGCGCTCGAAATGCCGACGCTGTCACCGTGCCCGCGCTGCCGGCAGCCGCGGATCCCGCATCGCGTCTGCCCGAATTGCGGCCACTATCGCGGCCGCGAAGTGGTCGTCACCGAGTAACCATCCGGTCCTGTTGGCCCGAGTCGCACTCTGCTTTCCCGGACAGGGCAGCCAGGCCGCCGGTATGGCGGATGGACTGACCGAGCTCCCCATCGCCGTCGACATGCTTGACGCCGCGGAGTCGTCCGGGCTCGATTTGAAAACGGCGATGCTGGGCGACGACGAGCATCTCCGTCCCACCGAGATCGCGCAACCAGCCCTCCTGTTCGTGGAATGCGCGCTGCGCAGCACCCTGCCGGAGGACCTCGATATCGTTGCCGTCGCCGGTCACAGCGTCGGCGAGTACGCCGCCGCGGTTGCCGCGCAGGCATTGCAACCGGCGGACGCGATGCGGCTCGTCATCGAGCGTGGCCGAGCGATGGCGGCAATGCGCGAGGGAACCATGTGCGCGTTGATCGGCATCGATGTCGATGGAGCGACGGCCGCATGCGACGAGGCGCAGCGCACCACCAGTGAGGTCGTTGTCGTCGCCAATCACAACGCGCCGGGACAGCTGGTCATCAGCGGTTCGGCTGCCGGTGTCGCCACGGCTGCAAAACTCGCCCTCGCACACGGCGCGCGGCGCGCGATCCCGCTCAGCGTGAGCGGTGCATTTCACTCCCCGCTGATGACGTCGGCAGCGACCGCGTTCGAAGCGGCGCTCGACAGCGTGGCGATCGCCGACCCGCGTCCACCGGTGGTGTGCAACGTCGATGCAATTGCTGTTGATTCCGCCGCGGCGTTGCGCGACCGCCTCCGCGCGCAGCTCACCTCGCCGGTGCGCTGGATCGACTGCGTGCATCGGCTCGTCGAGCTGGGCGCCGAGACGCTCGTCGAGGTCGGCCCCGGCAACGTTCTGAGCGGTCTCGCGCGGCGCATCGCTCCCGACGTGCGCACGGTATCGGTGAGCACCGCTGACGCCGCGGGACATCTCGACGTTGCGGCGGTCGCGCCGTGAGCGAGACGCGTGCGCTTGAAGGCAGGCGTGCCCTCGTCACCGGCGCATCTCGTGGCATCGGCAGAGCAACCGCGATCGCGCTTGCACGCGCCGGAGCGTCCGTTGCTGTGGGCTACTCCTCGAACCCTGACAGGGCTGCTGCCGTTGTCGCCGCATTGCAGTCCGAACATCGCGTGACCTCGGTTGCTCTCGGCGCCGACCTCGCCGACCCGAAAGCGGCAGCGGGCCTCGTCGAGCAGACCGTCCAGGCACTCGGCGGGCTCGATATCGTCGTCAACAATGCCGGGATCACACGCGACAACCTCGCAATGCGACTGACCGACGACGACTGGGACGCGGTCATTGCCGTCGATCTCACGGCCGCGTTTCACATCTGCCGCGCCGCGCTCCGTCCGATGCTGCGCCAGCGCTTCGGGCGTATCGTCAATGTGTCGAGCGTCTCCGGTGTCATCGGTAATGCCGGGCAGTCCAACTACTCGGCGGCAAAGGCGGGCGTGATCGGTCTGACCAAGTCACTGGCGCGCGAGGTTGCCAGCCGGGACATCACCGTCAACGCCGTGGCCCCCGGCTTCATCGAAACCGAGATGACCACCTCGCTCGGCGATGCGGTCCAGGCGGCGGCGGTCGCGGCGATCCCCAAGGGCCGCATGGGCACCGCGGATGAGGTCGCCGCAGCGATTGCCTTCCTCGTCCTGCCAGAGTCGGGGTACATCACCGGTCATGTGCTCCATGTCGACGGCGGTCTCGCGGCGTGAGCGAAGCCGGCACCCCCGAGACCGAAAGCCCCCCGGAACGCATCATCGACGGCGCCTCCGGGCCATTTGCATGGCGCCCCCCCGCCTCTGACGCTATCGTTTCGCCCGAAACCGATGCGGCACCTGCCGCAGCCACACCAACACAAGGAACCCCTGATGCCAGATCTAACGTTCGACCGGTTCAAGGCGATCGTCGCCGATCAACTCGGCGTGGAGACCGAGCAGGTGACGCCGGAGGCGTCGTTCGTGGAGGACCTGAACGCGGACTCCCTCGACCTCGTGGAGTTGATCATGGCGTTCGAGGAGGAGTACCAGATGGAGATCTCCGACGAGGACGCGGAGAAGATCGGAACGGTGGGCCAGGCCTGGGACTACATCCAGGAGAAGGTGGGAGCGACAACCTAGCCCCACCGGCGAAGACGCAGGCTGCGCCACCGGCGCCGAAACAGACGCCGACACCGCTCGGCGAGACCGAGCTCGAGCGCCTGCGCGAGCTCCAGAAGCGGATCGGCATCCAGTTCCGTAAGCAGGAGTTGCTCCGCGAGGCGATGACGCACGCCTCGTGGAACAACGAGCACGGGGAGCCGGCCGGTCCCGGGCACGACAACGAGCGGCTCGAGTACCTCGGCGACGCCGTCCTCGAGCTCGTGGTTGGCGAATACCTCTTCCGGCGCTTCCCCACATACGACGAGGGTCAGCTGACGCAACTCCGCGCCGCCCTGGTCAATACCACCTCGTTGGCGCGACTCGGCGAACGCCTCGAGCTCGGAGAGACGCTACTCATGGGACGGGGCGCAGTCAAGACCGGTGCCCGCAAGCTCCCCTCGCTGCTCGCCAACGCGTTCGAGGCGATGATCGGGGCGATCTTCCTCGACCAGGGGTACCGGGCGGCCACGAGGGTCTTCCTGCAGAACATCGGCGATCTCGCCGAGTGGAGCGACGAGAACTTCAAAGGCCAGTTGCAGCAGGCGTCGCAGGACCGCACCGGCGACACGCCACACTACCGGGTGATCGCCACCGGCGGCCCGGGGCACAAGCGCGAGTACACCGCCGAGGTGCTGCTCGGTGAGCGCGTCGGCGGCACGGGGCGCGGGCCCACCAAACAGGCCGCGGAGCAGGCGGCCGCCCATGACGCGCTCGACAAGCTCACCAAGATCGGTCGCGGCGGAGCGGCCGCCGCAGTGGGCGCAGCGCGCGACGCTGCCAAGACGGTGGCGTCGGAGCCGGCCCGTGTCCGCCGTCGCGTCGCCGAGGTGGCCGCGGACCGCGGGGCCACGCCGCGACGCCGCCGGGGACGCTCCGGAGCCCGTCCTGTCGACGTCTCGGGATCGGCGCCGGAGGTTTCCACACCGCGGCGCAGCCGAAGCCTCCTGTCCGCGCTGCGCCATGCAGCTGAAGCGCTGGTGGGACGCCAGCAGGCCGCGCCACCACCACCTGAGACCGCGGCACCCGCCCCACGCCGCCGTCGCGGGCGCCGCGGCGGTCGGGGTCGCGGCGGCGGGAGCACCCCGCCGGCGGACGCGTGAGCACCAGATCTTGGGGCCGCGAGATCAACGGGACCCAAGATGTTGACGTGCCGCGCTCCACGCGTGGACAATCGCCCGGATGAGGCTCCGGCGGATCACCCTGTCCGGGTTCAAAACGTTCGCGGCTCGCAGCGAGGTGATCTTCGACCCGGGGATCACCGCGATCGTCGGGCCGAACGGCAGCGGTAAGAGCAACCTCGTCGACGCCGTGCGCTGGGCGCTCGGCGAGACCAACGCCCGCGAGCTGCGCGGGCAGCGCATGGACGAGGTCATCTATGCGGGTGGCGGCGGCCGTCAGCGGATGGGCCTCGCCCAGGTCGAGCTGGTCATCGACAACGAGGAGGGCACGCTGCCGTCCGAGGACCCGGAGGTGGCCGTAAGCAGGCGGGTCGCCCGCGGCGATCGCGACACGGAATTCCGCATCAACGGCGACCACGCCCGATTGCGAGACCTCGAGCGACTCCTCGGTGGTACGGGCCTCACCCAGAACGGCTATGCCGTCGTGATGCAGAACGACATCGACGGGATCATCGAGGCGACGCCCGGACAGCGCCGGACACTGGTCGAGCAGGCTGCAGGTGTGCGGGCGCTGCGAGCGGCCTGCGAGGAGGCGGCCCATCGCTTGGACGGCGTCGACGTGATCCTCCGGAGGCTGACCGACCTGCTCGAGGATGCGACCCCGCGGCTTGTCGAGTTGAGCGAGCAGTCCATCGCCGCGATCGAGCTTCGGGCCATGAGCGCGCGGCTCACCGAGCTGCGCGGCAGCCTCGCGCACGAGGAGTGGCGCGCCGCGAGGGCGAGCCTCAAACTCGCCCGCCGGCGCCTGGAGCAAGCGCTCGGACGCTGCGAGGCGGCCGCCGAGGCGGACGCCGCGTTCGCCCACCGATCCGATGCCGCCCGCCGGCGCCTGGACACCGCCCGTGCGGCTCGCGACGCGGCAGCGCGCCGGCTCGAGACCGCGCGGATTCAGGTCGAACGCGGAGAGGGCCTGCAGCGCCGGTTCGCCGACCGGCTCCGTTCCGCGGTCGCCCAGCGTGGCGTCGCCGTGGCGGACCTGAATGCGATCGCGCCCGAGGTGCAGGCGGCTGCCGCAACCCTGGCCGCGGTCGAAGCGGGAGATGAGCAGCGCACCTGGGATCTGCTCGAGCGCGAGGCAGACCGGTTGCGGATCCTGGCGACCGAGGCCGCGGCTGAGGCAGACGTCGAAGAGGAGCGGTTCGCTGCCGCAGCGTCCGCCCTCGCCGTGGCCGACCGCGAGCAGTCGACCGCGAGCGCGGATGCCCGAGCGGCGATTGCGCATGCCGACCTCACCGCTGCAGCGGTGATCGCACTGGCCAACGAATCCGAGGCGGCCGCGGCGCATATCGCCGAGCTCACGACGGCGCTTGCTGCGCAGGTCGCTGCGGCGAACGATGCCGGGCAGCGGGCACGTCAGACGGCCACACGAGTGGGCGAGGCCCGTGCCGCGGTCGATGAGGCATGGGAGTCGGTGAATGCAGCCGACCGGGCGGTCGCCGAGGCCGCCGGCCAGGCGCGCCTGGCGCTCGCTGCACTTGCGGCCGCGCGCGGCCGGCTCAGCGGGAGTGCCGCTGACGGTGGGATCGCTCGCGCGGTGGCCGCGGGCTCCCTCCAGGCGCGGAGGCTGGTCGACTGTCTCCAGGTCACTGACGATGCGCTGGCGAGCGCGGTTGCTGCGGCGCTCGAGGAGAACCTCGGGGCGTGGCTGGTCGATGACATCCCCACCGCCGCCGCGCATCTCGACCGGCAAGGACCGCGCGAGCGGCTCATCCGAGCCGGCCTCGACCCGGTCACCGAGCCTGCCGCGCCGGCACCGTACCTCCTGCTCTCCGGTGCGGTGGCAGTCGCGCCCGCCGCGCAGGGGGCCGTGAGCCATCTCCTCAAGGGCGTGTGGGTGGCGCCAGACCTCGAGCTGGCGCAAGCGGCCTTCGCCCGAGGTGCGTCGCTCGCCGTCCTTCGTGACGGCACTGTCGTCACACCGTCCGGTCTGCGCGGCGGACGCGCCGTCGACACCCTCGACCTGGCACGTGACGAGCGCTCGGCATCCGCCGAGGCCGAGCGCGCCGATCGCGTTGAGGCTGCCGCCGTCGCCGCAGCCGCACACGCACGCGATCGCCTCAATGACCTGGATCAAGCACTGTCGATCGCCGTCGACGCTGATCGAACGGCTCGCGCGGCAGAAGCGGCAGCCGCGGCACTCGCCGCCGGCGCCCAGCAGGCGCTCGACGCGGCAACGACCCAGGCGGATCGCGCAGTCGCGACTCTCATCACCCGCAGAGTCGAAGCCAACGAAGCGATCGAGGCTCAGGCGCTCGCTGATCGCACGCTCGCGGCAGCCGGCGAACGACACGCGGGGCTCGACACGGCTGCAGGCGTCGCCGGAGCCCATGCGCGCGAGGTTCGCGCTTCCGCGGACACAGCCAGGCTCGCTGCGGAGGAAGCCGAGCGCGTGCTCGCGAGGGCGAAGGCTGAGGGTGCACACATCGAGGAGCGGCGTGAGGCCGCGCGCCGGGCGCTCGATGCGGCCCGATCACGCCTCTCGGCTGCGGAGACGCGGCGGCTGATGGCCGAAGGCGACGCGCTGGCGGCGATCGTGCATGGACTCCAGGGGCGAGGAGAAGCCGCGCAGGCAGCGCTCGAGCAAGCGGCGGCCCAGAGCGACCACGACCTGGTGGCGCTGCCCATCCCCGAACTCGAGGTCGCGGTGCTCGCACTCGAGACCGAGCACGCTGAGGTCGCCGTGGCGGTGGCCAGGGCCGCTGATGAGCTCCAGGCTGCCGAGCAGGAGGTCACCGCCGCCGAGACTGCGGTTGCCGAGCATGCTGACGCGGTTCGCGACCTGAGCGACGACGATTCGGTCGAACTCGATCCTGCCGCAGCGGAACGTGCGGAGCGCGAGATCGTTCGCCTGGAGCGCCGCATCGCCGCACTCGGCGCCGTCAACGCACTGGCGCCCGAGCAGCACGAGGCGCTCAATGCACGCGTCACGACGATTGCCGCGCAGCGAGACGATCTGGCCCGCGCGGCCGCCGATCTTCGTGCCATGGCACGTCACCTGGAGCGCGAGATCGAACAGCGATTCGACACGGTGTTCGGAGCAGTGTCGTTCCACTTCCAGGAGCTCTACGCGGAGCTGTTCCCCGGCGGCAGGGCAACCCTGCGGCTCGAGGAACCAGAACCGCCGGCTCTCGACCTCGACGGCACTGGTCCACCTCCGGCTGAGCGCCGCCCGGGTGTCGAGATCCTCGTCCAACCGCCCGGCAAGCGCCAGACACCGCTGCGGCTGTTGAGCGGCGGTGAGCGAGCATTGACCGCGCTCGCCGTGGTCCTCGCCCTGCAGCAGGTGAACCCGAGTCCGTTTTACGTCTTTGACGAGGTCGACGCCGCCCTGGACGACAGCAACGTGCTCCGTTTCACCAGGCTCCTGCGCCGGCTTGGCGCCAAGCAGCAGTTCCTTGTGGTGACCCACAACCACATCACCATGGCCGCGGCCGATGTGCTCTGGGGCGTGACCATCGACGCCGACGGCACGAGTTCCGTGCTCGGCGTCCGCTTCGACGAGGCGACTACCAACGCGGCACCGACGGCGGCCCTCCACCGGGTTGCCGGATGATCGCGCGAGTTGGCTGACGAGGTCGTCTCCCCGGTACGGCGGAGCGCGTGGTGGCGACGCGTCTCCGGCCGGATGGACAAGGCGTCGAGCGCGTTCAGCGCGGATATGCACGGGCTTGGGGCGCCGGGACGCAAGCTCGATGACGCCTTCTACGATGAGCTCACCGAGGTGCTGATCGCCGCCGACTGCGGGGTCGAGCTCTCCGAACGGCTGACGGCGGCGCTGCGCCAGCGGGCACGGCGCGAACAGCTTGCTGACGGCGCCGCAGCGATCGCCGCCCTGAAGGCCGAGATCCTCGCGGTGATGAACACCTACGACCGCTCGCTCAACCTCAGCGCCGTGCCGAGCGTGGTCCTCGTGGTCGGGGTCAACGGGAGTGGCAAGACGACCACCATCGGCAAGCTCGCCTACCGGCTCAGCGAGGAGGGCCGCAGCGCACTCATCGCCGCCGCCGATACCTACCGGGCAGCCGCTATAGACCAGATGCGCGTCTGGGCGGATCGAGCAGGCACTGATCTGGTGGCCCATCTGCCGGGGGCGGACCCCGGCGCGGTTGTCTTCGACGCCATCCAGGCGGCACAGGCTCGGCGGATCGACGTGGTGCTCGTCGACACTGCCGGGCGCCTGCACACCAAGGTCAATCTCATGGCCGAGCTCGGCAAGGTCAGGCGGGTGATCGAGCGGCTGATCCCCGAGGCTCCACATGAGGTGCTGCTCGTGGTCGACGCCACCACCGGGATGAACGCCATGCGGCAGGCACTCGCCTTCCATGAGACGACCACCCTGACCGGCCTGGTGATCACCAAGCTCGACGGGAGCGCTCGAGGAGGGACGCTCCTGGCGGTGGAGGAGCAGCTGAAGGTCCCGGTCAAGCTCGTCGGCCTTGGCGAGGGCCTCGACGACCTCAACGCCTTCGACCCTGCCGCCTACCTGGATGCCATCTTCGGCTCGACTCCGTAAGGTTGCCTCTTGACATGGTGGTGAGTACTCACTACCATACGGACCTGTGACCACAACAGTCGGCACCGAACGCCTCACCGCTCCAGAACGTCGCGAGCAGATCCTCGAAGCCGCCGTGACCGTCTTTGCGGAGCGCGGGTACGAGGGAGCGTCGACCGACGTGATCGCGAGGATGGCCGGCATCTCGCAGCCGTATCTCTTCCGGCTCTTCGGCACCAAGCGCGAGCTGATCATCGCGACCGTCAAGCGCTGTTTCGCGGATACCGAGTCGCTGTTCCTGCGGGCTGCGAACGGACTCGCGGCCGAGGAGGCGCTGCAGGCCATGGGGGCGGCCTACATCGAGGAGATTCGCCGGAGCCCGCTCAAGTTGCGCGCGCAACTGCAGTCGTATGCAGCGTGTGACGACCCGGCGATTCGCACCGTCGTCGCCGAGGGATACGGCTCGCTGGTGCGCCTTGCGGAGCGCTTGACCGGGCTTGATTCGGCGCGACTGAGCTCGTTCTTCGCCCAGGGGATGCTCCTCAACGTGCTCGCGATCATGGGTCAGGTCGATGAACCGCAGGCATGGGCGATGCGGCTCATCGACGGGTGCGCGATGAACGCAAAGTTGGGTCTGTAGCGCGGTTTTTTTTGTCCTTCCAAGTGAGTGAGTAATCACTAGAAGAGACAGCACCAGCAATCAGGGCAAAAGGAGGCACGACATCATGGCTCGACGGTCCCAGGTCATCTGGACATTCGCGATCACCTCGATCGCGTTGTTCATGGTCACCCTCGACAACCTGGTTGTGACCACGGCGCTGCCGGTGATCCGTCACGACCTCAACGCAAACCTCCAGCAGTTGGAGTGGACGATCAATGCGTACACGCTGACGTTTGCCGTGCTCCTGCTCACCGGCGCCGCACTCGGTGATCGCTTCGGCAGGCGGCGCATCTTCTCCATCGGCCTCGGTCTCTTCACGCTCGGCTCGGCCGCATCTGCGCTGGCGCAGAACCCCACGATGCTCATCGTCGCGCGTGCCGTGCAGGGAGCAGGCGCTGCGATGGTGACACCATTGACACTAACCATCCTGAGTGCGGCAGTGCCGGCGAACCGTCGCGGCGTCGCACTCGGTGCATGGGGAGGCATCGGCGGCCTCGCGGTCGCGGTGGGACCAATCGTCGGCGGCGCCATCGTCCAGGGCATCTCCTGGCATTGGATCTTCTGGGTCAACGTGCCGATTGGCCTGCTGCTCGCGCCGCTCGCACGAATCCGGTTGAGCGAGACGCGCGGCGCCGACAACCGTCTCGACCTGGGCGGCCTGGTGATCGCCAGCGCCGGTCTGTTCGCGATCGTCTGGGGCCTGGTCCGGGCGAATCAGCAGGGCTGGACGAGCCCCGAGATCCTCGGGACGCTTGCCGGCGGCGTCGGACTCATGGCGGTGTTCGTCATCTACGAGCTCCGCTCGCGCGCGCCGATGCTGCCCATCCGCTACTTCAAGAACAGGACATTCAGCGCTGCGAACGCCGCGTCGATGTTCATGTTCTTCGGCATGTTCGGCAGCGTCTTCCTGCTCGCACAGTTCTTCCAGACCGTGCAGGGCCTCTCACCGCTGGATGCCGGACTGCGGATCCTGCCGTGGACTGCGATGCCGATCATCGTGGCCCCGACCGCCGGTGCGCTCTCCGATCGGATCAACGGCCGCACGCTGATGGCGATCGGCCTTGCGCTGCAGGCGACCGGGCTGCTCTGGATCGGTCACGTCATGACCCCGACCGCGCCGTACTCAGCGTTCATCGTCCCCTTCATCCTGAGCGGCATCGGCATGGGTATGTTCTTCGCCCCGGTGGCGAACGTCGTGCTCGGCTCGGTGAGTGCCCGTGAGGAAGGCAAGGCGTCCGGGGCGAACAACGCGATCCGCGAGCTCGGCGGTGTCCTCGGTGTCACCGTGCTCGCATCGATCTTCGCCCACTGGGGTGGGTACACCTCGGGCGCGACATTCGTCGCGGGGCTGACGCCGGCCGTCACCGTCGGCGGTGCGGTTGTTGCCGTCGGAGCCGTCGCGGCCGCCTTGATCCCGGCGCGCAAGCGGATCGCAGCCGCGGAGATGGCGATCCGGATCGAGGAACCTGCCGCTGCGTAGCACTGTCCGGTTGAACAAGCCGGCGGCCGGTTCGGTCGCCGGCTTTGCCGTGCCCGCCGGTCGATCCGGCCAGGTCGTGTACGATGTCAAGGTCTTGCCCTTGACACATCGCCCCACGCCGCCACTGCTCACGTCACGCGTGTGGCAGGAGCGGCTGCTCGACGTCTACGGCGCCCTGCTCACCGACCACCAGCGCGAGGCCTGCCGGTTGCACCTTCACGAGGACTGGTCCTTCGCCGAGCTTGCCGAGCATTTTGCCTGCAGCCGCAGCGGCGCCCACGATCTCGTCCGCCGGGCACTGGCACAGCTCGATCACTTCGAGGAGCGACTCGGACACGCTGCCGAGCTCGACCGGCGCGATCGTCTCGAGACCGCCCTGCGAGCTCGGCTCACCACGATTCGGGTGAACTCCTGATGGCCTTCGAAGCACTGAGTGATCGACTCGCCGCTGCGCTCCGCCGCTTCTCCGGCCGCGGCCGGCTGACAAAGGAGGATGTCGAGGTCGGGCTGCGCGAGGTCCGCGTGGCCCTGCTGGAGGCGGACGTCAACTTCCGGGTTGCTCGCGCGTTCGTCGACCGGATTCGCGAGCGCGCCGTAGGCAGCGATGTGCTGGACTCCCTGACGCCCGGTCAGCAGATCGTGAAGATCGTCAATGACGAGCTCGTCGCGCTGCTCGGGGGTGAGCAGCGCAAGATCCAGTATCAGTCGCATCCGCCGACGGTGATCATGCTGGTCGGTCTCCAGGGATCCGGGAAGACCACCACCGCCGCCAAGCTCGCTGTGGCGATCCGGCGCGACGGGCACCGCCCGATGCTGGTCGCAGCCGACATCACACGCCCGGCGGCGGTGCAACAGCTCCAGAAGCTCGGGCTCGACAACCAGATCCCGGTGACCGTCCCCGACGGCAAGTCAAAGGTCGCTCAGCTGGCAGCGCGCGGGGTTGCCGAAGCCACCAGGCTCAACGCCGACGTCGTCATCATCGACACGGCGGGACGGCTTCAGATCGACGAACCGCTTCTCGATGAGTTGCGCGACATCCGCAAGGCCACCACCGTGCACGAGGTGCTCCTCGCCGTCGACGCGATGACCGGCCAGGAGGCGGTGAACGTCGCCAAGGGATTCGACGAGGCCGTGCATGTCGACGGCGTGATCCTCACCAAGCTCGACGGCGATGCCCGCGGCGGTGCCGCACTGTCGATGCGCGAGACGATCGGCAAGCCGATCATGTACTGCGGGACGGGAGAGAAGGTCTCCGACCTCGAGGCGTTCGCGCCCGACCGGATGGCATCGCGAATTCTCGGCATGGGAGACGTTCTCACGCTGGTCGAGCGCGCCCAGGAGCAGTTCGATCAGAAGAAGGCCGAGGAGATGGTCGAGCGTTCCTTCGCGGGTCGCCTCACCATGGAGGACTGGCTTGCGCAACTGCGCCAGCTCCGCGGCATGGGCTCGCTCGAAGGCGTGCTCGGGATGTTGCCGGGTGGTCGCAAGCTCATGCAGCAGGCGGGGGGAGCGATGCCCTCCGAGCAGGACCTCGGTCGCATGGAGGCGATCGTGCTGTCGATGACCACCCAGGAACGCCGTCATCCTGAGATCATCAAGGGCGCACGTCGCAAGCGCATCGCCTTGGGCAGCGGCACCACGATCGCCGACGTCAACCGTCTGCTCAAGGGTTTTGAACAGATGCAGAGCATGTTCAAGAGCCTCGGCGGCGGTAAGGGCACCAAGGGTGTCCGGGGCAAGGCTCGCATGCTCAAGCAGCTCAAGAACATCGACCCAACCCAACTCGGACAAGCAGGTTTCTGAAAGGAGCACGACATTGGTCAAGATCAGGTTGAAGCGAATGGGCACCACCAAACGCCCGGTGTACCGGCTGGTGGTTGCGGATTCGCGCAGCCCACGCGA
>Ga0182024_10002973_pt1 | contig 41135 bp, 44 predicted proteins | sample P32metaG_FD_120480 | JGI IMG/M metagenome (GOLD analysis project Ga0182024, IMG submission 120480) | Permafrost microbial communities from Stordalen Mire, Sweden - P3-2 metaG (Illumina Assembly) | ecosystem: Environmental > Terrestrial > Soil > Wetlands > Permafrost | place: Sweden: Stordalen...
ACGAGGTGGCCCTTCGGGGTGTACTCGCTGATCCACGAGCCGGTGACCTCCGAGATCAGCACGTGGCCGTTCGCGAGGGGCGTGTCGCCGTTCGGGTAGGCGATCGAGACGCCCGGCACGTGGGCGTCCACGCCGTTGCCGATCTGGCTCACGACCTGCTTCGACGGCGAGATGAAGAGCACCCGGTTGTTGGAGGCGTCGGCCACCGAGACGAGACCGTTCTTCCAGTAGTACGCGTCGTCGGGCTGGTCGAGGTAGCCCGGCGCGCTGCCGGGGTGCTTCGCGTGGCCGTAGTCCCAGAGGATCTTGCCGGAGGGGTAGGCGATCTCGACGATGGTGTGGTTGTCCTCCTGGTTGGAGATGATGCCGGTGCTCTTCTTGAAGAAGAACGCGTCGTCGGGGAAGTAGAAGCCGCCGGGAGGTGGCGGCTTGGTCGCCGAGGGGTAGACCCACGACACGAGCCGTGACGGCGTGAGGAGGAGGAGCCGGTTGTTGCCGCGGTCCGCGATGAGGAGCTTCCCGCCGTAGGGCGAGCCGGCGTGCGGCGTGCCCGCGGGACCGCCGTAGGGGCTCGGCCGCAGCGCGAGCACGGTCGCGAGCGTGCCGGACGCGACGCCCGCCTGGTCCGGGCCGCTCTGGGCGGCGACCTCGCCTCCGACGAGGTACCCGACCGCGGCGGCACCCGTGCCGACCGTCGTCGCGCCGCCGAAGGCGACCGCCTGGGGGAGGAGCCCGGCGAACAGCACGTGGCCCGACCCGGGCACGTAGGCGTAGATCGACGTCAGCGTCTGGCCACCTGGCGTCTGGCCGCCGGCCACGTAGATGACGCCGTCGAGTGTGAAGGCGGCCGCGCCGTAGAGCGGCTGGGGGAGCGCGGCCACGACATTCGTCGCGCCCGTCGCGGGGTCGACCTCTTGGACGTCGGCCGTCGCGGCGGTCGATGCGGTCGACGAGGGGATCTCGCCGCCGAGGACGTAGAGCACACCGCCCGCCGTCGCGGCGACCGCGGGGTAGCGCACCGGCACCTTGAGCGAGGCCGCCGTCGTGAACGTCGTCCCGTCGTGGGTCGCGAGCACCTGGGGGAGGTAGGTCGACCCGTCGTAGCCGCCGACGACGTAGGTGGTGGCGCCGTCCTTGCTCGGGACGGTCACCGCCGCGCTGTCCGATCGAGGGGCCGGCAGCGACGCGCCGGTGCGGCGCGACACCCCGGTCAGCACCTGGACGGTCGCGACCGTGGACGGCGAGCCGCCGCCGAAGACGAAGGTGGACGCCCCGATCGTGGCCGCCGAGGCGTCGTGGACGGCGGCGGGCAGCGGTGCGGCCGTGTGGACGGCGCCCGAGGTCGTGATCGCGGTGACCGTGGACACCGACGACTGGGACGGTGCCAGTCCGCCGAGCACCGTGAACCCGCCCGGCGAGGCGACGACGGACGTCCGCGAGAGCGGGGCCGGGAGCTGCCAGGGCTCCACGCCGGCCTCGATCGAGGACACCGTGGGGGCCCCTGCGCCGGTCGTCGACGGGGTGCCTGCAAGGGCGCTGATGCCCCAGGCCACCAGGACGAGAACGAGGAGCACCACGCCTGCGGCCGCGAGGCGACGTCGCCGGTAGATGCGTCGGCGCGCGGCGAGCGCTCGCTCGTCGCGCCTCGCTCGCGTCGGCGCGCGATGTCGGGGCGGTGTCGACGGCATGGGGCTGGGATGCCGCGGGCCGACCCCGTGGCGTGGACCGACCCTACGACGGGGGCGGGGGATCGGCTGCCGACCGCGACGTTAGGGGGCGGAAGATTCCTAAAGACCTAGTAAGGGCGCCTCGAGTTCCGAATCGTACCGGGGCGCGATGGGCAAGACTTGGGCAATGGCCGCACGGAGCGCGTGATGGACGCCGCCGCCGCCATGCCGGTGCGCGCGTCGACGGCCCGCCGCCGGCGCACCCGCCGTCGCGTGCGCCGGACGATCCTCGTCGTGCTCGCCGCGTTCCTCGTCTGGTTCGCGATCAGCTTCGGCTCCGCGCTCACCAACCCCTCCTACGGGACGTCCTACATGGCGCGTGCCGCGGAGTGGGCCCGCGACAACCACGTGGGCTTCCTCGCGACCTGGGCCGAGGAGATCAACTACAAGCTCAACCCACCGAAGGTGGGCGGCACGCCTGGCGGCAACGCCTTCACGGGCGGCACGACGCCGCCGGTGAAAGCCCTGCCGGCGGCGCTGCCCGTGCCCCCCCGCCTGCGCTCGCCCGCGGGCGCCTGGCTGCCGGGCGAGGGGGTCTGGCACCCCGCGGGTCGCTCGGTCGATGGCACACCGGCGATCTTCACGACCCAGGTGCGTCCCGACGCCGTCTACACGAGCTACGTCGTCGGCGTGGCCTGGATGGACACGAGGCTCCTCCGCGCCCAGCTGTACTCGGGCTCGGGGATCCCAGGCGGCGGCCCGTACCGGTACACCGCGCCGATCTCGACACTCGCGTCACGCACGCTCGACGCCGCCTTCAACGCGGGCTTCAAGATGCAGGACGCGAGCGGTGGGTACTACACGGACCACCGGATCGTGCTGCCCCTGCGCCCTGGTGCCGCCTCGCTCGTCGTCTACCGCGACGGCTCTGCGACCGTCGGCGCGTGGGGGTCCCAGGTCGCCATGACCCCCCAGGTGGTCTCGGTCCGCCAGAACCTCGACCTCGTCGTCAACGGGGGCCGCACGGTGCCGGGACTGCTCGCCAACGACAACTCGAAGTGGGGTGCCACGCTCGGTGGCGGCTACGCCGTGTGGCGCTCGGGGGTCGGGGTCACCAAGAGCGGTGCCCTCGTCTACGTGGGAGGGCCGAGCCTGACGATCACGTCCCTCGCCAACCTGCTCGTCGACGCGGGCGCGGTCCGCGCCATGGAGCTCGACATCAACACCGACTGGGTCCAGTACTCGACGTTCGCCGCGGCGCCCGGCCATCCGGTGAGCGGCGTGAACGGCGCGAGCCTCCTGTCCAACATGGCAGGAGCGCCGTCGCGGTACTTCGCGTCGTGGTGGATCCGCGACTTCTACACGATGTCGCTGCGACCGTCCCCGGACGACCACCTCACCGCGCACCCCTAGCTCAGCGCGCGACCCCGGCGGCGAAGGGGAACGACGAGGTGTTGGCCCAGACGCCATCGTGGCCGATGGTGAGTGCCTCGTAGCCGCCCAGGTCCTCGATCCTCGCGAGGACGTCGTCGCCGCCGACGGCGAGCGCGGTCGCGAGCGCGTCGGCGAGGCCGAGGTCGCTGCCGCACACCGTCGCAGAGGCGACCGCCGTTCGGTGCACTCCGCGCACCGGGTCGACGAGGTGCGCACCGCGCTCGTAGGTGCCCGACGTCGCGATCCCGCCGTCGACGGTGGCCACGCACGCGAGGCGCCGAGGATCGGCGGGGTCGACGATGCCGATGCGGAACGGGGCGCCCCGACCGGGCTGCCCGAGCGTGGCGACGTCGCCGGCGGCGTTCACGATCGCACCAAGGACACCCACGTCGGCGAACGACGCGACCGCGCGCTGCGCGGCCCATCCCTTCACGTAGCCCGTGGGGTCGACGCCCCCCGGCAGCGACCACGGGTCGAACCAGCCGCCCGACGCCGTCCTCGCGGCCTCGCACGCCGCGAGGACGTCGCGCACGACGTCCGGCGCGTCGGCGAGCCGCAGCGCACCGCCGCGCACTCGCGACATCGGGCTGGCGGGCTTCCACACGCTGAACACGTCGTCTGCGTCGTGGAGTGCCTTGACCGCGTCGTCCATCGCGCCGTCGAGGGCATCGGGGTCGACAGCGTCCTCGAGGAAGCAGTCGATCGTGACCACCGTCCCCATGACGTCCTCTTCGTGGTGCCGCCGCGCGACGGGCGCACCCCGGTGCGCCGCCGCGCTCACAGCCCGAGCTGCGACAGCGCCGATTGCAGCGACTGGGTGAACCCCGCGCTCGTGTAGCTGGCGCCCGAGACCCCCTGGATGCCCGCGCTCTGCGCGGCCAACGCCTGCTGCTCGAGCTGGGGGATCGCGGCCTGGTCGATGCTCTGGGACAGCGAGTTCCCCCCGTCGTTGAGCGCGGCGATGGTGACGTTCGTGAGGCGCGACCCGCTCACGGTGACCGAGACCGACATCGTGCCGTAGTAGTAGTTGGCCGAGGCGCCGGTGGCGCTCCTCGGGGTGGACGACGGCTGGGTCGTGGTCGTGGCGCCGCCGGACGACGGCTGGGTCGTGGTCGGGAGCGGCGCGAGCGCCACCTTCACCGGCGTCGTGTGGAACGCGAGCAGCCCCGCGAGCCCCGCCACGGTGCCCGCGATCACCCATGGTGCCCTGCTCATCTCGGTCCCACCTCGCCGGGTGCGCACGCCGGCATCAGAACGCGAACTCCTCGGCGTGGATGCGCCGATCAGGCACGCCGGCTGCGGCCACCGCGCGTGACACCGACTCGAGGAAGCCCTCGGGCCCGCAGATGAAGACGTCACTGCGCGAGATGTCGGGCGCGAGGCGCCGCAGGGCGCGCGCGTCGAGGCGAACCTCGCTCCTCGTCCCGATGAGCTCGTGGAGCACGCCGCCGTGGCGGCGCACGAGGGCGCCGATCTCGTCGTGGTGCACGCGGTCCCGCTCGGTCGACGCGCGCAGGATCGCCGTCACCTTTGTGCCCGTGGGCAGGTCCTCGGCGAGGGCGCGCAGCGGCGTCGTCCCGACGCCCGCCCCGATCAGGGTCACGGCCCCGGTCTCGGTCGCGTGCTTGGTGAAGGTGCCGTAGGGGCCTTCCACCAGGGCACGGGTGCCGGGGCGCAGCCGTGCGATCGCCCTCGACTGGTCCCCGACGGCCCGCACCGTCACGCGCAGGTAGGGCGGCCGCGGGAGCGCGGAGAGCGAGTACGGGTGCGAGTGCCACCACAGCCCCCTCGCGAGGAACCGCCACTGGAAGAACTGGCCCCCAGAGACCGCGAGTCGCTGGAGCTCGCGGCCGCGGATCGTGACGGCGTAGACCGACGGCGCGACCTCCTCGACGCGCGTCACGCGCAGGTGGTAGCGCAGGTTCCTCGCGAGGGGCAGCGCGAGGCGCGAGCCGAAGAGCAGCACCCCGACGAAGACCCAAGCGGCGATCCACGCCGCCGTCGTCAGGGGGTGGCGGAGGAACATCGCCCCCGTCGCGACCTGGTGGGCGAACGACAGCCCGAGGGCGAGGTAGATGTAGAGGTGCACGGCCCACCACGTCTCGTAGCGCATCTTGCGCCGCGCGATCCGGGCCGAGCTGATGCCGGCGACCACGAGCAGGCAGAAGCCCAGCGCCGCCGCGAGGATGTCGGGGTAGTGCACGAGGAACGTCCAGAGCTGGGAGACGAAGCCCACGTTCGTCAGGGCGGCGTAGCCCAGCGTGATGGTGACGATGTGGAGCGCGATGAGGGCGACGGGCCACCCGCCGATCCGGCGGTGCCACCGCACGAGGCGGTCCTGGCCGATGGACCGCTCGAGCCACGGCACCCGCGAGATGAGCACGACCATGACGAGCATGCCGTAGGTGCCCGTGAGCCCCGCGAGCCGCCCGACGGCGTCGTACCACCCGCCGGGCTGGGCGAGGTTCGAGGTCGTCTCTTGGGAAAGGGCGAGCGCGATCGTCGCGACGAGGCCGACGACGAAGGCGACCCCCACCGCAGTGCCGACCCAGGGGATCGGCGGGGGCCCCGAGCGCGAGCGGTGCTCGCGGCTCGCCGTCCGCACGCGTGCGGGGGTCCTCGGAGGGCTCGCCATGGCGCAACGGTACGGAGCGAATCTAAGAGGACACTGAGCGCGGGCTAGGACGACGGTCGGAATGCGCGGGGGCCAGCGCTAGGCCGAGGCCTCCCGGAGCGCGTCGAGGCGCGCGTCGAGCTCCTTCGTCTTCACGTCCTCGTAACGGACCCACAGGACCGCCGCGGGGATCATCGCGAGGAGCATCAAGAGGTCGCCGCCGATCCACATGAGCGCCCCACCCGTGTGGACGTCTTGGAGGACCGACGGGCCCCAGGTGCGGTGGACCTCGTTGTAGACGGGGAACGGGTTGTGGGAGGTCATGTCGAGGGCGAGCCCCGTGATCGTGTCGATCGGCACGGCGAGCATGAGGAAGACCAGCCGAAGTCCCGGGTGCAGCGGCTGCGGCCCGCGCTCGATGCCGAACACGTGGCGGAAGAAGAGGTACCCGACGACGAGGAAGGCGATCTGCTCGAGGTGGTGGAGCCAGAGGTGCTCCATCGTGAGGTTCATGATCCCGCTCAGGTGGACGAAGGGGATGAAGGCCGCGTACGCGCAGAACCCGAACAGGGGATGCAGCACGACGCCGCCCACTGGCCCGTCGATGAACCCGTCGACCCATCGCCTTGGCGCGCCGCGCAGCGACGCGGACGCGAGGTCGAGCGGCGCGGACGCGGCGAAGAGCGGGGCGGCGATCATGATCAGGACCAGGTGCTGGATCATGTGGTCGGTGAACAGGACCATGTCGTAGACGCCGAGGATCGACTGGGTGCCGAGGAACGTCACGACGATGCCCGCGACGAACGACGCCGTCCTCGCGGCCGACCACGATGGGGTCCGCGCGACGCCGACCAGGTAGCAGCCGAGCGCCCCCAAGAGGAGCAGGCAGGGCACCCAGCCGAGGTGCCACTGCCACAGGTGCGTCCAGGTGAACGGCGGCGGGAGCGGCCCCATGTCCATGCTCGAGGGTAGACCCCGCCTCCCTGGGCGCCGGCGGCTGCGTAGTCTCTCGGTGTGCGGACGCGGTGGCTCTCACCACGCAGCCTGTGCCTCCATGTGCTGCTCGTCGTCTGGGTGGTCGGCTGCGGCCTCGCGGCGTGGTGGCAGGTCGGCCGGGCGATCGGCGGCAACCAGTACAGCTACCTGTACGCCGTCGAGTGGCCCGTGTTCGCCGTCGCGGGGATCTTCGGGTGGTGGGCGCTCCTGCACACCGAGCCCCCGACCGAGGCGGCCCGCGAGGAGCGACGCGCCCACGAGCAGCGGCTCCGGGCCGCCGTCCAGACCGAGAAGCGCGACCGCGCGACCGAAGACCCCGAGCTCGCCGCGTACAACGACCACCTCGCCGAGCTCGCCACATCGGACCGACGCAAGACCTGGCGGCACTGATGGAGGGGGCGCTGCTGCGCTACCGGATCATGTCGTTCGTGACGGGCACGGCGCTGCTCCTCTTGTACTTCGTCGCGATCCCGCTCACGATCAACCACCACCCGCTCTTCGGCAAGGTCATCGGCGTGGGCCACGGGGTGTTCCTCTGCCCCCTGTACCTGCTCACCGTGATCCAGCTCGCCTTCCTCACGAGGCTGCGGTGGTGGTGGTGGGGGCTCATGAGCGTCGCCATCGTGGTGCCGTTCTTGGCCTTCGTGATGGAGCACTTCGTGACGAGGGCGATCCGGGAGGGGACCGCGCGCCGCCCGTCGGTCGGCAGTCCCGATCCCGTCGCGTGAGCAACTCCTGGCTCGAGCGCCGCGTCGTCGCCTACGCCCACCAAGGGGGCGCCTGGGAGGCGCCCTCGTCGACGCTCCACGCGATCGCAGGCGCCCTCGAACACGGTGCGACGGCGGTGGAGCTCGACGTGCACGCCACCAAGGACCGGCACCTGGTCGTTTGCCACGACGAGACCGTCGACCGGACGACGAACGGCGCAGGCCAGATCTGCGAGCTCACGCTGGACGAGCTGCAGCGGCTCGACAACGCCTACTGGTGGGCACCGGGCGCGGACGTGTCCCCGGGGCTCGACGACGACGCGTACCCGCTGCGCGGCCGCGCCCCCGACGACGCGTCGCTGCGCGTCGCCACGCTCGCAGAGGTGCTCGGGGCGCTCGAAGGCGTCGTCGTCAACCTCGACATCAAGCGCACGGCGCCTGACGTCGAGCCGTACGAGGCGCTGCTCGCCGAGGCCCTGCGGGCGCACGGGCGGGGCGACGACACGATCGTCGCCAGCTTCTCGGACCCCGCCATCGCGGCGTTCCGCCGAGCGGCTCCCGAGTTCCAGACCTCGCTCGCGACCCTCGAGACCGCGGAGTTCTACAGAGACGTCCACGCCGGCGAACCCCCCGCTGCGACCCAGGGGGTCGCCCTGCAGGTGCCGGCCACCTTCGGCGAGGTCACCGTGGTCGATGAGGCCTTCGTCGAGGGCGCCCACGCCGCCGGGCTGGCGGTGCACGTCTGGACCATCAACGACACCGTCGAGATGCGCCGTCTGATCGCCCTCGGCGTCGACGGGATCATCTCGGACACGCCCACGGCCCTCGTCGAGGTCCTCAACGAGGCGGGCTGCGCGTGGGGCGGGCTCAGCCCCTAGGGCTGCTCAGCCGCGGCCGCAGTTCGGCTTCTTGCCGTGGTTGGCCTTCTTCTTGGTCCGCAGCTTGCGCTGCACGGTGCGCTTCGACATGGATTGGAACCTAGCGCCCGGTAGGTTGAGGGCGTTCGCTGGTGCACCGAGGAGGCCGATGGACTCGGGGTGGCTGCTCGCAGACGGCGAGGCCGTCGCGTCCGCACAGCACGTGCGGACCTTCCGAGAACGCCGCCGGGCGGCTCGCTCTGCGCGCCGTGGCGAGATCGCCGTCGTGCTCCGCCCGCCTGCGGTGGTCCTCGGCCCGCTCGACGTCATCTGCGTCCGCGACGGGACTGCCGTCGCGGTCCGCGCCGCGGGTCGCCGGCCTGTCTGTGTCGTGCGGCCGGGCACCGTGGTCGTGCTCGGGCCGGGGACCGCCGAGCGCCACGGCGTCCATCCGGGCTCGGCCGTCGAGCTCCGATGGGCGACGTGAGCGGCGCGCTCGTCGTCGTCGCGACCCCCATCGGCAACCTCGGCGACGTCTCGGAGCGCATGCGAGCGGCACTCGAGTCCGCCGAGGTCATCTGCTGCGAGGACACGCGTCGCACCCGGACGCTCCTGAGCGCCCTCGCGATCCCCGCGTCGCGCCGCCTCGTCAGCGTGCACGCGCACAACGAGGCGGCGAAGGCCGAGTGGGTGGCCGCGAGGGTGGCAGAGGGCGCGACCGTCGCCTACGTCACCGACGCGGGCACACCGGGCGTCTCGGACCCCGGCTCGAGGCTCGTCGCGGTCGTCGCAGGCCGCGGGCTGACGGTGACGGCGATCCCGGGTCCCTCGGCCGCCCTCATGGCCCTCGTCGTCTCGGGGCTCCCGACCGAGCGGTTCTGCGTCGAGGGTTTCCTGCCACGCAAGGGCGCCGAGCGCGCCGAACGGCTCGCCGCGCTGGGTGTGGAGGAGCGCACCGCGATCGTCTTCGAGGCGCCGTCGAGGCTGGCCGCCACGCTCCACGACCTCGACGTCGCGCTCGGGGAGCGGCCCGCCGCGGTCTGCCGGGAGCTCACCAAGCTCCATGAAGAGGTACGCCGCGGCTCGCTCGGCGAGCTCGCCCGCGCCATCGGCGAGGTCCCCGTCCTGCGCGGCGAGGTGGTCATCGTGATCGGGGGCGCGTTGCGGCGGCGTGCCGGCGACGACGACGTCGCGCGCGCGGTCGCGGCCGAGCTCGGGTCGGGCGCGACGGTCCGCGACACTGCCGCCGTCGTCGCGGCGTCGCTCGGCGTGTCGAAGCGTCGCGCGTACGAGGCGGCGCTCAAGGCGAGCCCAGGCGTCGGCGAGGAGCGCCGATAACCTGCGTCGGTGCCGCGGTTCTACCTCACCACGCCGATCTACTACGTCACGGATCCGCCGCACCTCGGCACGGCGTACAGCACGGTCAACGCCGACGCGATCGCGCGGTGGCACCGCCTCAACGGCCATGAGGTGAAGTTCCTCACCGGGACCGACGAGCACGGCCTCAAGGTCGCCGAGGCCGCCGCCGAGCACGGGGTGTCCCCGAAGGAGTGGGCGGACCGCACCTCGGCGAGGTTCGTCGAGGCCTGGGCCGGGCTCGACGTCGCCTACGACGACTTCCTGAGGACGACCGAGGACCGCCACCGGGTGACGGTCCAGGCCTTCCTCTCCAAGGTCTACGACAACGGCTTCATCTACAAGGGCACCTACCACGGCCTGTACTGCGTCAGCTGTGAGGACTACTACACCGAGGACGAGCTCGTCGACGGCAAGTGCCCCATCCATGGCCGGCCGGTCATCGAGATGTCCGAGGAGAACTGGTTCTTCCGGCTCAGCGCCTTCCAGTCGCGCCTCGTCGAGTGGTACGAGGCGTTCCCTGACGCCGTCGCCCCGCCGACCAAGCGCAACGAGGCGCTCTCGTTCATCAAGGGCGGCCTGCACGACATCTCCATCACGCGCACGAGCCTGTCGTGGGGCATCGAGGTGCCGTGGGACACCTCGCAGGTCTTCTACGTCTGGTACGACGCGCTGATCAACTACCTGACGGCGGTCGGCTACGGCCGCGACGACGCCGAGGTCGCCAAGTGGTGGCCCGTCGCGCACCACCTCGTCGGCAAGGAGATCCTCCGCTTCCACTGCGTGTGGTGGCCGGCGATGTGCATGGCCGCCGGGATCGAGCCGCCGAGCCGGGTCCAGGTGCACGGCTGGCTGCTCGTCGGCGGCCAGAAGCTGAGCAAGACCATGGCCCCGGGCACGGACAGCCCGGTGAAGGTGACGGACATCACGCCGGCCTCGCTCACTTCGGACTTCGGCGTCGACGCGGTCCGCTACCACCTGCTGCGCGAGGTGCCCCTCGGCGCGGACGGCGAGTTCTCCTTGGAGTCGATGGTCGCGAGGTACAACGCGGACCTCGCGAACAACCTCGGGAACCTCGTCTCACGGGTCGCGACCGTCGTCGGGTCCAAGTGCGGCGGCGTCGGGCCGCCGCCGGACCCGGCCTCGGCCCTGGCGGCCGCGGCCGGCGACGCGCTGGAGGCTGCCGCGGAGGCCTGGCTGGCCTTCGCCCCGCAGCGCGCCCTCGAGGCGACCTGGCGGCTCATCGGCGCGGCGAACGCCGCGCTCGAGGCCGCCGAGCCCTGGAAGCAGGAGTCCGGCGCGGCCGTGGACAGGGTGCTCGGCGACGCCCTCGAGGTCCTTCGGATCGTCGCCCTTCTGATCGTCGCTGCGATGCCCTCGACCGCCGCGGAGATCTGGCGGCGCATCGGGCTTGGGGGCGCGCCCATCGACGAGCGGCTCCCCGACGCCGGGCGGTGGGGCCAGTACCCGGGGGGGCTCGTGGTGGAGAAGGGCGAGCCGCTCTTCCCGCGGCGACGTGACTGAGCAAAGAGGCGCCCTGCCGGGGGGCGCGCCGGGCTGGACGGACGCGCACTGCCACCTCCAGGGCCAGTACCGCGAGGCGGGGGACGGCGACGCGGCACTCCGGTCGATCCTGGACCGAGCATCGAGAGCGGGGGTCACCCGGGCCGTGTGCATCGGGACCGACGCGGCGTCCTCGCTCGAGGCGATCCGGATCGCCAACCTGGGCGACCTGCCCGTCGAGGTCTACGCGACCGTCGGGCTGCACCCCCACGAAGCCTCGACCTCCACTCGAGGGTTGGGGGAGGTCCTCGCCGCGCCGGGGGCCGATCGGGTGGTGGGGATCGGGGAGTGCGGACTCGACTACTACTACGAGCACTCGCCGCGCGACGCCCAGCTCGTGGCGCTGCGCGAGCAGCTCGCGATGGCCGTCGACCGCGACCTCGCGGTCGTGCTCCACGTCCGCGACGCCTTCGACGACCTCTTCTCGGTCCTCGACGAGGTCGGCGTGCCGCCGCGGACGATCGTCCACTGCTTCTCGGCGGGTCCCGCCGAGGCCCGCCGCTGCGTCGAGGCCGGGCTCTACGTGTCGGTGGCGGGCATCGTCACGTTCAAGAACGCGGCACCCCTCAGGGACGCGCTCGCAGAGGTCCCCCTCGAGCGGCTCCTCGTCGAGACCGACAGCCCGTTCCTCGCGCCGGTGCCGCATCGCGGCCGGCCGAACGAGCCCGCGTTCGTCGCGGTCGTCGGCGAGGCCGTCGCCCTAACCCTCAACCTCGACCTCGCCGAGCTCCGAGCGGCCACGACCCTCAACGCATCGAGGGTCTTCTTGCTCCCGGACCCCTCCTGAACTGGGACGACACACCCCGAACCGTCCGGTAACCGAGCGTCTCCACTGGTTACTCAGGGTGAACTGGACGTTCTCTGGACCGTTGGGGGAGCGACTTGCATGTCCGAGAAGGCCGTCCGTAGGGTCCGCGAGTCCCTCGGCGGCAGGTCCGCCGGAGGTGCGATGTCCCCGGAGAAGGGTGGAGGATCTGAGGGCAACCCGCGCCAAGGGGCGGTTGGTCGTGGTCGCCCTCGCGGCAGTCACGATGCTGGCCGCTCCGCTCGCGCTGCTGCACAGCGGCGCCGCCACGGCGGCGACCGGCACACCGGCCCCTGGCGGCCGCTCGGCGACCACGTCGCCCGCGGCCACCCTCGGGCCCACCCAGCTCGTGTCGTCGAACGCGCCGGCCGCGACCGGCACCGCCGCGCAGCTCGACCGGCACCGCTCGGCGGTCCGGCACAACGCCCAGCTCTTCGGGGCCGACCGGCGCCGAGCCGAGTGGCGCCACGCGGCCGCCGTCCGGCGCGCCGAGGGGGTGGCCGCCGCGGGTGTGGACCGGCGCTGGGTCCTCGCCCACCATGCCCTGGCCGTCCGGCACAACGAGGCCCTCCAGGACGCCTCCCTCGCCCGCGCCGAGCGCCTCAACGCCGTGGCCGCACGGGCGGCCGCGGTCGCCCGCCGCGCCGAGGACCACTCCAAGGTCGGCATCGCCACCTGGTACGCCTGGCACCCCGGCCAGTGCGCCAGCCCCTTCCTCCCGCACGGCACACTGATCACCGTGACGGACCTCGCCACCCACAAGACGATCCAGTGCCTCGTGACCGACACCGAGGCGCACAACCCCGGCCGCGTCGTCGACCTCTCGCAGTACTGCTTCGAGCAGCTCGCCGCGCTCTCCCAAGGCGTGATCCAGGTCCGCATCACCTGGTGAGCCTCACGAGGTCCCAGGTCGCGGCGCTCCTCGCGGCGCACGGCCTCACCCCGTCCAAGGCCCTCGGCCAGCACTTCTTGATCGACCCCAACACCGCGCGGCGCATCGTCCGGCTGGCCGGTGTGGGCACCGGCGACCAGGTGCTCGAGGTCGGACCGGGGCTCGGTTCGCTGACCCTGGCGCTGCTCGACGCAGGCGCGCAGGTCACCGCCGTCGAGCTCGACGCGAGGCTCGCCGACGTCGTCGCCGAGGTGACGGCCGGTCGCTGCATGGTCGTCGTCGGCGACGCCCTCGAGGTGGACCTCGCGAGCGTGCTGGGCGAGGGGGCGACGCGCGTCGTCGCCAACCTGCCCTACAACGTTGCGGTGCCCATCGTCGTGCGCCTCCTCGAGGAGGCGCCGAGCGTGACCTCGCTCCTCGTCATGGTCCAGACCGAGGTCGCCGAGCGGCTCGCCGCGCCACCGGGCTCGCGCACCTACGGGGGCGTCTCTGTCAAGGTCGACTACTTCGCCCGCGCCCGCGTCGTGGCGCGGGTGCCGCGGAGCGTCTTTCTCCCCGAGCCCAACGTCGACTCCTCGCTCGTCGCCGTCGAGCGACGCGACGCCGTCGCGGTCGACCCCGAGCAGGTCAGCTACGAGCGCCTGTTCGAGGTCGTCCGGGCCGCCTTCGCGCACCGGCGCAAGATGCTCCGGCGGTCCCTCGACGGCATCGTCAGCCCCGAGGCCTTCGAGCGGGCCGGCGTCGACCCGACCCAGCGCCCCGAAGAGCTGGGCGTGACCGCGTTCGGGCGCCTGGCGGCGGTGCCGTGACCGCGCTCGCCGCCCCCGCCAAGCTCACCTGGTCATTGCACGTCGTCGGGGTCCGCCCAGACGGGCTCCACCTGCTCGAGGCCGAGATGGTCTCGCTCGACCTCTCCGACACCGTCGAGCTCACCGAGACCGATGAAGAGCCGCGGTTCGTCTCCACCGCCGAGTACCCCGCCACGAATCGGGACGCGATCGTCGGGGACGACGACCTCGTGCGGCGCGCCCTGCGCCTGGTCGGGCGACGCGCGCACGTCGCGCTCGTCAAGCGCATCCCGGTCGGCGCGGGGCTCGGCGGGGGCTCCGCCGACGCCGCGGCGGTGCTGCGCTGGGCGGGGACGACCGACCCCTCGCTCGCCGTCACGCTCGGCAGCGACGTGCCGTTCTGCTGTGTGGGCGGCCGTGCGATCGTGCGGGGCGTCGGCGAGGAGCTCGAGCCGCTCGAGCCCCTCGCCCGGACGGTGACCCTCGCCCTGCCCGCGTTCGGCGTCGACACCGCGGCGTGCTATCGGGCCTTCGACGAGCTCGAGCCGAGGGACCGCGAGCACCCGCGGAACGACCTGTCGCGCGCCGCCGAGCTCGTCGCCCCCGCCCTCGTCGAGGTCCGCCGTCTGCTCGAGGCGCGGACCGACGCGGGGTTCGTGCTCGCCGGGAGCGGTTCGACCCTCTACTGCGAGGGGGACCCCCTGGGGCTCGGGGCGGGCACCGGCGAGGTCCTCGAGACGAGGGACGGGCCGGTGCGGCTGCTGGTCGCGAGGACTCGCGACGCGGTGGGGGACTGAGCGGCTACTTGCCGGCCGCGCGCCGCTGCCAGCGGGTCTTCTTCAGCATCTTCTTGTGCTTCTTCTTGCGCATCCGCTTGCGGCGCTTCTTGATCAGCGATCCCATGGCCTGTGGCACGCTAGTTGCCGGTGGCGCGCACCCGCCATTCAGCTCCAGGGCGTTGCCACTCAACGAGGAGGGAGCGATGCACCAGCCTCACGTGGCATCCACGGCACCTCGACGACGCGGCGGCGCGTGGTGAGCGCCCGACTCGTGCGCCTCGACCACGTCCAGCTCGCGATGCCCGCAGGCCGCGAGGTCGACGCCGTCGCCTTCTACGGCGGACTCCTCGGGCTCACCCAGGTCCCGAAGCCGCCCGCGCTCGCCGCGAGGGGTGGGTGCTGGTTCCAGTCCGACGGGGTCGTCGTGCACCTCGGCGTGGACGCGGCGTTCACGCCGGCCACCAAGGCGCACCCCGCCTTCGTCGTGGACGACCTCGACGCCCTCGCCGCGACGCTCGGCGCCGCCGGCGTGGTCGTCACCTACGACGACGAGCTCGAGGGGGTCCGCCGCGGCTACGTGGCCGACCCGTTCGGCAACCGCATCGAGCTCATCGACGCGGCATCCTGACGCCCCGTCGCCCCTACCGAGAGGGTGACCGGCCGGCGACGGGCGATGGGGTGCCGCCCGTCAACCGGCCAGTCGAGGTGCCCGTCGCACCGGGTCGAGCCGCACCGGTCCCCGCAGGGGTGTGGGGTGCCGGCGGTCGATCGACCTCGGTGTGCGCGACGAGCCCGATCGAGGCACCTGGGACAGCACTGCCGGCGACGCCCGCCTGGGTGGTGCGGCGGACTCGATCGTGGGATCGGTCGCTGCGGCGAGGATCGCGGTGGCTCGGTGCCACTCCTGGGTGCACGTGGACTCCCTAGCGCTCTTGGGCTCCGTTGACCGCACCATCCTCGACGCACGGTCTAAGGCGGCGCGATGGGACGCGTAAGAATGCGCTGAGAAACCGCTCAGGGCTCCACGGGGAGGCGCAGCACCATGCGGGCGCCGCCGAGCGACGCGCTGCGGCCGGCCTCGACGGTGCCGCCGGCCTCGCTCGCGACCTGGGAGACGATGGCGAGCCCGAGCCCCGAGCCCGGGAGGCCCCGTGAGCGCGCCGAGCGGTAGAAGCGGTCGAAGACCTTCGGCAGGTCGGCGTCGTCGATCCCGGGTCCGTGGTCCTCGACGACGACCTCGCCGTTGGCGCACGTGACCCGGATCACGCCGCCGACCGGGCTGAACTTGACGGCGTTGTCGAGCAGGTTGCCGACCGCACGCGTCAGCCGGTTGCGCCTCGCGTGCACGCGGCACGGGGTGACGTCGACGTCGATCGTGATCTGCTTGGTGCGCGCGTGGGTCTCTGCGACCTCGGCGCACTCAGAGACGAGGTCCGAGAGGTCGAGGTCCTGCTCTTCTTCGACGGAGTGCTCGCCTTGGGTGAGCTCGGTGAGGTCGCCCACGAGCACGGTCAGCTCGTCGACCTGGGAGACCATGTCGTCGGAGAGCTGGGACGCGTCCTCGGGCCCGAGCTCGCCGATCCGGGCGAGCACCTGGGAGTTGGCGCGCAGGCTCGTGAGCGGGGTGCGCAGCTCGTGGCTCGCGTCGAGGATCAGCTGGCGCTGGGCGTCCTGGGACTGCTCCACCCGGGCGAGCAGCCGGTTGAAGGCCCGCCGGAGCCGACCGAGTTCGTCGTCCTTGCCCTCCTCCACTCGGTGCGAGACGTCGAGGGTGGAGGCGACCTCCTCTATCTCTTTGGTCGTGTCCTTGAGCGGCACGAGCGCGGCACGAGCGGCGAGCCAGCCGAACAGGGCCGCGAGTAAGACACCGAACGCCGCGAGGAGGGCGAGGTCCTCGCCCAGTGAGTGCAGCCGTGACTCAACGCCCTGGAGGGGCTCGACGATGACGAGCGCCGCGGACCCGCCGAGCGCGTCGAAGTCGTTGTGGGTGAAGTCGAGGAACTGGGCACCGCTCGGAATGGGAGCGATCAGCTCGCGGTAGGGGTTGCCGTTGAGGTCGGTGACGGTGCGATAGATGACCGTGCCACTGCCCAACGCGGCGATCCTGAGGATCGTGGCGTCGATCGAGAGCTTGGGGGCGTCCACGGGGTACATGTCGTAACCGTCCGAGTTCACGAGCAGCATCCCCACGCCGGCTGCGGGCACGATGACGGGCCCCTGGGGCGACGAGGGGAAGTAGGTGGTGCGGTACGCCTGGATGAGCGAGGCGTCCGCGGAGCCGACCAGCGCGTCTCGAGCGGCCTTGTACGCCGCGCCGCAGGCGAGCAGCACTGCCACGGCGACCACCACTGCGATCGCCGCAGCGACCCTGGTGCGGAAGGTCATGGCTCTCGAAGTACGTACCCGACGCCGCGGATCGTCTGCAGCAGGCGCGGCTCGCCCCCCTCCTCGAGCTTGCGCCGCAGGTAACCGACGTAGACCGCCAGCGAGTTCGTCCCGGTGTCGAAGTTGTAGCCCCAGACCCTGTCGAGGATGACCTCGCGCGTGAGGACCTGGCGGGGGTGGCGCAGCAGGAGCTCGAGGAGGTCGAACTCCACGCGCGTGAGCGTGAAGGTGCGGTCGCCGCGGTGCGCGTCCCTCGTCGACAGGTCGAGCGACAGGTCGTCGAACCGGAGCACGTCCCCCTCGCCCTCGGTGGGACCTCGGCGACGGAGCAGCGCGCGGAGGCGGGCGAACAGCTCGGCGAGGTCGAAGGGCTTGACGAGGTAGTCGTCCGCGCCGGCGTCGAGACCGGCGACGCGGTCGTCGACCGCGTCTCGAGCCGTCACCATGAGGACGGGCGTGTGGTCGCCGGACGCGCGGATGCGCCGGCAGATCTCGAGCCCGTCGACGTCAGGGAGCTGCAGGTCGAGCAGGATCGCGTCGGGGGCCCCGACTTGGAGCGAGCGGATCGCCGAGCCGCCCTCTTCGTGCAGCTCGGCCTCGTAGCCCTCGAGGCGCAGCGCGCGCGACAGCGAGTTGCGGACCGCCGGGTCGTCCTCGACGACGAGGATCCTCATGACCACGACGCCGGCATCGCGGCGAGCCTACTGAGCACGACCGCAGGTTCGGAGGTGCCACCCGGGGCGACGACCTCGCCACTCGCGCCGCGCGTGCGCGTCGAACTCGCGCACGGCGGCGGCGCGGTGGCGTCCATGGCGGGCCCTTCCCCTCGGTCCGCTCGATCGTCCCGGATCTGCGTAAGTGGCGCTCGTGCGCGCCGTAAGAGGCGGTGAAGAACCCGAGCGCGGCGACGCTGCGCGCTCGGGTGCACGTCGCGGCGCCGGCGTAGTGCCGGGTTACGGTGGCTGGTCAGGGGTGCGCCAGGTCGGAGGCGGCGCCCGGGTCCGATGGCGGGTAGTTCAACTGGCAGAACGACGGACTTTGGATCCGTAGGTTGGAGGTTCGAGCCCTCCCCCGCCAGCCAGCCAGCGTAAAACCACGGCTGATCTGGGACAGATCAGCAACCCAGGACCTGTGTCGCAGTCACGGCTGACCTGTGAGCAGCAACGGTCATCCGCGCTGGGACACGCCGAGCTCGGCCATGAGTCCCTCGACCTCGGTGCGGATCGCGTCACGGACACGGCGGACCACGTCGAGGCTCTGGCCCTCGGGGTCGTCGAGGTCCCAATCGACGTAGCGCTTGCCAGGTATGTAGGGACAGGCGTCTCCGCAGCCCATGGTGATCACGACGTCGACGGCGCGTACGACCTCGTCCGTCCAGGGTTTTGGGAACTCGTCGGTGATGTCGATGTCGACCTCTGCCATCGCCTCGATCGCGATGGGGTTGAGCGCCGAGCTCGGCTCCGAGCCGCCGGTGTAGACAGCGACACGATCGCCGGCGAGGGTGCGCAGCCAGCCCGCGGCCATCTGGGAGCGCCCGGCGTTGTGGACGCATAAGAACAGGACGCCAGGCCTCCCAGGCTCTGCGCCGTCTACGTGCGCCAGCGCCGTCAGGCGCTCACGGGCGAACCGTTCTGAGAGCACGGCCAAGAAGGTCGTGGCCCTCGCCCTTGCCGCGAGGCGCTGGAACGAATCGACGACGACGTGTTCGATCGTCTCGTCGTCGAAGGTGCCGTGGAACTCGCGTTGGAGGTCGGCGACGGACCTGCTGACGAGCAGCTGCTCGTCGTGGCACAGGTTCTCGAGGGACTCGGTGTCAGCCATGTGGGGCTCCAGGTTCAGTGTGCTGCTGTCCGAGGTGGACGGCGTCGGCGTGGGGAGGCTCGAGCTCGTGGGGCATGACGACTCGAGCGGCGTCGGCGTGGGTGACCCCCGGGTACAGGGCCTTGATGACGACGAAGCCCACGATGCCGCCCAGCACCTCAGCCCCGATGAACGACGGGACCGACGATGGGGCGATACCCGCGAAGGTGTCGGAGAACATCCGGCCGATCGCGATGGCGGGGTTCGCGAAGCTCGTCGAGCTCGTGAAGAAGTAGGCCGCGGCGATGTAGGCGCCGACGGCGGCCGGGGCCGTCGCGCCGCGCCCGGTGCGCGCGAGGGCGAAGATCACGAGCAGCAGCCCGGCCGTGGCGACCACCTCGGACAAGAAGTGCGCGGGGGTCGCTCGGTGGTGGGTGGAGATCGAGATGGCGGCCTTGGAGAACATGACGTTCGCGAGCACCGCCCCGCTCACGCAGCCCGCCACCTGCGCGGGCAGGTAGGCCGTCGCGTGGCGCCACGAGATCCCGCCGAAGGCCGCGTCGACGAACGAGACCACCGGGTTGAAGTGCGCACCGGAGACGGGGCCGAACATCAAGATGATGGCGAACAGGCCCAACCCGGTCGCCGCCGCGTTCTCCAGCAGCTCCAGGCCGACCGCGTCGGGCGAGAGGGTCTGCGCGGCGATGCCCGAGCCGATGACGATGGCGGCGAGCAGGAGGCTGCCGAGGTACTCGGCGAGGAGCCGCCGCCACAGTGCGATCTCGCCCGACAGCGCCACGGCGGTATTGATCTCTCAGCAGCAGCGGGCGCCGGCGGGCGCGGTGACGTCGGCGGACGCCGACGTGCAGCACCGCTCGTCGCCCCCGAGGCCGGCCTCGTCGTTCGCGTCGGCGAGCACGGTGTAGACCTCCCAGCGTGCCCCGTCCTGTCCGTCGGCCCACACCTTGTCCTGCACCGCATAGCAGCAGGTCGTCTGCTCTTCGACCTCGGTCGCGAGCCCTTGGCCGGCGAGGTGCGCGATCGCGCCGGTGACCTCCTCGGTCGAGAAGACCTCGACGCCGAGGTGGTTGATCGATCCGGGCTCGCCGCCGCCCTCGATGAGCACCAGCTTGAGCGGCGGCTCCTCGATGGCGAAGTTGGCGTAGCCGGGCCGGCGCTTGGCGGGCTCCGACCTGAAGAGCTTCGAGTAGAAGTCGACGGCCTCATCGAGGTCCGAGACGTTGAGGGCGAGCTGGATCCGCGACATCGTGGCTCCTTTAGATTGACGTTGATCGATCCACACTCTTGTCGACAGATCGAGAACTGTCAATAGTAGGATCGCCGGCATGGCACAGCGAAAGACGATCTGCGTCGACGACGCCGTCGTGAGCTGCTGCAGCCCCCTCGCGTCCGAGGCGCTGTCAGAGGGCGAGGCGCGTGACCTCGCCCAGATCTTCGGGGCGCTCAGCGACCCGGCCCGCCTGAGGATGCTCTCGCTGATCGCGACCGAGGACGAGGTCTGCAGCTGCAGCCTGGAGGCGCCCCTCGAGAAGAGCCAGCCGACGATCTCGCACCACACGCGCATCCTCGCCGAGGCGGGGCTCATCGTGGGGGAGCGACGTGGTCGATGGATGTGGTGGCGCGCCGTGCCCGAGCGGCTCCACGAGGTCGCGAGCCTTCTCTCTGCGTGAGCCGGTCTGACGCCGTCGGGGCTCACGGGCCAAGGCCCTGGTCGGTCAGGTGACGAGGTAGTAGGTGCTCGTGCCGATGAGGTAGAACCCGAGCACCAAGGCGCCGAAGAAGATCGCCTGGTCGGTGTGCGCGGTGATCCAGCCCCGAGTGCTCGAGAGGAAGGCGCGCGCCCGCTCCGCGCGGAAGATCGCGAAGACCTCCATCGCGATGTAGGAGCTCGACCCGATCACGCAGAAGGCGATGAGCGCGACGTAGTCCTGCCAGGACCCGAGGTGCGCCGTCGTCACCGTGGCGACGCCCGCCGCGACGATGCCCCAGGGCTGCAGCAGAGGGGCGAGCCCCATCGCGAACCACGGGGACATGTGGTCGACCCCGGACTGCCACTTGGGCGGCGGCTTCGGGGGCCTGGGCTTGCCCTGCCGGCGCCGCTGGCGCAGCGCGACCGCCAGCAGGCCGACGCCGATGGCGAGCTTGACGGCGAGGGACGCGATGCTCGGCGCGGTGTTGGGCTTGGGGGGGTTGTTGCCCGTGGCGGCGACCGTGATCGCGAGCACGGCCGCGAGCGAGCACAGCCACCCGAAGATGAAGGCGACGCCCTTGCGCGTGCCCCCCTTGGAGTCGAGCACGACGATGTAGGCGGTGAGCGGGAGGGGGTCGAGGGCGACGGCGATCCCGATGACCACGAGATCGACGACCACCGAGCCTCCCCCCGCACGCGATGCGCTCGCGGCATGTACTGCCTAGCACCGCCGCGCGCCACCGCAGCGCTCCGATCGATGCGGGGTCGCGTCGCCCGAGCCTGGGAGGCACAATGGGGGAGCGCCACGCGCGCGGAGCGGCGCGAGCCGTTCGAGCGTGGGCGCGACACGACGCGGGACGGGGAGCGGATGGGCAACGACGAGACAGCGCAGGACAGCCGGTCGAAGCGGCGCACGCCGAAGATGCTGCCGCTGCAGGCCGGTGAGGAGGTCGTCCTCACGGCGAGCCCCTCGCGTGCGGCCAACTTCCCCAAGTACCTGTACACGCTCGGCTTCTACGGGATCTGGCGCAAGCGCGACACCTGCGTCGTCACGACCCGCCGCCTGCTGATCTCGAGGGGGGTCTTCCGGCGAGAGGAGCACTCGATCGCCATCAGCGACATCGACTCTGCGCGGTACGCCCGCCGCTTCCTCAACTCCTACGCGCAGGTCACCATCGGCGGCCGCGCGCGACGGAGGACCGAGGAGATCGGTCCGACCTCCGCGCGGACGGCCCGGCGGCTCGTCGGGGAGATCCTGAGCCGAAGGTGACGCCTTCGGCACTGGTGACACAGCGCCGCGCACGCCTGACGTGCGGAGCAAACCAGCCTTGGGCGAGGGGTGACGCCGCACGTGATTGAGCGATCCGCGCCGTGGCGAGGTCACCGACGCGTCACCGTCGCGACACCCAACCGTGGCGTGCTGCACTTTCTAGAACGACGTTGCGCCCGCTGTCGGTGCCGAGAAGTGGAGCAGGGCGCGCCGCGTCGGCGATAATGACATCGTGATCGACGACGGGTATCGCGAGGCGGCGCGGCTCATCAAGCAGCTGCAGGACGACCTCGACGCGATCAAGGCCGCCCAGCCTGGGTCCGAGACGCACCGCAAGGCGATCACGGCGTACACCGCGACGTACGCGCGACTCGGTCGCAGTCCCTACACCAAGCACGCGCCGTTCCCGCTGCCGCCGGACCAGGCCTTCGAGGACTGAGCCGCAACGTCGAGGCCGGCGCCGCGGAGTGCGTGCGGCGACGACGCGCGTCGTCGAGTCGATCAGCGCGTCGTGGCGGACTCGTCGGCTAGGAAGTCGGCGAGGATGCCGGCCAGCACGATGGGTTGGTCGCCCTGCACGGAGTGCCCCGAGCCCTCGACGTGCACGATCACCGCGTCGGGCTGACGACGCCGGAGCTCGGCCTCGTCGGCGTCATCGACGACAGAGCCCGCGCCCATGGCGCGCACGAAGAGCAGGGGGACGCGCACGGCGGACACGGCGTCCCAGGTCGTGGCGGGCTCGACGGCCGGCTCGACGCCCGATGACGTGTGGCGCTGATGGCGCCACACCCAGGTCCCGTCGTCGAGCTGGATCGCGTTGTGGAGCACGCCACGACGCAGCGACTGCTCCGAGCGCGTCGGGTTGTGCGCGACGGTGCGTGCGACGAGCTCGTCGAGGTCGCCGAACGAGCTCGGCCCGCGGACGAAGTCGGTGATGTGCTTCGCCTTGTCGGGCGTCACCCCGGGGGTGACGTCGATCAGCCCGAGCCTCTCGACGACCGACGGCGTCTCGACGGCGACGCGGAGCGCCACGATCCCACCGAGCGACATCCCGACGACGGGGAGGTGGGCAAGGCCCAGCGCGCCGAGCATCGACGCGACGTCCCTCGCGTGCCCCGCGACGTCACCCATGCCGCCGGGCGCGGCGTCGGAGTGGCCGTGACCCGGCAGGTCGATCGCGAGCAGCGGGCGGTCCAAGGCGAGGGCGACGGTGTCGTAGGTGTGCGCGTTCTGGGCGCCGCCGTGCAGCAGCACCAGCTGCGGCGCGGTGTGTCCCCAGCGCAGCGCGCTCAGACGCCGACCGGGCTCGACGGGAACCTCGATGCGCTCGACGACGGGCGGCGCAGGGTAGGGAATCGCCCACTCCTCGGCGTTCTCGTGGAACATCGAGAACTCGTCGTAGGGCACCCGGGCCATGAGCCGAGGCTAGGCGTGCGCGTGCTGCTAGAGAAGAGGCATGGCAGGGCTCAGCGCGATCGTGCTCGCCGCGGGCGAGGGCACGCGGATGCGCTCGCAGCGGCCGAAGCCGCTGCACCACCTGTGCGGCCGACCGATGGTGCTCCACGTCATCGACGCGGTGAGCCAGCTCGACGTCGATCGCGTCGTCGTGGTCGTGGGCCACGAAGCCGAGTGGGTCATCAAGTCGCTGACGGACCGATCGCCCGAGGGCCTGCGGATCGAGTTCGTCGAGCAGCCCGAGCAGCTTGGGACGGGCGACGCGGTGAGCGTCGGCCTCGCCGCCTTCGACGCGGCCGACGAGGACGACGACGACATCCTCATCGTCCCCGGGGACGCGCCGCTCCTGCGCAGCGAGATCCTCGCGACGATCGTCCGCGCGCACGTGGGCGGCGACAACGCCCTCACGGTGCTCACGACCGCGCTCGCCGACCCCACGGGCTACGGCCGGGTGATCCACGGGCGCGACGGCGCGGTCGCGCGGATCGTCGAGGAGCTCGACGCGAGCGACGAGGAGCGGGCCGAGACCGAGGCCAACACCTCGATCTTCATGGTCAAGCGCGCCCTGCTCGGTCCGGCGCTCCGGCGCCTCGACCGAACGAACTCCCAGTCGGAGTACTACCTGACCGACGTCGTGAGCGTGCTCTACAACGCGGGCCACGTGACGCGATCGGTGCTGACCGAGGACCACGCTGCGGTGGCGGGCGTGAACGACCGCGTCCAGCTGGCCTCCGCCGAGGCCGAGCTGCGCCGCCGCATCAACGAGCGCTGGATGCAGCGCGGCGTGACCATGTGGGACCCCGCGTCCACCTACGTGGACGCGGACGTGGAGCTCGCCGAGGACGTCTCGCTCCTGCCAGGCACGATCGTGAAGGGGTCGTGCCGGATCGACGCGGGCGCCCAGATCGGCCCGAACGCCCTGCTGATCGACGTGATCGTCGGCGCCCGTGCGCAGCTGGGCACGGTCCACGCCTCGGGGGCGAGGATCGGCGCCGACGCCGAGGTGGGGTCCTTCAGCATCCTCGGGCCTGGCTCTGACGTCCCGTCCGGCGCGCGGGTGGGCCCGCACTCGACCTTCGGGCTGTAGCCGGCGGCGACCTCGCACGTCGGGGCTAGCCTGCGGCGCGTGGAGGTGATCTCGAAGCACCGCCTCGAGTTCGTCTCGGGCCGGTCGCACCCCGAGCTCGCGCGCGACATCGCCCGCCACCTCGAGGTGCCGCTCTCCTCGCCCAACCTCCGCGAGTTCGCCAACGGCGAGATCCACTGCCGCTTCGAGGTGTCGCTCCGCGGCGCGGACGTCTTCATCCTCCAGACCCACTGCGGCCCGGTGAACGACTCGCTGATGGAGCAGCTCATCATGATCGACGCCGCGAAGCGCGCGTCGGCCAAGCAGGTGACCGCGGTGTGCCCCTACTACGGGTACTCGCGCCAGGACCGCAAGTCCACGGGGCGCGAGCCGATCACCGCCAAGCTCGTCGCCGACATGCTGCAGGCCGCCGGCGCGGACCGCGTCATGTCCGTCGACCTGCACTCCGGGCAGATCCAGGGCTTCTTCGATGTGCCGTTCGACCACCTCACCGCCACGCCCGTGCTCGAGCAGTACCTCCGCGAGCACGCGACGTCGGACCTCGTCGTGGTCACCCCCGACGCGGGGCGCGTGAAGGTCGCCGAGCGTTACAGCCAGCGACTTGGCGCGGACCTCGCGCTCGTGCACAAGACGCGCCCGCGCAACGGCGGGCAGTCCGTCGAGGCGCGCCACGTCGTCGGCGAGGTCGAAGGTCGGCACTGCATCCTCATCGACGACATGATCGACACCGCCGGGACGATCTGCGCGGCGGCCGACCTGCTCGTCGAGGCCGGCGCGAAGGAGATCTGGGCGCTCGCCACGCACCCGGTGCTCTCGGACCCCGCGAGCGACCGGCTCAAGGCCTCCCCGATCTCCCGGGTCATCGTGACCGACACGCTGCCGGTGCCCCCTGAGCGGCACTTCGACGGGCTCGAGGTCCTCTCGGTGTCGCGCCTGCTCGCCGACACGATCGACGCCGTCTTCGAGTGCACCTCGGTGTCGGAGATCTTCGGCGGCGAGAACCTGGCCTGACCGGGCGCCCACCGCGTCCCGCGGGGTAGCATGCTCGGCCTGCCGCGCCGAGCGCTGCTGGCACCAAGGATCGCCCGAGGAGACGGACATGCCCGAGATCACCCTTGAAGCCGAGGTCGGCCGCGCCACGGGCACGAGCGACACGAAGCGGCTCCGCCACGAGGGCAAGATCCCCGGCGTCGTCTACGGCCACGGGATCGAGTCGCTCGCCGTCGCGGTCGACGCGAAGTCGTTCCGCCAGGCACTCTCCGGCGACCAGGGGCTCAACACCTTGCTCGACCTGGTGGCGGGCAAGAAGCACTACCTCGTCCTCGCCCGCGAGATCCAGCGCCACCCGGTCCGCGGGACCGTGAGCCACGTCGACTTCCAGGTGGTGAGCCGGACCCAGGGCGTCGACGTCGAGGTCCCGCTCGAGGTGACGGGCGACGCCGTCGAGGTCCGACACCACGACTGGGAGGTCGACCAGCAGCTGTTCAGCGTGCAGGTGCGCGCCCAGCCGGACAAGATCCCGAGCTCCATCACCGTCGACATCTCCGAGCTGCAGGTCGGCGGTGCGATCCGGATCAGCGACCTCGACCTCCCCGAGGGCGTGGAGGCCACCCAGGATCCGCAGACGACGGTGATCGGCACGCACGCCGCGCGCGTCGCCGCTGTCGTGACGAAGCCCGAGGAGGGGGCTGACGCCGAGGAGGGCGCGCCCGTCGCCGCTCCCGCCCCCGAAGAGACCTAGCCCGTGTTCCGCCGTCGCAAGGACGGCGCCGAGCGGCGGGGGACGCCGTCGGAGTGGGTCATCGTCGGGCTCGGCAACCCCGGCGTCGAGTACCGCGACACCCGGCACAACCTCGGTGCAGCGGTCGTCGAGGAGCTCGCCGCGCGCCTCGGCACGCCCCTGAAGGTCGAGCCGCGCCTGCCGGCGAAGCTCGCCGAGGCGAGCCTCGACGGTCACCGTGTGCTGCTCGCCGTGCCCACCACCTACATGAACGAGTCCGCCGCCGCGGTGGTCCCGCTGGTCCGGCGCGGCGGCCTCGAGGACCTCGCCCGCCTGCTCGTGGTGCACGACGAGCTGGACCTCGACCTCGGACGGCTGCAGCTGAAGCTCGGCGGGGGCCTGGCGGGCCACAACGGCCTGCGCTCGGTCGCCGGCGGCCTCGGCAGCGAGTCCTTCGCACGCCTGCGACTCGGTATCGGCAAGCCGCCGTCCAAGGACCGCGGCGCGGACTGGGTCCTCTCTCGGCCGTCCCGCGCGGATCGCGCGGCGCTCGACGCCGAGCTGCTCGCCGGCGCCGACGCCCTCGACGACGTCGTGCGCGAGGGGTTCGACACCGCGGTGGCACGCCTCAACGGCGCACCGCGTGGCTGACGTCGCCGGCGTCCTCGGTGGCCTGACCGTCGCGCTGCGGGACGACCCGGCCGTCCGCGCCGCGGTGCCCGGTGCGACCGTCGCGGTCCCCATGGCCGGGCAGGCGCCCGTCCTCGCGGCGCTCGCGTCGATGCACGAGCGTGCGACGCTGCTCGTCGTCGCGCCGACGACGCTCGACGCGGAGCGGCTCGCGAGCGACCTCGGCTGCTTCCTCGGCGAGGCGTCCGACGGCGCGGTGGGGGCGTCCGATGGCCCCGTCGCCACGCTGCCTGCATGGGACACGCTGCCGTTCGAGCGCGTGAGCCCCGAGGTCGCCGCGATGGGCCAGCGCCACGCGACGCGGTGGCGGCTCTCACGCACCGAGGGTCGACCGCGTGTCGTCGTTGCCTCGGCCCGCGCCCTGATGCAGCGCCCCACGCCGCACCTCCCCGCATCCCCGGTCGTCGTGCGCACCGGCGAGTTCGTCGCACGCGACGAGCTGCTCGCCTCGCTCGCGGCCCACGGCTATCGGCGCGAGCATCGCGTGGAGCACCGCGGGGAGTTCGCGGTGCGCGGCGGCATCGTCGACGTCTGGGGGTCGACCGCCGGCTCGCCGGTGCGCATCGACTTGTACGGCGACGAGGTCGAGCGGCTGTGCACCTTCGACCCGGGCGACCAGCGCCAGGCGGACGCGTGCGACGAGGTCTGGCTCTTCGCGTGCCGTGAGCTCGTGCTCGACGAGAACGACCGGGCGCGGGCCGATCGCCTGGCGCTCGCCGAGCCCTGGGGCGCCCCACAGTTCTCGAGGCTCGCTGGCGGCGAGCTGTTCGACGGGATGGAGGGGTGGCTCACGTGGCTCGAACCCGGTGCGCCGCTGACCTCGTCGCTCAGCGACGACGACCTGGTGGTGGTCGTCGAGCCGCAGCGCACCGCGGACCGCGCGAACGAGCTCGTCGAAGAGGAGGCCGAGCTGCTCGAGGTCCTCGCCGCGAACTGGGGCGCACCCCGCGCGCCGACCCCGCTGCACGCGCCGCTCTCCGAGGTGCTCGCTCGGGCCCCCCGCGAGCCGGTGCGACTCGTCTCGGTCCCCGAGGACCCCGCGACGCCGGTGGCGTCGGTTCGATCCGCACCGCCGCTGCAGGGCGACCCCGCGCGCCTCGCCGCCCTGCTGGCAGCCCTGGCGCCGGGCACGACGGGGGTCATCTGCGCCCAGACGCCGGCCTCTGCAGCGCACCTCGCAGGCCAGCTGGCGCGCGAGGGGGCCTCGGCGATCGTCGCCGACGCGGTCATCCCCGGCGCGGTGTGCGTGGTCGTCGTCGGGCTGACGGTCGGGTGCGCGGCCGACGCCGCCGGCTTCGTCGTCTGGGCCGACGCGGACGTCACCGGTCGCCGCACCGTCCACCGTCCGCCCCGGCCACGGTCACGCGCGGTCGAAGGGTTCTTCGACGACCTCGTCATCGGGTCGTTCGTGGTCCATCGACACCACGGCGTCGCGCGCTTCGGCGGCGTGACGACGCGCGAGATCGCAGGGACGTCGCGTGACTACCTCATCCTCGAGTTCCGCGGGACCGACCGGCTCTACCTGCCAACGGACCAGATCGAGGCGATCACGGCGTACTCGGGCGGCGAGACCCCGACGCTCTCCAAGATGGGTGGGGCCGACTGGCAGCGCACGACGGCGCGCGCGAAGGCCGCTGCCGGCGAGATCGCCGCCGAGCTCGTCGCGCTCTACCGCACCCGTGCGGCGACCGCGGGCCACGCGTTCGGCGCGGATTCGCCCTGGCAGCACGAGATCGAGGCGCTGTTCCCGTTCACCGAGACCGTCGACCAGCTGACGGCGATCGAGGACGTGAAGGCCGACATGGAAGCGCCCCACCCGATGGACCGGCTCGTCTGCGCCGACGTCGGGTTCGGCAAGACCGAGGTCGCGATCCGCGCGGTCTTCAAGTGCGTCCAGGACTCGAAGCAGGCCGCGGTCCTCGTGCCGACCACGCTGCTCGCGAGCCAGCACTTCCAGACCTTCTCCGACCGCTACGCGGGCTACCCCGTGCGCGTGGAGCTCCTCAGCCGCTTCCTCACCGACGCGGAGGCGCGCGCCGTCGTCGACGGCGTCGCCGACGGCTCGGTGGACGTCGTGATCGGCACGCACCGGCTGCTCTCCGAGCGGGTCGCATTCAAGGACCTCGGGCTCTTGGTCGTCGACGAGGAGCAGCGCTTCGGCGTCACGCACAAAGAGGCCGTCAAGCGCCTCGCGACCGGCGTCGACGTCCTCACGCTCACCGCGAGCCCCATCCCGAGGACCCTCGAGATGGCGCTCACCGGCATCCGCGACCTCTCGATGATCCAGACCCCGCCGACGGACCGCCAGCCCATCCTCACCTACGTCGGCGAGCTCGACGAGCGAGCGGTGTCCGAGGCGCTGCGTCGCGAGCTGCTGCGCGAGGGCCAGGCGTTCTTCGTGCACAACCGCGTGCGCGACATCGAAGAGGTCGCCCGCCGCGTGCGAGAGCTCGTGCCCGAGGCGCGGGTCGTCGTCGCGCACGGCCAGATGGACGAAGGGACGCTCGAACGTGTCGTCTACGACTTCTGGGAGCGGCGCAGCGACGTGCTCGTCTGCACGACCATCATCGAGTCGGGCATCGACATGCCGACCGTGAACACGCTCGTCGTCGACCGCGCCGACCTGCTCGGGCTCGGCCAGCTCCACCAGCTGCGCGGGCGCGTGGGGCGCAGCGGGCATCGCGCCTACGCGTACCTCTTCCACCCGGCGGGCCGTGTGCTCACCGAGCAGGCCTACGAGCGGCTGCGCACGATCGGCGAGCACACCGAGCTCGGTAGCGGCTTCAAGATCGCGATGCGCGACCTCGAGATCCGCGGTGCGGGCAACCTCCTCGGCCGCGACCAGTCCGGCCACGTGGCGGCCGTCGGCTACGACCTGTACGTCCAGCTCGTCGCCGAGGCCATCGGCGAGGCGACGGGCGTCGTGCGGCCCGAGCTGCCCACCGTCTCGCTCGACGTGCCCGGTGACGCGCACCTCCCCGCGACCTACGTCACCGCCGAAGACGACCGGCTCGAGGCATACCGGCGGCTCGCCCAGGTCACGACCCTCGAGGCGCTCGGCGACGTCGAGGCGGAGTGGGCGGACCGTTTCGGGCCGCTGCCCGGGCCCGCCCGCATCCTGCTCGCGCTCTCCGAGCTGCGCGTCGAGTGCCTGCGCTGCGGCGTACGCGAGATCCAGGTGCTGCCCGCGCGCGGCGGGATCCGCCGTGACGCCGTCGCGCGCCTCTCGCCGCTCGAGCTCCCGCTGTCCGCGCAGGTGCGCTTGCGCCGCCTGCACGGCGAGGACGCCTACGAGCCGTCGTCGCACACGGTGCGCGTGGTCCTCGACGCCGCCGACCCGTCCCCCCGCCAGCTCACCGAGCTGCTGCGCACCCTCGTCCCCGACGCCGCGAGGGGGTAGCCCGAGGCGCGCTCGCTAGCATCGCCGGGTGCGCCGCGTCCTCGTCCTCGTGGTCGTCGCCGCGGCGATCGCAGTCGGCGCGGGCCTCGCGATCCCGTCGAGCGCGCTCACGGTGAACGCCGACACGCTCAGCCAGTCCCACCTGAACGACGAGCTCGCGGCGATCCAGGCCAGCCCCTCGTACCAGTGCTTCTTCGAGTCGCAGGCCTACGTGAACGGCCTCAACGACCCTGCGCCGGTGCACGGCGTCGCCGCGCCGACGTGGTTCACCACGCCGACGGTCGAGTGGACGAACACCCGCACGACCCAGCTCGCGATCGTCGGCTACGTCGAGGCGCACTACCCGTCGGCGCTCTCGGCGCCGAGCCTCGCGGCCGCCAGAGTGAACCTCGAGAGCGCGATGTCCAGCACGATCGACGCCGCCTACGTCCAAGGGCAGGGGCGAAGCCAGGGCTTTTCGTGCTCGGGAATCGCCGCGCCGACCGCGACCCTCGGCGCCCAGGCGCTCCAGTCGATGCCGGGGTGGTTCCAGGACGAGCAGATCCAGGCCAACGCCGCCGAGCTCGAGCTCCAGCAGCTCACGCCCTCTGCCCTGCCGACCTCGGGCGTGGCGCTGGAGGCGTGGTACCACCTGCACGCGGCCGAGTTCGCGACAACGTGCCTCTCGCTGATCGAGTCGCCGAGCCTCGCGTCGGCGCTCGCCGTGTCGGCCAGGATCGCCCACGGGCTCCCGTTCGCCGAGGCGGCCAAGCAGTACTCGAAGGACCCGACGACCGCGAGCAAGGGCGGTGCGCTCGGCTGCTTCTCGCCTGCCTCGCCCGAGTGGGCCGCCGTCCAGCACTACTCCGCCCACGTGCCCACGGGGCACGTGTCGGCACCCCAGCCGATCCCGAGCTCGACGGCGTACCTCATCGTCGAGGTGACCAAGCGCACGTCGAACTCCTTCGAGCAGGTCCACACCGCCGTCGTGGCCCAGAACGAGGCGAGCAACCGGGCGGCTGCCCAGCTGCTCGCCGTCGAGATCCAAGGCGCCGCCGACATCGCGGTGAGCCCCACGATCGGGACGTGGGTGCCGACCACTGCCGGCGGCACCATCGTCCCGCCGTCGGCGCCGCCCGCCGCCAGCGTCACGAACCCCACGGCGAACGTGCCGGCGCCCTAGGCCGTGCCCACCGTCGTGGCCGTGGGCCTCGGGCCCGCGGGTGCCGAGCTGCTCAGCGAGGCGACGCGGGCACGTCTCGCGACCGCGACGACCGCACGCCTCCGGACGCGCCTGCACCCTGCGGCTGCCGCGTTCCCTGACGTCGCGAGCTTCGACGAGCTCTACGAGCGAGCTCCGGACTTCGAGACGCTCTATGGCTGGATCTGCGACGAGCTCGTCGCGCTCGCGGCGAGCGACCCGGGCGGCACCGTCGTCTACGCGGTCCCCGGCTCGCCGAGCGTCGCGGAGCGCACCGTCGCGATGCTCTGGGAGCGCGTCGACGTCGACGTCACCGTCGTGCCCGCGATGAGCTTCGTCGACCTCGCGTGCGCGGCGCTCCGGCTCGATCCCGTCGACCAAGGGCTGCGGCTCGGCGACGCCCTCGCCCTGCCGGATCGCCTGCGCGGGCCGGGCCCGCTCCTGCTCGCCCAGGCGCACTCGCCTGAGGTCCTCGCCGACGTCGCGCTGCGGGTCGACACCGACCTCGCCGACGGTCCCTTCCACGCCGTCGTGCTGCACCACCTCGGGCTCCCCGACGAGCGCGTCGTCACCCTGCCCATCGAGGCGCTCGGCACGTTCGTGGACGCCGACCACCTCACGTCGGTGCTCGTGCCCCATCTGCGCAGCGCGGGGGACGCGACCGAGGACCTGGTCGGGCTCATGGCCGAGCTCCGCGCGCGCTGCCCGTGGGACCGCGTCCAGACCCACCGATCGCTCGCGCGCTACCTGCTCGAGGAGGCCTATGAGGCGGTCGACGCGATCGAGGCGCTCGCCGCCGCGCTCGACGCGCCGAGCGACGTGGGCGGCGCCGACGCCGACGCGCCGAGCGTCGAGGCCGCGTCGCACCACGCCGAAGAGGAGCTTGGGGACCTCTTGTTCCAGGTCGTCTTCCACGCGCACCTCGCGACCGAGGAGGGGCTCTTCGACTTCCGCGGCGTCACCGATGTGGTCCGCGACAAGCTCGTGGCCCGCCACCCGCACGTGTTCGGGGACGCCGTGGCGACGACGCCCGACGCCGTGGCGTCGCGCTGGGAGGACCTGAAGCGCGCCGAGAAGGGCCGCGACAGCATCATGGACGGGATCCCTGAGGCGCTCCCCGCCCTCAGCCTGATGGCGAAGGTGCGACGCAAGTCGCTCGCGGCGGGGCGCGCGATGCCGGACCGCGCCGAGCTCGTCGCCGCGGCCACCGCGGCGATCGCACGGCTCCCGGCCCCGACGGCGCTGCCCGACGACGCGACGATCGGCATCGACGCCGAGGCGACGTCGGCGATCGGCAGTGCGCTGGAGGCGATCTGCGACCTCGCTCGGCTCGTCGGGGTGGATCCCGAGCAGGCGCTCCGCGAGCGCGCGAGATCCTTGATGGCGCTCGTCCGTGAGGGGGAGGCGGTCGCTGAAACACCGGCGTGAGCGGGTGCGGCAGGTAGCGTGGCCGGGTCGGAAGCGCGCCGCAGCGGCAAGGAGAAGGTGTGGGCCTCATCGAGTTCGTCGTCGGGCGCCAGGTGCTCGACTCGAGGGGGAACCCCACCGTCGAGGCCGAGGTCACCTTGGACTCCGGTGCGACGGGACGTGCGATCGTCCCGTCGGGCGCGTCCACCGGGGCGCGCGAGGCGGTCGAGCGACGCGACGGGGGCGAGGCGTGGGGCGGCAAGGGCGTCCTCGGGGCCGTCGCCTCGGTGAACGGCGAGATCGCCGTCGCACTCGACGGGGTCGAGGCCGGCGACCAGCGCTTCGTCGACCAGGCGCTGTGTGACCTCGACGGGACGCCCGACAAGGGGCGACTCGGCGCCAACGCCATCCTCGCGGTCTCGCTCGCGGTCGCGCGGTCCGCCGCGGACGAGTGCGGGCTCGCGCTCTACCGCTACCTGGGCGGCGCCAACGCCCACCTGCTCCCCGTGCCGATGCTGAACGTCATCAACGGTGGCGCGCACGCCCTCAACTCCATCGACTTCCAGGAGTACATGATCGTGCCGGTCGGCGCCCCCACGTTCGCCGAGGCGCTTCGCTACGGGGCTGAGACCTACCACGCGCTGCGGCGGGTCCTGGCCGACAAGGGCCTGTCGACGGGCGTCGGCGACGAGGGCGGCTTCGCGCCGGACCTGCCCGACAACGAGGCGGCGATCACGGTCCTCCTCGAGGCCATCGACCGGGCGGGCTTCACGCCGGGCGACGAGGTCGCGATCGCGCTCGACCCCGCGACCTCGGAGCTCTGGCGCGAGGGCGCCTACGAACTGAAGGGCGAGGGTCGCACGCTGACGAGCGACGAGCTCGTCGACTACTGGGCCGAGCTGTGCGGGCGCTACCCGATCGTGTCGATCGAGGACGGCATGGCCGAGGACGACTGGGACGGCTGGCGCGCGCTCACCGAGCGGCTGGGCGCGACGGTCCAGCTCGTCGGTGACGACGTCTTCGTGACCAACGTCGAGCTGCTGCAGCGCGGCATCGACGAGGGGGTCGCCAACGCGATCCTCATCAAGCTCAACCAGATCGGGACGCTGACCGAGACGCTCGACACCATCGGTGTGGCGACGGCCGCCGGCTACCACACCGTGATCTCGCACCGCTCCGGGGAGACCGAGGACACGACGGTGGCGGACCTCGCCGTCGGGGTCAACGCGGGCCAGCTGAAGGCCGGCGCGCCCGCGCGGTCCGACCGGGTGGCCAAGTACAACCAGCTGCTCCGGATCGAAGAGGACCTCGGCGACGCCGCGAGGTTCCCCGCACGTCGCTCGGCGACTGGGGGCTCAGGTGGCGGCTAGGCCGAGGTCGCGCACCGCGACGCATGCCGCAGCCGAGGGTCCGCTGTCGCTGCGGGGCTGGATCGTGCTCGCCGGCGGGGTGCTCAGCGGCGCGATCATCCTCGTCGCCTGGCTGCCCGTGGGCGCGCTGCTCAACCAGCGCGCCGCGCTCTCGAGCGCCGAGACCCGGCTCACGCAGCTGTCGAGGGAGGCGACCGCGCTCACCGCGGTCTCCGCTCGCCTGCACTCGCCCGCCGCGCTCGACCAGCTCGCGCGCGCGGAGTACCAGCTCGTCGCGCCCGGCCAGCGGCTGGTCCAGGTCCTCACGCCGAGCTTCACGCCGTCGGCGAGGTCCTCGTCGGGGCCGTTCCCGGGGGACCCTGGGTTCTCCGCGCTCGTGGACCCGACCGGTGCGGCCCAGGCGGGCGCGACGACGACGCCCACAGCGCCGACGCGGTCGTCGGCGACGGCGACCTCGTCGTCCGGCGCCCACGAGCGCGCGCCGGGGTTCCTCTCGAGGGTCGTCGGGACCCTCGAGTTCTGGCGTTGATCGCCGAGCACGGCGCCTCCGACGACGACGTCGCGGCGGTCGCCCGCCAGCTGGGCCGCACGCCGGCGGGCCGCTTCCGCGTCGTGGTGCGCCGGCGCGACGGCCGACCCGTGGTCATCGAGAACGCGCCATGGCTCGAGGACGGCACGCCGATGCCGACGACGCTGTGGCTCGTCGACGAGGACCTCGTACGCCAGGTCGCGACGCTCGAGTCCGAGGGCGGCGTGCGGCGCATGGAGCGCATGGTCGATCCTGACGGGCTCGCGGCGGCCCACGCCGCCTACGCGGCGCGACGCGACGCGCTCGGTGACGGACGGGCGGGACCCGCCCCGAGGGGCGGGGTGGGCGGCACCCGCCGCGGCGTGAAGTGCCTCCACGCGCACCTGGCGAATCACCTCTGTGGCTACGTGGACCCCGTCGGCGCGCTCGTCGCGGACGAGGTGGACGTCGGCGAGGTCGTCCCGTCCGTGCCGGTGCGTGACAGGCTCTCGGGGTGACGCCCGTGGCCGCGATCGACTGCGGGACGAACTCCACGCGCCTCCTCCTCGTCGACGACGACGGCCGTCCGCTCGACCGCCGAATGCAGATCACGCGACTGGGCCAGGGCGTGGACGCGACGGGCGTGCTTCGCGAGGATGCGATCGAGCGCACCCTGGCGGTGCTCCGCGAGTACCGCGAGGCGATGGACGGCCGCGGCGTCACCGCCGGCCGCCTCGCGGCGACGTCGGCGGCCCGCGACGCCGCGAACGGCGCGGCGTTCCTCGCCGCGGCGTCCGAGGTGACCGGCGTGGCGGCCGAGCTGCTGAGCGGCGAGGAGGAGGGCGAGCTGTCCTTCGCGGGCGCGACGGCGGACCTCGACGCGCCCCTCGAGTCGCTCGTGGTCGTCGACATCGGCGGCGGCTCGACCGAGCTCGTGACCCTGGTCGACGGCGCGGTGACCGCGCACTCCATGCAGGTCGGCTGCGTCCGGCTCACCGAGCGCACGATGCCGATCGACCCACCCGACCCCGGGTCGCTCGCGGCCGCCGCGGCCCTCGTGGACGGCGCGATCGACCGTGCGCTCGCGGCGATCCCGTCGCTCGGGGCGCCCGACCCGGCCCGGCGCCTCGTCGGGCTGGCGGGCACCGTGTCGACGCTCGCGATGATCGACCTCTCCCTCGCCGCCTACGACGAGGCCGCGGTACACCATCACTGGCTGTCGCTCGAGGCGATCCGCGGGTGGCGCGACGCGCTCGCCGCCGACACGATCGACGACCGGCGCCGGCGCCCGGGCATGGTGCCGGGCCGCGAGGACGTGATCGTGGCCGGCGCGGTCATCTTGGAGCGCGTCGTCGACCGTCTGGGGGTGGGCGGGTGCCTCACGTCCGAGCACGACATCCTCGACGGGCTCGCCCGGAGCGTGCTGGCGAGGTGACGTGCGACGCGAGCGCCCGGGCGGCGCGTGGACGAGGGAGCAGCGCGACGTGAAGTCCCGTGTCCACGCCGTGGACCCCGTCGTCTTGCGCGGGCGGCGCGTCGTGCTGCGCACGCTCAGCGAGAACGACTTCGAGGGATGGTCCGAGGTCCGCACGCGGTGCCACGACTGGCTCGTGCCGTGGGAGCCGCGCGTGACCGGCACCCAGCTGCCCGCCGAGGACCTGCGGAACTTCGCGGCACGCTGCTCGCTGCGCGAGCGCGAGCGCCAGCTCGGGACCGGGTTCGGCTTCGGCATCTTCGTCGGCGGGCGGTTCGCCGGGGAGCTCACGCTGTCGTCCATCCAGCGCGGTCCGTTCCAGACGGCCTACGTCGGGTACTGGATCGACGAGGCCCTGGCGGGGCAGGGCTACGTCCCCGAGGCGGTCGTCGCGTGCCTCCGCTTCGCGTTCACCGAGCTGGCCCTGCACCGCGTCGAGATCTCGATCATCCCGAGGAACGCCGCGTCGAGGCGTGTGGTGGAGAAGCTGGGCATCCGCTTCGAGGGCATCGCCGAGCGGCTGCTGTCGATCGACGGGGTCTGGGAGGACCACGCCCGCTACGCGATCACCTCCGAGGAGTGGGCGACGCGGGGTCCCGAGCTCAGCACGACGTGGCTGGACGGCTGAGCGCCGCGGCTCAGCGGGCAGGCTCGAGCTCGAATGGCACGAGGGCGACCAGCTCGTCGAGGCTCGCCAGCCGCACCCGTCCCCGCGGACCCTGCGCCGCGCGCAGGTCACCCAACGCGGAGACCTCGCCGCAGAGCAGCGTGGCCCGGCTCGAGCGCACGACGACCGTGCCGGCAGGGGCCTTCTCGGGGAGCGCGCCGTCGAGCTCGCACACCGCCACGTAGCGGTCCCGTCGTCGCGCAGCGACGAGGTCGACCAGCATGCGCGAGGAGTCCTGCACCACGCGCACGGTGCTGCCCGGCACGTCGAGCCAGGTGACGGGCACCACCTCGACGTCGAGTCCGAGCCGCTCGGCGAGCCAGAGGAGCTCGACGTCGAAGGCGTAGCCCTGCGTCGTCTGGAGCAGCGCGAGGAGCAGGGCCGGCCCGCGCCGAAACCCCTTGAAGCCGCACTGGGTGTCGGCCAGGTGCACGCCGCCGATCGCGCGCACCGCCAGGTTGAAGACCCGGCCGGCGTCGGTGCGCAGCCGGGTGCCGTAGTCGACGTGGCCGTGCACGGCGCGCGAGCCGACCGCCACCGGGACGCGATCGAGCGCCTCGAGCAGCGACGGCAGGAGCGACGGGTCGATCGCCATGTCCGCGTCGGCGAAGGCGACCTTGTCGCCCGCGGCGCGGAGGATCCCCGCGCGGACGGCCGCTCCTTTGCCCTGGTTCCTCGCGAAGGTCATGATGCGCGCGTTCGGGAACTGGCCGACCTGGCGTCGCGCCGTCGCGTGGGTGTCGTCGAGCGACCCGTCGTCGACGATGAGCAGCTCGGTCGTCTCGAGGTCGAGCGCGCCCTCCGCCGCGGCCCTGCGCAGGCGGTCGAGGCCGTGGCCGAGGCGGTCCGCCTCGTTGAACGTGGGGACGACGAGGGTCAGCGCGGGCGTCTCGGTCACGGTGCGGCGTCCCTCCGATCAGGGACGGGCGGCACCGATGAGGCCGAACGTGAAGGCGGGCTCGAGCGCGATGGACGTGCCGGTGTAGGCCGCGGCGATCGTCGTCTGGGTCCCCCAGGGGCCGCTGCCGCCGTACATGACGACGTGGTCGACCGCGTTGTCGCCGTCGAGGTTGTAGTAGAAGAGCAGGTCGCCCGGCTGCAGGGCGCGCAGGCTCACGTGCCGCAGCCCGTTCCACTGGTCCGCCGCGGTCCTCGGGATCGAGACCCCCGCCTGGGCCCAGGACCACTGGGTGAGCCCCGAGCAGTCGAAGCCGACATTGGCCTGCTCGCCGCCCCAGACGTAGGGCACGCCGATCTGGGACTTGGCGGCCGAGAAGGCCTTCATGCCGAGGGCGTTGCCGGTCGCGGTGCCGTTGACGGAGCCCGAGAACCCCTGCAGGGCGGCGATCGTGCCGGGCACCCCTCCGAGCTGTCCGGCGACGCCCGCCGACCCGGCGGCGGCGGCCTGGGCTGCGGCGCGTGCCGCCGCACGGGCCGCGGCGATGGCCGCCTCGAGGACGAGGTGGTGGAGCTTCTTGCCCATGGTCCGGACGATGTGGGCGGTCCGGACCGCGATCGCGTGGTTCTCGTCCAGCAGCGTCGCCGCGTGGTGGGCGACCTGGGCGACCTCGGTGTGCTGGGCGGTCAGGTTGCGCCGGTCCGCCGTCAGGATGAGCGCCTGGCGCTGGTAGGCCTCCTCGACGGCGGCGATGTCGCCGATCGCGGTCCGCTGGTAGATGGTGGTGGCGTCGTTCTGGTTGGCGTTGTGGGTGAAGATGGCCACGCTGTTCGCCTGGGTGGAGCTCCACACGTAGGCGCGGACCGCGTCGCCCTGGAGCTCCTTCGCGGTGGTGGCGAGCCGGACCCCGTTGACCCGGACCCGATTGCGCGTGCGGTTCAGGCTCGCGTCGAGCTGCTGGAGCCGAGCCATCACCCCGTCGTAGTTCTGGGCCAGCGCCTCGCTTCGGCGCTCCTGGTTGGCGAGCACGGCCTCGAGGCGGTCCACGCGGGCCCGGAGCGAGCCGATGGAGGGCGGCGAGGCGCTCGCGACGGCGAGCGAGGTCACGAGCAGCGCACCGCACGCGGCGCTGACGGCGAGGAGTCGAGGTGCGGGCCGAAGGGCCCGGCACCACTGGGGAGCCACGCCCCAACGGTACCGGAGGCACCCGCGGGCCCTGTGGACTACCTGTCTCGGGGACGCCCCTGGGGGGCTTCGCGAACGGCTAGAACCTCCTCGTCGGCGCAGCGATGCGGCGCGAATGTGGGGGGACGTAGCCCAATCGGCAGAGGCAGGGCGCTTAAAACGCCCCAAGTGAGGGTTCGAGTCCCTCCGTCCCCACCGTCGTCGCCACCGCAGATGTAGGAATTACAACTTTGACCTAGGTAGATGTGGGTCCTAGGTCTCCGTCTCGCTTGGTGAGGCAAATGGGGATGTTCGAACCTCTCGACATTCGCTCTTGTCCGAGGGACCGAGGACGATCGGTAGGCCGCGATCGGCGAGTGAGCCGATGGAGTCCTCGACTATCCCTCGTCCCATCATCGTGAGCCCCGCCCTTCGAATCAACGAGTTCCGTAGGCGTGCATGAACGCCGCAGCTGCCGTCCTGGCCACAGGCACCAGATCGTGAGCCGCCGCGTAGTCGTCATCACCGGTGAACATGGCCTTGTTGACTGGGATCCAGAACAACATGCCCACGAAGTGCTCAGCTGCCGCAGTCGGGTCGTCGACCGCGAGCAAGTGGCGATCTGCGAGGGCTCGGAAGCTGCTGGCGAGCGCTGCGAGGACTCGTTCGAAGCCCTGCTCATACCAGGCGCTCGAGATCTCGGGGAAGCGATCCGCAGAAGAGATCACCAGACGCCGGAGTCGCAGCACACGTGGTTGCATCAATGCGACGAGGAACGTCTCGGCTAGGTGGTCCAGGTCTCTCGAGAGGTCGGTGGTCGTCGGCAGATCCTCGGCGATGATGCCAATCAGGGAGCTCATGTCGTCGGTCGTCGACAGGACGATGTCGGCGAAGAGGTGCTGCTTGTCGGTGAAGTGCTTATAGATGGTCTGTTTGGAGACCTCGGCGCGCGCCGCGATCTCTTCCATCGTGGTGCCTTCGTACCCACTTGCGAGGAACGCGCCGATGGCCGCTTCTCGGATCTCGCGGTGGCGCCTGTCCGAACTGCGCTCGGTCTGTTCCGGATGGTTGATTGCCGCCATTCGCCGAGGGTACTAGACGGACCAGTTCCGATAGAGTACTATACGGTCTAGTTCCCACAAGCAACGACCGCAGGAGGTCAATCGTGAAGCTCGAGGCGTACCTGTTCTTCCCCGGGAACACCGAGGAAGCGATGAGCTACTACCAGACCATCCTCGGTGGCGACCTGTCGATCACCCGCCGCGGCGACGTTGACCCGACGGCATCCCACGACGACAAGCACCTTGTCGTCAACGCCTCGCTGGACACCGGAGCCTTCACGCTGCGGGCGAGCGATCGGGCCGACGCGACGAACGAGGTCCAGACCAGGATCGAACTGACCATCGTTGGGACCGACGAGGTCGACCTGCGCAGGATCTTCGACGGTTTGAGTGAGGGTGGGATCGTGAAGGCCCCGCTGGACAAGATGTTCTGGGGTGACATTTTCGGCGCCCTCATCGACAAGTTCGGAATCGGCTGGCAGGTCAACGTCACGGCCAGCTGAGGGTGTTCGACAACACCAATGATGGGGCGACCCCCGCCCCGACCCAAGGAGGACACAACGTGGCTGACCAAACTGCACCCTGGCCGAAACAAGGACCTGCGTCGTACTTCCCTTCGATCGAGAAGAAGTACGGTCGCTCGATCGCGGAGTGGCAGAGGATCATCGCCCACTGCGGCCTCGAGAAGCACATGGCGATCGTCGGCCACCTCAAGTCCGAGTACGAGATGGGTCACGGTCACGCCAACGCGCTCGTCGGATGGACGCTCGCAGGTAACGCTGCCGCTGCTTGAATCCCCTCGAAGGCGGATGACCCCGGGAGCGGTGACTCGACGGGCCAACTACGGCGCCGGCGCCGGCGGGGGCCCGAACAGAACCCCATCACGTTCGGGGCCGGCCTTGGGGCCCTTTCGAGTGGCGCGTCGCGCGGCGCGTCGCGATGCCCGCCGCATGGTGCCGTCGGCGACGGCAGCCCGGTGATACGAAGGTGCCGTCGAGCGCCGCGACGACCTCGCAGCTCGACGCGCACCGTGGCATCCACGGGGGGGCGCAACGCCGTCGGTACGGTGGCTCGGTGAGCGACGTGCCGCCCGGCACCGCAGACGCGGTCGCCGCCTGGGGGGTCCCGTCGAAGCAGGAGTCGCGCCTCCCCGTCGTCGGTGCCGTGCTCGTCGCGATCTTCCTGCAGGTCATCCTCCCTGACCGGCTCTTGGTGAACAGCACCACGAGGGTGGTCCTCCCGGCGCTCGAGGGACTCCTGTTGGTCGTCCTGCTCGTCGCGAACCCGACGCGCACCATCAACCCCGAGGAGCGCGTGCTGCGAGGCGTGGGCATCGCGCTCATCGCCCTCATCTCGATCGCGAACGTCGTCTCGCTGGTCGAGCTCATCCACGCGCTCCTCTACGTCCCGAAGACGGCCGGTCGCCCGCT
>Ga0182024_10002974_pt1 | contig 41134 bp, 28 predicted proteins | sample P32metaG_FD_120480 | JGI IMG/M metagenome (GOLD analysis project Ga0182024, IMG submission 120480) | Permafrost microbial communities from Stordalen Mire, Sweden - P3-2 metaG (Illumina Assembly) | ecosystem: Environmental > Terrestrial > Soil > Wetlands > Permafrost | place: Sweden: Stordalen...
CTGTTGGGCGCGATCGCCAAGATGGGGCTGGAGATCAGCCGGTTCAGCCGGACGGAGGAGCCGCGGTACGTCGTGACCGAGAATCTCGGACAGAAGAGCGAAACCAAGACGGAGCTCTTCGCCCCGCTGGAAATCGTCGCGCAGATCCGGGCCAACGGCCGCAAGGGGCTCACCATCCAGCGGTATAAGGGCCTGGGCGAAATGAATCCCAAGCAGCTCTTCGAGACTACGATGGATCCGGAGAAGCGCCGCCTGCTCAAGGTGTCGATCAACGACGCCGCCAAGGCGGACGCGCTCTTCACCCTGCTGATGGGCGACGAAGTGCCGCCCCGCCGCCAGTTCATCGAGGACAACGCACTCAACGTGCAGTTCCTGGACGTTTAAACCCCCGCCCGCTTTTCGGCTCCCTTCTTCCGTGTACACCGCAAACGAGAAACTTTCGTCGGCCAACATCACCGACATCATGCAGACCGCCTACATCGATTATTCGATGTCGGTGATCATCTCGCGCGCGCTGCCCGACGCGCGGGACGGCCTGAAGCCGGTGCAGCGGCGCATTCTGTATGCCATGCTCCGGGAGGGCCTCCTCCACAACCGCCCCTTCGACAAGTGCGCCGGCGTGGTCGGCGAGGTGCTGAAAAACTACCATCCCCACGGCGATTCGTCGGTCTATGACACCCTGGTCCGCCTGGCCCAGAACTGGGTCATGCGCTACCCGCTGATCGACCCCCAGGGCAACTTCGGCTCGGTCGACGGCGATCCGCCGGCGGCCTACCGGTACACCGAGTGCCGGCTGAACGACGTCGCCGAGGACCTGCTGAAAAACATCGAGGAGGAGACGGTCGATTTCGCGCCCAACTACAAGGAGTCGACGACCGAGCCAACCGTGCTGCCGGCCGCCCTGCCCAATCTCCTCATGAACGGCTCGACCGGCATCGCGGTCGGCATGACGACCAACATTCCGCCGCACAATCTGGACGAATTGATCGAGGCGGCGTGCGCGATCATCGACCAGCCGGCGATTTCGGTCGACGCGATCTGCGAACTGATCCGGGGCCCGGATTTTCCCACCGGCGGCGTGATCGCCGGCCGCGAGGGCATTCTGTCGTACTTGAAGACCGGCCGCGGGATCGTGCGCACCCGCGGCAAGGCCCACACCGAGGAGTTGAAGGGCGGCCTGGAGCAGATCGTGATCACCGAGATCCCCTACAACGTGAATCGGGCGAGCCTGGTCACGCGCATTGCCGAACTGGTCTCCGAGAAGTTGATCGACGGGATTCGCGACTTGCGCGATGAATCGGACGAGAACACCCGGGTGGTGATCGAGATCAAGCGGGGCGAGCAGGCCAAGGTGGTGATCAACCAGCTCTTTCAGAAGACCGCGCTGGAGTCCTCCTTCGGCGTCATCCTGCTGGCCCTGGATCACAAGCGGCCGAAGCAGATGAACATCAAGGAGCTGCTGGAATGCTACCTGGCGCACCGCCGCGAGGTGGTCACCCGGCGCACCCAGTTCCGCCTCCGGGAGGCGGAGGACCGGGCCCACATTCTCGAGGGCTATATCATCGCCCTGGATAACCTGGATGACTTCGTCAAAATCATCCGCGCTTCCGCCAATCGCGAGGAAGCCAAGGTCCAGCTGATGGCGAAATACCCCCTGTCGGAACGCCAGACCGACGCCATTTTGGAGCTGCGCCTGTATCAGCTGACCGGGCTGGAGCGGGGTAAAATCGAGGCCGAGTACCTGGAGCTGATGAAGCTGATCGAGGAGTTGCGCGGCATCCTGGAATCCGAGGCGAAGCTGCTCGCCTTGATCAAGAAAGAGCTCCTCGAAATGAAGGCGAAGTACAGTTCGCCCCGCCGCACCGAGATCATCGCCGCCGCCGGGGAGTTTCGGATGGAGGACGTGATCCCCAACGAGGGCTGCGTCATCACCGTTTCGCACCTGGGCTTCATCAAGCGGACCCGGGTCGCCGACTACCGCTCCCAGAAACGCGGCGGCAAGGGCATCATCGGCACGGAGACCTACGAGGAGGACTTCGTCGAGCACCTGTTCACCGCGAGCACCCACGACTACATTCTTTTCTTCACCAACACGGGCCAGTGCCACGTGAAAAAGGTGTACGACGTCCCGGAGGGCACCCGCGCCTCGAAAGGGAAATCCGTCTCGAGTTTCCTGCGTCTGGCGGAGGGTGAGAAGATCGCCGCCATGATCTGCGTGAAGGATTTCGCGGACACCCTCCACCTGGTCATGGCGACCCGCAACGGGGTCACCAAGAAGACCAACATCGTCGACTATACCAACGCCACCCGCGAAGGCGGCCTGCGCGGGATCAAGCTGGAGGAGGGCGATTCGCTCGTGGGCTGCGTCCTGACCACCGGCCAGAACGAGGTCATGCTCGTCAGCTTCAAGGGCCAGGCCGTGCGCTTCAACGAGGACGATCTGCGCGACCAGGGCCGCGACACGGTCGGCGTCACCGGCATGCGCTTCAAACTGGACAGCGACTACGTGAAGGCGATCGAGGTCTGCGACCCGGCCGCCCGTCTGCTGGTCGCCCGCGAAGACGGCATCGGCAAGCGCACCCCGTTTGCGGATTACCGGCTGACCAGCCGCGGGGGCACCGGCGTGATCGCGATCGACCTCCCCGAAGACGGCTCCGTCAATGTGGCGGGCGCTCTCAGCGTGGGCGAAAACGACGAGGTCATGCTGCTCACCGCCAAGGGCCAGAGCATCCGCACGCGCGTGAAGGAGATCCGGGAAACCGGGCGCGGGGCGAAAGGCGTCAAACTGCTCACCCTGGCCGAAGGCGATCGCCTGCTCAGCATCGCGCGGATTGTCGAGACCGCCGAAGAGGCGGAGACACCCGTGGGCGCGCCCTGATTCGGAACGGATTCGCCGCGGGCGATTGCCGCGGCGCCCGCCGCCGTATGATTCGCGCCCTCATCTTCGATTTCGACGGCCTTATTCTCGACACGGAGTCGTCGCTGATTGAGGCCTACGCCGATGTGCACGCCAACCATGGGATCGCCTTCGACCGGGCGCTCTTCCGGCGGAGCGTCGGCCACGCGGACTACGCCTTCGATCCGTGGCATGCCTTCGAAAAGCGGGCCGACCGCGTGGCGCTGGAGACCGAGCGCCGGCGCCGCAATCGGGAGCGGGACCAATTGCTGCCCATCCTGCCCGGGGTGGTGCCGCTGCTCGATGCCGCCCGGGCGGCAAACTTGCGCCTGGGCGTCGCCTCGAACTCGACCCACCCCCATGTGGAAGGTCATCTGCAGCGCCTGGGCCTGCATGCCCGCTTCGAATTTTTCGCGTGCCGCGAGGATGTGCCCTCCCCCAAACCGGAACCCGATCTCTACCGGATGGTCTTGAATCATTTCGGGGTCAAGGGGACCGAGGCGATCGCCTTCGAGGATTCGCATACCGGTTCCCGCGCCGCGCAGCGCGCGGGCCTCTGGGTGGTGGCAGTGCCGAACAGCTCGACCGCGCACCACGATTTCTCGCCGGCCAGTCTGCAGGCGGCGTCGCTGGCCGGAATGACGCTGGCCGATCTGACGGCGCGATTTGGGGCGGATCGGCCCTAGGTCGGCTGCCGCTGACTTCTCCGGGCACGCTCCCGGCCGGTCAGAACAGCTCCCGCTGATTCATCGCCGCGCGCTTTTCCGGATCCAGGGCGCTCAGTGCGAGCAATTGTCCCATGCTAAGGCGCGCACACTGGGGCTCCCGCGCCAACGCCGCCAAGAGGAGCGCTCCGGCCAGGGCGTCATAGAGCGCCGCGTGATAGCGGCGGCGTTCCGGCGGGCAGTGGCGTTCGGCCAAGCCGTCCAATTCCGTCTGCAGCCCGCAAGCGGCCACCACCAACTCCAGTTTGCCCGAAGTCAGCTCCGGATAGAGCTGGCTGTAAAGCCGCGCGGAATCGATCCATGGGCCCCAGTCGATCGTCCGTTCGCCGGGGCGGACAAAGTCGGGCGAACTGCGGGGAAAGGGCCAGACCGACTTGAGCAGCGCGTTCTCCGAACCGGCATAGTGGGCCGCCAGCGGCGCCTGCTCCCGCAATCCGGCAAAGTACTCCCAATCGCCACTGAAGGGGGCATGGCCCGTGAGATTTTCCGGGCGCAAGCCGTGGACCGCGGTGTCCTCGCTCCTGACCCGCCCCGTGGGGGCGCAGAGCCGGGTCCGCGCCTCCGTAATGGCGGCGCCCCGCAGGGTCACGACCCCGTACTCGAGGATGCCGGAGGCCTGGTTGCCCTCGAAATCGAGAAAATAAACGGGATGCTCGGTCCACGACACAAGAACCACGGAATACCGCGGCCGCGGCAAATCGAGCTTTAAAGACGCGACAATCCATGGTCCCTTCCCAGCTGTGAACCTCGACCCCTATCGCGCCTTCCTGCTGGAACTGGCTGAACACAGCGGTGCGTTCATCCGGCCGTACTTCGGCCGTCCCGGCTTGGCGGTCGAAATGAAGGCCGATGATACCCCCGTGACCGCCGCGGACCGCGGGGCGGAGGAACTGATGCGGGCGATGATCCAGCGCAAATTTCCGGATCATGGGGTGATCGGCGAGGAGTTTGGCTCTGAAAAAGCCGGGGCGGATTTTGTCTGGGTGCTGGATCCGGTCGATGGCACCAAGTCCTTTGCGGCCGGCTGTCCGCTGTTCGGGACCCTGATCGCGCTGCTCCACCAGGGGCAGCCGGTGCTCGGGGCGATCCACCAACCGGTCCTGGGGCAATTGCTGGTGGGCGATGGCCGAAACGCGACCCTCAACGGCCGGGCGGTGCGCCTGCGCGATTGCACGCGAATTGAGGATGCGACGTTCCTGACCAGCGATCCCTGGAATCCGGGCAAGTATCAGAATGGGGCGGCCTATGAGGCGCTGGCCCGGCGCGCCCGGCTGGTCCGAACCTGGGGCGATTGCTACGGCTACTTGTTGGTGGCCGGCGGCTGGGCCGACGTGATGGCGGATCCGATCATGAACCCCTGGGATATTCAGGCGATCATTCCCATCGTCCGCGGGGCGGGCGGAATTGTGACCGACTGGCAGGGCGCGGATCCGGTGAAAGCCGATTCCCTGATCGCGGCCGGGCCGATCCTCCATCCGCAGCTGATCCTGGCGCTGAATCCCTGATCAGCGGCGGCGGCGCGAGGGCCGCGGCGTCCATTCCGCGGTCACAATTGAAGTGATGCCGCCGCGGCCTCTCCAATCGGCAATGATGGTCAGTTTCCGCGGGGACAGGGCGGTCCCGAGATCATCGCAAATCTGATTGGTCACCGCCTCGAAAAAAATTCCCTTATTGCGAAAGGCGTGAAAATACAGCTTGAGCGACTTAAGCTCAACGCAGGTGCGATCGGCCACATAGCGGACGGTGATCGCGCCGAAATCCGGATGGCCGGTCATCGGGCAAACCGACGTGAATTCGTGATGCGTGTGTTCAATCACATAATCGCGCTGCGGGGCGGGATTCGGAAAAGTCTCGAGGAGCTTGGCGTCGGCCATGGGGCGGATCAAAAAGTCCCGCCATGAAGACCGCAATGGGATTTAAAGCGGGGAAACCGCACGCCCCAGCGCTGGCGAAGTGGGGCCAAGCGGCTGAATGCAAAGTAATTTGACTCCGCCCGCCCCGTCGGTGTCATCGCCCCCGCACGCCGATCAACCTGAAGGTCGACCGCGCCCGTCAGTTCCGCAACCAACCCTGAAAATGAGCGCCCGCTACGAAGCAACCCGTCTGGTCTCCTTCGCCGCCGCGCTGCTTGCGGGCGCCGGCCTCGACTCGGAAAAGGCCCGGACGGTCGCCGAAATCCTGGTCGAGGGCGACCTGCTCGGCCACACGACGCATGGCCTGCAGCTGCTCGCGCCCTATCTGACCGAATTGGAAAATGGCGGCATGAATCGCACCGGGGAGCCGGGGGTGGTCGCCGACTTTCCGGCCGCCGTGACCTGGGACGGCCGCCGGCTGCCGGGACCCTGGCTGGTGGTCCGGGCGCTCGAACTGGCCGCCGAGCGCGCCCGCCGCCTGGGCGTCTGCACGGTCGTTATTCGCCGCTGCCATCATACGGCCTGCCTGGCTGCCTACCTTCGGCCGATCACTGAACAGGGGCTGATGGCCTTGGTTACCTGCTCCGACCCCACTTGCGGCGGCGTCGCGCCCCATGGCGGCCGGCGGTCGCTGTACACCCCGGATCCGCTGGCAGCCGGCTGGCCGACCGACGGGGAGCCGGTGATCCTCGACGTTTCGATGTCAATTACCACCAATGGCCTGACCAAACGCCTGCTCGCCGAAGGCGGCCATTTTCCGGGCCAGTGGGCCGTCGACGGCGAGGGTAAGCCGACCGACAACCCCGCCGACCTCGTCGGCGAGAATCCCGGGGCGTTGCTGCCGATGGGCGGCCTCGATCACGGTCACAAAGGTTATGCGCTCGCCCTTTTGGTGGAGGCCCTTACCAGCGGACTGGCCGGCCGCGGACGCGCCGATCCACCGGAAGGGTGGACCGCCAATGTCTTCGTCCAGGTGCTCGATCCGGCGCTTTACGGCAGCCGCGAGGACTTCGTGCGGCAGACCGGCTGGCTAGCCGACGCGTGCCGCGACACGCCGACCCGACCCGGCTTCGACCGGGTCCGCTTGCCCGGCGAAGCGGGCCTCAAGCGGCGGGCCGAACAGCTGCAGCGGGGCATCGAACTCTACCCGGGCATCCTCGCGGGTCTGGCGCCGTGGGCGGAAAAATTGGGCGTGGCCGCGCTGACCGACTGACGACTGCGACGTCGGCGGTTTAGGTGGCCGTCTCCGAGAAACGGCTCTCGCGGATCACGGTGATCTTAATCGTGCTCGGGTACTGCAGCTCCGCCTCGATCCGCCGGCGCAGTTCCTTGGCGATGTCACGGGCGCCGTCGTCGGTGACCTGATGCGGGGCGACGACCACCCGAATCTCGCGGCCAGCCTGAATCGCGAAGGCTTGCTGCACCCCTTCGATGGACACGGCCAGTTTTTCCAGACGGCCCAGCCGCTGGATATAACTGGACATCGATTCCGCCCGCGCCCCGGGACGCGTCGCCGAAATTGTGTCCGCCAAAATAAGAATGCCGGCGTAGACCGTCTCCGGCTTCACCTCCTCGTGGTGCGCGGCGACCGCGTTCACGACGATCGGAGTCTCGCCGTGGCGCTTGATAAAGTCGCTCCCGATCAGCGCATGGCTGCCCTCCAGCTCCGCGGGAACGCCCTTGCCGATGTCGTGCAGGAGGCCCGCCCGCTTGGCCACGTTGGGATCCAAACCGACCTCGCTCGCGATCATCGAGGCCAGGCGGGCGGTCTCGACCGAATGATCCAAGACGTTCTGATTGTATGAAAAACGGTATTTCAGGCGGCCCAGGAGCTTGATGATTTCCGGGTGCAGGCCGTTGATGTTGAGCGTCGAAACGGCGTCCTCGCCGGCCTGGGTCGTCACCAACTCGATTTCCTCGGCGGCCCGCTTCACAAATTCCTCGATGCTCGCCGGGTGGATGCGCCCGTCCTTGATCAGGGCCTCCAATGCCGAACGGGCCACTTCCCGGCGCACCGGATCGAAGGAGGACAGCAGCACGAGCTGTGGGGACTCGTCGATCAGGAGCGTCACCCCCGTCGCCGCCTCAAACGCTTTGATGTTTCGGCCCTCGCGGCCGATGATGCGGCCCTTCATCTCCTCGTTGGGGAGGTGGACAAGCGTCGCCGTCAGGTCGTTGTTGGGCTTGCTCGCCAGCCGCTGCATCGCGGCCACCAGAATCCGGCGGGCGGTCGTCTGCAGTTCCTGATCGGACTTTTCGAGCGTCTCCCGCTTGAGCAGCCGCAGTTCGTCCTGGCACTCGAGGAGGACCTCCTCGCGCAGCTCGCGCTTGATCTCCTCAGCGTCCATCTGGGAGACGCCTTCCAGGCGCTTGCGGACGCTTTTTGAAAGGGCGCGGATCGCATCCCGCGCCTGCTTGACGGCCGCGCTCTCCCGATTGAGGCGTTCCTGGCGCTGCTCCAGCTGATAGTCCAGGAGTGCCAGCGATTCCTCGTGGGAGCGAATCTCCCGCAGGCGGACGTCGGACTCAATTTCCCGGCGGTCAAACTCCCGGTTCAGCTCCGCCCGCCGCTCCTGAATCTCGGCTTCGGCCTTCTGCTTCATTTCCTCGGCGGCCACGGCCGCCTCGCGGCGGGCGACTTCGGTCAATTCCGCCGCCTGCTCGTGGGCGATCCGCCGGGTCTGGCGCGACAACGCCCAAACGATCACCCAGCCGATGATCATTCCGGCGAAGCAACCGGCAATGAGCGAAGCCGGGAGCGACCAGTCAAATGCGTCGCCCTCGGCAAGCAGGTTAAAGGCTAAGTCGGCTACCTTGGCTGCGGTCAAGTGGGTCCGAAACTAGGTCGCGGACTCCAAAGCTCAAGTTTTTCCTCTTTTCCCCCGCCGGTCCCTCGGTCGCACGCCAGGCACCACCATCCCTTCAAGCGGCTCTTGGCGGCCTCATCGAACGCCTCTGGCGCTCCGAGCACCGACTTGTTCGGAGCGCAGGAGCGCGGTTTGGCGCTCGAGATCGGGTTCGGCCGCCACCGAGCCGCGGAAGGGATGGTGCCGCCCGGCGTGCGACCGAGGGGCCGGTGTTGCCAGAATTGCTCCGTTCTGCTTAACCCTTTGCCTGCGTGAAAGTATCCTCGCTCTCCGACGTTCTGGTGTATTTTCGGATCACCACGCGCGAGCGCTGGGATTGGGCCAATCCCCTGGCGATCGTCGGCCTGAGCGCCATCGGCGTGGCCTTCATTTACAGCGCCCAATACTCCGCCCGGCTGGCCGCTCCGGCCCACCAGACCCTGGCGGCCTGGCTGGTCAGCAGCTATTGGTTCAAGCAGTGCGGATTCCTGCTGGTCGGGTCGGCGGTCTATCTCGCGGTGTCGCTGATCGATTACCGCCATTGGCTTAATGCAGCCCATTGGTTTTACGTCATTTGCATAATTCCCCTCTTCCTCGTCCTCCTGCCGGGGATCGGGATCAACGCCGGGGGATCCCAACGCTGGCTCAAGCTCGGTTTTATCCGCTTTCAGCCCTCGGATCCGGCCCAAATCGCCGTGCTGCTGATCACCGCTAGCATCCTGATTCGCAGCAAGGTCGGCACGATCCAGCAATCGATGGGAGTCCTGGGGAAATTGACCCTTGCGGTGGGGGGACCCATCCTTTTGATTCTGAAACAACCCGACTTAAAGTCGGCGATCGTGCTCCCCCCGATTGTTTTTTCCATGCTTTACGTTTCCAAGTTATCCGGCCGGTTCTTTGCCGGGGCCTTGGGGGCATTCCTCCTCCTCGTCGGCCTAGTGGCCCTGGATACTTGGCGCTATGAACGGTTTATGGATGCCCACGGATATTCGTACCATAACGACCGGGGGGTCTACGAGTCCCAGACGTGGTTCCGGCTGCCGTTGCATGACTACCAGCGCAATCGCATCGTTTCGTTCCTCGGCAAAGGGAAGATCGACGACATCAATTGGAACCAGCGCCAATCGCTCATCTCGGTGGGCTCGGGCGGATTGACCGGCAAGGGCTGGACGCAGGGCACCCAGGCGCGCCTCGGCTATCTGCCGCGCGGGGTCGCCCACAATGATTTTATTTTCTCGGTTATCGCCGAGGAGACAGGTTTCTTGGGAAGTATTACGGTTCTCGGCCTCGTTGGAATCGTGCTATTCAACGGCATTCGCATCGCCGGTCTCGCAAGGGATCGGTTCGGCACCCTGCTCGCCATCGGCGTCACGGTGCTGTTCAGCGTGCATGTGTTTGTGAACATCGCGATGACCATTGGCCTCGTGCCCGTCACGGGCATACCGCTTCCCTTTATTAGCTACGGTGGCTCCTTTGTGCTCAGTTGCTGCTTGCTGCAAGGACTGGTCCAGAGCGTCTATCGCTTCCGGAAGGACTTCGAATGATCCCGAATCCTTCCCGCGATAACGACCGCTCTGCCGGAATTTCCTGCGCCGCAACCCATGCGCGAAGGGGTGCCGTGTTCCAACCACAGAGCCCCCCACATGAGCGATCAGTCCCCAGCCAACCCGGACGTCCCCGCGGATGTCTCCCAGCAATATGACGCGGATCTGGCCAACCCACCCGCCGAGCGCGAGCTCGCGGCCATCAGTGCGGCCGATCTAAAATCCGGCGCGCAGCAGCGGTCCCAGCAGCGTCCCCTCCTCCAGAAAATCCTCGCGGTCTTCCGCAAGGAAAAGGGCTCCTACCGGGAGCTCATCATCAACTCCGAGCCGCTTGAGAAGCGCGTTGCGCTCCTCGTCGACGGCCGGCTCGAAAAGTTCGAGATCGAGCGCGAGTCCGACAATCGGATGGTCGGCGGCATCTTCAAGGGCCGCATCAAAAATCTGGACCCCGGCCTCAAGGCCGCCTTCGTCGACATCGGCTACACGAAGAACGCCTTCCTCCACTACTGGGACATGCTCCCGGCGGCGGCCGACTCCTCCGTGGAGGTGGTCCGGGTCAATCGCAAGCGCGATGCCGCGCCCAAGGGCGAGGTCACCGTGAAGGACATCCCCGGCCTCTATCCGCCCGGCACCGATATCGTGATCCAGGTGACCAAGGGGCCGATCGGCTCCAAGGGCCCCCGCACCACGACGAACCTCTCGATCCCCGGGCGCTACCTCATCCTGACGCCCTACAGCGACGGCTGCGGCATCTCCCGCAAAATCGAGGACAATCACGAGCGCCGCCGGCTGAAGCAACTCATCAACGAGTTGACCATCCCCGAGGGCATGGGCGTCATTGTCCGGACGGCCGGCGAGGGCAAGAAATCCCGGTACTTCGTGCGCGACCTGCACCTCCTGCTGAAGAAGTGGGAGGAGATCACCCAGAAGATGGCGGCCGAGCGGGCGCCCACCTGCCTCTACATGGAGCCCGACCTGGTCGAGCGCACCGTGCGCGACTTCCTCACCGAGGACATCGACCGCGTGCTGATCGACAACAAAGGGGACCACGAGCGCACCCAGGATTTGGTCGGCCTCATTTCCAAGCGGTCCAAGTCCAAGATCGCCTTCTACCACGACAGCATCCCGATCTTCGAGCGGTTCAACATTGAGCGGCAGATCGAACAGACCGGCCAGCGCAAGGTGCCCCTGCCCAGCGGCGGGGAAATCGTGATCGACGAGACCGAGGCTCTGATCGCGGTCGACGTGAACACCGGCTCCCACAAGAACAGGGCGGGCGATGAGAAAAACACGATCTACGCCGTCAACCTGGAGGCCGCCCGCGAAATCGCCCGGCAGATCCGCCTGCGCAATTTGGGCGGCCTGATCATCATCGACTTCATCGACATGAAGGAGCGACGTCACCGCAACTCCGTCTACGAAAAGATGGTCGAGCTCATGGCGACGGACAAGGCGCGCAATCATATCCTGCCGATTTCCCAGCTTGGGATCATGCAGATGACCCGCCAGCGCCAGCAGGAATCGCTCTGGTCGAATCTCTACACCGACTGCCCCTATTGCCGCGGCCGCGGCATCGTGAAGTCGGCGACCACGATGTCGGTGGAACTCCAGCGCCGGCTGTCCTCGGTCGCCCGGCGGCTGCAGCTGCGCAAGGATGGCAAGGAATACTCTCTGCGCGTGCTGGTGCACCCCAGCATCCTCGAGCGGCTGCGCAGCGAGGATTCGGATCTGCTGGTCCGCATGGAGACGAGCTTCGGGGTGAAACTGGCCTTCCGGGCCGACCCGGCCTACCATGTCGAACACTTTAAGATCATCAACGCGGTGACGGGCGAGGAGTATCGCTAATCGCTGCGCAACAAACCCGCCGGGTGGCGCCCTCGATTGCGGGCGCGCCCGGCGCTGGCGCGGCAAAAGTCAATATCCTGACGTTCGCAGGGCGGAAAACTCCCCAGCGGTTTCGCCTCGAAAGATCTGCCGTAAGCACCGCGCGATTGCCTTGCGCGGGGCCTCCGGTGGCGGAATTTCAGATCGAATCGCGCGCCTGGTTCACGGCGCCGACGATAATTCCTGCCACAATTCGGTGAGGTCCATCCGCTCGAGCCAGGGCGCGAGGGCCTTTTCATCCACGCCCGTGATTTCTCGGATCGCCCGAATATCCGCCGGATGTTTGGAGGAGCGCCCCTCCCGGTAATATTCCAATTTGCGCAAAACCACATATTCCGGCGGCGCGACCGCGATTTCCAACCCATCGCCCCAAGATAGGCGGCGGCGCAGGGGCATCGCCCAGGCGTGCAGAACGTCGGTGCCGACCAGGTAAATATCCGCTTTGTAGCCCGTCTCGTGATGGATCAGGTTGAAGTGTCCGCGGTGACTGCGCGCTTGCTCCGCTCGAATCACCGACTCGGGCGGAACATAGAATTCCGTTTCCGCAAAAACCCGCAGGAGGGCCGCGCGCGCCGGGTCGTTGAGACTGAGGACGACATCAAGGTCGTTGGTCACCCGCGGCTGCCCATAAAGAATCGCCGCGGTTGCGCCCGTCACCATATAGGGCGCCCCGATTTCCTCCAGCCGCCGGGCAAACAGGCTCAGCTCATCCGGTGCAGGCATACAGAATCCGGTCCGCGACGGCGCGGCGCACTTGCGCTTCGCTCCAGTCCGGCTGCCGCTGACGGAAGCCGGCGGCGAGCAGTTCGCGCATGCTGCGGTTCATTTGCAGGGCCTGAAGCAGGCGTTCCTGGGGACTCATCCGGCGGTAAATCGCCACTTGATGAGCGTGCGCCGCCCGGACGTGGTCGGATTCGGCGCAGCTCGGCATGCACGGCAGGATACTCGCGCCCCCCCGGCAGGCAAGCGCCGGAGTTCTTCCTGCCGCCTGAGCTCACTTATCACCATTTGTGATCGGTTCACGATCGCCCGCAAAACCTTGTGCGCTCTCCTTGCGTCTTTATCCTCGGCGCCATTCCTCGCGGATCGAGCGCTTTCCTCCGCGTTTCCCCTCACCCCCCCGTCGGCCAGCCTATGAACCCATCCTCGCCCCTGGCATCCACCCGTCGCCTCGCCTTGACCAACTGGTTCCGTTTGGGGCTGTTCGTAGCCGGCGGGTTAGCCGCCGCCACCGTGCGCGCGCAGTCGGATTCGGCGCTGCCGGTCAAGCTGATCCAGCTCGATGATCGCGTCCGGGTCGAGATCGGCGGCCAGCTGTTCACCGAATACATCTACGGCGATGGCTCGTCCCGGTCTTATTGCTATCCGATCCTAGCCCCGGACGGCACGCCCCTGACCCGCAACTTCCCCATGAAAAAAGTGGCGGGAGAGGAAACCGACCATCCCTGGCACCGCTCGTTCTACTTCGCGCACAGCGAGGTCGGCGGCGTCGATTTCTGGAACGAGGGCACCGGCGACAACGGCGCCGCGCCGGCGGCCAAGGGCCACACGGTGGTCGACCAGCTGTTTGTCGCCGATGCCCAAGGCCTGCCGGCCGCGGGCGGGGACTCGATCCGGGTCACCGACCGCTGGCTCGCGCCCACGGGCGTCTTGGTTTGCACCGATCAGCGGGTGATCTCTTTTCATGGCGATGCCTCTAGCCGCTTTATCGATTTTCAAATTACGCTGCAGGCGCCAGCCGACAAGCCCCTGTTGATCGGCGACAACAAGGACGGCACGATGGCGATCCGGCTCGCCGAGTGGCTGACCATGGCGCACAAGCTCAAAGGGGCGACGACGGGAGGCACGGGCCATATCGTGACCGCCGCGGGCGACCGGGATTTGGCGGCCTGGGGCAAACGCGCCGACTGGTGCGACTACCATGGCGACCACGCCGGTCAGACCTATGGGGTGGCGATCTTCGACCATCCGGACAACCCGCGGCATCCGACGTGGTGGATGGCGCGCGACTACGGGCTGTTCGGGGCCAATCCATTTGGCCAGCACGACTATGAGAGGCTGCCGGATAAGCACGCGGGCGATTACTCGATTCCCGCTGGCGGGAGCCTGACCTTGCGTTACCGCTTCTATTTCCATTTCGGCGACGAGGCGGCGGCCAAGGTGGCCGCGCAGTACGCCGATTATTCGGCCGGGCATTGAGGATCGCGCCGATGAGCCGGGCCTGGCGCCTTGGCGCGCTCCTGCTCCGGTCGCTCGTTTCGCCCCCGCTCCGCGCGCGGTCGCCCGCGCCCCGCGGCTTATAGTTTCCACCGAAACCGCAGCGTCTCGACCCAGCTGCGCGCCGCCGGGCCCAGGACCCGGCCAACCTCAAAATCCCACTGGAAATTTTCGGTGGCGGCCAAGGTCGCCCCGCCGTTCAGCGAGCCCCAGGTCGAGGAGGAGCCGGCCGTCGAGGTCGCAAACGTGGCCTCGGTGTAGGCGCTCAACTTGCCGAGGATTTCGGCCTGCAGGACAGCGCTGGTGTACAGGCGCGCGTCGTAACGGGTGTTGGCCACGTTGCGCAGCTCATCCCATTCCGCCATCGCGCCGGCATTCAGGCCCGGCCCGATTTTCACGGCCCACGGCAGGATCAGGCCGCCCTCGGTGTGGCCGTTGCCGCCGACCTGAGAGCGCGTCGGCAGGTTGAGGTAAGGGATCAAGGCCGCGGATTGATTCGAGGCGGTGTCGCGCCAAAAAGTCCATTTCGAGCGAAGGGTGATCTCGCCGATACCGCTGCGGGTCTGGTTGGCCGTGCCCTGCATATAAGTGTCTTGAATGAAGAGCTGGGTCCCCAGCTCAAAATCCACGTCGCTCGTGATCCCGCCGGAAATCAGCGCCCAGCCCAACCCCAGCGCCCGGACCTCGTTGGCCGCCGAGCTGTCCGGATTGAGCCCGACCGAAATCGCATCAACCCGCAGGAGGAATTTCCCGGGCTCGATGGTCTGCGGCGTCTCGGTCACCTGCGCGCCCGCGCGAAGCGCGAAACCGGCGGCGCCCAGCAAGATCAGGCTAAGGCGCAGCCAGGGAGTGAGGGGCATCGGACCACGGTCCCTGAGAGTGTGCCACGGCGCCAGCCCAAAAAACCGCCTTCATCTGCGCCGCGGCTAACCCGAGGTTCCGGCGCCCAGCGCCCCGCTGGACCAAAGGATATAAATCCCAAGGCTGATCAGAAAGGCGCCCGAGAGCCGCGGGCCAAACCGGCGCATCGCATCCTGAATCCGGGGGTGGCCGCCCAGGCCGCCCGCCAAGGCGCAAAGCGCCGCGCACAGCACGGCAAAGCTCGCGAGCATCACCGCCAATTGCAGGACCGAGCTCGCCGCGAAGAGAGGAATGTAAACGGCGATATTGTCGGCCCCGCTGGCAAAAACCACGGTCGCCACCCGGAGCACTGACAACTGATCCGCTGCCACCGGTCCCCGGCGCCGCGCGCGCGCGACCCAGAGCTGGTGCAGCCCCAAGCCGATTGGCAACAGACCGAGCCAGCCCAGCAACGGCAACGGGACGAACGCCGTGGCCAGCCGGCCGCCGAGGCCGATGGCGACGATGCCCGCAAATCCGGCGAACTGTCCGGCCACAATCTGCGCGCGCCGGCGCGGGTGATGGCCGAAGAAAACCGTCAAGAGCAGAAGGCCGTCCGCATTGGTCGCCGCGAAGATGGCGGCGCTCAAGAGGGCCGTGGCCCCGAGCGAATGGGAAGGTGGGACGGAAAACGAAGTCAATCGGTTCGGCGCCGCAATCGGCGCCGGCGCCGGAGGGGCACCGCGATCCCGGCTCGACCTCGTTTTTCGCCCGCTTTACTCTGGAACGCAAGCCGATGACCACCCCGACTCCGCCGTCCCGCCCCCCGTCCCGCTCACTTTGGCGAACCTACGACGCCCACCACCGGGTGGCCGCCGCGCTGGTCGCCGCAGCGTTGACCGCGGGGTTCCTCCATGGCCGGGCGAGCGTCCCCCTCCAGGCGATGGGCTCCTGGGATGCGTTCGCCGCGACGGTCGTCGTCTTGGTCTGGGCGGTGATTCTGAGCCAGGATCCCTACGAAATGCGCCGGACCGCCCGGCTGGAGGATGCGAGCCGCTCTTTAATTTTCGGCGTGGTCCTGGTGGCCGCCGGAGCCAGCCTGCTGGCGGTCTTCCTGACCTTGGGGCCGGCCAAGGATCTGCCCAAACATCGCTTAGTTGAACACTTGGCGATCTCGATCTCAACCGTGGTCCTGTCCTGGATTCTGGTCCACTCCATCTTCGCGATGCGTTATGCCCACGCCTACTACGCCGGAGCGCGCTCGGCCGCCCGCCCGGATGTGGCCGGCGGCCTGATCTTTCCAGAGGAGAAAAATCCGGACTACTTCGACTTCGCCTACTTTTCGTTCGTGATCGGCATGACGTGCCAGGTCTCCGATGTGCAGATTTCCGCCCGAGCGCTGCGCCGGACCGCCCTGTGGCATGGGCTGATCGCCTTCGGCTTCAACACCGCGATTCTCGCGTTGCTCGTCAACATCGTAGCCGGGTTGTTGTAAGGCATGCGCTGGCCCGCCCGCACCCCGCTTGGCTGGATCGCCGCTTTGGCCGCCGTGCTGGCCTTCCTCGTTGTCGATAGCACCGCCCGCATTCGGCATTTGGAGCACATGGAAGAAGAATATGGAGTCGAGGTTTCGGCCCCCGCCTCGGATCCGCATTCGCCCACCGGTTTTGCGCTGGGCCGCCGGAATTTCATCGAGCCGGGCAACTCGATCGATACGTATCACTGGGTCATGCAGACTCAGTCGATGTTGGCGGGCGGCCCGTGGCGCCTGCACCACGTCGACTACGACAACGCACCCGACGGACGGCTCATGCACTGGTCCTCGCCGCCGCGGTGGGGGCTCGCCGCCCTGGCGTGGGCGGACCACCTGTGGTCGGGCCGCCCGATCGGCGCCGCGGTCGAGCAGGCCGTCCTATATGCCAACCCGATCCTGCTCGGGCTCGGATTGCTTGGGCTGACGCCCTCGGTTGCGCGGCGGTTTGGCGCCTGGAGCGCCGCCCTCCTGGTGATCGGCACGGTCGCAAGCCACCCGTTTTATCTCAATTTCATCGCCGGTAACGCCGAGCACCAAGGAGCCGCCGAGGCCTGCGCGATGCTCACATTGATTGGCCTCCTCGGTGGCGCCGGCAGCTGCGCGCGAGCCGAAAGCTCCGAGGACCGAGGACCTGGACAAGCGGGCGATCCCGGCGCGATGCTTCCAACCGTCCGCCAGGCGAAAAATTGGTTTTTGCTTTCCGCGGGGGCGGGCGGCGTCGGGCTGTGGCTCAGCGCCGCCAGCGAGGCGCCGGCGCTCGCCGCCAGCGGATTCGGGGCGATCGCCTGCCTCGCGATTTTGCGCGGCCGGCCCGAAGCGGCAATGCTGCGCCCGGAATTATGGCGATTCTGGGGTCGCGCGGGGGCGGCAGTGAGCCTGGCGGCCTATCTGATCGAGTATTTTCCCCATGAAATGGGCTGGCGGCTCGAAGTGAACCACCCGCTTTATGCCCTCGCTTGGCTGGGTGGCGGCGAATTGCTGTGCCAGATCGCTCTCGCCTGGGCGCCCCCGGCTGCCGCCGCCCGCCGGCCCCGCCTCGTCCCCACGCTTTGCGCCAGCGCCGCAGTCGCGCTCTTGCCCGCGGTAATCGCGCTCACCAGCCGACGGACATTTTGGGTGGCCGATCCGTTTCTCTGGCATATGCACTCGGACCATATTGCCGAATTCCAGAGCCTGCGGTGGTTCCTGGCGCAGAATGGGTGGAGCTTTTCTCAAGTCGGTTGCGTGCTCGTCCTGCTGGCGAGCCTGCTGCCGGCGGCGTTGCTTTGCACCAGAAGCACCTCTCCATTCTGGAAGGCCCAACTCGCGCTCGCCCTCGTGCCCGCGGTGGCTGAGATCAGCTTGGCCGCCCAGCAGGTGCGCTGGTGGGGCATTGCCTCCGGGATCGAGTGCGTTTCGCTCCTGCCGCTGTTCGGCCTGCTGCGGCGGCACTTTCCGAGCCAGCCCGCCCGTTTCTGGCCACTCGCCTGCGCCGTTCTGTACGTGCCGGGCGCAGTCGATGCGGTCGCGCTCATCCCCCGCGAGTCGGTCTATTCCCATGAAAACCTCTGGGATTTTGCCGACCGCGATATCGCCCAAGATCTTCGGCTCCGCGCCGGTCTCGAGCCGGTCGTCGTCCTCAGCACGCCCAACACCACGACCTCCCTGATCTACCATGGCAGCCTGCGGGGCTTGGGCACGCTCTATTGGGAAAACCAAGACGGCATGAAAGCCGCGGCCAAAATCTTCGCGGCGTCGCCCGACCAAGCCTACGCGCTCGTTCAGCGCCGCCACGTGACCCACATCGTCCTCACCTCCTGGGATCAGTTTGCCGGCGCCTACATCGATTTGCTGCAGGGCCGGCCAGCCGGCTCCCCCGTGCCAGCGGGCTCATTCACGGATGCCCTCACTGGCGGCACGCCGCTTCCCCCCTGGCTGCGACCAATCCCCTACACACTGCCCAAGACTCCGGCGCTGCAAGCCCAGTGGGTTTTGATCTTTGAAGTGGTGCCTCCGCAGGCACCCCGCGATATTCTGGTGCGAAACGCCGCCTACCTCGTGGAGACGGGCCACCCGGACAAGGCCGGTCAGCTCCGGCCGGCCCTTCGCCGCCTGGATTCGTATCTGCCGGCCCTGGCCGAGTTGGTGCGCATTGAGGGTGAACTGGGCGATGAGACGGGCGTCGAAACCACCCTGGAGCAGATCGCCGCGCTCGGGCCGCCGCCGGCCAATTTGGCGGCGGAGGATCAGGTTCGGCTCGCGGTGGCGCTGGCCATCGGCGACCGCCTCGACACCGCCCGCCAAGTGCTGGAACGGTGCGTGCAGCAGATGGACGAAGCCGACTTGCGGCGCCTCACCACGGGCACCCTGGCCGACCTGCTTTCCTCCTGCTCTCATCTCGGCGTCCGCTTCTCGAATCCGGCGCTGCAGCGCCTGGCGGCCGAACTGCTGCCGCCGGATCGGCGCTAGCAGCCCGAAGTATGGACGCCCCGATCAGGGGCCCGCCCCACCCTTTCCCTGCGCGTCCAGCGCGGCCTGCAGGCTCGCCTGCAGCGCCGGATCGTCCGGCCGCCGCCGCACGGCCTCGCGATACGCGTCGATCGCCGCTCCCACCTGACCGCTGAGCAGCAGCACATTGCCCAGATTGTTGAGCGCCTCGGTCCGATCCGGCGCGTGCGCCAGTCCCCGCCGGTAGGCCGACGCCGCCGCCGGATAGTGCCCCTGGGCCGCCTCGGCATCGCCCAGCGCAAAGGCGGACTCAGGATCCTCCGGCATATCCTGGAGCGCGGCCGTGAAGGCCTTGGCCGCCTCCGCAAACTTGCCCTGCCGGGCCTGGGCATTGCCCAAGCCGAACCAGGCGGCGCCATTCTCGGGCTCGAGCTGCGCGTCGATCGCGTACTGGTCCGCGGCCTCGGCATCGCGGTGCAGGTCGGCCAGCGCCTCTCCGAGATACAGGTGAACTTCGTCCCGGTGCTGGGTGCCCAGCGCCTGGGTCAGCTGCGCCACCGCCGCCTCCGGTCGCCCCGCGTCCAAATAGAGCACGCCCAGGTTGAGGTGGGCCAGCGGATAGTCCGGCCGGATCGCCAGGGCCGCTTCATATTCGGCCTGCGCCTCGGGCCGCTTGCGCTCCGCCAGATAGACGCCGAGGTTGTTATGGGCCATCCAGGCGCTCGGATTCTTGGCGATGGTGGTCCGGTAGAACGTCTCCATGTCATTGTACATGCCGGCTTGGCGCCACGTGAGGCCGCCGAGGACCGCCAGGATCAGGCCGGCGGCGGCCCAGCGGGCCGCGGGTGCCAAGCGGCGGCCGATCCGCGCCAAGCCCGCACACAGCGGGACGATGAGCCCAAGGCAGGCGAGGTACTGCCAATGGTCCGCCACATATGAGAACATGAAGGCATAGACATTGAAAAAACCCAGGGTCGGAAAGAGCGTGCCGGCGAAAAACAAGGCGCCGGCCAAAGCGGCGCGCCCGCGCCGGGCGAACCAAATCAAGCCCGCAAAGGCGGCCAAAACAGCCAGCAGATACCCATAGGCGGCGAGATTCGCGCTGCGGATGACCCAGCGCGGGTAGAAAAAGATGAGATTGGCCGGCCAGACCAACTTGACCGCATAAAACCAGAGCGCGCGGCTCGCGAGAAGGAGCCGCTCCCATCCGGACAGGGCAAAAGCCGAGCCTTCGGCGCCGATGTAGTGCCGCTCCACCCAGCCGGAGAAAAGGCCGCCGATTGCCCCGAAGGCGAACCATGGCACCAGGGGCCTCACATCGCGCCGCCCGGACAACGTCCCCCGCCGCCACCATGCCAGCACCAGCAGCGCCGCCGGGAGGGTCGCCGTCACCGTCTTGCAGAGCACCGCGATCACGAAATATGCCGTCGCGAGGGCGTAGCGCCCCGGACGCCGGTCATCCTCGAAACGCAGGTAGGCCAGGAGCGCCAGCAAATAGAAGACGGTGGACAGCGTGTTCTTCTCCTCTGAAATCCAGGCGACCGATTCGACGCAGACCGGATGGAGGGCGAACACGAACGCGGCCAGCCAGGCACCCGGAATCGCCAGCTGCCGCAGCACGCGTAGCAGCAGAATGGCCGAGGTCGCGTGCAACGCTACGTTGAGCAGATGGTAGCCGAGCGGCTCGTCGCCCCACAAGCGGTGCTCCACCCAGAAGGCGCTGTGCAGCAATGGATAATATTGCTCGGTGGCCCCGACTTGAAACCAGATCCGTCCGAGCCCCGCGAGCGAACGCAGCGACGCCTTGGTGACGTAATCGCTGTCGTTCCAGATAAAGCCCGCGCGCAGGGCCGGCCCGTACGCCGCCAGGGTGACCAAAAAGATCAGCGTCATGCCGGCCAGTTCGCGCAGGCGCGCCCGGGGAGCTTCCGGATCGGAACCGTTCATAGCCCCGGTTCTAGCACAAGGCCGCTCCCCACGTCACCCGAAAATCGGCTCACGGCCCGGGAAAGCGGGAAAGCCGGGCGAGCATCTCGCGAGCGGCGGCGAAATTCGGATTCAGCCGCACCGCTTCGGCAAATTCCGCCCGCGCCGCGGCCAAGTCGCGGGAGCGCAGCAACGCGTTGCCCAAATTATAGTGCGCCTCCGGATAATCCGGGCGCAATTGCAGGGCGCGGCGAAACTCCGGCAGCGCCTCGGCGAGCCGGCCCGCCTGTTCCAGCGCGGTGGCGAAATTGCCGTGAGCCGCCGCCGACTCGGGCCGCAATCGCGCGGCCTCGGCCAGCGGCGGCAGCGCCTCCGATTCCCGTCCCAATTGGAATAGCGTCACGCCCAGATTGAGCTGCGCGTCCGCGTCCTTCGGATCCAGCCGCACCGCCGCCGCATAGTGGGCCGCCGCTTCCGCAACCCGCCCGGTCGCGGCCAGCGCGAGGCCGAGATCGAATTCCACCTCGGATTGCGCGGGCTCCAATCGGAGGGAAGCCCGGTATTCCGCGATGCCTTCGGGAATGCGCCCCTGCGCCACCAATGCAACCCCCAGGCTCCCGTGCGCCGAGGCCAGATTGGCATCGCGCGCGATCGCCCGGCGCAAATACGGCTCTGCTTCCGCCGGCCGCCCGAGGCGGTCGAGCAGCCGCCCGGCGTGGGATTGGGCATACACGAGGGTGGGATCGCGGGCGGCGGCCGTGACAAACTGCGCGAGGGCCTCCTGATAGCGGTCTTCGCTCTCATAGGCCAAGCCGAGATCATAATAGGTCTCCGCCAACCCGGAATTGAGGCGGAGCGCCTCCTGATAGTGGGCGATCGCCTCGGCCGTCCGCCCGCGGGTGGAAAGAGCCATGCCCAAATTCGCCTGCGCCTTGGCGCTGCCCGGGCGCTTGGCCACCGAGTCGCTCCAGAGCGCCAGATCGCTCCGGTAGGCGTAATTGCGCCGCGCGCTCGCCGCCGCCAGCGCCAGAATGAGGACAATTGCCGTCCTAGCCCATCCCGCCGAACGTTCGCGGGCAGGCTTGAGCGCGAGAGCGGTCTCCACCCCGGCGGCCGCGAGGGCGACGATCGCGGCCAGCGGCAAATACATCCGGTATTCGACCGCGAATTGGATGGTGCCCGGCATCACGCTGGTCGGGGCGAGAACCAGCCCGCAAACGGCGACGCAAAATGCCCAAGCGCGGCCCCGCACGATCCCCACGATCGTGGCGACCGCCAACGCCAGCCAAGCCGGCCCGAGCACAAATGCGGAAAGCCAGAAGGGGAAAGTGGGCGGCCCGTATTCGAATACCAGCGGATGCGGCCAAAACGCCAGGCCGACATAACGGGTCAGCGCCTCAATTTGCGAAAACCAATAGCGCGACGCGGCCATCCCGAGATTGAATCCGGAAGTGCCTCCGCGATTGCCCCCGTTGGCCAGCACCAGGGCCGCGAGTGGAATCCAGGTCCCGGCCAGACAAAGATAGTAGGCCCTTCGCCGGCGCCAAGCCGCCCGCCATCCCCGGGCGACGAAGATGCGATCGTACAGCAACACCACGATGGGGGCGGAAACAATCACCTCCTTGGTGCCCACGCCTAAAAGACAGGACAGACAGGACAGCCCGAGCCATAACCGAGAGTTCCGGGCGGCGGCTTTTTCATCGGCCATGGCCCCGCGGAGCGGGACCGCGGCGGAGCGGACAAAGCAATAGAGGGTGAGAAGGTAAAAAAGTCCCATCAACGATTCGCCGCGCTGCACGATATAGGTCACCGCCTCGGTGGTGAGTGGATGCACCGCCCAGATCCCCGCGACCGCGGCGGCGAACCGGTCTCGCGCCGCGTCGCTCTCCCCCGCCGCCGCCCCCACCCTGCGGGACCGGCGGACAATGCCGTAAAGGGCCAAGGCCGCCCCTAGATGGATCAAGAGATTGAGCGCGTGGTAGCTCCAAAGATTCCAGCCGCTGATGGCATGGTTCACGGCCAGACTCAGATTTAAAATCGGCCGCCCGCTGACGGTCAGCGCGCCTCGCGGCGGCCGCAAGGCGGCGGTCAAAGGCCAAAGCCTCAGCACTGTCGCATTGTCGCGGATGGCCGGGAAGTCATCGAATTGAAAGTCTCCCCCGAAGCTGTCCGCATAGGCGGCCGCCGCGGCCGCCGCGATCAAACCGGCATGCGTCCAGACCCGTCTTTTCGCGTTGGCCATCGGATCGCTCGGCATGCGGGGCGGGTTCGGCATCTTCCGGAATCGTCGTGCTGTCAATCCCAAGGGAGGTCCTTCCGAGTCGCCGGCGCTAGCGCGGCGACACGCCCAGCCGCTCGAGCATGGCCCGGGCGCCGGCGTTGTCCGGTTCGAGCGCGCGCACGCGCTGGAATTCACGGATCGCATCGTCCAATCGTCCCGCCCGGCCGTAGGCGACGCCGAGATTAAAGTGGGCGGCGGCGAACTCCGGCCGCAGGTGCACGGCCAGTTCGTACTGGGCCGCGGCGTCCGCCAATCGGGCGGGATCGCGCACCAGCTGATTCGCGAAATTGTAATGGGTGTCGGCGTCGTTCGGGTCGAGCCGGAGGGCCGTTTCGAACTGCGCCAAGGCGTCGGCTTCCCGTCCGGGGATCTTCGTGAGTGCGACCGCGAGATTGTTGTGCATCGCGGCGTCGTTCGGATCGATCCGCAGCGCTGCCTCGTAGTGAAACACCGCTTCCGGCAAACGCCCGGGATTCTTGGCCAGCGCGGTCGCCAGATTGTCGTGCGCGACGGCAGAATCCGGCCCCAGACGCAGCGCCGCCTCATAATGAACGAGCGCCTCGTCGCTCCGGCCCGGAAGCTGCCCGAGCGCGACGGCGAGATTTTCCTCCGTCTCCGCGTCGTCCGGCCCGTACCGCAGCGCTGCCTCGTAATGGGCGATCGCCTCCGGCAAACGGCCGCCGGCCTTCATCAGCGCATCCGCCAGATTTTTATGGGCCAGGACGTACGTCGGCTTGAGCCGCAAAGCGGCTTCGAATTCGGCAATCGCGTCGGCCTGGCGCCCTGGCATCTTTTCCCATTCCAGGGCCAGATTGTTGCGGGCGTCGGCGTAATCGGGATTTAATCGGAGCGCCGCCTCAAATTCCTCCCGCGCCGCCGGCCCCGGGCGCGATTGGGCAGCGAACAACTGCCCGAGATTGTTGTGCGCCAGCCAGCAGGCGGGGTTTTGCACCAGGATCGCGCGGTACAGGGTTTCCGCGTCCCGGTACATCCGATTTTGCCTCCAGGTGAGGGCCGCGAGCGAAACGATCGCGAGCGGCACCAAAATCGCCAGCCCCGCCCGGCCGCCCCCGCTCGCCCGGGGCCAGAGCGTTGCGACCGCGAAGCCCGTCCAAGCGGCGATGCCGATCAGCGCCACATGAGCGTAGTGGTCGGCCACGAGCGAAAATTTCATGAAATAGACATCGGTGATACCAAGCACCGGCCCCAGAGAAAGGCAGAAATATCCCCAGGCAAAAAGGCTCGCCCGCGCCCAGGGCGGACCCGGGCGCTCGCGTTCCTTCCGCGCCAGCACCCAGAGCAACGCGGTCAATCCCAGCACGCCGATCAGGGGCAGCCACCACAGCGGATTCACCGCCTGAATCCGCCAGGGCGGATAAACGAAGATGAGCCGAGCCGGCCAAAGCGCCTTGGCCAGATAAAACCAGATGACGCCGCCGGCGCCCACCAGACGTCCGGGCCAGGCGATCGTCCGAATCGGCTCCGGTGCGCCATGGCGCTGGAACCAGACATCCACCGCCGCCAAAATCGCGGCGATGGCGAAGAAAGGGGTCAGACGCCAAAGATCGGAAAGAGTCCATCGCCGATGCCAGCGGATAATTCCCAGCAGCACGAACGGCAAGGTGGCGACGGAACCCTTGCTCAACATCGCCAGCCCGAAGGCGAACAGGCTTAGCCCATACCAACGCCCAAGTGGCGGCGCCGAAGACGATTTCGCCTTCCCGCCCAGCTCCGGCGCCGCGATCTCCGCCTTCAGAAACCAGAGGAGAGAAAGCAGGTAAAAGAGCATCGCCATCAAATTCTTGCGTTGAGCGATCCAGGTCACCGATTCCACATTCAGAGGGTGCAAGGCGAAAATCAGGGCCGCCAGCCACGCCCCGGGCACCTTCATGCGCCGCAGCACCGCCGCCAGCAGCCCGGCTTCCCCGAGGTGGAGAGCGAGGTTGGTCAGGTGATATCCCAGCGGACTAAGACCCCAGAGCCGCCATTCCAGCCACAGGGTCGAGTACGTGACCGGCCAATAATCCGTCGCATTCCGCGTCAGCCAAAATTGATACAGGCCATTCGAGGCGCGGATCATCGGGTTGGACGTCAGCATGCTGTCGTCGTCCCAAATGAAGCCGGCGCGCCAAAGGGGCAGATAGGCGCCGATCGTCATCCCCACCAATAACGCGAGCGGCCAGAAGGGGCGGAACCGGCCGCCCTCATCCCCCTTGGCCAACGGGCTCGTGCGCTTGGACATCGGTGGAGCTAAGAATTTTGTCGCCCTCGCCGCAATGCCAACAAAAAAACGGCGGCCACGTTTCCGGGGCCGCCGTTGCGAAATTCATCCCGGCCTTGGCGGCCGGAGCGGGAAGAACGGACTTCTTCCGTTAGAAGCTGATCGTGTTCGTGAGCGCGAATTGCCGCGGCTGAATGATGCGGAACGTGTTCGGGCTGCCGTCGTAGTTGAACTGAATCGCCTGCAGGTAGCCGTTCGAGGTCAGATCATTGACGTTAAGCTGCAGCCGGCCCCGGAGCCTTCCGTCATCCCACGGCAGCTTGTACGTATAGGCAAGGCCCACGTTGATGTGGAGCTGAGCCGGCGTGTAGATCGGCGCGTTCAAGTTGGGCGCCGCCACCTGTCCGGAGCTGTTGACGTCGACTTGGTCGCCGTAGTATCCTTCGATCGTGGCCGCCGTCCAATTGAGACCTCCAATGAGCGAGAGGCCGCGAGCGGGTCCGGTTACAAACGTGTAGTTGGTCAGCAGATTCCAGGCGTAGGGAGTTTCCTGCGCCACGGCCGCACCCTGGGAGGCACTCTCGACCAAGATCGGAATCCCAACGGCGCCCGAGTAGTAAGCGGACACCGTCGTGGGGCCGCCGCCGGGACCGCCGGTCAGGCTGGTATCGCCACCGTAGCCGTACGAATTCCAGAAACTGCCGTAATAGACCGGACCGCCGGTATTCTTGTAGTTGGGGATCGCATTCGGGAGATCCGCCGCGCCGACCGTTAGCCAATACGGCATGCGGATTGCGAGATACGCCTTGGCCTGGCTATCAAGATTCGCCTGTTGGGCGCTTTGACGACCACCGGTTACTTTGATGGTCCAATTCGGCAGAGGATTGTACGTAATTTCAGCGGAATATCCGCCGGTGACCGTGGAGTTGGTCGCCGATTCATTGTAATAGCCACCGCTGATGGGAGCTCCACCCGAGCCAAAGAGGTAGTTATAGCTGAGTCCGGAAAGCGCCTCGATTTGGGTCTGCTCCGTCGTGGTGAGCGGAGTAACCGTCAGGTTGTCGAAATTGACATTGGTCGGGTCCGCACCATTGCGGATTTCAACCACCTGGCGGGCCCAATTCCGCATTTCGTTGTTTTCGATGTAAATAACGCGCGCGGTCGGAGTGCTCGACACCGGGTTATTTTGATTGGTGGCCCGAAACCACGTCATCCGGAAGTAGAGCTTCTTGTCCGGCGTGGCGATTTCCAGGCCGTAATCCTTCTCATTTCCGGAGGGCTTCGGCAAGGGATTGCCGAGCAAATCAGTCAAGGGCGAGCCGGGCGGATTGAAGTTGTCGGACTTGTTGAACGTGAAGCCGAGCGTCCGAATAAAACCGGCGAGGATGTTGCCGTTGTTGGCCGCTTCATCGATTCTCGCCCAGTTCTGCAGCGGGCGGGCAACAAAGCCTTCGCTGTAAGTGTTGCCGCCGATTTCACCCAGGCTGCTGTAAACCCCGTTGACCGTGTAGGGATTCCAGGGGCTTAGGTAGCTTTCGGTGTTGGCCGCGTTGTAGATACCGCCGAGGTAGGTAACCAAGCCGGGATTGTTGCTCGTCGCCCCGTAGGATGAGTTCGGGGGCGACACCGTGACGCGATTCTTGACGATGTCGTCGTTGACACCGACCGAGCCGACGATCCGGTCATCCCAGAAGAAGCTTTGCCAGAAGTAGGTCTTTTGGTCCTGCACGTTTTCCGTAAACGCGGTCGCACCGGCCAGACCTGCGACAGATTCCGTGTGGATGGTGGAGTTCACCCATTGGTTGGTGTTATAATTGTACGTGGTGACGGTCGCATTCTCCGGGAAGTTGGCGCCGAAGCCCGGGCCGCCGAGGAGTAGGGGCGCCTGAGTAACCGCGGTGCTGCCCGGCGTGCCGAGGTACTGCCAGTATTGGGGCTGCGCGGCTTGATTCTGGATGGACCAATTGCCGGGGATGACAGGTTGATTGTTCACCTGATAGAGATTCGAGGTATACGAGCCGTCACCGCCGTTGATGACAGGGACGTAGCGGATGTCCCGGTTCACGTCGTCATGGGTCGTCGCTTCGGCCATGAAGCGATGATGCCCGAGCCATTTCAGCCAGCTTGGCACTTTGTCGCGCAGGTCGAGGCCATACACCAGGGATCCCCGCCAGTTTTGGGTGTTTTCGGGGCGTTCGAAGGGATCACCCTCGTATTCCTGGATGAAGGTGGTGCCGGCATAGGTATTGGCGGCGCCGTTCAGCAGGTAGCTGTTGGTGTCCACTTGGATCGTGTCGGGGCTGTGCTGATCCAGTGAGTCGACTTCCACGTCGCGGAATTCCTGCCGCAAGAAGGCGACTTCGGCATCCAGGCTACCCCATTTGTCGCTCTGGAAGATATTCTGCTGGAGATCGAAGTGGTAAGTGCGGGCCTTCGAATTGGTGTAATCGCTGGCGTCGGTATTCGGGCCGTTCTGCCAGTTGTAGATCGACATCGAGGTGACACCCGGTTCGGTCCAGGCGGCGTAACCGCCCGCGGCGCCGTTGCTGCCCGGTCCGGGGATGGGCAGATAATTTGAATTGGTGATTTGCGACTGCCGGATGATTTGTTGCGCGGCCGTGTAGACCGTGGGGGTCTGGCCGCCGTTCAGGCCGTTATTGCCCAGGGTCTGGGCGGGCTGAAAGGCATACAAGAAATTGCCGTTGGCGTAAAATTCCGTCAGGTGATTGGATGCATAGGTGATGCCGGGCGCGAAAATGTTGCCGGGCGCGGCGCTGGCGGTGGAAAGAGCGGCGGTGCCGACCGGTTCGCCCGCGACATAGTTCGGGCTGGTGGTCGAGTTAACGTAGGGGCCTTCCGTCTTGCCCGTGCTCAGGTAGGTGACGATGTCGGTCAGCGGATTCATCACCGGACGGCCGGCGGCGAGCCACGGGGTGACTTCGTCATAAGGCGTCAGCGAGTTTTCGTCGTTGGCGTAATTGTTCCAAAACTCGACGTCGGCGACGATCCGGGTCTTGTGCGACTTGAAGGGATCGATCGTGATCGCGGCGTATTGGCGGCGGGTGAAGTCGTTGGCCGGCCTGCGCTGGAAACCCTCGGAGGTGAATTCCTGCGCGAGGTAGATGGCCACTTTGTTGCGAATGAGGGGAATGTTCAGGTCCGCGGTGTCGCGGAATTCGCCCCAGCTGCCGGCCTGAAGGCTGACATCGCCGGTCAGCTTATCGAGCTGCGCCTGCGCGGTCGTGGCATTGACGATGCCGGCGGCCGAGCCCGACCCGAAGAGCAGGGAATTCGGGCCGCGGTCGATTTCGACCGACTGTACATTGTAGGTGTCGAATGGGATCCGATAATTGCCGTAGAAATTGTTCACCTCGTTGTCGGGGGCGCCCAGGCCATCGATACGAGTGCTGAGGGTGTCGGCGCCGCCGACGCCGGTTGAACCGCCGACATCGTTATTGCCAGCCAAAGCGTCTTTCATTTGGCCGCTGCTCAAGACGAAGCCGTTCGACGGGGTGAAGGTGCGCGAACCTTGGGTGTTCGCCTCATACAACATGATGTCGTTGATATTTTGCGAATTGGTGTCCTGGATCTGCTGCTTGTCGATGACCGTCACCGACGAGGGAATATCGCCGATATTGTTGTTCAGGCGCGTGCCGGCCGTGGTGTTCGGCGTGAAATAACCCTTTTCCTGGTTGGTCGAAACCTCGAACGGGCTCAGTTTGACGGGGGCCTGCGACTGATCGCTGGCGGCGGGAGCGACCGGCGGCACGCTCTGGTCCGCAGGGGCGGCCGGCGTTGCCGGCGCGGTCGGCGGCGAAGTATCCGCAGTTTGCGCACAAAGCGTGGCGGGGATCAGGGCGGCCGCCATCAGGGCGGCCATCGCCGGCAACGCGGCGACGGAATCTCTCAAGCAGGGTACACGGAGACGGTTCATAGGTAGGTGTTGGATTTTCGACCACATATGCCGACGGGCAGAGAAGCCCGTAGGCAGAAGCGGACTGGGACAGGGGAAAAGCGGGGCAAAGCAGCGGTCAGCCACTCGGAACGAAACGCGATGCAATGGCAACGCCGACTAGCCGCAAGGGGCCCAATTGCCGAACAGTTCGATTTTTTGCACGCGATCACGGTTCGAACCGGGGCGGGGGGACCGGCGGGGGCACCTGCTCGCGGACCGTGGGCCCATCGACCCAGCGCGCGGGAACGGCGGTCGTGGAGGCGATCGCCGGCAATCCGAGTTCGTTGCGGTAAAGCGAGGGGGTGACCAAATCGACTGCCCCGGCCCCGATCGCCTCGGGCTGCAGGTCCAAGCCGGCGCAGGCCACCGCGCTGCCGAGCAGATTCAGGCTCACAAACCCCTGGCGTTCGGGCACCGCCCCGCCCGACGCGCTTATCCAGGAGATCACCTCGGCATCCAACCCCAGCACCACGTCGGGCCGGTGGCTGCGAAACCACTGCGTGAATCCGGCCCGGTCCAAGGCGCCGAGCTTCAGCACCGGCACGGCGGCGGCTTGGGGCCCGGCCTTCGTCTGGCAGGCCAGCAACGCCCCCTCCCAGTGATGCTGCACCCGCTGGTCGTCATCGCCGACGAGCATGAGTCCGGGGCGCCGGTAGCCGAGCCGGGCCAGCCGCCCGAGGAGCACCATCATTGACCGGTAGCGGTCCGGGTGAATCGACGGGATGGGCGGCTGTTCGATCAGGTAGTCGGCGTACACCGCCGCATAATGAGACCAATCCAGCGCGGAGAGATCGGGAACGGAACGGAACGGCAACAGGATCAGGCCGCGGATGCCGCGCGCCTGCAGGACGCCGTCGAGCCGCCGCAGGGAACGGGCGCCGCCGCCCACGCGAAAATTCTCGACGATGAATCCCCGTTCGGTCGCGCGCCGCTTCAAGCCGATGAGCAGGGCCTGCCGGTACCGGCCGCCGTCGCCGCGCCGCGCCGTTTCCGCGATCTCCACCGCCGCCAGCGTGCCTTGGAAAGTGCTCGTGCGCGAACGCCGCAATTCGGACATGATCGTGCCGGCGAGCGGATTGCGATGGTACCCCATTTCCTCCGCTGCCTGCTGCACCCGCCGCGTGGTGGCCGCCGTGACGCCCGGGGAGTTCCGCAGCGCCGACGAGACGGTCGTCCGCGAAACGCCGAGCGCGGCGGCGATCGAGCGGACGGTGGAGGACGGCATGGGGCGGAGGGGTTCGCGCACCTCGGCCCGCCGCCGCGCAGCAGTACCGGATGCGGACCCGCAGGGAGCACGGATCGGCGCCGGCGCGCGACCCGCCAGAAATTTTACAGTTCGGCGCCGGGACCTACCCGGTCCGCGGCAGGCGGTCGCGGGCCGCCGGAGCGCCGAAGGCGAGCGGCGTCATTTCGGCCTTGCGGCCCGCCGGCTCCGGCTTCGCCGCGCGCGGCCGCGCGTCGCACGGGCGCACCGTGGGGCCGTCGATCCAGCGGGCGGGTACGGTCGTCGAAGAGGGCACGGCGGGAATGCCAAATTCATTGCGATGGAGCTGCGCCACCAGCTGCTCCAGCGCGAGGGAGCCGACCAGATTGGGCTGCAGATCGAGGCCCGCGCAGGGGATATGCTTCATCAGCACATTCAGGCACACGAAGCCGTGGGTTTCCGGCACGCCGGCGCCCGCCGCGCGCATCCAGTCGACCGCCTCGGTCCGGTGGCCCAGCACCACGTCGGGCGAGTTGCGCTTGAACCACCGCGTGAACTCGCGGGCGTCCAGTCCGGTGGATTTCAAGGTGGGGATGACGCGCGCAAACCGGCCGGCGTTGGATTGGAAGGCCAGATACGCCGCTTGCCAGCGATATTGGATCCGCTCGTCCTGATGCGCCGCCACAAACATGCCCGGGCGCTCGTAACCGAGCGTCCGCAGGTGCTGAAGCACCATCATCATGGCCCGGTAGTGGTCCGGATAAACCGAATGCAGCGCCGGGCGCTCAATCGCGTAGTCGGTGTAGACGCCGGCAAACCGGCCCCAATCCAGGCGGGAGACATCCGGATCGTTCCACGCCGGCAGCAGGACGACGCCGCGGACCCCGCGCGCCTTAAGAATGGTGTCGAGGCGGTGGACCGGCACCCCATCTCCACCGGCGACAAAGGTCTCCAGCTTGAAGCCAAGATCCGCCGCCCGCTCCGCCGCGCCGCGAACCAGATCCGCATGATAACGAACCGCATACAACGGCCGATCCGGCTCGGCGATGTCCACGGCCGCGAGCAAACCGCGGAACGTGCTGTTGCGCGAGCGGCGCACCTCGGACATCACGGCGCTCGCCAGCGGATTGGCGCGGTATCCGGCCGCATCCGCCGCGTCCAGCACCCGGCGGACGGTCGCCGGTTTGACGCGGCCCGAGCCGCTCAGCGCGGCCGATACGGTCGCATGCGACAGTCCCAGGGACCGAGCGAGCGAGCGAAGCGTAGGGGAAGCCATGACAGGTTGCGATCGAGACGGGAAGAACAGGCCCAAAGGGGAACGCCGGAGTACGACCTGGACGCCGTACCGCAAGTCAGTCGCAAATTCTGGAGCGGAGCAATCGCAAATGCGCCCGATCCCTGGCCCAGGCGCACATCGGTCGGCCGGGGCCAAAAGCCGCGCGCTCAATCAAACTTGGACTCGGTTTCCACGTCCGTCGGCGGCTGCAGATCGATCCGGGTCGGCCGATCGCGGCCGGCTCCGGCCCCGAGATTGACGCTGGCGCCGCGCGCCCCAACGCTGCGGTCGTCCGGAAAAGGGGAATGATTTCCCGCCGCCCGCCCTCTCATTCTCCAGTATGCGCATCCTCGTGGTCGAAGACGAACGTGAGCTCGCCCGGCACATCACCCGTGCCCTGACCCGCCACGGCCATTCCTTCACCGCGGAGCTGGGCGGGGCCAGCGGCCTGCAGTCGGCTCTGGCCCATCCGCCGGACCTGATTGTGCTGGATCTGAATCTGCCCGATCTGGACGGCCTCACCGTGCTCGGCCGCCTGCGGCACGCCAATTGCACCGCCCGCGTCCTCGTGCTGACCGCGCGCGGGGAGGTCGAGGACCGCGTGAAGGGCCTGAAGGCCGGAGCCGACGACTACCTCGCCAAACCCTTCTCAATGGATGAACTGATCGCCCGCATCGAGGCGCTGGGCCGGCGGGCCGCCACGACGACGGCGGCCGATCTGCTCGCGGTGGCCGACCTGCACATGGACGTCCACCACCGCCGCGTCACGCGGGCGGGTCGGCTGATCCCGCTGTCGCCCCGGGAACTCGACGTCCTGCAGGTCCTCATGCAGGAACCGGGGCGGGTCTTCTCCCGCACGGAGCTCTGCGAGCGGGTCTGGCAGCGCAACCACGAATATGACACCCGCACGGTCGAGATTTTCATCACCCGCCTGCGCAAGAAAGTGGATTCCGGCTTTCCGGCGCCGCTGATTCACACGCTGCGCGCCGTGGGCTACACCATCCGCCCCCCCGCCGGGTGCGCCCCCCAATGAAGCTGCGCCGCGCCGCCGCCCTGCTCGGCCTCGGCCTTGCCAGCCTCGGGTTCGCCCGGGGCCAGGCGGTCATCGAAGGCCAGGTGACCCTCGCCCGGTCCCACTCCGCCGCCGTGGTGAACAAACGCTATGCGATCGTCGCCAAGGGCGGAGTCCTGGCGCCCGATCCGCCGGTCGCGGTAGTCTATCTGGAAGGGTCGTTTGCCCCGCCAGCGGCCCTGCCGACCGCCCAAATGGCGCAAAAGGACCTCGCCTTCGTCCCAGGCCTCCTGGCGGTGCAGCGGGGCACGCGGGTGGAATTCCCCAATCTCGACGACACCTATCACAACATTTTCTCCTATTCGGCGGCCAAGCGCTTCGATCTGGGGCGCTACCGGTCCGACGAGCGGCCGATCCCTTCGCAGGTGTTCGACGTCGCCGGGCTGGTGACCCTCCGCTGCGATATCCATGAGCACATGCGGGCGCTGATCCTCGTCCTGGACACGCCCTTTTTTGTCCTCAGCGAGCCCTCGGGCCATTACCGCCTGAGCGGCCTGCCGGCCGGCCACTACCTGCTCAAGGTCTGGCTCAGCAGCCAGACCACCCTGGCGCGGCCGATCGACCTGGCGCCCGGATCGGCCGTGGAGGCGAATTTCCCGTGATCCGGCCGGCCGAGCCCAGATCCGCCGGCCTGCAGGGCTTCCAGCACAAGCTGCTGGTCGCGATGATGCTGGTGGTGTCGGCGGTGGCCGTCGGCCTCTACCTCGCCCAGCGCCGCGTCAACGCGGACGGCCGGCGGGAGTTCGAACGGGAGTTTCAAGGGGAGGTGGCGGCGCTCCACGCCGTGCAGGAGGTCCGCCACGCCATGCTGGCCGAGCGTTGCCGCGCGCTCGCCCGCCGGCCGCGGATCCACGCCGCCCTGGAGGACAACGCGCCCGACCTTTTGTATCCGAGTGCCCGTGACGAACTGGCCGACGTGATGGACGGCGGCGAGGACGCCGCGCGCGCGCCGGCGACCTTCGCGCTGCACGCCCGCTTCTACCGCTTCCTCGACGGGACCGGGGCGGTCCTGACCCCGCCCGCCGCGGCGGACGTCGGCGCCTTGCGCCCCGCGGATCAGGCGGCCCTGGCGCTGCCGGGGCTCCCGACGGCGCCGCAATTGGGCTACCTCTTTCGCGCCGCGGGAACCGCGCGGGAGTCGGTCGACGAAATCTTCGCCCTGCCGATCGTTTCCACCGAAACCGGCGAGGTCATTGCGGCGATCGTGCTCGGCTTCAAGCCGATCGACCTGGGCGCGACCGTCGGCGGCGCCGACATCCGCACCGGGCTGTGGGTCGGCGGCCGGCTGCGCCTGCCCGGGCTCGGCGCGGCGGCGCACGCCGAACTCGCCGGCCGCCTGACCGCCGAACTGGCGGATCCAGGGCGGCCGGACAACCGCCTGGAGGTGGCGATCGACGGCCAGCCGTACCTGCTTTTTTACTCGCGGCTCAATCCCGGCTCCCAGTTTCCGCCGGCCTTCGAAATCGGCCTTTCTCCCCTGGAGGGACTCCTCGCCCGGCAGCGGGCCCTGGAATGGAAGTTCATCGGCGCCGCCCTCGTGCTCCTGATCGGCGCGCTCGGCGCCAGCCAATGGCTGTCCACCCGGCTGTCCGCCCCGGTCGAGCAGCTCGCGGTCGCCGCCGAGGAAAACCGCGCCCAGCGCCAGCGGGCGGAGGACGCGCTCGACACGACTAGCCAGGAGCTGCAGCGGTCGGCCCGCTTTTCGGCGGACGCCTCCCATCAGCTGAAGACGCCGGTGACAGTGCTGCGGGCCGGCCTGGAGGAGCTGCTCGCCGCCGAAAAATTCAGCCCGGAAGTGCGGGAGGAGATCGCCGCCCTCGTGCACCAGACCTTCCGCCTCACCAATGTGATCGAGGATCTGCTGCTCCTGTCCCGGATGGACGCCGGGCGGGTGCAGCTCGCCTTCGGCGCGGTGAATCTGCGGCGGCTGATCGACGCGGCGCTCGACGACCTCAGCGCCCTGCCCGATAACCTCAATCTCGCGGTCGAGACGGATTTGCCGCCGGTCCTGACCATCGCCGGGGAGGAGCGCTACACCGGTCTGATCGTCCAAAATCTGCTGGAGAACGCCCGCAAGTACAACTGCGCGGGCGGACGGATCCGCCTCGCGGCGCGGGCGGAGGAGGACTGGATCATCCTCACCATCGGCAACACCGGCCGGCCGATTCCCGCGGCCGCCCAGGCGCATATTTTCGAGCGGTTTCACCGGGGGACCGCCGGCGAGGACGTGCCCGGCCACGGGCTCGGCCTGAACCTGGCGAGCGAGCTGGCGCGGCTGCACGGCGGCGCCCTGCGGCTCGCCCGCTCCGACGAACAGTGGACGGAGTTTGAAGTGCGGCTGCGCGTCGCCCCGGCGGTCCCCCTGGCGGTCTCCTCGTTCCCATGAAGATCATCGCCGCCCTCGCGCTCGTCTTGGCCGCATCCGCGCGCGGGGCCCTGACGACGGACGAGTGGCTCGACCGCGTGGACGACGCCTTGAGCGCGAGCGCGGACCAGGGGGAGGTGCGGGCCCACCTCAGCGGCACCTTCGACCTGGAGACCTACCATTTCGCGCAGCCGCCGCCCGGGCTGATTTATGGCGACGGGCACACGCTGCTGGATCCCCGCCTGAGCCTGTTCTTCGACGCCCAGTTGGGGCCGGCGATCTACGTTTTCGCCGAGTCCCGGGCCGACCGCGGCTTCGATCCGAGCGCTGGAGCGCCCCAGCTGCGCCTGGACGAATACGCCGTGCGGCTGACGCCCTGGACGGATGGACGGATCAATCTCCAACTCGGCAAGTTTGCCACGGTGATCGGCAACTGGGCGCCGCGCCACGACTCCTGGGACGATCCGTTCGTGACCGCCCCCCTGCCCTACGACAATCTCACCGGGGTCTGGGACGTCGCCGTGCCGCGCTCGGCCGGAATTCTGATGCTGTGGGGCAACGCCGGCGCCAAACCCGCGCCCAACAATGCCTTTCCCAACAAGGATCGCAGCGTGCCGATCATCTGGGGGCCCAGTTATGCCAGCGGCGCGGCGATCTCCGGGCAGGCGGGAGACTTTGACTACGCGGCCGAGGTGAAGAACCGCTCGCTGTCGTCGCGGCCCGACACCTGGGATGTCGGCGCCGCCGGGTGGGCCTACCCCACCATCAGCGGCCGCGTGGGCTACCGGCCCAACGAGAGCTGGAATCTCGGATTTTCCGCCAGCACCGGCTCGTACCTGCAGGCCATCGCCGCCCCCACCCTCGCGCCCGGGACCGGCCTGGGCGACTACCGCGAGGTGCTCTTCGGCCAGGACGTGAGCTACGGCTGGCACCACCTGCAGCTGTGGGGGGAGCTCTACGAAGCCAGCTTCAAAATGCCGCGGCTGGGCAATTTCGACACCGAAGCCTATTATCTGGAGGCCAAGCTGAAATTTACGCCGCAGTTCTTCGGAGCGGTCCGCTGGAACCAGCAGCTGTTCACCACCGTGGCGACGGGCCCGGCGAGTTCGGCGCGGTGGGGCAATGATCTCTGGCGCGTGGACTTGGGCCCCGGCTATCGCTTCACCGCGCACATGCAGCTGAAGGTGCAATACAGCGTGCAGGATCAGGACGGTCCCGGACCCGGCCGGACGGGGCTGCTTTCGGCGCAATACACCCTCCGGTTCTGAGGCGGCTTTCCCCACTGCGCCTACGACTAAACCGCGGATGGCCGGCCGGAACCAAGTGGACCCGGAGATTGGCGGCTCCGACGAAGAATTCGCCCGCGGCGATGCCGCAACCCGTCGTTGACGACGCCGCGCCCAATCCTGATATTCGAGTCCCGACCCACCCCGAGCTGGGCATTTTGGTCTCGTGGTGAACAGGCCGGCGATTATTTCGCGGATGCCAATGTCTCGGGTGGCCCCAGGTACGAGGGCCTTAGGCCGCCCAAGTCGATGACGATTTTCTCCAACACCACACCGGGATCCACCATGTAGATTCTCAGCGTGTGCGCGCCGGCGATCGCAAAAGTCGGCGGGCTCATCGCGGTCGTCGTGTTGGCCAAGACATTCTCCTCCCATGCGCTGCTGGAGCCGACTTCGGCCCCCACGCCGGCCGTGATCGTCACCAGCCGAGGCGCGTCGTTGTCCATGGCCATAGCGAAGCGCAAGCCCGTGCCATAGGCGAACGGCTGGGTGGGAATGAGGCTGTAGTGGATAGTGGCGTTCCTGGCGTGGGAGAGGTAAAAATCATATTGCAGGACCGGGGCAGCCGTGGCCGCTCGGGCGAGTTCCACACTCGGCGCCGTCGTCGGGAATACCGCCACTGCATCGCCCGTACGCCCCAATCCCGGAATGACCCTCCAGGCCGCGCCGGGTTTGTCCGTCTGGCTGGAAAAATGCTCGGCGAGAATGGAAACGACGCCGTCCGACTCGATCCATCGTCCCGCGAGCCTCTCCGACGGTGCGGGCCGCCCGCCAATCGGGCCGATTTGATTCTCGATGGCCGCTGGGATTTCGGGACCGATCGCGGGCGCAATTTGTTTCAGGTTGGGCGCGAGGCGCAACACCGCATTTCGGTACGCGCGGGAGACGAGCAGAGGGTCGTCCTCCATCATTCCCTTCCACTTCCCTCCTGCGAGGTCATTGTTGTAGCGGTCGCTCGCAGCGACCAGTTCCGCGGTTCCGGCGTCGAACTCGCCGATCCATTCTCCCAAGCTCGCACGGTGCTGGCTCAACGCCAGCGAGGCCATTTCTTTGGCGATGAATCGTCGATTGGCCGCCGCCGAGCCCAGGATCGGATATTCGACCAATTCGTAGAAGGCATCCTGTTCGGTTTTTGGCATGACGGCCTCCAGTTGCTTGACTCGACTCGCAAGCCGCTGGTAACGCGCGAGCCGTTCGACCCCTTCGTTCGCACCCTCCGCATGGGAGAATTCGCTCGGTCGGGGCGGTTCCCCTAGCCCCTGCCACTGCGTGTGTTCCGGCTTTCGTTGATAACCTAACTGGTAATAGTCGGCCATGACCTCGGCGATTTCCTGAGCGTGGACCGCACCGAACTGTTCCGCCGCAAAGTGGTTCAGATAATTCGGCAGCGTGTCCAAATCCCATTCGTTCACGTCCCAGGCCATTTGCATGAAGAAATCTATCCCGATCTCACCGGGTTTGAGGTCGCCGACATTGAGCATCCAGAATTTCTGCATCCCATGATCGTAGGCCTTGCTCATTTCCTCCCAAATTAGCGCTGGCGGCGTGGTGTCGAGCCACACGTACGATAGCGGGTGGCCCAGATAGGAAATGTGGTAATAAACCCCGAAACCGCCGGGCCGCGCCGCAATTTGTTCCGGCGTCGGGTAATAGCGGATGTAGCCAAAATTGTCGTCCGGAAAGACCACCGTCACATCCGGTGGCACCTTCAAGTCCTTCAGGAAGTAAGCGAGCAGCTCCTTGTAGGGACAGAATATCTGCGGCACCTTTGCCGGATCGGGATTGACGTATTTGGCCAGCAGATCGCGCTGAACGCCGAAAATCTTTTCGAGGGTGGCGATGATTTGCGTGTCGCCGCGCGGGCCCTGCATCGGGCCGTCGTGGATACCGCGCATCCCGATGGTGTAAAGGTTCTCGTATTTGCCGTTGGTCTGCAGGCGCTCCTCCCAGTACTTCGTCACCCCCCCGGGATTGGTCAGAAAATTGTATCCGGCCTGGTTGTCCTGGGGCCACTCGCCGACGTTGTTGCGCAAGAGGGGCTCACAATGGGACGCGCCCATGACGATGCCGTAACGATCCGCGACCAGCTTGTTTTCGGGAATGGCGTTGAACGGCGTCGAGCATTCATGCATCGCGGGCCAAAGCGTATTGGCCTTCAGCCGCAGCAGCAGTTCGCACATTTTTGCGTAGGTCTTCGGGCCGATATTGCCCACTTCGGGCTCAAAGGTTTTTGCCGCCCACGGCTGCAGGGCCCAGTCCTCGTCGTTGATGAAAATCCCGCGGTATTGTACCGACGGCGGCCCAAACTTGCGCGTGCCCGCGGCGACGAACAAGTTGTCGCGGTGTTCGGGCGTTACGTCCGCCCACCAATACCACGGTGAGACGCCGATGGCGCGCGATAGTTCGAAAACGCCGTAGGCCGTGCCGCGCCGATCGCTCCCCGCAATGACGAGCGAGCCGTCCACCACCGTGATCAGGAAGCTTTCCCATTGGCCCTTGATTTGCCCTGCATCGAGCTTGCCGGCCGCCACCAACCGGTCGATCAGCGGGCTTTGGCCCAACGTGCCGATAACCATCGCGGAGCCGGCCGACTGCGTCGCCTCCGTCGCCACGGCCGGCTTGCGGCCGGTCACCCGTTCAACATCGGAGGCAAAAAGATTGGCCGCTAGCCGCACGCATTCAAAGTCCTCCGGCGCCACGCACACCGGAGCCAATTGCGCGCCCTGGGCCAATCTAAAATCGCCGCTCTGATAAGTGTCGCGCACCCAGGTGAGGTCGGCGGCCTTCAGCGAAAGCGCGGCCAGCGCGGCAAACAGGAGCGTGAGCTTTTTCATGGATGGGTTACCTCGGCAATCGCAACTCGTCAGCAGGACGGATCAGCATCCGTGCCCTGGCGGGAAAGGACGATATAATGCGACGACCCATGCGAAGAAAATTAGGCGTATCTCGACCAGATCTCACTTGACCCAGGCGCCGGGGCCTAAACGGCGAAAACGACCGATGGCGGGCAGATCGTAACAGGCCAGTTACGCTAAACTCCTTTCGCGACCGCGGGCGCGGGTTAACCGTGCCCGCATGGCGGACCTAGCTTCCATTCAATTTGGCGACGGTCGGCCGCCGGCGCCGCTCGCCGCGGGCGGGCGGGACGCCGCCGCAATCGCGTTTCCGGATCTGGTGGAGACCTGGCACCAGACGCTGTACCGCTTTGCCTTCGGGCTGAGCGGCGAAGCCGGCGAGGCCGCCCGACTGACCGCCCTCGCGTTCCGCGGCTGGCTCGAAGGCACGGATTGGGCGGGTCCGGCCGCCGGGCACCGCGGACTCTTTGCGGCGCTGCACCGGGAATTTATCCGCCGAGCAGATCCGCGAGCCACCGCCTTTGCCGGGGCCTTCGCGCCCTCGGAGCAACCGGCTTCAGCCCCTTCCTCTCCGCACCTCGAGGCCCTGGATGTCGTCGCGGCGCTGCAGCAGGTCAGCGTTCCGACGCGGGTGCCGCTGGCGCTGATGTACGCCGGAAATTTTACCGCGGCCGAAATCGCCGCAATCCTGGACCAGCCCCTCGCCGCAGTGCTGGCCCGGGCCGCGAGCGGCAGAATCCAGCTCGTCCAAGCGCTGCAGCGGCCGGCCGAGGCCCGGCCGCCGGCAACCAGCTAGCTGGCCTCCGCGGCCAAGTTCGGCTGTCCCCGGCGCTGCTCCAGCTCGGCCTTGATTTCGTAGGCGCGCGCCTCCGAGAGCGGGTAGCGCCGAATGACGAGCGCCGCCGCGAAAGCCCCGACAAAAGGCAGGATGACGTAGAACACGCGCATCAGCCACAGGGTATGGGCGGACTGGCCGCCCCCCAGCTTCACATCGAATCCGATCCCCGCCAGGAGCACCCCGGAAATGAGCGCGCCAAAGGAATAGCCGACCGTTTCGCTCAAGGTCAGCATCGAGCCATAAAGGCCTTCCCGGCGGTCCCCGCTCTGCCACTCCTCATAGTCGGCGGCGTCGGCCAGCATGGAGAGGGTCAGAACCGAAATCCCCGTGGTGCCGGCGCCATTGGCGAACCAAACGACGAGCAGCAGCCCGGGGTGGTCCGGCTGAAAGAGGAACCACTTGGCGGCGCTGCCGCCCATGATGATGCCGAGCGCGGTCAGGAGCGCCCGCCGCTTGCCGAAGCGGTGCGAAAGCCAGCGGTACATGAAGACCGAGGCGATTGCGCCAAGCTGGAACATCGTGCCGGTCCAGCCGAGCATCACCGACCCGCGGCGAATGTCGCCGCCGTACACATAGTAATAAAGCGTGTACATGCCGAAGATGCCGACGATGTTGTAGCCAAAGCTGAAGATCCCTTGCATTGCGAGGATGAGGGCAAAAGGACGATTGCGCAGCGCCAGCCGCAGGTTTTCCACCAGGGAGGGCCGCCGCTGCTGGCTGGCCACCTGCGGGTAGTACCGCTCGCGGGCCAGGAAGACCGGCAGTAGTCCGGTCAGGAGGAAAAAGCCGGCCAGGCCGACGCCCATCCAATGGACCGCCGTCACCGGATCGGGCACGTGTGGCCCCTGGATCAGCGCGAAGAGCCAGTTCGGAATGATCGCGAACGCGAAAAACAGAATCTGGGTGAAGCCGGTGACGCGCGTCCGCTCATGGTAGTCGGGGGTCGCCTCCGCCTGCAGGCCGACCAGCGGAATCGCGTAGAAGGAGCGCGCGGTGTAAAAGAGCAGCGACCAGCCGAGCACATATAAG
>Ga0182024_10002975_pt1 | contig 41110 bp, 29 predicted proteins | sample P32metaG_FD_120480 | JGI IMG/M metagenome (GOLD analysis project Ga0182024, IMG submission 120480) | Permafrost microbial communities from Stordalen Mire, Sweden - P3-2 metaG (Illumina Assembly) | ecosystem: Environmental > Terrestrial > Soil > Wetlands > Permafrost | place: Sweden: Stordalen...
CCGCTCGGCTCAGGCCGCCGAGCTGCAAGCCCCGAGCCAGGCCCCCGCCGTTGCACTGTCGCCCTCCTGGTTCTGCGCCGGGGCGACGGTGTCGAACGGGGGCGCCGCCCCTGGCGAGCTCGTCGTCGCCAACGCCGGCAGCCAGAGCCTTACCGGGCGCGTCAGGCTCGTGTCCCACAGCGGCCGGGAGGAGAAGTTGAACGTGACGGTGCCTGCTGGCGAGACCAGTACGCTCGAGGAGCAGTTCCCGAGCGTTCATGGGGGCCCTGGCGCGCCGTGGGTCGGCGCCTTGGTCACTCTCTACGGTGGGATGGCGAGCGTGAGCCAGCTCGTGAGGTCCCCCGAGGGCGTTTCCAGCCAGCCGTGCGCCTCGTCTGCATCGCCGCATTGGTACTTCGTCGATGGGGAAACGCTGCGCAACGCTACCGAAGAGATCTCTTTGGTCAACCCGTACCCGGAGGTCGCCATCGCCGACCTCTCGTTCACGACCGAGTACGGCCAGGAGGAACCTGTCACGTTCGAGGGCGTGGTCGTCCCAGCCGATGGCCTGACCGTCTTGAACCTCGGCAGCCACCTCCGAAGGCGCGTCAAAATTGCCGTGACCGTGAGCGTGCGCACCGGCCAGGTAGCCGCATTCCAGACCGAACTCGTGACCCCTCCGCCACCGGGCGCGCCACTTGTCGGCGGCAACGGTGGGCTCAACCCGGCGGCACCTACCGCCGGCGCCACGCTGACACTCGGCTCGAGCGAGCCGGCGACCTCATGGTGGTGGCCGGAAGGCTCCGACGGTGGTGGGCTGACCGAGAGCTACGTGTTTTATAACCCTGGGGGCCACGCTGCCACCCTGAGGCTGAGCCTCATCTCGCAGGGCGCGGGCGCTGGCCTGGGCAGTTCGACAGAGGTGACCGTTGGCCCGTACGCCACCGCGGAAGTCACGACCAACGGGCAGCCCTGGGCGCTCCCAGGCGTCGCGTACGCGGCACATCTCGTCAGCACCAACGGGGTACCCGTGGTGGCGGAACGTTCCCTGGTCGGGAGCTCGCCGTCGCCGGAGCGCGGCCTTGGCGTCCTGCTGGGCCAGGACCAACCGGCTTACCGGTGGCTGCTTCCTGGGAGCCCGGCGCTCGCACTCAGCAAGCTGGGGCACCCTATAGCCGCACCAGCGCTCCCGCTTCCTCACGCGCTGCCTGAAGGGTTGGCGGGCCTCGTGGACCAGGCGCTCGCAGGCCTCGTGGCGAGCACTATGGCCGCCCAACCCTCGGGCCAGCTCTGGCTCGAGGCAACAGACCAAGGCCGCAAGACGGCGATGTTGATAGTCAGCTCGCTCGTGCGCGGGCGGCTCGTCCCGCTGCCGGGCACCCGGCCCCTCGTGGTGGCCCCGGGGGAGCAAGGTGGGATACTGCTGCCTACGACGACTTCGGGCGAGGCCCTCGTTGTCTCGAGCTCACAGGCGGTACTCGTCGAGCAGGACTGGTACGGGTACCAGCCGGCAACCGGCATGAGCCTTTCGCCGGCGGTACGGCTCGGCTAGTTGTCGCCCGGCTTCGGCGTGACCCCTGCCCACCCAGTTTGCAAGGGCGGCGGGGGTGCGCCAGTGGTAATCGGCGCCTCTGCAGGGAAGGCTCCCGGACCGCCATGGTTGGCACCGTTGCCGGCAGTGGCGAAGCTCGGGACAGCAACCTGGTCGTGCACGGGGCGCCCGTAAGCCTGGTCGACCAGGCGTGCGACTTCTGCGCCGTCGATCGTCTCCCGTTGGATCAGGGCCTGAGCAATTGCCGCCAGGCCGCGCTGGTGCTCCCGGAGGAGCCGCAGGGCGCGTGATTCCTGGTCCCGGAGGATCCGCTCGACCTCTTCGTCGATCACCCGGGAGGTGACGTCGCTGTAGTCGCGAGTGTGCATCAGGTCATCGCCCAGGAAGACTTCGCCGCCGCTGCCCCAGGCCATTGGCCCGACGCGCTCGGACATGCCGAACTCGCGTACCATCTTGCGGGCCATCTCCGTCGCCCGCTGCAGGTCGTTGGAACCCCCGGTCGACAAGGTCCCGAAGATGAGCTCCTCGGCACAACGGCCGCCCATCATTACGCAGAGCGCGTCTTCGATGTACTCCCGCCAGTAGGTGTGGCGCTCTTCGATCGGGAGCTGCTGGGTCACACCAAGCGCCATGCCGGTGGGCAGGATCGTGACCTTATGGACGGGGTCGGCGTCCGGGAGGATGTAGGCCAGGACAGCATGGCCGCCCTCGTGGTACGCGGTCGCCATCTTTTCCTTTTCGGAAAGCACGGTGGACTCACGACGTTGGCCCATCAGCACGCGGTCGCGCGCTGCGTCGAAGTCCCTCATCGCGATCGACGAAGCGCTGCGGCGGACGGCGTGGAGCGCGGCCTCGTTCACGAGGTTGGCGAGGTCGGCGCCGCTCATACCCGGAGTGCCACGCGCGACAACGTGGAGGTCCACGTCGGGGCCGATCCGTTTGTCCTTGCAGTGGACCTTCAAGATCGGCAGGCGCTCTTCGAGGTCGGGCAGCGGCACGACGATCTGGCGGTCGAAGCGGCCGGGCCGGAGCAACGCCGGGTCAAGGATGTCAGGCCTGTTGGTCGCCGCCATCATGACTATGCCCTCGGTCGCCTCGAAGCCGTCCATTTCGGCCAGCATCTGGTTGAGGGTCTGCTCCCTCTCGTCGTGGCCGCCACCGAGCCCAGCCCCACGCTTGCGTCCGATTGAGTCGATCTCGTCGACGAAAATGATCGCCGGTGCTTGCTTACGGGCGTTCTGGAACAGGTCCCGTACCCTCGAGGCGCCGACCCCGACGAACATTTCCATGAAGTCCGAGCCGGTCACAGACATGAACGGGACACCCGCTTCGCCGGCCACAGCCCGCGCCAGGAGGGTCTTGCCTGTTCCTGGCGGCCCGACGAGGAGGACGCCCTTGGGGATCTTGGCACCGATCTCTTTGAAGCGGGCGGAAGAACGCAGGAAGTCGACGACCTCGCGGATCTCCATCTTGACCCCGTCGTAGCCGGCGACATCAGCGAAGGTGGTCCGCGGCCTTTCTGTCGTGTACACCTTGGCCCGGCTGCGGCCGATCGACATGATCCCGCCCATCTGGCCCTGGGCGCGCCGGGCCATCCAGAAGATGAAGACGAGGATCAGTACACCGAGGAAGATGTCGGGTAGCAGGCTCACAAGGAGGCTCTCGCCAGGCGTCGTGAACGAGAGGCTCTTGCCGGCAGTGAGGTACTTGCTGAGAGTGGTGAACTCTTGGGGGTCGTAACCGCCCGGCGGGCCCTGGGTGTCGTAGCTCACGCCGTTGGGCCCGACGAAGGTGATCGCCCCGGTGTTGCTGTTCACTTGGGCCTTGGCCACTTCGCCGTGCTCGAGCTCGCTAAGGAACTGGCTGTAGCTGACCGTTGGGCTCGACTGCTGGGACATCACGCTGGACACGAGCACGGCTAGGACAACGACGCCAAGCAGGACCATCAAGGCCCAGCGCCACGAGCGGTCCGGGCCACTGCTTCCAGGCGCGCCGTTCTGCCGGTCAGGCGGGCGCGACTTCATGTCCCCGGGTTGCCGGCTCATATCCCCACAATCCTAGGGCGATGGCGAGCTATGGCGGGGCCCTCGTGTAGCTTCGAGCTGTGAACTTCGCCAGCTGTGCGCGCCCTGGCTGCGCGAACGCGCCCGCCGCTTGGCTCGCGTACGACTACGGGGCCCGCTGCGCGTGGCTTGATGACCAGCCCGATGACGGGACGGCCAAGATAGGCCGGTGGCCGCTCTGCGAGCGTCACGCCGACAACCTGAGGGTGCCGAGAGGCTGGTTTTGCGTCGACCGCAGGGGAACCCACTTCCTAGGTGGTACAGGCGGGCTCGGAAGCACGGATGGCCAGAGCGGCCCACTTGAAGGCGGCCCAATCGACGCAATCGACGAGGGCGGGCCTGATCAGCCTGGGCGCAGGCGGCGTGCCTCGGCCGCCCGACTGACGGCCATCCTCTGAGCCGGACCGAGTGAGCTATGAGCTAACAGTACCGAGAGCCAAAAGGCGAAATCGAGCCTGCACGGCCTCCGAACATCTAAAGGTGCCTACATGGACCTGCCGATGCAGTCAGTAGCCGTCCTCCGAGTTCTCGCACGGGTGACCCGCGAGTGGTCGGCGCTCAACACCAGGCGAGACAGGGAGCAGGTCCGGATGAAGTGTCCCAATTGCCAGACGAGAGAGCTGGTGGTAATCGAGATGATCGTGAGCGGGGAGCCGGTGGCTCTCCACAGCTGTTCTTCGTGCGACCTGCGCTGGTGGGAAACGCGAGATGGCTTGCTCTCGCTGGCACGGGTGCTGGATCTGGCGACTACGCGCTGAACGTCCCGGCGCCCTTAGCGGGCACTTAACGGGTCGTTACCAGGTGGTCACTCTGCTCGCCCGATGTCCACGATCTGCGCGGCGTGCTGGGGCTGCGTGCTCGCACGCCTTCCCTCGGACCGCCCCGTCTTCCGCATGGCGCCCGCACAAGTAAGAATGGGCGCACAATGACCTACGCGGACGAGGAGGCTGGCTCGCCGCCGTCAGCGGGCAATGGTGACGGCCAGGGGGAACTCCACGAGGGCAACGGCGAAACGGCCGACACCACGGCGACAGACGCCACGGCGAAAGACGCCACGGCCACAGACGCCACGGCCGCCGACGTCACAGCGGCCAGTGGGGCAATCGTTGAGGCTCCCACAGCCCCCCCTGCGCCCTCCAAATTCGGCGCCTGGTTTGAACAAAAAATCCGGCTGCTCGCCCAGCCAGAGCCGCTTGTCACCTTGGCAGTCGTCTGCGTTTGCGTGGGGTTTGTCCTCTGGCAGTTCGAACCCTCGAAGCTCTTCCTCAACAACACCATCTCGGGCGGCGACACCGGGGCGCACGTGCTGCTGCCATCGGTCGCAGAGCACCAGTGCCTGGCCCACTTCCGCCTCACCTGCTGGACTTCTTCCAACTGGGACGGGTTCCCGGCGGTCACCTTCTATTTCCCGCTGCCCATATACAGCATCGTCGCGCTTGCGCAGATAATCGGCTACAACGTCGCTTTCAAGCTTTGCACGGCGGCGCCAATGATCTTGATGCCTGTGGCCGCATGGTTAATGGGCCGTATTGCCAGGGCGCCGTTCCCCATCCCCGCAGTGCTGGCGATCGCCACGGTCCCCTACATTTTCGAGACGGATTTTTCCATCTACGGAGGAAATATCGCGTCCACGCTGGCGGGCGAGTTTGCCTTTGCCTGGAGCCTGTGGTTCGCCCTCGTATTTTTCGGCTTCGTCATTCGTGGGCTGCAGACCGGGCGCTACCGGGCATGGGCGGCGGTCATGCTGGCCTGCTGCTTCACGTCCCATATCGACCCCGCCATGTTCGCTGGAGCTGGCGCGCTCGTGTTGATATTCACCTACGCCGTGCGCAACCGCGACTGGGTGGGAGCGTTCTGGTGGGCGGCCCCGACTCTGGTGGTCGGGGGGTTGCTCGCTGCGTGGTGGGCGCTGCCGTTTGGCGTCCGTCAACTCCACAACGGGCTAGTGACCGACATGGGTTACACCCGGAACACGGCTTTTTTGACCACCCTGTTCCCGACGGGGTACACCTGGTTGTTCGTCCTCGGGGGCATGGGCGCCGTGCTTTCCATAGCGCGCCGGCGGCGAATGGGAGAGTTCCTCACCATCATGGCGCTACTGTCGGTATTCGCGTTCCGCTATATGCCGCAAAGCATCTTGTGGAACAACCGGGTGCTGCCATTTTGGTTCCTGTGCCTTTACCTGCTCAGCGGTCTGGCGTTGGCGGAGATTTACGCCATCATGGTGGAGCGTTCCACGAACTTCATGGTCACATTGCGTGCCGCCCTACTACCGGCCCCCTTGCTCGTCCTCGTCGTTGCTCTCGTCTGGGTCGGCTTCCCGCTGCAAATTTTGCCCGGACAGGACAACGCCACCAATGCCAACCACGAGTTCCTCGGGGTGCCGTCCACTGCGATTTCCTATGTACCCGGCTGGATAGGTTGGAACTACAGCGGCTACCAGTACCAGTGCCCACCCAGCCCGGGAAAATGCGACGCGGGCGACGTCAAGTCGCGTTGGACTGAGTACACCCAGATCGTCGGGCACCTCGAGGCGGTTTCCAAAAAATACGGCTGCGGCAGCGTCATGTGGGAGTACCAATCGCAGATGAACGACTACGGCACGCCTGACGCGCTCACGATCCTGCCGTATTTTACAAACGGTTGCATCGATTCAATGGAGGGCCTCTACTACGAAGCGTCGGCTACGACCCCGTTCCATTTCTTGGACCAGAACGAGCTTTCCCTGCAACCTTCCAACCCGATGGTCGGCCTGCCCTACGGGAGTGCGCCGAACGTTGCCCTCGGGGTTGAGCACCTGCAGATGCTCGGGGTGAAGTACTACATAGCCCTCAACACCGCAATCCAGAAGCAGGCTGACGCCGACCCCTCGCTCAAGTTGATCTCGACGTTCGGCCCGTACGCGATCAGCTACTCCGGCAACACCGCCCCGGACCCGACGGGCACCGTGGAGCAGTACTGGAAGCTCTACCTGGTGCTCAACTCGCCCCGCGTGCATCCCTTGGCGGACCAGCCGGTAGTCATGGCGGGCCTCAACAATTCGTCGCAGCCGAAGTACCTGAAGGTGATGGACACCTGGTACCTGAACCCGAGTGCCTGGGACGTGTACCTTGCCGCCACCGGCCCGTCCAATTGGGCACGCGTGCCCTACGACGACGCCAACCCGCCGGTCACTCCCGAACCTAAGACAACTGTCAGCGACGTCGTCGAGCACAACTCTTCCATCAGCTTCAACGTCAGCCGCCTCGGCGTCCCCGTCGTGGTGACGATCTCGTACTTCCCCAACTGGCAGGTTTCCGGCGCCAAAGGCGTCTACCGGGTCAGCCCAAACTTGATGGTCGTCGTCCCGACCTCCCACCACGTCAGCCTTTCGTACGGCTACACCCCAGTCGACTTCGAGGGCTACGCGCTGACGTTGCTTGCGCTGGTCGGCCTTTTGTTCCTGGTCCGACGCCCCCTGGCGCCGGTAGCCGCGCTCCGGCGGCCCGGGCTCGGGCAGCGCCTCGACGTTTTGGGCGCGATCGGGGGGACACCAGCCGGGCCACAAAGCTCTTGGCTACCCACCGGTAGCCCGCCGACGCCCGACTGGCCGGCCGGGAGCTCAGGTGCTCCTTGGCCCGGCTCGCCCGACGGCGTGCCGGCTCCCATTGGTGATGGGATCCCGGCTCCCATTGGTGACGGAGCCGCTCCCAATGGTGACGGAGCCGCTCCCAATGGTGACGGAGCCGCTCCCAACGGTGACGGTGCAACGCCGGCACCACAGTGGGTGGCAGAGCCCAGCGAGGGGCAATGGCAGACCTATGCTGCCGGCACTACCGCTATACCCCCCACGGGCCACGCCGCCCACACCGCTCACGCAGCCCACACCGGAGAGCCTCCCCCCGAGGACTGAGAGGGGGGCCCGGAGGTGAAGACCGGCTCCTGTTTGTTAGCTTGTGAGGACCGGCTCCGGAGGGATTTGCGGGTATGGGCTCACTAGACGACATCTTCAAGGCGTATGACATCCGAGGTATCGTGCCAGACCAGCTCAATGCCGAGTTGGCGAAAAAGATCGGCACCGCCTTTGCGACCTTCGCCAAGAGCCCGTCGATCGTCGTTGGCCGCGACATGCGCCCGTCGGGCGTCGAGCTGGTGGCGGCGTTCACCGAGGGGGCTACCGCTGCAGGTGTAGACGTGGTCCTTTTGGGCCTCACCTCGAGCGACGAACTGCTCTACGCCTCCGGTGCGCTCGATTCGCCGGGAGTAATGTTCACCGCTTCGCACAACCCGGCTCGTTACAACGGGATCAAGCTCTGCCTGGCGGGGGCGAGACCCGTCGGCGTCGAGTCCGGCCTGGTCGACATCCGTAATGCGATCGAAGCCGGCGACCTCCCGACTGTGAGCGAGGGCGAGCGGGGCAGGGTCAGCCACCGCGACGTACTGGCCGACTACGCCGCCAAGGTCCGCAGCTTCGTCGACCGGGAGGCTTTGTTGCCGCTCCGCGTGATCGCGGACACGGCGAACGGTATGGGAGGCCTTGTGGTCCCGGCCGTCTTCGAGGGCTTACCCTTCGACCTGGAGGTGCTTTACCCCGAACTGGACGGCAATTTCCCCAACCACCCTGCCGACCCGATCCAGCCGGCGAACCTGGTCGACCTTCAGGCGAGGATCCTCGAAAAGGGGGCCGATGTAGGCCTCGCTTTCGACGGCGACGCCGACCGCTGCTTCCTAGTCGACGACAAGGCTCAGCCCGTGAGCGGGTCGACGACGACGGCCATTGTCGCAAAAGCGATCTTGGAAAAATACCCGGGCTCGACGATCCTCTACAACCTGATTTGCTCCAAGGCGGTGCCGGAGGTCATCCGTGAGAACGGAGGCACGCCGGTTATGACCAGGGTCGGCCATTCGTACATAAAAGCCCTCATGGCCGAGACGGGCGCAGCCTTCGGCGGGGAGCACTCCGGGCATTATTATTTCCGTGACAATTACAGGGCAGATTCTGGGTCTATCGCGGCGCTGATGGTGCTGGAGGTCATTTCTAAAGCTGGGGTACCTCTTTCCGAGCTGCGCCGCCCCTTTGACCGCTACGCCCTGTCGGGGGAGATCAATACCGAAGTGACGGGTAGCCCTGCCCGTGTGATCGAGGCAGTGAGCGAGCATTTTGCAGCCGAACACCCAGAGGCGAACCAGTCACGCCTGGACGGCTTGACCGTTGATTTTGGGGACTGGTGGTTCAACGTGAGGCCTTCCAACACCGAGCCCCTTGTGCGGTTGAACGTCGAGGCTGCCGACCGTGCAAGCTGCGATGCTCATACTCAAATGGTGCTCTCGCTAATCAGAGGGGTGTCGTAGCCGTGGCCCTTGACCCGCTGCTCGTCGAGATCCTCGCCTGCCCGCAGGACAAAGGACCTCTCTTGTACTTCGCTGACGAAGATGCCCTCTACAACCCTCGCCTGCGACGCCGGTACCTGGTCAAAGATGGCATCCCGGACATGCTCATAGAGGACGCCGAGGACGTAGACGACGCAGAGCACGAACGGTTGATGGCCAAGGCTGCCGCCGACGGCGTCAAGCCCAATTTCGAAGCTCCCGACCAAAAGGAGGCTTAGTTGCCCCCCGCTGAGCACGAAATTCTCGATACCGATGGGATGTGGGAGCTGGCTGCGGCGTTCCCCGAACAAGTAGCCGAAGCATTTGCCGGTTCAAGCGGGATAACGGGCTTGCCGAACCGTGAGGACATCGAAAACGTAGTCGTCATCGGGATGGGCGGTAGCGGCATATCCGGGGACGTGCTCCAGGCAATCGCTGCCCCGCTCCTTCCGGTCCCGGTCACGGTTGTCAAGGGCTATGAATGCCCCCACTTCGTAGGCGAGACGTCCCTGGTGTTCGCGGTCTCCTGTTCGGGCGGAACGGAGGAGACGATCGAAGCGGCTTCAGACGCGGCCTTGGCGGGGGCGAAGATGGTCGTCGTCAGCAGTGGAGGAGAGCTTGGGACCTTGGCCGGGGCCTGGCGGGCCCCCGTCTTGCACGTACCCCCGGTGGCCTGGCCACGGGCTGCCTTCGGCTCGATGGCAGTGCCGTTGATCGTGGTCTTGTGGCGGATGGGCTTCCTGCCAGGCGCGGACCTGTGGATCGAACGGGCCGTTGCGCAGTTGCGGCACCGGCGAGACCAGTTCGTCCGGCTGGGGCCAGCCTCCGAGGCGGCAGCCGTCGCCCGTAGCATCGGGCCGAGCGTCCCGTTGGTCCACGGCGGCGGGGCTGTCGGCGCCGCCGCTGCTCAGCGCTGGAAGACCCAGGTCAACGAGAACGTCAAGCGTCTTGCCTTTTCCAGCACGCAGCCTGAGCTGTGCCATAACGAGGTCTGCGGCTGGGCTGAGAGCTCGAAGGAGATCGCGGGGCTGATGAGCCTCGTGATGCTGCGCCACGACAGCGAGCACCCCCAGGTCGGGCGTCGTTTCGAGATCACCGCGGATCTCGTCCGGCCATGGGTGTCCAGCGTCGTCGAGGTGCGCGCGCAAGGTGAAGGCGAGCTGGCTCAGTTGCTCGACCTGGCCTACTTCGGGGACTATGTCTCGCTCTGGATGGCCGCCGATGCCGGCATAGACCCGGGCCCGATCGAGGTCCTGATGTGGATGAAGCGCCAGCTCGCAGGGCGGACCGGCCCTCTGGGTGGCACCGGCGCGCCGTAGCCAAAGGCCAGGTCAGGTCAGGCGGCCCTGTTCCACGGCCGGGCTTGATAGCGGCAGTCCCTTAGGGTCGTCGATGGGACCAGATAGTGCCCGCCGCAGAACTACTCACGCGAGAGAATGCGGCGACGGATGCCGTGCGTTCGGGCACTTGCGCAGCCGACCAGCAAACATCCGCCACCCGAGCATTCGCCGCCGCCTTCTCTGCGCTGAAGTTGTTCTGCGGCGGTCACTAGGGTAGGTACTGGCCGTGATGACTAGACATAGTGAGCCCATTGGTTCTCCGTCAGGCATTCGAGCAGGTGATGGCCCGTGAGCGTCCCGATCGAGCGGCTAAAGACGTCCACTCGGGGCCCGATCCGCGTTGTCGTGGCCGACGACCAGGCACTCTTCCGCCGGGGTCTCTCGGTCGTGCTGGCGGCGAGCGAGGACATCGAAGTCGTGGGGGAAGCCTCGGACGGCGAAGAGGCGGTGGCCAAGGCCCAGGAGCTGACGCCCGATGTCGTGCTCATGGACGTACGGATGCCACGCCTTTCGGGCATAGAGGCAGCTCGCCACATCCGGCGCATTCTCCCCGCAACAGAGATCCTGATGTTGACCGTGAGCGACGAAGAAGAGGACCTTTACGAGTCGGTCAAAGCAGGAGCAAACGGCTACCTGTTGAAAGAGATCGCGATCGAGGAGATAGCGGAGACCGTGCGCGCGATCGTCCAGCGCCAGGGGGTCATCTCGCCCTCCATGACGTCCAAGCTGATCTCCGAGTTCAGGGCACTGTCGCGGCGCGTGGCGGAACGTGAGGAGCTGCCGCCGCCAGGCCTTACGGACCGGGAGATGCAGGTCCTGCGGCTAATGGCTCATTCGAAGAGCAACAGGGACATCGCCGGTGCCCTCTTCATCTCGGAGAACACCGTGAAGAACCACGTTCGCAACATCCTGGAAAAGCTCCACTTGCACTCGCGCATGGAAGCCGTCACCTACGCCTGGCGCAAGCGGCTCCTCGACCCACGCGATCACGAGTAGCCGGCCAGGGGCCTCTGGCCCCCGAGCGCACCGTGGCCCCGGCCGCCGACTGCCCTGTGCCCGTGGCCCCCGAGTGCCCCAAGCCGGCTGAGCGCTGGTAGTTTGGTAGGCGAAATGAGCGTATTGAACAAGTTCCTGCGTATCGGCGAGGGCAAGAAGCTGCGTGCTCTGCAGACCCTCGTACCGGACATCAATTCCTTCGAGCCAGAGATGGTAGGCCTCTCCGACGAGGCCCTCGCCCACAAGACGGTCGAGTTCAAGGAGAGGCTCGCAAACGGGGAGGACATGAACGACCTCCTGACAGAGGCCTTCGCGGTTGTCCGCGAGGCCGCCAAGCGCACGATCGGCCAGCGCCACTACGACGTCCAGTTGATGGGCGCCACCGCGCTGCACTTCGGTTGGATCGCCGAGATGAAGACCGGTGAAGGCAAGACCCTGGTCTCGACCCTGCCCGTGTACCTGAACGCCCTCGAAGGCCAAGGGGTCCACGTGGTCACGGTCAACGACTACCTCGCCGCCCGCGATGCTGACTGGATGGGCAAGGTGCACCGGTTCCTCGGCCTTTCGGTTGGCCGGATCTCACCCGAGCTCCCCGAATGGCAGGACAAGAAGGACGCCTACAACAGCGACATCACCTACGGCACCAACACCGAGCTTGGTTTCGACTACCTGCGCGACAACATGGCCAGGAACCTCGAGCACATGGTGCAGCGCGGCCACCCTTACGCCATCGTCGACGAAGTGGACTCGATCCTCATCGACGAGGCGAGGACGCCCCTGATCATCTCGGGCCCCTCAAGTGAGTCGGCGCGCCTGTACTACCAGTTTGCCGGCGTCGCTCGCAGCCTGACCCGTGACAAGGACTACGAGGTCGACGAAGAGAAGCGCACGGTGGTCCCGACCGAAGAAGGTATCGAGAAGGTCGAGAGCGTGCTGGGCATCGACAACCTCTACGACCTGGGCACGGCCAACCTCGTCCACCAGCTCACCAAAGCGATCCAGGCCAAGGAGCTGTACAGGCGCGACAAGGATTACCTGGTCGCCGACGGCGAGGTCAAGATCGTCGACGAGTTCACGGGCCGGATCCTCGAGGGCCGTCGCTGGTCAGACGGGCTCCACCAGGCCGTCGAAGCAAAAGAGCGGGTGACGATCAACGAAGAGAACCACACGTGGGCAACTGTGACCCTGCAGAACTACTTCCGCCTCTACGAAAAGTTGGCCGGGATGACCGGCACAGCGTTGACAGAAGCCTCGGAGTTCGGTTCTACCTACAAGATCCAGGTGGTGCCGATCCCCACCAACTTGCCGATGGTGCGGATGGACTACCCGGACCTCATATACCGGTCCGAGAGGGGCAAGTTCAACGCCGCTGTGGACGACGTAGCGGAGCGGTACGAAAAAGGCCAGCCCGTCCTCGTAGGTACCGCGTCGGTCGAAAAGTCCGAACAACTCTCGAAGATGTTCACCAAACGCGGCATCCCTCACGAGGTGCTGAACGCCAAGCAGCATGCCAGAGAGGCGACGATCATCGCTCAGGCGGGCAGGTTGCACGCCGTGACTGTTGCGACCAACATGGCGGGCCGCGGCGTCGACATATTGCTCGGTGGCAATCCCGAGGGCTTGGCCCAGGACGAGGTGCGCGCCGAGGGGCTCGACCTCGCCTCCGATGAAGGTACCGCACGCTTCAACGAGCTCTTCGCCAAGTACAAAGAAGAATGTCAGGCCGAGGGTGACGAGGTCCGGGCGCTCGGCGGGCTTTACGTGCTGGGTTCGGAACGCCATGAGGCTCGCCGCGTGGACGACCAGCTCCGCGGGCGCAGCGGCCGGCAGGGCGACCCCGGGGAAAGCCGGTTCTTCCTTTCACTAGAAGACGAGCTGATGCGCCTGTTCGCGCAAGGCATGCTGCAGTGGGCCATGGGCCGCTTCCCAGAGGACGTGCCCATAGAGAACCGCATGGTTACCCGCGCCATCGAGAGGGCGCAGCACAACGTCGAGATCCGCAACGCTGAGATCAGAAAAGACGTGCTCAAGTACGACGAAGTTATGAACGAGCAACGCAAGGTGATCTACGCCAGGCGGCTCCAGGTCATGGAGGGCGAGGACCTCCGCCAGCGGACGATAGACGTAATTACCTCTGCTATCGACTCGATGATCCGGGCACATTGCCCGTCTGATTTCCACGAGGAATGGGATCTCGACGGCTTGCTCACCGAGGCGCGCGTTTATTTCCCGACCCAACAAAGCATCGATGGGCTGCAACACGTCGAGTCGTCGGACGCCCTCTACGAAGCTCTCGTAGGCGAAGCGATCGAGTACTACGAAAAGCGCGAGCAGGCGATGCCGGCCTCACCAGAGGGCAAGCCGGAGGACACGATGCGCCAGTTCGAGCGCGAGATCATGCTCCAGCTGATCGACCAGCGTTGGCGGGAACACCTCTCCGAAATGGACTACCTCCGCGAGGGGATCCAGCTGCGCGCTGCGGCCCAGAAAGACCCCCTTGTCGAGTGGCAGCGTGACGGGTATGAGATGTTCGGCCAACTGATGGCCAGCGTCGACGACGACTACGTGAAGTACGTGATGCACTCCCAGGTCCAGGTGATGGACAAGCCTGCTGAAGAGCCCAGTCTGGCCCGTGCGCAGTACACGGCTTCGGAGGGCCCCGTGCTCGGGTCGCAAGCCTTCGCCGGCGCCCTTGCAGCCGGGCCGGCCCCGGGCGAAGAAATCGTCTTCGCCACCGAAGAGCAGGTGGCCGCGATGCGCGCTGGTGGTGCTGTTGCCCAGGCCGGGGCGGCTGGAGGGATGCCCGTCGCCAAGCCGGCACCCTCGCAGAGCTCGCTCGGTTCGGAGTTCGACCACGCGGGCCGCAACGACCCGTGCCCTTGCGGGAGCGGCAAGAAGTTCAAGTTCTGCCACGGGAGATAGGGTGGCGCGCTAGTTAAATGCAGGATTTCTCCGAGGACCTACGGGCCCTGCGGCGCCGGCTTGACGAAGCGGCTGAGTACCTGGACATCGAGACGAGCCGAAAACGGTTGGCGGAACTCGAGCCGGAGCTGTCGCGCCAGGATCTGTGGGATGACCAGACCAAGGCGCAGGCTGTGACCAGGGAGTACGCCTCACTGAAGGAGGACGTGGACCTCCAGGGGGCGATGGAGTCGCGGCTCGTCGACGCCGAGGACCTCTACGAGCTGGCCCGTGAAGAAGACGACGACACTTTGGCAGGCGACCTCCAATCCATGGTCGCAAGCCTTGCGGCCGAGTTCGACCAGCTGGAGCTGCGTTCGCTGTTCACCGGCGAGCACGACAGCCTCGACGCGGTCTGCGAGGTCCACGCCAAAGACGGAGGGACGGACGCGCAGGACTGGGCCGAGATGCTGGTGCGTATGTACCAGCGATGGGTCGAGCGCCGTGGTTTTTCCATGGAGATCGACGACATGAACCAAGGCCAGGAAGCCGGGATACTTTCTGCGACTTTCATAATTAAGGGCCGCTACGCCAACGGCCTGATGGCCTCCGAGCGGGGGGTCCACCGCCTCGTTCGGATGTCCCCCTTCGACAGCCAACACAGGCGGCAAACGAGCTTCGCTGCCGTGACGGTGGTCCCTTTCTTCGAGGACCTGAGCGGCGAGGTGACCATCGACGAGAAGGACCTGCGCATCGACACCTTCCGCAGCTCCAGCGCCGGCGGCCAGCATGTCAACGTCACCGACTCAGCGGTGAGGATCACCCACCTGCCGACCGGCCTCGTGGTCTCCTGCCAGAACGAGCGTTCCCAGCACCAGAACAAGGCCCGCGCGATGCAGATCCTCGCTGCGCGCCTGGCTGAGCGGGCGCGGGAAGAACGGGTAGCCGAGCTTTCGGTCATGGCCGGCCCCAAGGCTCAGATCGGCTGGGGCTCACAGATCCGCAGCTACGTGTTGGCGCCGTTCCAGCTCGTAAAGGACCTTCGCACCGATTACGAGACCGGCAATGTGGCTGCGGTCCTGGACGGCGACCTCGACCAGTTCATGGAAGCCTTCCTTCGTTGGCGCCGCACTCCGTCCCGGTAGCCTCCTCAGCTCTGGCATCATGGTTTAGTGACCACAGCGGGACAAATGCTGAGCGATGAGGAACGGGCCGAGCGCCTGGGACAGCTGACTGACCTCATAGAGATGGTCCGCCCCGTGATCCAACAGGACGGTGGGGACCTGGTGCTGGTCGGCGTCGACGTCGAGGTCGGCACTGTGGAGCTGCAATTGCAGGGTGCTTGTAGTTCATGCGCTGTGAGCGCCTCCACGCTGCAGGCGGGCGTAGAGCGCATCTTGAAGGAGCGGCTCGACTGGGTAACCGAGGTGACCGGCGGGGTCGACGAGGAGATGGACCTGGAAGAGAGCGCTGCGCTGGGCCGCGGAGCCTACGTTCCCAAGTGGTGACCGGGGCGCGGATCATACGTGCCCAAGTGGTGACGGCTCGGGCGGCCGCGGTCGCCTGGCGTAGCGCCTAAGCAGGACCTTTGCGTCCCTGAGGCCCAGGTCGGCGCCAGGTCGGCGCCAGAACTGCCCCCCGTGTGCTTGGCCGGCAAGATAACCTGCTGCTTTATGTCGTCAACATCGTCAGGCTCTCCCGGCTCCAACGGACGTGCCGCTCCCAACGGAGGTTCCGCGTCGAGGACGGTCGCAGTTCGGGAAAAGGCGGTGACCATCGCCACCGAACTTGGTGGGAAGGCACTGCACAGCACCGAACACTGGATGCTCAAGTATTCCGTCGTCCCGACGACCCCTTTTCTGTCGCAAGACATCTTCCCGTGGGTCAAGCGAGTGGAAGAAAATGTGGGCGACGTGCAGGCCGAGCTCGAAGAGGTCCTCAGTTACCGTGATGACCTGCCCAATTTCCAGGACATTTCCGTCGATCAGGCATCGATAAGCAATGACGATGGCTGGAAGACGTTCTTTTTCCTCGGCTATGGGTTCCGCTCGGAGGCCAATTGCCGTCGCTGCCCGAAAACCGCCGCACTGCTTGACAGCATCCCTGGTTGCGTGACCGGGTTTTTCTCGATCCTGTCACCGGGCAAGAAGATACCCCCGCACCGTGGCCCCTGGCGGGGTGTGCTGCGTTACCATTTGGCGCTCAAAGTCCCGGAGCCGGCGTCCGCCTCGGGGATAAAGGTTGGCGGCGAGGAAGCGCATTGGACCGAGGGTAAGAGCCTGGTCTTCGACGACGGCTATACCCATGAGGCGTGGAACGGGACCGACGGGGTGCGGGTTGTCCTTTTCTGCGACGTGTTACGCCCGCTGCGGTCGCCGGCGGACCAGGTGAACCGCGCTCTGATAAAGGCGATCAGCTGGTCGCCGTTTATTCAGGATGCTCGTAACCGCCACGAAGCCTGGGAAAAACGAGTGGAAAGCCTGCGCTGGGGAAATAGCAATTGACAAATGACAACGGCGATGGTGCAGCGCCGCCGTCCACTTCGGCCGACATATTTGTCAAGTGCTCGATCCCCACGCTCGATGAGTTCCGAGCTGCTGAGGCCATGGACCTCAACCCCTGGTACCGCGAGCTGTCGACTGAGATAGGCCCGACCATCATGTACCGCGGGGCCGAGGTCGTGATGCTCGGTTCCAACAACTACCTCGGGCTTACCACCGACCCCAGGGTGAAAAAGGCAGCAATTGACGCCGTGGAGCAGTACGGGACCGGCGTGACCGGCAGCCGGCTCCTCAACGGCACGTTACCTCTGCACACCGAGCTGGAGGAGCTCCTGGCCGACTGGGTTGGCCTGGAGCGGGCACTGGTGTTCACCACCGGGTACACCGCGAACCTCGGGCTCATCTCGACGCTCGTTCAGCAGGGCGATGCCGTCTTCTGTGACTCGGCGGCGCACGCCTCCCTCGTCGACGGCGCACGCATGGCCGACGGTGCGCTGCGCGCATTCCGCCACAACCGGCCCAACAGCTTGCGGAACGGGCTCAGGCACTGGCGCTCCCAGCCCGCCTCTGGCGGGGTGCTCGTGGCGGTGGACGGCATTTACTCGATGGACGGCGACTGGGCTCCTCTGCCCGAGATCAAGGCGGTCTGCGAGCTGTACGAAGCGCGCCTGCTCGTCGACGAGGCCCATGCGTTGGGCGTGGTCGGCCCGAGCGGCGCCGGCACTGCCGCAGCGACCGGGATCCAGGCCGACCTCGTGATGGGGACTTTTTCGAAGTCTCTTGCGAGCTGCGGCGGGTTCATCGCTGGCTCGGACGACGTGATCAGTTTCATGAGGCTCTTCTGCCGGCCACTGCTTTTCACCGCCTCCAACGTGCCCGCATCCCTCGGGGCGGCATTGGCGGCCGCCAAGATCGCCCGGGCGGAGGACTGGAGGCGCGAAGCCGTCCTGTCGCTTGCCAAGCGTCTCAGGACCGGCCTCGCCGAGCTCGGCTTTTATAGCGGGGGGGACGTTGAGAGCAGCATCGTCCCCGTTCATGGCGATGACATGATCGGCACAGGTGTCCTTTGGAGGGCATTGCTCGACCGTGGCGTTTACACCAACTGCTCTCTCCCGCCAGCGGTGCCGCGGCCGATGTTGCGTACCTCGGTGATGGCGACCCACACCGAACAGCAGGTAGACCGTGCTCTCGCAGCCTTTGAAGAGATCGCCCGCGACGGTGTCGTCGACGCCGGGCGCGGGGCGCTGATGAGCGTCCTGGCCGGCGAAAAGAGCACAGCCAGCCCGGTGGCATGAGGCTCCAGGAAGACCCTGAGAGCTCTGGCGATTGGTGACGTCAAGGCGCCTCGTGGTCGGCGTCACCGGCGCAACGGGCCACCTAGGGGGCCAATTGCTCGAGCGCCTCGTCCGAGACCCGGAGGTAGAAGAAGTCCGCTCCGTGGCCCGCCGGGCGCTCGTGCGTCCTCGCGGCATAGGCCCTGGCGGCGAGGGCTCTGGCGGCAACAGCTCTGGCGAGGCCTCTGGTGGCGAGGGCTCTGGCGGCGAGGGCTCTGGCGGCATGGGCTTGGCCCGGTTAGTCCACACTCAGGCCGACCTCAACGAGCCCGCTGCCCGGAGCGCCCTTGAAGGCGTCGACTTGCTGTACCACCTTGGGGCCCAGGTCTGGCAAAGCCGGGGCGCCGCCGGGCCGCTGCAAATGCGCACCACAAACGTCGAGGGCACGCGCAACATGCTTCTCGCTCGACCGGGCGCGTTTGTGTTCGCTTCGTCGGTGTCCGTGTACGGCGCCTGGCCGGACAACCCGCTGCCAATGGGCGAAGCGGACAAGCCCCGCCCGAACCTCGAGTGCCCGTATGCCCAGCAAAAGCTGGCCTCGGAACGAGCTTGCGCGGAGCTGGCTGGGCGCTGGGCCGCGCTCCGTCTGTCCGCGGTGCTCGGCCCCCACGCCGACGCCAGGGTTGCCCGAGCTGTTCGCGCTTATCGCTGGGCTGTCCCCGCTGTTGTCGGCGCAGGCCAGGCGTTGCAATGGCTGGACGAAGGCGATGCGGTCGAGGGCCTGCTGGCCGCAGGGCGCTCCCTGGTCGCGGGCGGCGGTGCCGATGGCCAGGTGCTCAACCTCGCAACCGCCGACTGGCTGGGCCCAGGCGACATGGCCGAACTGGCGCACAGCCGCGTTCTCGAGTTACCTCGCCGCGTCCTGGTCGCCATGTCCGAGCTCGGGAAACAGCTTGGCATCACGCCGTTTGGCGCCGACCGGGCGGCGCTGATCGGCGGGCCCCTCTCCGTCTCTGCCGCCAAAGCGCACCAGGTCCTCGGGTGGCAGCCGAGCAAAACTTCGGCCGAGGTGCTGGCTGCCGCCCTCGAACGCGACTGGCGCGGCTCTCCGCGCAACCGGCTCATAAGCGCTCGGGGCGAGCGCTAACGTAACGGCCGATGGCTGGCACCGAAGTCCGCCCGGCGAACAAGCTGCTCGCCAAGCGGGTCTTCGTGGACGTGCCTTTCCGTTTGCATGGCGGCGACCCGAACTGGGTGCCCCCGCTTCGCCTCAGCGTCTACGACAGGTTGTCCCGCCGCCACCCAGCCAGCGCACACCAGCGTTGGTCGCTGTGGACCGCCCACCGGGATGGCAAAGCAGTCGGCCGGATCGGGGCGTGCATCGACTCGCTTTTCAACGAGCGTCAGGGCGAGGCCTGGGCCTGGGTGGGCTTCTTCGACTCTGTCGACGACAGCGAGGTCGCTGGGTCGCTTTTCGAGGTTGCGCTCGACTGGTCGCGCCGCCAGGGCGCACAGGTAGCCGTTGGCCCGGCGAACTTCACCACCAACGACGAGCTCGGGCTCCTGGTCGAGGGTTTTGGCACGCCGGCAGTGCTGCTGACGCTCGAGAACCCTCCCTATTACGAGGCGTTGTGGGTTGGGGGCGGTTGGGACCAGGTCATGGACCTCTATGGGTACCAGTTCCGGCGGGACACGACGGACCTGTCGGAACGTCAACGCCGCACGCTCGAGCGCTTGCGGGAGCGGTCCAAGGTGCAGGTACGCGAGCTGAACATGGCCGACTTCGACGCCGAAGTCGGCCGGTTCTTTGAGCTTTACAACACCACCTGGCAGCACAATTGGGGCTTCGTGCCGATGCCAGAGGCCGAACTGCGCCACCTCGCCAAGCAGCTGAAGACCTTGGTCAACCCACGCTGGATCTTTGCCCTAGAGCGCGACGGAGACCCCGTGGCTGTTTGTATAGCGGTGCCGGACGCCAACCAGTTGATGCTGAAAGTGCGAAGTGGCCGGCTGTTCCCCACTGGCTGGGTGCCGCTGCTGTTTGGGGTCAAGAAGTTGAAGCACATCCGGGTGATAGCGCTCGGCGTCCGCCCCGACGTCCAAAGTGCCGGGCTCGGCCCGCTGCTTTACTCAGAGGTTGTCGACCGGCTCTACTCGGACGGCGCCGAGGTAGCCGAAGCTTCTTGGACCCTCGCTACGAACAGCCGCATCAACAAGCAGCTCGAGGACATGGGTGGCAGGCGCTACAAGGTCTGGAGGCTCTACAAGAAGAACCTGACCTAATAGGGATCGACCACCTCGCTCAATGAGTCGGCGAGGCTGTCACTGAGCCACCAGCAGGTCAGCACTTTTCTTGACCCGGGCTGAGAGCCCTAGCGCTAGATCGTGCGCCTGCTGGTCGGTGAGGTGGACCTGACAACTGGTGGGATGACGTGCCAGATGAGCACTTAGCTATTAGGTCGTTGATGGCCGCCTCGGGCTCGTAAAAGGGTTGAGCGCGCGAAAGGAGCTGAAGTTGGGCCAGGTATTTGTCGGCCATGACTGGGCCGAGGAGCACCACGACGTGGAGCTGATGGACGCTGGCGGGAAGCGTCTCGCTAAGGCCAGGTTGCCTGAAGGGGCTAAGGGGGTGTCCCAGTTCCACGAACTGGTGGCCCGCCACGCTGAAGAGCCGTCCGAAGTAGTGATCGCCACCGAGACAGACCGGGGCTTGTTCGTCGGGGCGTTAATAGCCGCCGGCTACAAGGTCCATGCCGTGAACCCCATGTCGGTGGCCCGTTACCGGGAGCGCCACTCGACGTCTGGGGCCAAGTCGGACCCCGGTGATGCCCATGTGCTGGCCGACCTGGCCCGCACCGACTCGCATAACCACCGCCAAGTCGCCGGCGACAGCGAGCTGGCCGAGGCCATAAAGGTCCTGGCTAGAGCGCACCAAGGCATGGTCTGGTCGCGTCAGCGCCAGCTCAACCAGCTGCGCTCAACCCTGCGGGAGTTCTACCCGGCCGCCTTGGCCGCATTTGACGACCTCGGGCATACAGACGCCTTAGCTGTGCTGGCTATCGCCCCCACCCCTGAGCTCGGCCGGGGGTTGTCGCGCTCCAAGATCGCCGCCGCATTACGCCGTGGCGGCCGCCAACGCCGGGTGGACGAGCGTGCTGTCGAGGTCCAGGCCGCTCTACGCTCCGAGCAACTGGCCGCCCCGGCGCTCATCTCCAAGGCCATGGGGGCCTCGGCCAAGGCCTACATCGCTGTCATAGCCGAGCTCGGCACCCAGGTCGCCGCCCTCGAGGCAGAGCTATCAGCGCATTTTGAGATGCACCCGGACGCAAAGATCGTCCGTTCCCTCCCAGGACTCGGGACGGTCCTTGGCGCCCGGGTGCTCGCAGAGTTCGGGGACGACCCCGGACGCTACGCCGACGGCAAGTCTCGCAGGAACTACGCCGGCACGTCACCAGTCACCAAGGCCTCAGGCAAGTCCAAAGTGGTGCTAGCCCGCTTCGCGCGCTGCGCAACGGGCGATTGGCCGACGCCTGCTACCGCTGGGCGTTTTCTGCCCTCACGGCGAGCCCTGGCGCCAAAGCCTTTTACGACCAGCGCAGGGCCGCTGGTGACACCCATAACCGCGCCCTAAGAGCACTCTCCAACCGCCTGGTCGGCATCCTGCACGGTTGCCTCCGCTACGGCGAGCTCTACGACGAGAAACGGGCCTGGGGCCATCGCTGCCAACTTGTGGCTTGACATTTACGGCCGTGGGATGTCTAGCGGGCCCGGGCATTTGGGCCCGGTCTGGGTTCCCTCGCCGCCAACTCGCGCTCGAGGGTGCTGGCTAGAGGGTGCTAGAGGTCCTAGAGGTCAACCTGGACATCGCCGCCCGTGGTAGCACCAGACGCGTCCCGATGGGCTTTGGTCGGGGAGATCACGATTGTTTGAGCTCCCGGCCCCTCCTCCTCCGGTCCCGCAAGGCCGGTCTTGGTGTGGGCACGCTCGGCTCGCAGACGGGTAGCGCGCTTGCCATTGATGGTGACGTGCTCGGTCGCCAGCGGGACTTCGCCCTCGATAAGCCCAGCCACCGTGGCGGACCTTATGTCAAGCTCGATCACCTTGGCGGTGAGCAGCTCCTTCATTGCCCGGCAGACCTCGAAGTCCGAGAGGTTGAGGGCCCTGGAGATGGACCGCAGGTTCCTCCGGCCGTCGACGGCGGTAAGCACGCGCCACTGTTCACGGTCGAGAGTCACTTGGCCGGGATCCAGTTCGGTGACGAGGCGAGGCTGGACGTCGAGCGAGGGGATCAGCGCCTGAAGCTCCTGCCATTCGGCGAGGCGCATGCGGGCGTGGTCCATCGCCTCGGTCACCTTCAAAGCCGTCCCTCCTACGGGCGGGTTCAGCTTGCCCGGGTGGAACTCGAAGTTCCCACGGTCCGTGTCGAGCAGCTCGAAGCAGATCTCCTGGGCTCGCTGTGCGACGTCGCCGGCAACCGCGGCGGCTTGGTGCTCAGACTGGTCGGCGCCGACGATCATGCCATCGACGAAGAACAGGTTCGCTGCGAACGAGCGCCCGCGTACGTGCAACCGGCCCGTCATGGCGCGCTCGGACATAAGTTCCAGCACAGCGGTGAAGTCAAGAACGTCGAAAGTACCTTGTAGCGGCATCCCGGCCCATTCTGTCAGGCCCGAGCCGCTTGCGCGCGAAGCTTAGCTCTCGAGCAAGGCGCCCGTTACTGCCCACCCCTGCGGGAACGGGCTCACCGTTAGGGAAAGGAGGTCGTTGCCGGACCTCCACACGCAGATGGAAGGCTGGTTGCCCTGAGGGCTGCTGCACCCCCGGTACTGCGGGCCGCCCGGCGGGTAGGCGTTGGCGAAGAGCGCGGATACCGCTGAGGGCGTAGCGTCTTCGAGGGCCAGCTTCCGGTTGCCCTCGGACCAGGCGCCAACGATGTTGTACGCGGCCTGAGACGACGACGCGGCGAACGAACTGGCCACCCAGGTCGTCGTGGGTTTGGGAGGGACGGTCGTCGTGGTGGTGCTCGTTGTGGTGGTGCTCGTTGTGGTGGTGCTCGTTGTGGTGCTCGGGGCTGTGGTCGTCGTCGTCGTGGTCACGGTCGTGGTCGTTGCGTTAGTCGTGGTCGTCGCCGGGACAGTGGTCGTCGCCGGGACAGTGGTCGTCGCCTGGGTAGTGGCGATCGCTGTCGTGGAACTAGGGAGGGTTGTAGACGACGATGGCGAGCCGCCGCACGAACTAGCGACTGCGGCAAGTGCCGCGGCGAGTGCCGCCATGGGCAGGAGCGCCTTGGGTCCCATCGTGCGATGATCGCAGGGCGCGCCGGGCCCCGCGTGGCAACACGGCGGGACCGCCCGGTGGCAGCCCATATATTTGACAACGTGTTGGCGCTGCAGTTGCTCCTTGGGACCGCTTCTTTCGGGCGGAACGCCCTGTTCTACTCGCTGGTGTTCCTGCACGCTCTTGCCGCACTCGCCGGCTTTGGGAGCATCGGCTTTGCTGGCACCTACGCCGCCAACGCCTACCTCCCAGACGATCGCCCGCAGGGGGCAAACCCACAGCCTGCAAGCCCGCCGGCACGGCCTGCAAGCCCGCCGGCACGGCCTGCAAGCGCCCCGGCACACCTAGCAAGTGCGCCAGCACAGGCCCCGGACGGGACCGCCGAGGCGGAACCGGGCGCTCTTGGTCCGGCCGAGGTCGGCCCAGCCGAGGCCGGCCCAGCCGAGGTCGGCCCAGCCGAGGCCGGCCCAGCCGTGCCGGACTACGAAACCGCCCTGATCAAATATCAGGCGGCGCTGCGTGAGTTCGAGACGTCCGACCAGGAGGACGAGTCGTCAGGCGACGAGACGCCAGGGACGTTGGGCCCAGCGTCAGGGACGGTGGACGACGGGACGACCGGCCGTGCTGAGCAGGTCCCAAGCGACGTCGAGGAGGTGGTCGTCGCAGAGGTGATGGTCCAAGCCGGACCAGCAACGAGCAGCGACCTAGGAGAGCCGGACGGCGACGCCGAAGAACTGCGCCGCTATTTCGCCCATCCCGCTCGCCTCTGGGGCTTCCTCGTGTTGGTCCCGTTCCTCGGCGCGGGCGCTCTCGCTGCTCAACCCAACGGGAAGGGCCTCGACCAGCCATGGGTCTTCGGTGCATTGGCAGTGTGGCTTGCCGCGACCCTCGTTGCCGGCAGCCTCGTAGTGCCGTCACTGCACCAGATGCAGGCGGTCCTGTTGAAGTCGGACGACGCCGGAGCATCTCCCGCCGCTCGGTCCTCCCTGGCCGTCCGCTTCGCACGAGCTGGCAGGATCGCGAGCCGGGCGGCTGCCTTCTGTGACATCTTGTTCCTCGTTGCGCTTGCGCTCATGATCTTCCGCCCCTGAGCCTGATGTTCCGCCCCTGAGCCCGATCTTCCGCCCTGAGGCAATCTTTGGTATTCATTATGGCCCTATAGTTGGAAGCCATAATATTTAGCGGCGGAGTAATGCAGAAAACTTGCGGGCGTTACTTTTGCAATTGTTTGCTAAGCGCTAAGCTCGTTCGTCTATGGCCGTCCTATTACCCGGGCCTTCTGTCGGCCCGTGGGAGCCCTCGGTCCAAGTCGCAGGTGGCCCGGACGAACCCAGGCTGGTGGACCGTAGTGGGGAGCTAGACGATAGCGGCAATGGCGAGCCGGAGAGCTTCGGCGCCCGGCGTGCCCTGGGAAAGGCAGAATACCGCGGAGTACCAGTCGCCGAGCTACTCGCCGATTATCGCTTGGCCCTTGTCTCGCGCTGCCTCGACGACCGTGAAATCACTCTGCAGAAACAGAGCCGTGGGTTTTTCCATATTTCCGGCGCCGGCCACGAGGCCTTGTGCCTCGGGCTCGCGAGGTCGCTACGCCCTGGATACGACTGGTTCCTCCCGTACTACAGGGACCGCGCCCTCGTGCTTGCGCTCGGCGTCACGCCGACCGAATCGCTCCTGCAAGCCGTCGGGGCCGCTACTGACCCGGCGTCAGGAGGCCGCCAGATGCCTTGTCATTTCGGGTCACGGCGGCACAATATCTTGACCCAATCGAGCCCGACCGGTTCGCAGTGCCTTCCCGCGGTTGGCTGCGCCGAAGCCGGCCGCTACATATCGCGTCGGAACCTTGAGGGTTTAGCCGGTTGTTCTGCGCACAACGACGAGATTGTCTATGTGTCGATGGGCGAAGGGGCGACCTCAGAGGGGGAGTTCTGGGAAAGCCTAAATACGGCATGCTCTTTCCGCCTCCCGGTGCTTTACGTAGTAGCCGATAACGGCTACGCGATATCGGTGCCTGCACGACAGCAATCACCGGGGCCGATCTCCGAGCTCGTGAAGGGGTTCCCTGACCTCGCCGTGCACCGGATGGACGGCCGGGACTATTTCGAGGTCCGCAAACAGGCGCCCGGGATCGTCGCCGCGCTCCGCCAGGGCATGGGCCCGGCGCTCGTGCACGCCACCGTCAACCGCCCCTATTCGCATTCTTCTGCGGACACTCAGAGCAAGTACCGGCCGAAGAGCGAACTGGACGACGAGGCCTGGACCGACCCTATCGCAGCGTTGGAACGGGCAATTCTCGAGGGGCAGATCCTTTCCCCCGATGAAATGGCCGAGATGCGCGAAGAGGCCCGCCGGTTGGTTGCCGAGGCGGCCAAAGAGGCCCTCCGTGCGGAGCGGCCGGACCCGACTACGGTGCGAAGCCACCTGCTCGAGCTGCCAGAGGTGTCGCCGGAGGAGTCTTCGGATGACGCGGCATCAGGTGGCGCGGGCAACGGCGAAGGGCCTGTGGTAGCTCTAGGTGAGGCTGTCCGCCTGGCCCTGCACGAAGCCATGTCGGACGACGTCCGGGTCAGGGTTTTCGGCGAGGACGTAGCCGACGCCCCCGAAGAGCTCCTTGACGAGCTGGAGGGCAAAGGCGGGGTTTTTGGCACTACGTTCGGCCTCCAGCGCAAGTTCGGCTCCGACCGCTGTTACAACACGCCGCTAGCTGAAGCCAACATCGTCGGCAGAGCGGTGGGCCAGGCCATGCGAGGCCTTCGGCCGGTGCCGGAGGTGCAGTTCTTCGATTACATCTGGACAGCGATGCAGCAGATCAAGAGCGAGGCTGCCACTGTGCGTTGGCGCTCGGCTGGGGACTGGAACTGCCCGATGGTGCTGCGCGTGCCCATCGGCGGGTACCTGGCGGGCGGGGCGATCTGGCATTCGCAATCAGGTGTGTCGATTTTCGCCCAGGTCCCTGGGCTGGTGATCGTGATGCCGTCGCGCACAGTTGACGCCGTTGGGCTGCTCCGGACGGCGCTCAGCGGAGAGGACCCCGTCCTGTTCCTCGAGCACAAGCACCTTTTGCGCCAGCGGTACACCGAGGGGCCGTTCCCGGCCAAGGGGTTCCGGCTTCCCTTCGGCAAGGGCCGGATCGCAAAGCCCGGGGACGAGCTGACAATTGTCACCTATGGCGCCACCGTTGAGCGGTCCTTACGGGCGGCAGATGCAACCGGGGCCAGCGTCGAAGTCATCGACCTCCGCTCGGTAATGCCCTGGGACCAGGAGCTCGTCGCCGAGTCCGTCGCTCGAACCGGGCGCCTCCTGGTCGTCTCCGAGGACAATCTGACGTGCGGCTTTGCTGCCGAAGTGGCGGCCTGGGCGAGCGAGCACTGCTTCGGCGACCTGGACGCCCCAGTCAGCAGGATTGGCGCCGCAGACACCCACGTTGCTTACGAGCCGGCTCTCGAGCGGGCCACGTTGCCTCAAACCGAGCAAATAGAAGCCGCCGCACGGCGCCTGCTTTCTCTCTGACCTTTCGGGCCCTGCTAGCTCGCCTTTACCGCTAGAGTCGGTCTAGGAATGGCACGTTTTGCGCGCAATATCGTGCGCCTAGTCGTGGTCCTGGCGATAACGGGGGCCTTTGTGGCGACGGCGCTTGTTGCGATCGGGTATTCCAGTTTCCGCCTCTCCCAAGACGCTGCGACTGCAAGCGAGCTGCGACTACCAGACCTCGTAACTGGTGCGGCAGTTCCATCGGTGATCTATGCAGCGAACGGCACGGTTATGGCGACCTTGCGCTCTTCTCTCAACCGCCAGCCGGTGAGCCTCGACCAGATCCGCCCGATCCTGGTCCAAGCGGTCCTGGATACCGAGGACCACAGCTTTTGGGACCATGGGGGCATCGACGTTGCGTCGGTGGTACGGGCTGCGTTGGCAGACGTGAACGCCGGCTCTGCGGTACAGGGCGGTTCGACCATCGCCCAGCAGCTCGTGAAGACGACTTACCTCACCAACCAAAAGACGCTCAGCCGCAAAATACGAGAAGCGGTCCTCGCCGAGCGCCTCGAGGAAAAATACACAAAGTCAGAGATACTCGACGCTTATTTGAACTTGGTTTACTTGGGCAGCGGCGCCTACGGCGTTGAGGCTGCCTCCAAGGAGTACTTCAACGAGGATGCTGACAAAGTGAACCTGGCCCAGGCTGCACTGCTTGCGGGCCTGATCCAGGCTCCAAGCGGGAATGACCCGCTGACAAACCCCGTCGGTGCGCGCGAAAGGCGCAGCCAGGTGCTCTCGCGGATGGTGTTCTACAAATCGATTACCCCGGCCGAAGCCGCCGCCGCCAACGAGGTTCCTCTGCCCACTACAGTGCACGACGCCCCGGGGGTGTCGTACACCTCTTATGGCTATTACGTGGACCAGGTGGTCAACCAGCTGCTCGACAACTCAGCCCTTGGACAGACCACGGACGAGCGCTACAGTGCCCTGTTCACCGGCGGCCTCAAGATTTACACCAACGAAGTGCCGTCTTTGCAGGTCTACGCGCAACGCGTGGCCGTGCAAGACATCCCATCCAGCCTGGCGCACGTCGTGGCGGCCTTTGCGGTGATCGACCCCCGCAGCGGCAATGTGGAGGCCCTGGTCGGCGGGCCTACGGGTACCAACCAGTTCGATGACGCGGTTCAGGGCGAGCGCCAGCCGGGCTCCGGTTTCAAGCTTTTCACCTTGATCGGGGCACTCGAAGAAAATTACGACGTCTATGACTCGGTCCTGGCCACATCGCCCTGTGCCGTGCGTTTCCCGGGGGTACCCCTCCAGTATGGCTATAACTTGAGCCACCTGATGAACAACGACCCGGGGGACCCGAACGGCGTTGTCAGCGTGGTGGAGGCCACGGCCCTTTCGGTCAACTGCGCGTACCTGCGCCTCGCCCACGAAGTTGGCCTCCAAAAGGTCATCGACGTGGCGAGGAGCATGGGCCTGTCGGACCCCACTCTTAACCCGAAGAACCCATCGCTTGTCATCGGCACCGAAGCGGTCCACCCGATCGAGATGGCGGCCGCGTATGCCACGGTTGCCGACGGGGGCGTCTACCATACGCCGACCTTTGTCAGCCGGGTGGTCGACCGCAGCGGGGCGGTAATTTACCGCGGGGAGAGCGAGGGTAAGCGCGTATTTTCGGACCAGATCGCCGATGAGGCAATAATTGCATTGCGCGCGACGGTCGAGTACGGCACCGGTACCGCCGCAGCACTGCCCAATGCCGAGGTCGCCGGCAAGACGGGTACGACAGAAAATAGTGTTGACGCGTGGTTCAACGGAATAACCCCGACGCTCGTTTCGTCCGTCTGGATCGGGGACCCCAAAGGGGAGACGCCCATGTACGTCGACGGGCTAGAGGTGTTCGGGGCCGATTACCCGACCCAGATCTGGCACGATGTCATGGCTTTTGCCCTAAAAGACGTTCCGTACATGGCCTTTCCACCTCCCGACCCGGCCCTGATGTCACCTGTGCACTACATAGACTCCGACGCCCTGGCGCAGGACGACCTTCTGTCCCACGGTGGCTATATATCCAACACGTGTGTGGCGAGCGGAGCGGTCAACCCATGCCCGACGACCACCACCAAGGCGACAACCACCACAAGGCCGACTACTACAACTTTGCCCCCGACCACGACAACAACTGTGTTCGTATTGCCCCCGCCGCCGACGGGAGACCTCACGCCCGCGTCAACAATCGTGCCGGTGACTACGGCGTTGCCGGCAACGACGCCAGCGCCGGCGACCACGTTTGTGCCGGTGACCACTGCTTTGCCGCCGACTACTGCGGTACCGGTCACCACTGCCATACCCGCGACCACTGCGGCACCCACGACCACCGCAGCACCTGCGACCACTGCAGCACCCGTAACCACGCCCCGACACGTGCGGAGGAAAGTACCCGTGACGAGGCCCCCGCCCGTGACGACAATCGCGCCCGTGACCACAACCTTGCCGGTGACCACAACCTTGCCGGTGACCACGACCGGCTTGGTGACTCCACCAACGGCGGCGGTGCCGGTGGCTACGACCGCGCCAAGCGCGACGTCATCCCCGCCTACTACGACATTGGGGGCCATGCACACGACGCCCGTCGAGGTTGCGATGCGCCACCAGGCAAAGCACGACAGCCAGCAGGTAAAGCACGGTAAAGGTAGCCTGGGCCAGTGAGCGCGCCCGACTTCGACGCCCTCCTCGCACTTCAGGACCTCGACACCCATATCGACCAGGAAGTGCACAGGAAAGCACAACTGCCCGAGCGTGCCGAGCTGGCGGAGCTCGAGCGCGTCATGGGACAAGCCCAAGCCAGCCGCGCCGTGGTGGCCGCGGCGCTCGGCGAGGTGGCATCTCGCCAGGAAGCGGCGGAGCGTGAGCTGAAGGCGACCGAAGACAGGGTCGTGCAGGTGAACCGCCGGCTCTATGGAGGCACGGTAACTGCTTCACGCGAGCTGCAGGCCATGGCAGAAGACGTCGAAGGTCTGAAAAATCGCGCCTCGGAGCTCGAGGACAAAGTTCTCGCTTTCATGGAGGAGCGCGAGCCCTTCGATACGGAGATGGCGTCGCTGGACCGCAAGCTCGCAGAGCTTGCGGACCGCCAGCAGGGCACTCTCGAAAGGTTGAGCGCCGCCGAGACCGAACTTGGGGCCGCCATTGCAGCGTTGGCGGCGCAACGCCCTGGAGCCGTTGAGGCCGTCCCTCAGCCGTTGCTGACTGCGTACGATCGCCTCCGGTCTCGTCTCGGAGGGGTCGCTGTGGCGCGGCTGGTCGGCGGGCGCTGTGACGGTTGCCATTTGAGCCTTCCGGCGATGGAGCTCGACCGTATCCGCCACCAAAACGCTGGCTCCTTGGAGACTTGCGAGCAATGCGGTCGGATCCTCGTAATTGCCGGGCACTGAACCACGTTGGGCCCGAGGGTGCTGGTAGGGACGTGTTCGTGGACCGACCCCACACTTACAAAACAGACCTCCTGGTACCCGCGCCGCTCGATGAGCGCCGAGGAACGGCTGCGCTACTACGCAGGACATTTCCCCCTTGTCGAGGCGGACGTTACCTACTACAGGCCCTTGATGCCCGAGCTCGCCCGGTCCTGGGCCGAGCGCGTGCCGGAGGGCTTTTGTTTCGACGTGAAGGCATACGGTTTGTTGACCGGTCACCCGGTAGAGACAGTTTCATTGTGGCCGGACATAAAGGACGAGCTTCAGCCCGAGGCCGCTAGCAAACGGCGGATCTACTCTTACCATTTGCCGCCTGATGCACTGGAGGAGGCATGGGCACGCTTCGTCCATGCTCTTAGCCCTTTGCACGACACCGGGCACCTCGGAGCGATGCTCCTGCAGTACCCGCCCTGGTTCGTGCCCAAGCGGGCCAACCGCGACGAGCTTGCACGCCTGCCCGAACGCCTTGGAGGCGTACCTGCCTGTGTAGAGCTCAGGTCACCGGCTTGGTTCGAGGACAAGGACCGGGCGCGCACTATCGGGTTGTTACGTGACCTCGGGTTGGCGCTGGTTGTCGTCGATGCCCCAAAATCCTCCGGTTTACCGACTGTTCTTGATGCGACAGTCAACGACCTGGCCGTGGTGCGTTTCCACGGCCGGGCCGACAGCACCTGGCGTGCTCGCAATGTGACCGCCGCGGAGCGCTTCCGCTATCTCTACAGCGAAACCGAACTTGCCGAGTGGGTGCCGCGCACCCGACGGCTGGCGCAACTGGCTTCTCGTGTCCACCTTCTCATGAACAACTGTTACCAGGACTACGGTGTGCGCAACGCCGCCCAGCTCGCTGCGATGCTGGCGGGCGAGAGTGATGAGTGATGGGCAGCGCGTGGTTTCGGCAGACGGAGGTTTATCGGACTGGGAGCTTTATGGCACCTGCCCCGCGCCCAGAGAAACGTTGACGGGTAACGAAAGTGCGCTCATGAAACCGCTCCCGGCTGTGGTCTGGACGGCCTGTAGCTCGTAGCTCAGCAGGGTCGGGACCGCGGCGACCGAGCCGCTGCTCTCCACGGCCGCGACCGAGTCGCCCTGCACGGCCAGGCAGGTTGCTGGCGTGCCGGCCAGGGTCTTCAACACTGCGTTGGTGGTGGTGCTGATGAGGTAGGCGGTGCCAGCACCTTGCGCGACTGCTACAAAACAGCCATCCGGTGCGGCGACCAGTGCGACCGGCGTGTTGCCGGCGCCAATGCTGAAGTTCGCCACGGTATTGCTGGCCGTCGCGATCACTGATATCTCGTCGGTGCCGGTGTCGCCGACGTAAATTTCTGTGCCGGCAGCGGGGTTTTGCACCAGGCCGACATCGGCTGGGGTCTCGACCCCAGTTCCCTGGTTGCCGATCGCGTCCTCAGCCACGAACGTGTTAGCCGTCGCGCCGTTCAAGGAGAGCTCGTCGAGCTCGTTATTGGCGCGGTCGACGACGTAGGCGTCCGCGCTCGAAGGCAGGACAACGATCCCCATAGGAGCTGGCAGCTGGCCGCCAGCCGGCCTAGGCAACGCCACCGTGGCGGTCACAGTGGCAGTGGCCGTGTTGATTACGGTGACGGTGCCGGCGTTGTAATTGGCGACCAAGAGCTCCGAAGAGCTCGGCGTCACCGCCATCGCGTCGGGGTTGCCAAGCGCCCCGACAGGGATCGTTGTTGCGACAGTATAGGTGGGTATGGGTGTAGGTACCGGGATCACATCGACCTGGTCGTTGGTCGCGTCGAGCACATAGGCCGCAGCACCGTTGGGCGCCATCGCTACCGCGATTGGGACCGGGCCACTGCCTGCAAGGGTCACGGTGGAAACGACTTTGTCGTAGTTGGCGTCGCCGTGAAGTGAGTCGACAACCAGCACGTTGTGGTTGCTCGTCCCGCTCTCGGCCACATAGGTCCACGACCCGCTCGACGTGGTGGTAGAACCGATCAGGTTTTCCTGTACCCCGAAATCGTACGCGCCGACGGCGGTCGTGGTCCCTCCGTAATTGGCGTCGAGGGCGTTGCCAGAGGTGTAGTAATACGTCGTCGTGGGCAGGGCGTCGGTGGCGGTGTCGTCGGTGAAGGTTGTGGCGGGCGGTGCGCCTGACGTCGAGCCGGCAAGGCTGTAGGCGCCCCCGTTTACGCTCCGCCACACCCCGTAATACCCCACGAGGTAGTTACCGTCTTCGTCCAACGCGGATGACCCGGCCCAGCCGAGCGGGACGGCCGTGTGGTAGGTGGAACTGGCGCAGGTGGGGGTCGAGGTTGCCAGTGCGGTTGGGGCCGTCAACATCGCGGTCTGGTCGGTTTGTGGGCCAGCCGTGAAGCCGGATAAGAACTGGGCCTCAGCTGCCTGAGGATTGCCGACGACTGCCAGGCTCACGACGGTGACGAGGCCGAGGCCTAGCCGGGCTCGCCTGAACAGCCGGCTCATCCTCCGGTGTTCGCCTGTTGTTTTGCGACGGGTTCGTCGGCGACAGCGGCTACGCGACCATCCTCGGAACCAGCGGTGTAAATGTGGCTGAGGGCGAGGAGCGTCGCGGTGGACGCGGTGGATGCGGCGGACACGGCGGACACGGCGGACGCCTTTTCGGGCGCAATCCGCGGGAGTACTGCGGTCGCATGCTCGGGACGGGGCCACCGATTGGGTATGACGAGCTCTTTTTCGGCGGTCTCCTCCTGCTGCTCCTCACCCTTCTTGCCCCGGATGAGGAACAAGCCACCGGCCACCATCAGAGCGAACAGCATGACTTCCAAAGCGACACGAGTGGATTGCTTATAGAGCCAGACGCCCAGGTAGCCCAGGTAGGGCACAAAATAGTGCTCGGCGTAGGCCGTCTTGCCGACCAGTCCCACCGGGCCAGGGTCGGGCGCGTTGTTGGCATCGCCCTTGGTGCGCACGAAGACGTGGCCATCGTGGTTGGTCACTGCGATAACCCGGTGGATGCGGACGTCGTCACCCTGCCCCGTGGGGTGCAAAGCGATGATCTGGCCAGCCCGCACTGCGCTGACCGGCTCTGGCCAAAGGACGGCGACGCCGCCGACGCGGAGCGCCGGGGTCATCGAGCCGCTTTCGATCACTTCGTAGTGCCACCAGCCCGCCACTGGGCCGATCGCAGCGACGACGACCACGGTGGCGAGAAAGAAAAGGATGGCTTCTAGCGAAGAACTGACGGCCCGGGAGGCGGGTGATTTGCCTACGATGTTGCTCGCTTCGGCTCCTAGTTCGTTGTTCGAACCTTTGTTCCGCAACATGTTCCCTCCTGGGAAATGGCTACGCCAGTGCCTTAGTTATGGCCAAGATGGCTAGTAAAGCTGCGGCTACTCAAGCCGTGGCTCCTGAAGCCCCGGTTCCTAAAGCCGTGGTCCCTAAAGCTGTGGCTCCTAACGCCGTGGTCCCTAAAGCTGTGCTATTGGGCAGCCCCGGCCCGTTGGGTTGCCAAGAAGTTGTAGGTGAGGACCGACGTGCAACCCTCCAAGTTTTCGGTGGCGCCAGCACCTGCGCACGCCGTCGGGTTGACGGCAAGGTTGCCAGGGGCCGCCACCGGGAACGTCAGTGTGAAGAGCAGATAGTCCTTCCCGCCAGCGACGAGAGACTTCAGCCCAGGCAGCGCCACCGGCGCCGTTACGAGGCTTGCAACGGGTGTCGAGGCCAGGACCTGAGTCGAGGTCCCTCCGCACGTGTAGGTCGGCGGCGCACCCGTTGGCGCCACAGAACAGTCCGAGACGGCCAACTGGAGGCCGTTCGTTGCGTCAGTGTTCAATAAAGAGCTGGTTTTGGCTGTAAACCCAAGAGTAATGCTGGCGTCGTTCGCTGTCGCACCTGTCGAATTGAGGTCGATCTCGCGAGTGATCGTGTCACCCGGGACAATAGCGGTGGCGGCCGTGCCCGCAGTGTTGGTCGGGCCGGTCGCAATGATTATTTTGCCGGAGCTGATCGTCTGAGGGCCTGCGCTCACGGTGTCGGTGAACGTTGCGAACGCCCCGCCAAAGCAAGTGTGAGAGCGCCACCAACAAGAGCTGTTGACGCAAGGAGCTTTTTGAGTGTACTACGACGGCGTTGTGCCCTTGTCATGAGGGGTAGCCAGGTCCTTTCTCGTTCCCCCCTCCATGGGCTATGTGTAGTTGCTCCGTCGCAGCTGGATGCATGCTTCCTGATATCTTCTCGGCTGTTTCTCGGCAGTGCGTTCGGGGTACGTGAGAAGGTTTCAGCGGCTGGGCGCCCGCAGTGCGAGCTGGAGTTCCGACCGCGCGGGTGCTTTCTGCCCGAGCGAGCAGGGCCACCGGCCTGCTTCATAAGCACCGCAGTGCTGCCTATAAAGCGGGGCGCTGCTGCGGGCGCTAAGGCACCAGGACGCGCGCGGTGGCGCGCCGGCCAGCGAGTTTGACGACCTCGATCGCATTTGGCAGTTGCTCTTTTATCTCCATCGAGTGCGTCACTACGAGGATTTGGCGGAAGCGGCCCTTCAGGCGTTCCAAGGCCAGCAGCATCCGCGACTTGCGCTCTTCGTCCAGCGGTCCGAATACCTCGTCCAGCACCAGGAGCCCGACGGTGCCCCCGGACTGGAACCGCACGTGCTCGCTGATAGCCACGCGGAGGGCCAAGTTGGCAAGGTCCACCTCTGAACCGGAAAAGCGTTCGAGGTCGTAGGACACGCCGTTGTCGCAGATCTGTAGCCCGTAGGTCTCGGTATCGACTTCCAGGCGGTCGTACTCGTTGTCGGTGAGCTCGCCGAACAGTTCGGCCGCCTGAACAGCCAGGCGCGGCCCGACGGATGCCACGACGCTGTTGCGGAACCCGTTGAGCAGCTCGGCGGTACGCCCAAGGTGGACCGATGCCGACTCGAGCTCCGCGAGCAGAGCGTGCTGGGCCTCGGCCTCGGCTAAGCGCTTGGCTTCGGCGTCGGCCTGCGCCCGCGCCTTGGTGGCGCTCAAATGGGCCGAGCGAGCCGCCAGGTCGGCCTCCTTGACAGCTGTTTCGGCCTCGCTCAGGGCTTCGCGTGCCTCGCTCAGGGCTTCCGGTTCGAAACCGAGGGCGCGGACCTTGGAACGAAGGGCCTCCAGCAATGCCGACGCGCCAGCCACGCGCTCGCGTGCCTGGTCCAGGGCAAGCTCGGCTTGCGGGCGCCGCTCCAGGCGGCCGCGCAGGCGGCTCGCTTCTTCAGCAGCGTGCTTGCAAGACAAGAGCTCTTTGCGAGCAGCCTGGAGAGCCGTTGAGACCGTCTCGGGGCCAGGGGCCGGCCCGAGCGCCGCTGCCACGGCCGCGTCATGCTTGGCCAGAGCTTCGAACCCCGTCGCCAGCCGCACGGCGGCCGTTTCCCGGCGTGCGCAGGACTGCTCCCAGGCGGCGAAAGCGTGGCGGGCCGCCGCGACATCCGCGCTGAGCCGGGCCATCTGAGCTGAGGTCCCCGCCGCCGCCGCTGTCGCCGTCGTGAGGGCCTCGTCTGAAGCCTTTAGGCGTGCCTGGGCGGCCTCCAGCTCGGCCTCACGGTGCGACTGGACCCTGGCGAAGGCGTCCCCCAGAGCCTGGCCGCAAAGCGGGCAGTCTTCTTCCCCGGTGAGAAGCGCCGACCTTGTGAGGGCATCGCTGGCGACCTTCAGCTCGGCCGCTGCGGCCTCGCGTCTCGCGCTTGCGGACCCAAGTTCGGCGCGAGCCTCCATGGCAAGCTTCTCGGCGCCTGCCAAGTCCATTTCGTCAGGGATAGGTGGAGGGGCAACCTCGGGCAGCGACGCCAGCTCGTTTGCGCTGCCGAGCAGGGCACTCACGAGTTGCACCCGTTGATCGACTACGGGCAGGTCCGCGGCCAACGGCTCCAGCTCGCTCAAGTTGGCCTCGTTTGCCGCAAGGTCGGCCAGCTCAGACGCGAGCTCGTCGGCCTGTTTGCCGGCTGTCTCCAGCTCCGCTCGGGCCGCTTTTCCCTCGAGGACAAGCTTGACCTGCTCTTGGCGGACCAGGTCCAACTTGTCGAACCTTTCCTTGGCCGCCAGAGCTGACTCGTGTGCCACGGAGGCCGCCTTTTCTTCCTCGACGGCAGCTGTGCCGGAAGCGGATGCGCGCGCCTCGGCGTCGGCGGCTGAGACCTTGGCCTCCTCAAGGTCCGGGAGCATGGCACGGAGCCGTTTATGCTGCTCGGTGGTCTGCCTGGCGTCGGCGCGAGCTTTGTCCCGGGCTGCATCGAGGGGCGTTACGCCTAGGAGCGCCAGCACAAGCTTGCGACGTTCGGCCGGGCTCTGGCTGGAGAACGCATCAAGTTGCTTTTGTTCCGCGAACACCGAGGCCCTGAACGCGCCGTCGTCCATCCCGAGGACCGAGTGAACGTAACGCCCGGTGTCCCGCACACCCTCTGACATGGCAAGCCCGTCGCAGTGCGCCTCTGCTCGCACCGTCGCGTTCGCTCCCGAGATCGTCCGTCGCACGAGGTAGATGTGGCCCTCGTGCTCGAAGGTGACCTCAGCGATGCACTCTCCGTGTGCGCCGGCCGAGGGGACCTCCTCCTTGGCGGTCCGTGCCTTGCCCCAAAGTGCCCAGAGCACGGACTCCAGCAGGGTCGACTTGCCGGCGCCGTTCGGCCCGTACACGCCGACGAGCCCAGGTGGGAGGACGAGGTCGAGCTCGTCTTCGAACACGCGATAGTTGCGTAGGTATATGCGGTCGATGAGCAACGGTCCGGTAGCCCCTGGCCTAACCCGCCGACTCGATCGCGGCCTCGAGTTACTTGTGGCCCAGGTCCTGAACGCGCTGTCGGTCGAGACCCGTCAGGTCCTGGTGGGAGAGCCAGGAGTCCCATTGACCCCCGAGGGTTTCGACCCGCGGGAGTTCCGCAGGGACGCTGACGTCCACGAACTGGGGTTCCAACCTCAAGTCGAGGGCGGCCGCTGCGACTTCACGGACCAACTGGCGGTCTAGCAGCCGGTAGGCCTCGGGGTCGACGCCTTCCAGGTAAAGCCTGGCGACGGCACCCTCAGGGACGGTCGCAGCGCGCTGCAGGACCTGCTCGGAAAGTTCGGCGGGCGAGAGGCCCAGCGCGTAGATGTTGTCCAGGGTGACGAGGGGACGCTGCCCCGCGAGAGGGATGTGGCGGCACTGGCCGGTGACCGTGTCGAGGACGACTATCCCTTTGGCCTTGTCGGGGTCGTCGGCAAAGCTGAACGTATCGGTCGAGCCGGCGTACCAGATGCCCTCGGCGACCTGGGCGTGGAAATGGTAATGACCGAGCAGGACGAGGTCGGACTGAAGCGTCCCGAGGTCGATCTCGATCTCGTTGATGTCAGCGTGCCTGGGCTCGACCTGCTTGATCCGCGGGTGGGTGAGCAGCAGGTTGGTGTGCTGGCTGCTCCGGGACCTGTTGGCCTCATCGAGGGCCTCGAGTGTCGCGTCCACGCTCAACATCTGAGGGACGGCGTGCACGACGAGGGCCTCCGTTGCCGTCGTGATCTCGAACCGCTCATAGGAGAGCCGGTGGGCGAAATGCACCTCCGGGAAGGTGTCCGCCAGGGCGGAGTATGGGCTGCCTCGACCGGGAAGGCGGGGCGTGTCGTGGTTACCACTGATGACCACCGCCGGCATCCCGTGGTCCCTGATCCTCGCCAGAGCGCGCTGGACAACGCGGAACGAACGATAATGAGGGGCCGGGTGGTCGAAGATGTCGCCGAGCCATATCAGCAGGTCCGGCTCCTGCGCCAAGGCAAGCTCTACGGCGGCCTCGAAGGACCTCTCGAAATCCCATTCCCGTTGGTTGACCCCACCTTCGACCGTGTACGGGAGATACGAGCGCCCGAGGTGGGCGTCGCCGATCGCAGCAACCTTCATAGTGACCAGACCTTCATAGTGACCAGACCTTCATAGTGACCAGTCCTTCATACTGACCAGTACAGCATGGCCCGGTGACAAGAACGCGCTGGCTAGTACCTAGTACGCGCTGCCTGGAGCGCAGAGCCGGTAACCGTCACTGCTCGCTGGGACAATCGTGGCGTGCCTCGGTCGTCTGAGTCTTTGGCTGGTCAAGCCGGCCTCTACCGTGCAGGGCGCTCCTCTTTGGAGGCGTGGAAGTCGGAGCGCCGCGCACGCTCCAGGCGGCTGCTGCTAGTGGTCGGTCCTCTGGCCCTCGTGGCGGTAGCGGTGGTCGCCTACTGGGCGTCCGCACGTCTTGGGTTGGCGCACCTTGGCCCAGGCTCCAATTGGCCTCTCCTTGGCCTGGCGTTCGGCGCTGGCGGCGCGGCCATGGTCCTGTGGCCTCGCTACGACCCGAGCCGCTGGGCCAGAGGTGCCGCAGGAGAGCTCGCCACAGCGGCCTTGCTGGAGCATCTACCCGGCAGGCAGTGGGTGGTATTGCACGACCTCGCCCTGCCTGGCAGCCGCGCAAACGTTGACCACCTGGTCATCGGGCCGACCGGCGTCTGGGTAGTGGACACCAAGGCCTACCGGGCGCGGCTGGAGGTTCGCTGGCGGAACGTCCTTGTTGGGAGCGTCCCGCTCTCGACGGCAGCTGTCCGTTGGGAGGCCGAGCGAGTCTCGAGTGTGCTCGGCGTCGAAGCTCGGCCGATCGTGGCGGTCCATGCGAGCGGCCTGCCCCGTCGCGGCAGGCGCTGTAGCGGCGTGCGGGTGCTCCCGGCCACGCGGCTCGTCCGCAGGCTCGGTCGAGGCCGGCGACTTTGGCCTTCCCTGACTCCTCGTCAGGTAAGGGAGCTGGGGGACCGCGCCGAGAACCAGTTCTTTGCGCGGGCGGCAAGCGGCTAGTCTCCAGGTAGAAGCCGGTCTGGTCCCGGCGGCAACGACACGATGTCCAACCCACTTGATTTCGACCCGATCATCGAGGCCCGCCGGCAGTGGGCCGCGAACGGTTGGGAGAGCGCATGTGACGGCATGGCGGCGATCACTTCAGTCGTCCGGGCACAGCAGCTCTTCCTGGGCCGGATCGACGCTGTCCTGCGGCCGCTGGAGCTGACCTTCGCTCGCTACGAGGTGCTGATGCTGCTGCTGTTCTCTCGTCGTGGTTCGTTACCGCTTAACAAGATTGGTGCCCGCCTCCAGGTCCACCCGACCAGCGTGACCAATGCGGTCGACCGCCTCGAAGAGCAGGACCTCATAAAGCGCGTCCCGCATTCGAGCGACCGACGAACCACCTTGGCCGAGATCTTGCCCGTGGGCCGTGAGCTCGCCATGCGGGCGACAAGGGCGTTGAACGAGGAAGTGTTTTCTCAGCCTGGCATGAGCCGGGAGGACCTGGACCAGCTCATCGACGTGCTGCGGCGTTTTCGCCAAGCGGCGGGGGACTTTTCTGAGCCGGTCCCGGCCGGCGACGCCTGAGCCAGTTCACACATAGTCAATCCACCAGCGCTGAGATGTTGGGCGGTGCTACTGCCCGAGGAGCCGGCGCCGGCGGCGTCGAGCGCACGACATCGTCGTAAAGGCTCAACAGCGCCGGCACGGCAAAAGGGGCCTCCAGGTTGACTACCAGGCATTCGCCCGGCATCAGCGTCTGGATTTCCGGCCCCAGTGCTGACAGATCCTGTTTGGCCGAGGAACGAAGGATATTGCGGTCCTTTTCGTCGGCCAAGCCGAGCACGAAGAAAGTGTTGAACTGGCTAAGAAGTTCGTCGTCGAGCAATTTGGGCTGCTGGGTCACGGCGAGCAGGCCCACCCCGAACTTGCGGCCCTCTCTCGCCACCCGCGGGAACACATTTGACTCGCGGTCCTTGTTCGCCGACAGCACTCTTTGCGCCTCCTCAAGTGCGACAGCCACCACGGGAAGGGTCTTGTGTCGCTCGGGATCGTCCAAGAAGGCGCCCTGCCACTCCTCGATCACACGGCGAGTGAGGAACGAAGCGACGAGTACTTCTTCGGTGCCACCAAGCCCGCTCACGTCGACCAGGACAACCTTGCCTTCGAGCAGCTCGTCGAGGATCCGCCGTCCCACCGATACGGCGGGGTCCGTAGAAACGCAGGGCAGGTCAACGATACGCCGCGCCCGACGGTGCACAACCTGGAGCGTACTGAGGGCCACTCTGGCCGACAGTTCCACGTCACGGAAGCCGGCGAGGTCCTCCACCCTGGCGAACTCGGCCAGCCAGGCAAGGCCGGAAGATGAATAATGGCGCTCGAGCTCGTGCAGGGCTTCCTCCTGAGGCCGGCTCCATTCGTACGCGGTCCGCAGGTCGTCGACCGACAACTCGGCAAGGCTGATGCGCAGAGTTGAGGTATTGGGCAGGCGCCTGTCCGAATAAATGCGTAAGGCCTGAGCGGCCCACGGGTGGCGCCCGAGGGCTGCGCGGTGCTCGCCGTGCGGGTCGATCACTAGGAGGCCGTAGCGTCCGTTGGCTGACATCACGCCGGCGCAAAGCACCTGGAGGAGGTTGGACTTGCCCATGCCGGTGGTCGCGAAAATGCCAATGTGGCTGGCGAGGCTCCGCCCGGGGATGCCCACCTGGAAATCGACCACCGTCTCCCCGCTGCGCAGATGGCCGACCGGCAGGTCGCCCATTCGCTTCGCGAGGAACGCAAAGTCCTCTGTGGTAGGCGACATCACACGGGAGAACTGGGTCGGGAGGCTCTTCGGCTTGCGGAAGACGGTCCTGGCAGCGCCTGGCGTAGCCGACGGCGCGAGGTAGCCAAGGCACCGGCACTCGGCCAGTCGGTACGTCCTCTTGGCCTGCTCGTGCAGAATGTGAGCTCCGCTTTCGCCCCTGGCGTCGTCAGCGAGCAGGGTCCCGGCAACGCGCTCCGCCCAGCCGGGTTCGCGGTGCTCGGTGCCGTAACTGACGTCGACGACCCTGAACAGGTAGCGCCGGCCGGTCGCCTCGTCCACACCCACGAGTAGCTCGCCGAGGAACAGGTCCTCTTCGGGGGCTGCACGGAAGAGAGCTTCGAGCACATTGCGCCCGAAGAGCCTTCCCCTGGTGCTCGCCGGCAGA
>Ga0182024_10002976_pt1 | contig 41107 bp, 37 predicted proteins | sample P32metaG_FD_120480 | JGI IMG/M metagenome (GOLD analysis project Ga0182024, IMG submission 120480) | Permafrost microbial communities from Stordalen Mire, Sweden - P3-2 metaG (Illumina Assembly) | ecosystem: Environmental > Terrestrial > Soil > Wetlands > Permafrost | place: Sweden: Stordalen...
CGGTGAACAGATACACCAATCCGCCGGCTTCGTTGAGTCTGTGGAAGCGTGTCGGTCCTAAAATCTTCATCCCGCTGAGAAGCGGAAAAATGCAGCCAGAGCGATTACTATTATGCCAAAAACAATCCGATAGTACACGAACGGCATCAGGCTGCTGCGGCGCAGGTAGCGCAGGAAGAACGCGATGACGATGGCGCCGAGCAACCCCGACACCACGATTCCGGCCACCATGGGCAGCTTCATATCCGCCGGGATGCCGCCCTCCTTGTGAATATCCCAGGCTTTTTTCGCCACCGCCGCGGCGATGGCCGGCGTGGAAAGCAGAAAGGAAAAGCGCGCCGCCGTCTCGCGATTCATGTTGCGGAACAGGCCCGCGCTAATGGTGGCGCCGCTGCGCGAAGTGCCGGGGATCACCGAAACGGCCTGCGCCAGGCCCACCGCGACGCCATCGCTCATTTGAATGGTGCTCATGGACTTGCTGCCGATGCGGCGCCGCTCGGCCATCCACATGACGAGGCCCACGACGATCAGCATCGCGCCGATCACGTAGGGCTGGCGCCACGTGGTGTCGGCCTGCTTGTCGAAAAGATATCCGACGATGCCGATCGGAATGGATGCGACGGCGAGCAACCAGAGGAGATTACGATTCTGCTTCAGATCGGGATCGCGCCCGACGTTCAACCCGAAGGCCTGGCCGATAATCTGGATCCAATCGCGAAAGAAGTAAATGATTACCGCAAGCAAAGTTCCCGCGTGTAGCGCAACATCAAACGTCAAGCCGGGGTCCTTCCAACCGAAGAGCCAGGGGATCAGGACCAGATGGGCGGTGCTGCTAACGGGCAGAAATTCGGTGAGCGCCTGCACAATGGCGAGGACAACCGCTTGATAAATGGGCATGAACTAGCCATCGTAGCAAGGTGGGGCGGTCCCCCGGGACCGCAGCCGACGCCCTCGTCGGCCTCTGTTTTTCGTGTGTTGGCGCAGCCGGACCGGGGGTCCGGCGCGGGCGAGGGCGCCCACCCCACATGGGATCGAAGGCTAGTGGACGACTACTTTGGCCAGTCCAGCGTTGTTGGCGGTGTCGTAAGCGCGGACCACTAACAGGTGCTCGCCCGCGCGCAGCCGGTCGATGGCGATGTGATACTGCTCGCGCGGTGAATCGGTGACGCCGTCGGCTGCTTCCACCGGCGTCCACGGGCCTGCGTCCAGCGAATATTCGAAGCGGCGCAAGGGCGAGGTTTGATCCACCACGTCGGCATCCACTTCCACCCGATCGTTGGAGCGCCGAGGCGCGCTGAGCGTGACCGCAGGCGGCGTATTGTCAATCAACACTGGTGAAGAGACCAACTCATCGGTGCGCGCAACATTGGCGGCGTTAGAAGGCTGATCGGAAGCGATCACGCGGAAATAGTAGCGGCCGTCGGCCAGGACGTCGCCATCCAGAAGCAGCGAGTTCTCAGCGATGTTGGCTCGCAGCAGCTTCCACTCTTTTTCGTCTTCGCCGCGAAAATAGAGCGAGTAGAGCAGGCGGTCGCCATCCGGATCGTCGGCTTGCCAGGTCACTTGCACCTGCGATCCGGACCCATGCGAAAGCGTCTGAGTCGGCGTGCCCGCCGGCGTGGACGTTTCGCCCGTGTCGGTGACGGTGATGCTGTAGGCGGCGGTGGAACTGGCGGCCGACGCGGCCTTCTGCGCGGAGCCTTGCATGGAAACGCTGATACTTCGGATCACGGGCGGATTGTTCTGCGGCAAATAGGCCAGGCTCACATTCTCGATGGCGGCGCCGGGGCCCTCCAGGCTCGCGCGCCATTGAATGTAGCGGGCGTTGGGACTTCGAATGAGCGCGTCGCGTGTACCATTCTGCGCATCGGTCAGCGGCTCGGACCAATCGCTCCAGGTTTTGTCCGGCCGCCCGGAGTTGCCCGATCGCGTTGCGAGCTGTACCTTGGCACTCCCATTACCAGCAGTGGCGCTGCGCCATGAAATGCGGCCCCAGCGAGCCACGGAACCCGAATCGTGTACGGGCGATTCGTAGCTGCCGCTTGCGCCCGCAGCATCGGCCAGCCGGAAAACTTTGCCCATATCGCCGGTAGCGGCGACCAATCCGTCGGGAGATTCCAGCAGCCGCGTCGCTTCGCCTTCATTGGTCTCCACCATCAGCGTGGCCTTGCGATCGGCGCCCAGCCGGTAAAGCCGCCCCTGCCCGTCCGTGACGAAATACAACGAGTCTCCCTTGGTCCCAGCCACGGGGGGCCGCGCCACCAGGCTATAGACGTTTTCTTCCTTCGAACTCCACAAAGTCTCCACGGTGTCGTCGGGATTGATTTTATAGACGGCCGACTTGTCGACGCCAGGGATCTCGGCCAAGGGACCGGAGCTTACTTGTTGCACGGGCTGCGCGATGGCGGCCTTGGGAGCATCGGCCTTCGGCTTGATCTCCGTCTCGGCCTGCGAATCGGCTGAATCGGTTACCGTAATGGACGTGGTGGGCGCGGTGACCGTGACATTAAAAGGAGACGCAAGCGAAGTGGTGAGCGGTCCAGCACGATTTGCGATGGAGCCGCCCAGCGCCGCCGCGTAGATGGTGCCGTCCGGCATGGAAACAATGGAGCGGATTTCCGGCAAGTTCGCGTTATAGAGCACGAACGCCTTGTCCTTGGCGCCGATGCGATACAGGATGCCGTTGGGTTCCGTGCCCGCCAGCACATTATTTTTCGAATCGAACGCCAGGGCCGTCACGTGCGATTGGCCGGTTTCGTAGTAGGTCTCGGCCTTGCCCGTTTTGCCCACGCGATAGATGTTACCCGGATTTCCGGCGCCCACGAACAAGCTTCCGTCCTTTGCGAACGCGAGCGCCCAGATGTACTTGGCCTGAGGCGCGAAGAACTCGGTGGCTTTTCCTTTTTCGATGCGATAGACCTTGCCGTCCGGCGAACTAGCCGCGTAGAGAACGCCTTCAGGATCGACCGCCACTGCGAAGACTTCGGGCTGATCGGAGGTCCAAATCAGATTGTTCGCGCCGGAGGGAGTAATCTGATAAACGCGCCCGCGATGCCCGGTGCCCGCATAAATGGATCCATCGGGAGCGCGCGCGATGCTCCAAATGGCCGGCTGGCCGGACGAGAACACCGTCTCCAGCTTGGGCGCGAGCGTGAGGCGGCCGTCGCGATCGAGCGAAATTCCCTGGAAGCGGCCTTTCAGGAAGTCCTGATAGGTGTTCATCTCCCAAGTGGCGGTGGTTGCCGCGTGGAGGGAGGTGGCCATCGCGATGGCGATGAAAAGCTTATTCATTCGGTTACTTCTACCTGCGCAGTTTTCGATCCACTTACTACGACGTCGCCCGTCGGGATCTGTATTTCATCGATCTTGGAACCGCGCGGAACCCAGATACCCTGGGCCGCTTGTGCTCTCGCCAGGATTAAACCAACCGAAGGCGGCGGATCGGGCAAGTCCTGGCCTTGAACCTGGAAGGCTGGATCGGTTCGCCAGACGCGCACATAGGCGTTGGTGTTGGGCCGGAGATTATTCAGGAACGAGACCAGTTGCGTCGCGCTCTTCGGCGCTTCGGTGGCCATCTGTTGATAGTCGAGCGCATTGGACATGGAGCCGTCGGATACGGTGAAGCTCAAGGCGCCGGCGGGCGCACCCACGGGCACGCGATAGCGGACGTTCTTTTGCACCTCCAACCCGTTTTCTCCAATCAAGGTGACGCTCAACTCCACCGAGCCGCCCGGATGAACCTGCTTCGGCGAGGCGCTGATCTGGTCCACCTGCAGAAATCGCTTGCGCTCCGACGCTTCAATCTCGAGGTTGATGCTTTTGATCTTCAGCGCGTCGAAGCCCGCACCCAGAATGGACGCCACCGGAGAAGCGACGCCCGACGACGCCTGCAGGGGCACGTTGAAATCGCCCGCATAGGTGTTATCGAGCTTCAGCTCGGGAGCGCCGTTCACGAACTCCACGCCGCCGCGCAGCGAATAACTGGCCAGACCGAGCGTTCGTTCGGTGGCGTCCATCGCCGAATACACCGCGGTCTGCACGATGTAGGGCGAGAGAACGCGATCCTGGATCATCTGCATGTGATACGCCAGCGGGGCCCGGCGCCCATCCTTCACCGTGATGGAAACCGGGATGGTGTCGGCTTTGCGGCCCAGTTCTCCGTAGATGCTGGTGCTGCGGTCCTGGGTGATGGCGCCCATCCACTCCAGGGGCGAGGAAATTTTGAACGACGAAGAGAGGTTGGGCAATAGCGTGAGCACTTCAGCGCGCGCGAACGGCAACTCCGTGTTTCCTACCGACATGAACTGATGCCCGAACGCGTAGATCTTCTTGCCGTCCACTGCGGTGACCGTGCCCTCGGCGCCGATACTCATGTCGCCGGAAAGCAGCTCCACGGCGATCATGTCGCCTGGCCGGAGAGATGCGGGAGCGCCCATCTTGGAAGGCAGCTTTCCGCCGCTCGAAACGCCCTGGCGCGGCTCCAGGCCCAATTTCTTAAGCTGGGGCGCGAATTGATCCAGCGTGCCGGCGGTGAATCCGCTGAACGAGACGGGCGTGGCTATGTTGATGAGCTTTGAGGCCAAGGGGTCGCTATTGGAGGCTACCTTGGGTGCGCTGGACGGCTGGCCGGAATCGCCGACCGCCAGCATTTCTTCGATGGGCCGAATGCCCGCGATAGGTTCTTTGGAGAAATTGAATGCCAGCGCCACCGCGCCCACCAGCCGGCCGTCCATGTAAACCGGGCTGCCGCTCATGCCCTGCATGACGCCCGTCTCGGCGAGCGGGCCGCCGGAAAGGCGCGCCAGGATGATGGATTGGCGAGGCCCTACGTTTTCGAGCACACCTAGGATGTCGACCTGAAATTCCTCGATTTTGTTGCCCTGGAATACAGTTTTGCCGATGGCGTGCTGGCCGGCGCGCACGTCGCGCAAGGGGAAGATGGCAATCTGCCCGGCTGCGAATTGCGGCCAAAAACTCGCCGCGAGAAAGAGTGAGACGACGAAACGGCAAACGCCCACTATTTCATTCTAGCCCCTGGGATGAAAGGGAGTCGGAATGTTGTGGGCAGGCCTGCTGTTGATTGCTGTTTACGCACCTCTGCTGGCCGGTCTGGCGCGGCAATGGAGCACCGACCCGGATATGTCGCACGGGTTCTTCGTGCTGCCGGTGGTGGCATTCATCGTCTGGCGCCGGCGCGCGGAGCTGGCCGCGATTGAGGCCAAGCCGAATTGGTGGGGACTGGCGATCGCGGCGTTGGGCGCGGCGCAGATGCTTCTGGGCGTGCTGGCGGCGCAGGTGTTTATCGCTCGAACGGCGTTTCTGGTATCGCTAGCCGGAGCAGTGCTGTTTCTGGGAGGCACGCGGGCGCTGAAAATTCTGGCATTTCCGCTCTTGCTGCTGTTGTTTCTCTTCCCGATTCCGGCAATCGTTTACGCGCGCGTTACGCTCCCATTACAAATTTTTGCGTCGGCCACTGCCGAAACGGTTTTGAATTGGATCGGCATCCCGGTCTTGCGCGAAGGGAACATCCTGGAGCTTCCGCACGAGCGGCTCTCGGTGGTGGAGGCGTGCAGCGGCATCCGATCGCTGCTATCGCTGGCATTTCTATCGCTGGTTTACGCCTACTTTTTCGACCAGCGGGTTGCGACACGATGGATCCTTCTGGCGGCTACCATTCCCATCGCGATCGCTGCCAATGCGGTTCGGATTACGTTGATGGGCCTGTTTGGTCTGCAGGGCGCCTCTCATTTGTTTGAAGGCTGGGTGCTGTTTGTTGTGGCGCTTAGCCTGCTGGTCACGCTTCATCTTGGATTATGCCGCTACCTGATCGCGCAACGCTGATCTTAAGCGCGCTGCTGGTGTTTCAGGGCGCGGCGTTTTATGGACTCTCACGGCGCGCCGAGGCGATCCCGCGGTCCAAGCCGCTCGCGGAGTTCCCAAAGTTGATCGGCGACTGGCGAATGGTGCGCGAAGGCGTCATCGAACAGGAGGACAAGGATGTTCTCCGGGCCGACGATTATCTAACCCGGCAGTACGCCTCATCATCCGGTCAATCGGCGAACCTCTTCGTGGCCTATTTCCAATCGCAGCGGGCAGGGCAAACGCCGCACTCGCCGAAGAATTGCCTGCCTGCTTCAGGCTGGACCTGGTCGGTGGCAGACACCATTCCTGTGAGCATCGCGGGGCGCCGACAGCCCATCGAGATCAATCGCTATGTTGTTTCCAAGGGCGATGACCACGCGGTGGTGCTGTATTGGTATCAATCGCGCGATCGCGTGGTGGCCAGCGAATATCGAGCCGCTCTATTCACGGCCTGGGATGCCCTACGAATTAACCGCACCGAAACAGAGCTGGTGCGCGTGGTCGCGCCGGTAACAAACGTCGGAGCCGATTTTATCCGGGCATTTTTCACCGAACTGCGCCGCTACAATAGCGATTAGTGACAACCTTCGATGTCATCGTCGTGGGTGCGGGCCCGGCGGGCGCGACCGCGGCCAAAATCCTGGGCGAAGCCGGCGTCGGAACCCTATTGTTGGACAAGAGCGCCTTTCCTCGCGATAAGCCGTGCGGAGGCGGAATCAGCGCGCGAGCCCTGGCGCGATTTCCGTATTTGACTGACGCGCTCGCGAACATTCCTACCAGTTGGGTGAGCAAAGTCCATTTCGAATCGCCCGCGGGTTTTGTGGTGGATTACCAGTCGCCCGATCGTTTGTATCTGATGATCCGGCGCTGCGAGTTCGATCATCTGCTGTTCTCGCTGGCCAAGCCGCACGTCGAAGTGGCAACCGGACTTGCCCGCAAAGTGACTGTTCATTCCGATTACGTTAGCGTCGCAACCGATACGCAGGAGTACCGGGCCCGCATGGTCATCGGCTGCGACGGCGCGAACAGCATCGTCGCACGCGCCTCTGGGCTCCGGACCGGCAGCGTCCAAAGCGATTACGCCATCGACATGATGGAGGAGACGCCGGTGCAGGAGCTGAACACGGCCGAGCGCGACCGCATGTACATTTACTACCGGATTCGCAGCCACTACGGTTACGGCTACGTATTTCCAAAGACGAGTCACCTGAATGTCGGCGTTGGATTCAAGCTGGATTACTATTTGTCGAATTTGCGCGGCGAGCATTACGCGCACCACCAAGCTTTCGTGGACGATCTGAAGAAGAAGCATTTGCTCACCGGCCAATCGAATCGCGCCAATTTCCGCGCATTTCCTTTGCCCATCGCAGGACCTCTTGCCCGCACCTACGCCGATCGAGTATTGCTCGCTGGCGATGCCGGCGGATTCGTGAATGCTCTCACTGCGGAGGGCATCTACTACGCCATGGTTACTGGCGAACTCGCCGCGCGTGCGGCCATCGACGCCGTGCGTGCGGCTAATTTTGGGAGCGCGCAGTTATCTGGTTACGATCGCGAGTGGAGGCGGGAAATCGGCGACGAGCTAGGGAATAGCGTTCGGCTGCAAAAGATGCTGCTGGCGGACCCCACGCGGATCGACCGTATCGTCCGCGCGGCCAGCCGTCATGCAGTACTGGCCGATCTTCTGGCTCGTTTCGCCACGGGGGCAATCACGCACGCGCAATTCAAACGATCGATGTTGCGCCGCGCACTGCCCGTGTATGTGCGCGAGAAAACACGGCGGCTCTTTTATGGCTGAACTTCTGAGCAAACGGTGGCTGATAACGGGCGTTCTCACACTGCTCGCCGGATCGCTTTGGGCGTTCCAACGCCAGTTCCGCGAATATCCAGCCATCGAATACAACGATTTTCCGGTGCCTCCGGATGCGCAGGAAAAAACCGAGTTTGCCTTCGCGCGTTTGATGTATCCACCCGCGCCGACGGCCATGTTCGATCGCGCCGGCCCCCGCTGGGCCGAAGGCATGTCCAGTTGGACGCAGGATTATCCGCGCGCCGATCGCCATTTTCTGCTGGCCTTGCGCCGGCTCACCCGCATTCACGTGCGATCGGTGGAGCAGCCCGTCAATCTTGACGACGGCGACGACGTCTACAACTGGCCGTGGCTTTATGCGGTACGTCCCGGAGAATGGCAGCTCACCGACGCCCAGGCGCATAAGCTCCGCGACTATCTGCTGCGCGGAGGGTTCTTCATGGCGGACGATTTCTGGGGTACGCCCGAGTGGGCCGTGTTTTGGGACAGCATGCGGCGTGTCTTTCCTGACCGGCAAGCGGTTGAGCTCGAGAATTCCAACGCGATATTCCACACCATTTACGATCTCGACGATCGTTATCAGGTGCCCGGCGCGTGGGGTCTTTACGGCCGCGGTTATCAAAACGACGGCCGGGTGGCGCACTGGAAAGGCATCTTCGACGACAAAGGCCGGCTGATGGTGGCGATCACACAGAACTCCGATCTGGGCGATTCGTGGGAGTGGGCCGACTCGCCGGAATACCCGGAACGCTACTCGGCGCTCGGGATTCGTATCGGAGTCAATTACGTAACGTACGCCCTCACCCACTGAACAATGACGCACAAATAAATGACGCACCCTCTGCCGGTCTACTTCGCCTTCGTCGCGACGGTCGCTTTTGCCCAAACCGTAGTTCCCGGCGCTCCATCTTTCGACGCCGATCACGTGTTTCTTTTCGATCATCCGGTTCCACTTCAACCCGGCCTGATGCTCTCCATCTTCGGCAACAATCTCGGACCCAGCAGGGGCTGCCAAGGTGACCATGATGGGAACGGAATTTATCAGAAAGATCTTTGCGATACCCAGGTGTTGGTGGGCGGCGTTCCCTCTGGGCTGCTCTGGGTTCAAACTGGCCAGATCAACTTTCAAGTTCCCGAGGAGACACCAACCCAGGGCACAACCGATTTGGCGGTGGTCTACCAAGGCCGACGGAGCAGAGTAGTCGCGATGCCGCTTGGCGTCGAAATCCCGACGCTGTCGCTCGATAGTCCAGCGCGAGTCGGAATGCCTGTATGGCTGAAAGTCAAAATGCCGTATGATCGCGAGTCGGACATTCGTTACCCTTTCGAGGTTTTCCCGGCCGGTTTTGGCTGCAATGAAGTGGAAGTGCGGCGCAACGGCGTGATGCTGTCGCGGATCGCCGATGTCGGCAAGCAAGCTTTCGGAACAACCATCGGGATAGGCAACCCTTGCGGCGGCATTGCATCTGTAACTCAACCAAATTTCAGAAGCAGGCTCCCGCTACATCTTCAATATCGATTCGATCGGCCAGGGATTTATGAGGTGCGGCTCACGATGCGGCGTAACCTGGCAGACCCCGTCCCATCCGTAACTCCCTGGACCAAGATCGAAATCCTGCCGGCGGATACTGGCGCGCGTGAGCGATGGCTGGCCGCAACAAACGCACAGGCGCCCACCAGCCCTGGGGATCTAGTCGCGGATTTCCTGCCCAGTATTCTTGGCAATCCGGATGAGGAAACGCTACAACTTTTGCGCCCTTACCTTTACCATCCAGACCAGCTGGTGCGCGATTACGCGATGTACGGGCTCACCTATTGGCCGGACGATCAAGTTGCTCCCAAGCTTTGGGAATGGATTCGCGCGGAAGGCCCAACCGACGCAACGATCGGATACTTCCTTCATCTGCGGGATTTCGCGGCCGAACACACCAGCCAGTTGATTGAAGCGTCCATACCTTATCTGCAGTCGAATTCGCCGGTTGTGGTATACGGCGCGCTTTACGTCCTGTCGGTAATGGCGTCGCCTGCGGATTCGCCAATAGGACCTTATCTCCGCTTGCGCGCCTGCGACGCGATGATTGGCGCCAAAGACCATATCATTCAAGTGAATCCCGAGGACCCCAACAACTTTATCACCCGTCTCGCACAGTACAGGATGAGTGCCTGCTACTGAACGCACCGGCGAACCCCTCGGGAACCGAAAAGAACAGGATGGCGTCAAAGCCCTCATGAAGTGGAAAGCGCTTGGCTGCGTGTTCGTGTGCGCGATGCTATTCACTCAAGCCGCTTTCGGGCAAAGCGAGGGCGCTCCCTCGTTCGAAGCGAGGAACGTCCTGTTTGTCAATCGCCCGGTCCCGCTGGCGCCAGGCCTCACTTTATCGATCTTTGGTAACAACCTTGGGCCCTCCGCAGGCTGTATAGGGGAGCACGATGTGAGCGGAGTCTATCCGAAAGAGCTTTGCGATACACGGGTGTTGGTCCGCGGAATTCCCGCGGGGCTCCTCTGGGTTCAGGCCCGCCAAATCAACTTCCAGGTTCCTCAGGAGACGCCTATCCAGGGCGTCGCCGATCTGGTGGTCGTCTATCAAGGGCGAGCCGGCAAGGCGGTCGTGATGCCTCTAGGAGTCGAAACCGCTACCCTATTGCTCGATAGCCCTGCCAGAGTCGGAATGCCGGTGTGGCTGAAGTTCAAAATGCCATACGACCGCGACTCTGGAATCCGTTACCCATTCATGATTTTTCCAGCTTCGTTTGGCTGCAATGAAGTGGAAGTGCGGCGCAACGGGATGCCGCTCCCGCGGATCGCCGATATCGGTAAGCAGGCCTTTCGTGGGATGGCCATATCGGGGTCGCCTTGCGGGTCCCTCGGCTTCCGCAGTGAAACGCATTTCAAAGGCAGGTTCCCGCTGCATCTTCAGTACCGGTTCGATCGGCCGGGGACTTATGAGGTCCGGCTCACGCAGCGGCGTCCGTTCTCGAGCGATCCTCCATCTGTCACCCCGTGGACCAAGATCGAAATATTGCCGGCCGATTCTGGCGAGCGCAAGCGCTGGCTTGCCGATAGGGGCGGCCACGCGCCCACCGACTCTGCAGATCTCCTTGCGGACTTCCTACCGAGTATTCTTGGCAACCCCGACGAAGAGACTCTGCAGATTCTGCGCCCGTACCTTTATCATCCAGACCGCCTGGTGCGCGAGTACGCCATGTACGGCCTCACTTATTGGCCGGCTGACCAAGTAGGTCCGAAGCTGTGGGAATGGATACGCGCGCAGGGCCCGAGCGACGCAACGGTCGATTTCTTCCTCCACTTGAAGGAATTTTCCCGGCCGCACCTGGCGGAGTTGGCTGAAATCTCTATTCCCTATTTGCAGTCGAACTCGCCTGTTCTGGTATACGGCGCGCTACACGCCCTGTCTACCATCGCGCTACCTTTGGACTCGCCAGTGAACCCGGACATCCGCGCCAGAGCCGGGGATGCAATGGTTCGCGCGGCCGACCACATCATTCCAATCGATCCGGAAAATACCAACCAGTACGTGGCCGATCTCGGCCAATTGCAGGACCAGCGCTCGCACGATCTGTTGTGGGATCTGGTGAATCGCCGCCGCCCCGGTTACGGACAAGCCCTCATCGCGCTCACCTGGCGCAAGTCGCTGCCGGACCTGCCGAAGTTGGCGCAACTCGCTCTTCAACCGGCCAACGGGAGTGCGCTCGATCGTGAGTTAGCAAGCCTTCCTTATGCGCTGCACAACTCCTTTGGCGACGCGGCGATTCCCTATCTTGACACCATGCTCGAGCGCTCGGAATATACCTGGGTGCGAATCGAGTGCGCCCGTGAGCTGATCCTGGCCAACCGGCCCGAAGGTTTCGCATTCTGGAAGGACGCCATTACCAACGGCAGATCCAACCGCCAGGAGACGATCCAGTTTTTGCGCGACCGGTTCCCCGAGCTTCGCCAAGCCGACGATGCGGCCGTTCTGAAGTTCGTTGAAGCTCGCGCTACGGCGAACTGAGACGGGATAGACTCTTTATGACATGCCGCTTTCCGCGGGCGACCGGCTGGGCGCCTACGAAATCATTTCTGAGCTCGGCGCAGGTGGCAGTGGAGAAGTTTGGAAAGCGCGCGACACCCGGCTGGATCGCATCGTCGCGCTGAAAGTTTCCAAGCGGGAATTCAGCGAGCGCTTCGAGCGCGAGGCGCGCGCGGTAGCGGCTCTCAATCATCCGCACATTTGCCAGATTTACGACATCGGCCCGAATTATCTGGTGATGGAGTACGTGGACGGGGCGCCGCTGCAAGGGCCGCTGCCTCTCGATCGGGTGGCCGAATACGCCGATCAAATTTTGGACGCGCTGGATGCGGCGCACAAAAAAGGCATCACCCATCGCGATCTGAAGCCCGCCAACATCCTGGTTTCGCGCGCCGGCATCAAGCTGCTGGATTTTGGACTTGCCAAGCATGGCGGTCCGCTGAAAGAAACCGACGCTACGCTGACACAGCCCATCACCGCCGAAGGCGAGATCGTGGGCACCTTGCAATACATGTCGCCCGAGCAGTTGCAGGGCAAGGAAGCCGACGCGCGCAGCGACTTGTTCTCGTTCGGATGCGTGCTTTACGAGACGCTCACGGGGCGCCGCCCTTTCGAAGGTGCGAACGCCGCCACGGTGATCGCGGCGATTCTCGACAAAGATCCAGCGCCGCTGCCCGTAGCTCCGGCGCTGGAGCGGGTGGTGCGGACTTGCCTGAACAAAGATCCGGGCCAGCGTTACCAAACGGCGCTCGAGGTCCAACGTGCGCTCCACTCGGCCTTCCAGCAGCGGGAAGGCGGGTCATGGCGATCGCGCGAATGGTGGACCGCGATTGCCGCGGCGCTCGTCATCGGCGCGCTCCTCGGCGCCGCCGGTGGTTGGGCCGTCTGGCGCCTGAGGCCGTCGCCCGCCGAAGAACACGCGCTTCGTTTCGACATCGCGGCGCCAGGCAATGGGCGATTCACAATCGGGGCCGGTTCGGGCGGGATCGCGCTGTCTCCGGACGGACAAACCGCTGCATTCGTCGCTACCCTCGGGGAGAGAAGCGGCCTGTGGGTGCGCACCATTGACGGAACAGTGGTGCGGCCGCTGCTGGGAACCGAAGGCGCATACTCGCCCTTCTGGTCGCCCGACAGCAAGTCCATTGCGTTTTTCGCGGAAGGCAAACTGCGCCGCATCGATCTTGCGTCGCCCGCTCCCACTACTATTTGCGATACCGTTGTTCCCGGCCGAGGCGGCACGTGGACGAACGACGGACGCATTTTGTTCTCCGTTCTGGCGAGCCCCCTCTTGCAAGTGCCCGCATCCGGCGGCATGCCCACCGCGCTGACCAAGTTCGATCCATCGAATGGCGACGCCGCGCACTACTGGCCGCAGGTGCTTCCCGGCGGAAACTTCCTGTACCTGGCGCAAAGCGCGAAGCTGGATTCCAGCGGTGTCTATGCGGCATCGCTCGCCAATCCGAACAGCCGCGTTCGGCTGGTGGCTACCGACACCAACGCCATCTACGCCCCCGGCTATCTGTTATGGGTGCGTGGCTCCACGCTGATGGCCCAGCCGTTCGATGCGAAGAAGCTGAAGCTCACGGGCGATCCCGCGCCGGTGGCCGACCCGGTTGGCAAGTCCGCCATTACCGGTCGAATGAATGTCGCCGCATCCGGCAATGGGTTGCTGCTTTACTCCGCGAGTGGCTCGAATCAGCTCACATGGCTGGATCGAACGGGCCAGCCGCAAGGCACGCTGGGCGAGCCGAACGATTACGTGATCTTCCGCATTTCTCCGGACGGACGGCGTGTCGCGGCAGCCATCGGCAGTCCCACGCGCGCGGATCTCTGGCTGCTCGACGTGCAGCGAGGCGTCTCCAGCCGGTTCACGTTCACCGGGACGGCGCACTCGGATCCAGTGTGGTCGCCCGACGGACGTACCCTGGTGTACCGCGGCCGCAACTCGATTTTCCGCAAGGATTCCAGCGGCGCCGGGGGAGAACAGCGCGTGACGCAAACGCCCAACCTGCAATCCCCCACCGACTGGTCGCGCGACGGCCGGGCCATCCTGTTCAATCAAATATCGCAAGGAACCGCACCCGCTCTTTGGGTACTTCCTGTGACCCCCGAAGGCGATCCCACGGGCCAGCCACAAGCTTACTTGCACACGCAATTCAATGAGCAGGACGGGCAATTTTCACCGGAAACGAATCCGCGCTGGGTGGCCTATACATCGAATGAATCCGGACAGCAGGAGGTTTACGTGCAGGCCTTCCCGGAAGCGCGCGGCAAGTTTCAAGTATCGGCCGGGGGCGGGAGGTTTCCACGCTGGGGTCCGGGCGGACGGGAGCTGTTTTACGTTTCTTTGAACGACAAACTGATGGCGGCGGCTCTCAAGCTCGCTAAGGATTCGGTGGAACCCGCGGCGCCCCACGAACTGTTCCCGCTGCCCACGCCCACCATCAATTTCATTCCCTATGACGTCAGCGCCGACGGCGAGCGCTTCCTGGTGCAAGCCCCGCCCCGCCAGGCTCCGCCGTTGTCGGTGATTGTGAATTGGCCCGTGCTGGTGAAAGATCGCTAACCGAGAGTCTGGCCAGCGGCATCGACGATGCATGTACACCTCTTGACTTGATGTATGCCCGGCCTGCCGTAACCTCCCTCGGCCCACGGGAGGTTGGTCACGGATTCGGAATGCCCCAGCCCGTGGATGGCCGCCTTGTCGATCGAGCGGCGCATGAATCGCGCCGCCCCTGGCCCACTCCGATTCGGCGTGATTTCCAGATCGCTCGCACGCGGCCTTCGCTGCTGCATTTCTTTATGTTACCGGCTTAATCGGATTGTCCGTCCGTTAGCAAGAGCCGCTGGCGGTCTTGGGGCCGCCGTATCGCTGGACAATGCCGGAAACCGCTGCGGCGAACGCCTCAATGTCGGTCGGCTTCTGAACGAATTCCCGGGCCCCCAGTTCCAAGACCCGCGCCCGCTCCGCATCGTTCAACGAGGAGCTGAAGACCACCACCGGGATGTTCTGCGATTTCCATCGCTCCAGCAGAACGGTCCCCGAAATGCGGGGAATATTCAGATCCAGGATGATCAGCGACGGCCGGAAGTGGGCGTCGCTCAGCAGCGTCAACGCCTGTTCGCCATCGCGCACGATGTGGAGGTTCACTGGCGCCGCGGCGTCTGCCAGGATCTGCTGGATTAATACCGCGTCCCCTGCATTGTCCTCCACCAAAAGAATCTCAATAGCCATAACTACTCAGCTTTTTGTGACTCCCTCCGGCGTGGGCTGTTACATTTTTTTCCCCCTAGCGGGTCCTTGGAGAATTCCCCCTACTCGATGGCACCTCTATGAAGACCCGTGAGAAACAGGTTAGTAACTCCGCTCTTAGCCATGTCCTCCGGCATCCTGCTAGCGCGGTTTGTCCATTTCCAAGTCTCCGATTTCCTCTGGACTCTCCCGCTCCTCAGTGGTCTCGCCTGCTTCGCCTGGAGGCATTCCACGCGCACCCTGGTGGTCTGCTCCTCGCTCTTCTTCCTGTTTTGCGGAGCGTTTCTGGCTGTTCTGCACCGGCCCGGCGTCCCTCCCGCAATCGACGCGGGCGCCCGTGAAACGGTCCTCATTGAGGGCTGCGTGGTCTCTCCCTCGGCGTTTTCGGTAGACCGCGATCAATTCGTTCTCGAACTTGCGCCCAAAGCTCGTGCCCGGGTGAGCCTGGCTGTTCGCGCCGGTGAGACGCCCCCCGACCTGGGCTACGGGCAACGCGTCCAACTCGAAGCCCGGGTGCGCCGTATCCGCAACTTCCAGAATCCCGGCGAGTTCGACTACGAAGGCTTCTCGGCGCGCAGCGATATTTATTGGATGGCCGCGGCCACCGGGGCCAGCTCCCTGGTTCTAAAACCCGGCCGTTGCGGATCGCGCCTGGTCGCCGCTGTGTTCGCTCTGCGCACCGGCGCCTTACGCAGGATTGAACGCCTCTATGCGGGCAATCCTTATGCCATAGGTATGATGGAGGCCACGCTGATCGGCGAATCCAGCCGCATGGAGCGCATGTGGACCGATCACTTTCGCCGCACCGGCACCTATCACATGCTGGTGATCGACGGCCTGCACATCACGATTCTGGCGGCATTCCTGCTGTTTCTCCTGCGGCTGTGCTTTCTCCCCGAAATCACCGCCCTGGTCATCACCTCATCCGGTGCGTGGATCTATGCGCTGGTTTCCGGCTGGAACGCGCCTGCGATCCGCGCCGCCGGCGGATTCACGCTCTATGTTGCCGCGCGCTACTTCTTTCGCCGGGGGCGTCTGCTGAATCTGCTGGCCGCTGTGGCCACCGTGTACCTGATCTACGACCCCAGCCAGCTTTTCGAAGCCGGCTTTCAACTGTCGTTCCTCTGCGTAGCCGCCATCGGGCTTCTGGCAGTACCGCTTCTGGACGCGTCCTCGAGGCTTTATGCGCGCGGTCTGGCGGGAATCACCCAGCCCAGCCGCGCCCCACGCCTTCCGCCCCGCGCCGCTCAGTTCCGATTGGAGCTGCGTCTGTTGGCTGAGACCGCAAGCTACTACATCCGGCTCCCGCGCGCCTGGTGGGAACATGGCTTCGCGCTCGCCGCCCGAGTCTTGCTGTACGCGTCCGAGCTCGCGGCCGTCTCCGCAGCTATCCAAATCGGTCTCGCGCTACCCATGGCGATTTACTTCCACCGCATCTCGCTCACCGGCATCTCCGCCAACATCCTGGTGGTTCCGCTGCTGGCGCTGGTGGTTCCGTTGGGCTTCGTCGCGATCCTCACCATGTGGCATGCCCCGGCAGCGATCGCTGGAGGGCTGCTCGGACTGGGCGAGCGTATCGCCGAGTGGCACACCCGCCTGGAGCCCGACTGGCGTGTCCTTGCGCCTCCACTCTGGCTGGCGATTTCTTTCACCGCCACGCTGGTCCTGCTCGCTTTTGCGATGCGCCGGTCCGCTCGGTGGTCTATGGCCGCTCTGGCAGCCGTGCTCGTGCTCTTCGCACTCATCTTCTGGCATCCGTTCCCGCCCGCGGTCCATCGCGGCGAGCTCGAACTCACCGCCATCGACGTTGGCCAAGGCGATAGCTTGCTGGTCTGTTTCCCCGATTCCAAACTGATGCTCATCGACGGAGGTGGCGTGCTCTCCTTCGGCCGACCCGCAACGGCTCGCCTGGACATCGGCGAAGATGTCGTCTCGCCCTATCTCTGGAGCCGGTCTATCCGCAAGCTGGAAGTCGTTGTGCTCACACACGCTCACGACGACCACGCGGGGGGGCTGCCTTCCATCATCGAAAACTTCCATCCCGCGCAGCTTTGGACCGGAGCTACGCCCTCCGATGCAACTCGTTCCAGCGCCGCCTGGTCCGCCGTGCGCGACAAAGCCCTGGCGGAAAAGGTGAAAATCCTTCGGCTATCGAGCGGCCGCAGCTTCAATTTCGGAGGCGCGCGCATCGACGTGATCTCACCTCCCGCCGACTACGTTCCCGCCACCAGCCCCGTGAATAACGACTCGCTGGGTCTCCGCATCACTTACCGGCAGCGCTCGGTTCTCCTCACCGGCGACATGGAAAAACCCATGGAACGGCGGGCGCTCATCGACGGGGAGCCGTTGCGAGCCGACATTCTCAAGGTTGGCCATCACGGCAGCAACACCTCCAGCATCGATCCGTTCCTGGATGCCGTGTCGCCGGTCTTCGCCATCATCTCCGACGGTTTTGAAAATTCCTTTCGCCATCCGCACCCCAAGGTGCTGGAACGCCTGCACGCTCACCGGGCTGGAATTCTACGCACCGATCGTGACGGACTTATCACCGTTCGCACCGACGGACGGCGCATTTCCATCGAGACCTTTCGCCTCCCCTGAACGTCGATCCAAGTGTTGGTACTATAAAAGCACCTGAGGTCGAACATCATGGCATCCCCCCGTTGGCTCCTGGGCTTCTTGTTGCTGGCTAGCCCGCTCTCTATAAATCTCTCCGCACAGTCTGAAGCGGACGTGAACGCCAGCCTGAAGAAGTTCACCCAGGTCTATGAGGCGGTGGAAAGCAATTTCGCCGACAAGCTGGACGCCGACAACACGGTGTTCAAGGGCGCGATCCCCAACATGCTTCGCACCCTCGATCCTCACTCGAATTTCTTCGATCCGAAAGCCTATGCGCTGATGCGCGAAGGCCAGTCCGGCCACTACTTCGGCGTCGGCATGTATGTCGGCTCGCCGGAAGGCAAAGTGATCGTGATGTATCCGTTTGTGAACTCCCCGGCGTTTCGCGCCGGTCTGCGGCCGGACGACCAGATTATTGCTGTCGACGACAGCAATACCGAGCACGCCACAGTGTCGCAAGTGTCCGGCATGCTGAAGGGTCCTAAAGGAACTCCGGTGACCATCACCGTGCGGCGCGCCGGGCATGAAGAGCCGATGCACTTCTCTTTGGTCCGCGACAATGTCCCGCGCGGCAGCGTGAACTACGCCTTCTGGCTGCGTCCCGGCATCGCCTACATGCGCATTGAAGCGTTTAACGAGACCACCAGCCACGAAGTGGATCAGGCGCTGGCGCGCTTTCCCGAAAGCGCCATTGACGGCCTGGTACTCGATCTGCGCGACAACCCCGGGGGGCTGGTGCAGGAGGCTGTCAATGTGGCCGACCGGTTCCTACACAAGGGCCAGCTCATCGTTTCGCACCATGGGCGCTCTTCGGCCGAGACCAAGTTCATCGCTAAGCGCGGCGAACGCGGCAAGGAATACCCGATCGTCGTGCTGGTTAACCGCGGCACTGCTTCCGCCGCCGAGATTCTGACCGGCGCGCTGCAGGATCACGATCGCGCGTGGGTCTTCGGTGAGCCGACGTTCGGCAAGGGATTAGTGCAAGCGCCTTTCCCGCTGTCGGGTAACAGCGCTCTTCTGCTGACCATCGCGAAATACTATACTCCCAGCGGCCGTCTCATCCAGCGCGACTATGAGCACCAGGGTCTGTTCGAATACCTGAGCCGTGAAAACGGCAAGATCAATCCAAAGGACATGAAGAAGACCGATAGCGGCCGGGTGGTGTACGGCGGCGACGGCATCAATCCCGACGAGAAATACGAGACGCCCAGGATGACGCCGCTCGAAGCCCAGCTTAGCGAAGAACTGGTGTTCTTCTTCTACGCTCCGCAGTACTTTGCCGCCCATACCGCGCCCATGACCAAGGAGTGGACGCCCGACGATGCGGCGCTCGAAGGCTTCCGCGCCTTCGCGGTGAAACGTGGAGTTTCGTTCACCCCCGCTGAGTTCGAGCACGACCGGGCCTGGATTCGCGATCGCCTCCGCGAAGAGCTGTTTATTACCGCCTTCAGTAAAGAGGATTCGGACCGCCTGGCGTTCCAGAACGATCCCGAAATTCTCAAAGGCCTGGGATCGCTTCCCGCGTCCAAGACCATGCTCGACCGCGCGCATGAGATCGTCGGCGCCAAGAAAGTCGCTTCCGTCGACCGCGCACAATAAGTGATCGGCACGCTGCTCAACCGTTTAGTACCCGCTTCGTTGTACGGCGGCCAAACCGCGTTCCCGACGTTATCCAAAATCGATCGTGAATTGCGGCAATGCCGCTGCGCCGAAGCCGCCGTCGAAGTTCTCGAACGATCGAAGTCCGATCTTTATGACTGTTTGAGCGCCCGGTTTGCCCCTGCGGTAGCCCAGGCGTTGACGCTCAAGATCCTCAACCTCTTTCTAGCCCGCTTCCACTTCAACGCCCGCAGCGCGTCCGTGTTATCGCGACCCTTCGGGCTGGTCATCGATCCATCCAACATGTGCCAGCTAGCTTGCCCCGGCTGCGTTCACTCCAGCCGTTCCGAAGATTTGCAGCTCTTCGATTGGCCCAAAGGCACGCTCTCGCAGGACTGTTTCTCAGCGCTACTGAAACTCTACGGTCCCTATGCCATCGGAGTCTACTTTTGTAATTACGGCGAGCCACTGCTGAACCTGGCGACGCCCAAGCTCATCCGTCTGGCCAAAACTTATCTGATCGGCACTGCGCTCTCCACCAGCCTTTCGGTCCGCAAATTCGACGCCGAGGCCTACGTCGAGTCGGGGCTCGATTTCATGGTGCTGTCGATTGACGGCGCAACCCAGCCGGTCTACCAACAGTTCCGCCGCAACGGAGATATCGAGCTGGTCTTCGACAACATTCGTAAACTGGTGAGCGCCCGGCGCAAGCTCGGCAAACGCACCCCGGTGTTGTCCTGGAACTTTCTGGCGTTTGAGCACAACGCCCACGAAATTCCGCTGGCGGCCCGCACGGCGCGCAAGCTGGGCGTCGATCGGTTTCGAGTAGTGAACCCATTCGATGTCCGCTGGGACGATCCCAACATCCGGCCCGCGCCGGTGAAGGCAGGGCTCCGCCGTTTGGATTGGCTTTCCATATCGAGCCGGCCGGAAAACTGGAACCCGTTCCCAGAGAGCCTGGACGGCGGCGTCATCGCGAGCGAATTCAAAAAGTCCTGGAACATTCCCGCGGCGGATGATTCGGCCGCAAGCGCCGGCCACACCTGTCACTGGTTGTACAAGAACATCGCCATGGACGCCACCGGGCGGATCATGCCGTGCTGCGGCGCGCCTCGGCCGGACACCAACCTGGTGTTCACGCATTTTGACGGCAAGAATCCCGATCCATTTAACGCCGAGCGGTACCGAGAAGCGCGCGCCTGGTTCTCCGCCGGCTCTCCAACGCTCGAAGGCGCCGCCGCTTCTAACGCCACCCATTGCACAAAGTGCGAATGGGATCACACCGCCGTCAACATCGGCGGCCCCGAGATCCTACGCTACTTCCGCGCCGCCGACGCCGCTTTCTTCGATCGCGGCAGCTTGCGGATTCTGTCCGCCTGGTGACGTTTCCAACCACTGAGGGCATCGAAGGTAATAGGAACTCCGGTTTTGCCGATATACAGCGCAGGAGAAGGCGTTTGCTTTAACTAGTCGCTAAGCCGTAGAATTGGACGTTGAGTCCCTCCCCCGACGCGGTTAAACATTCGGTACTATTTTTGTTTGATGAGCGGAAACGGAAAAAGACCAATCGGTGTGGATCTCTTCGCCGGCGCGGGCGGGATGAGTCTTGGCTTCGAGCAGGCCGGATTCGACGTGGCCGCCGCCGTCGAATACGACCCGGTTCACTGCGCGACGCACGAGTTTAACTTCCCCGACTGCGCAGCCATCTGCCGCAGCGTCGCCGACATCGACGGCGAGTATATCCGCACGCATTCCCGCATCGGCGACCGCCCTGTGGAGGTACTTTTCGGTGGCGCACCATGCCAAGGCTTCAGCATGATCGGGAAGCGCGCCCTGGACGATCCACGCAACTCGCTCGTCCATCACTTTGTGCGCTTAGTGGTCGAGTTGAAGGCATCGTACTTCGTCTTCGAAAACGTACGGGGTCTGACCATCGGCAAGCATCGGAAGTTCCTCGAAGAGATCATGGCGGAGTTTCGCGAACACGGTTATAAGGTACGGGACGATTACCAGGTACTCAATGCCTCGCATCACGGCGTACCGCAGAATCGCCAGCGCCTGTTCCTCTTGGGAGCGCGCAAGGGCTTCCCACTCCCCGAATATCCCACGGCTACTCATGAGGTAAACCGCGCCGCAAACGCCGGCAATCTGTTTCGCGAAGCCACTCCCAATGTGTGGGACGCGTTGAGGGATCTGCCGGAGGCGGACGATTACGACGAGTTACTGCGTCGCGATTGGGTAAAGGCCCGATTCAAGAAGTCGACCGGTTACAGCGCTCTCCTGCGTGGGGACGCCGACGATCCCAGTGATTACTCGAACCGGCGCGAATTCGACGCAACCTTGCTTACGTCCAGCCTGCGCACGACCCATACGGATCTGTCCAGGAAGCGCTTTCTGGAAACGCAGCACGGCGACACAGAGCCAGTCAGCCGCTTCCACAAACTCGACCCGGCGGGCATCTGCAACACCATCCGCGCCGGGACCGCTAGCGACCACGGCGCTTTTACGTCTCCCCGCCCCATACATCCTTATTCACCTCGCTGCATCACCGTGCGCGAAGCTGCGCGGTTGCATTCCTATCCCGACTGGTTCCGTTTTCACGTGACGAAATGGCACGGCTTTCGACAAATCGGCAATTCCGTGCCACCCCTCCTGGCCAGGGCCGTCGCGGCGGAAGTAAGCCGAGCGTTCGCAACGCCCAGGAAGCCGGATAGTCCCGTTGCACCGGGCGACGAGAGTTTGTTGTCATTCACAATGTCGGCCGCCGCCGCCCATTTCGGCGTGCCGCCGGACGTCGTTCCGAAGCGTATCCGCCCCACGGAGGGGCACGAAGCCAGTGGCTAAGAAGGACTCCGTCGGAACCCTCAAAAAGCCCAACCGCTATTCCGCCATCATCGGCACTATCTTCAGGAATCACTACAAACCCGGTGGGACGCAGTTCGAGTTCTCGCGCGACGAGTTCGTTGAGATCGCCCGTTCACTCGATATCGCGCTGCCGAAGAATCTCGGTGACACGATCTACTCTTTCCGGTTCCGGACTTCCTTGCCGCCCGAGATCGTAGCCACGGCTTCCAAAGGCATGGAGTGGGGAATCGAACTCGCCGGAAAAGGCCGGTACCGTTTTAAGCTTGGCAAGCTTGTCCGCATCGTGCCGAGGCCGGATCTCATCGCCATAAAAATACCGGATGCGACGCCGGAGATCATTACCGCCTACGCGCTCACGCACGAACAGTCGCTCCTCGCCAAGGTTCGCTGTAACCGGCTGATCGACATCTTTCTCGGTATCGCCAGCTATTCGCTACAAAACCACCTGCAGACCTTCGTCAAGGACATGGGTCAAATCGAAATCGATGAGGTGTACGTCGGCGTGAACCGGCACGGCCAGCAGTTTGTCGTCCCCGTCCAAGCCAAGGGCGGCAGCGACCAACTCGGCGTTACGCAAACCCGCCAGGACATAGCCTGTTGCGCTCAGAAATTCCCGCGCCTCTCGTGCCGCCCGATCTCCGCGCAATTCATGGCGGACGACATCATAGCCCTATTCGAACTTACGCTTCAGGGCGACGACGTTAAAATCGTGGAGGAGAAGCATTACAAACTCGTCCCGTCCGATCAGATCGGCGCCGACGACCTTAGGCTCTACGCTAAACGGTAAGGGCACGAACAGTCCCTATGGACCATGTTCCGAAGAAAGTCCGGTCCAAGATCATGGCGGCGATCCACTCGCGCGGCAACACGACCACCGAACTGCCCCTTGCGAAGCTGCTCTGGGCGGCCGGGTTGAGGGGCTACCGAAAGCACTGGCCCGTCGCGGGCAAACCCGATTTCGCGTGGCCCGGGCGCAGGGTGGCGGTCTTCGTGGACGGATGTTTCTGGCACGGCTGCCACTGCAAGTATCTACCGCGCACCAATCGGAAATTCTGGCGCAACAAGATTGAGACCAACAAGCGGCGGGATCGCCGAGTATCGCAGGCGTTACGGCGCGACGGCTGGAGAGTTATCCGAATAAAGGAGTGCGCCATTAGGAAACCCTCTGTGCTTAGCCGGATAGCCAAGGCCGTTGCCGCGCGGTGAGGGCGGCTTGCCTGGTGACGCCACAGCCACGCTTTTTCCTTCCCGCCTGTCAACCACTTGCGTCCGAACTTCCAAGGAGCGCGGAAGTCGCCACGCTATCGTGTCGTAATGAGTGTCCAGCCGAGCAGCTTCGGCCTTCGCCTCGCCTTCGCCTGCTCAACCCGAAAAAACTGCGTCACCAAACACAAAAATAGCCCTGATGCGCCTCCCGATTCCGATCGCTCGTGCGCCGACGCAGCCATTGCGGTACTCTGAAGACGTTCTCGCGCTTGGCCTCCGGTTCGCATGCTTACCACCGATATCCTGTCCTGGAAAAAGCTCTCCGAGCGCCAGCAGAAGCCTGTCCATCTGATCCTCTTCATCACCGATCACTGCAACGCCAAGTGCGGCACCTGCTTCTACTGGCAGAACCTGAATCAAGGCGAGGCGCTGCAACCCGATCACATTCAGAAGATTTCCGAGGCCATGGGCGAGCTGGTCTGGCTCGATATTTCGGGCGGCGAGCCGTTCCTTCGCAAGGATATCGATCAGATCTGCCACCGCTTCCTCGATCACAACCAGGCCAAGTTCATCAACATCCCGACCAACGCGTTGCAAACCGATGTCATCCGCAAATCAGTGGAGGGAATCCTTGCGAGCCCCAACAAGTTCCGGCTCAACATCGCCATTTCGCTGGATGGCATTGGCGAGGTTCACGACCGCATTCGCGGTGTTCCGGGAAATTACAAGCGCGCCTTAGCCACCATGGAGGCTCTGCGGGAGATACGCACGCGCGACAAACGCCTGTCGCTCAGCGTGGTCTCCACCGTCATGAGCAGCAACATCGAGGACATTAAGCAACTGCTCAACCTCGGCGTCACCGACTGGGACCTGGATTATCACTCGCTCAACATCCTGCGCGGAAAATGGATGGACGCCACTCTCTCGGCGCCCACGCCTGAGCAATACGCCGAAGTTTCCAAACTCCAGTTGCAGCTCTGCCGCCGCTATTTCCACGGCCGCTGGGGTGGCATCGGGGGGTGGACCGCCACCGTCGGCCGGTTCATGCTGAACCGCTACTACATGCAGGAAATGAAGGGCCATCCGAAGAACATTTCGTGCAATGCGGGGGACGTCAGTTGCGTCATCGACGCCAATGGCGACGTGTCGTTCTGCGAACTGCTCAAGCCGGTGGGAAATCTCAAGGCCTATAATTGGGATTTCAACCGTCTCTGGCACGATTTTCAAGCGACCCAGCTTCGCCAGAAGGTCCAGAGCGGTTGCCACTGTACACACGAATGCTTCCAGACCAAAAACCTCATCTTTTCTCCCTGGCGCTTAGTCTGAGCCGCGACCATAACCGAGCCGCGACCATAGGGAGCGCTTAGGGCGTGTTTAAACCGAAATTCCGGAAGCTGGTCCAGCCGCTCATTCCCTCCTTCGTCCTGCGCTGGATCGACCCATTTCACACTGAGCTTCTCGAACACCTCACCGCGGCCGCCCGCAACTTGCCCCCGGGCGCTCATGTTCTCGACGCCGGAGCCGGCGAGTGTCCCCACGCTCCGCTCTTCGCGCACACCCGCTACGTCCGTCTGGATCGGGGAATCGGCGACAAAGCCTGGGACTACACGAAAATCGAAGTCTTGGGCGACATCTCTGAACTGCCCTTCCGCGACAACTCTTTCGACGCCGTCATCAACATTCAGGTCCTGGAACATTTGAAGGAACCGAGCATCGGTGTCAATGAAATGGCGCGCGTGCTGAAGCCGGGTGGCCAGTTGATCCTCACCACGGTCCAGTGCTGGGAGATCCATCAGCACCCCAACGATTTCTTCCGTTACACGCGCTACGGCCTGACCTACTTATTCGACAAAGCCGGGTTGGAAAGCCGCGTGGAAGCACTCGGCGGCCTGTTTTGGCTTATTGGCTTTCGCATGATGGCGATCCTGGGCTTTTTCCAACGGGGCTGGCGCTGGCTGATCTTCGCCGTCCTCGCGCCCGTCTTCGGCTTCGCGATTCCCGTGGTCTGCTATTTCCTGGATCCGGTGGATCGTCGCCGCGACTACACGCTCGGCTATTTTTGCTGGTGCAGGAAGCCGTGACCACCAGCTCGCTGATCATTATCACCTTGAATCGCGCTCCACTGCTCCAACGGACTCTCGAAGGGCTCGCTCGTCAATCTCGTAAAATCGACGAGGTCATCGTGATCGATAATGGACCAACTCGCGAAACCGAAGAAGTGGTTTCCGCCTCTACGGCCCGTTACGTCCCAGAACCGCGGCGCGGATATGGCTACGCCCGAAATCGCGGCCTTGCCGAAGCAAGCGGCGCGGTCATTTATTTCTTGGACGACGATTGTGTTCCGGAACCCGATTGGTCCGACGTCCTCTGGAACGTTCTCGATTCCGGCGCCGCCGATCTCGCCAGCGGCTCCCGCGCTCCGGGCCAGCCGGGTCTTGCGGCCCGGCTCGAATATCTCTCTACGGACGGCCCGGTCTTGTCGCCCGGGCTCGCCGCCGGTCCCGCGCGCCACTTGTCCACTTCGAACCTCATTCTGCGCCGCGAGGTGGTGGCGAAAGTCGGCTGCTTCGACACATCGCTCACCATGTGCGAGGATCGCGACTTCACCACCCGCGCGCGCAAGCTCGGCTTCCGCCTTCGTTACGAGCCCCAGGCTCGAGTGACGCACTATCCCGCGATTCACCGGCTTTCCGATTATTTGGGAAAGATGCGCCACTACGGAACGGGAACGTCGCAATATTTCCGCCGCTGGCGCGACGAAGAACCGCTGGCGTCTTTATTCCCCACAAATCCGTCCGCGCGTTTGCTTTTGTTACCCGCCCTCGCGGCAGCCGGCACGGTCTATCTCGTGGCGCGCAATTTGCCGCAGAACCCTGACGCCGTCCCGCTCAGTCCGTTGTTGTTTATTGGACAGCTCTGGTGGCACTTTGGTGGATTCGAGGCCGTGCGCCAGCCATGTTGAACCGCAAAGTAGTCGCGCTCGGACGTAAGCTCATCCCGCGCTTCGTGCTCGATCAGATCAATCCGTTCGACCGTTTCGTCATCAATGCCGTCCGTGAATTTTCAGCGAAGCTGCCGCCCAATTCGTTGGTGCTCGACGCAGGCGCGGGCGAAGCGCAATACCGGCCCGATATCGCCCGCGCCGGCCATCAATACCGCGCCATCGACCTGGGAGTCGGCGAAGGCGACTGGAACTACGGCAAGATCGATGCCTGGGCTCGCGTGGAAGCGCTGCCCTTCCCGCCTCACACTTTTGACGGCATGTTGAGTGTTGCGGTGCTGGAGCACACGCCCTTCCCGCGCCAAACCCTGCATGAAATGGCGCGCGCCCTAAAGCCCGGCGGCCAACTGATGATCATCGTTCCCACCATGTGGGAAGAGCACCAGATGCCGCACGATTATTACCGCTTCACTCGCTATGGCGTGCAGAATCTTCTCGAAGAAGCGGGCTTTGCGGTGGATCAGATCCGGCCGCTGGGCGGATATTTCTGGTTCATGGGCCGCAAATTCATCGACGTCCTGGAATTCTTCGAACGCGGCGCGCGTGCTCTGCTGTGGCCGTTTCTAGTCGTGCCATTCGGCTTCCTGCTACCAATCCTCTGCACGCACTTGGACTGGCTGGATCGGGACAAATACTACACCATCGGCCAGCTTTGCTTCTGCCGCCGCGTTCGCGAGCCCGGGGCTTCTGCTGGCGTTGGGGACGGGCCCGGCATTCTGCCCTAACGCGAGTGCAACAAGGTTCCATAGAATGCACGCAACCGTTGCCGGTACTCTGCTCCGGCGGTTTCCAGGATGTCGTTGTGGCCGGCGCCCGGAACGATCCAAAACGTCTTCGTTCCCTGGGCCGCCGCAAACAGCTTCTGTCCAAGCCTCAAAGGAATCACTTCATCGCGATCTCCCTGCATGAAAAGCTTTGGAACGCGAATCCAGCGGATCTTGGGGAGTGAGTTAAAGCTCCGAACTAAGAGCGGCCCGAGGAACGGAACCACTGTACCCGCAACTTCGCTGGCCGACGTGAACGGAGCTTCCAGAATCAACGCCGCGCAAGGACGCCGCGACGCCAGATCGATGGCGACCGCTGTCCCGAGTGACTCGCCATGCAAGATCATCTGCTCGGGCCGATATCCCTTGCCGAGCAAGTAGATGTAGCCGGCTTCGCTGTCGCGATAGAGGCCCTGTTCGCTCGGACGTCCGCTACTCTTGCCGTAGCCGCGATAATCCAGCATCAAGATCGAAGATCCCGCAGCGATGATTTCCTGGATGCGAGGCGTGCGATTGGTGATGTTGCCCGCGTTGCCGTGCAGGAACAGCGTCACTAGCGGCGGCCCGTCGCGCCCCCCGTCCGGTTGCGTTCCACCCGGTGTTTTCCGGGGCACGACATCCGGTGTCGAGATACCGTCCTGCCGGCGGTGGACCCACCAGCCGTGAATCTTTACTCCATCGGAGGTTTCCATCCAGGCATCGGACGCGCCCGTGGCGCGCTGCGTGTCCCAGTAGCCTTCCGGATATTTGGAAGGATAGTAAACGGCGCGGTTGGCAAGATAGTACGCCAGCCCAATTGCGAAAGCTGCCGCGATTGCTATGCCAACCGGGACGGGCACGCGCGGATTCAGCGTGGAACGGCGCGGTCGTTCCGTAAAATGGATCCGTCCTTCATCACGAAGATCACGCTCTGCGTCGCCTTGATATTTTCGATCGGATTCCCCGGCACCGCCACCACATCGGCGAGCATTCCCGGCTTCAGCGCGCCCACCTTATCCCGCAGGCCGAGCAGTTCCGCCGCGGAAGTGGTGCCGGCCATCAACGATTGCGCGGGCGTCATGCCGTCGGCCACCATGAAGGCGAACTCGAGCGCGTTGTCGCCATGCGGATAAACGGCGGCGTCCGTACCGAGCGCAATCTTCACGCCCAAAGCCAGCGCGCGCTTCAGCATGGCGTCCTGCTGCTTCACGGCGCGGGTTGCTTTGGCCTGCACCAGGGGCGGAAACTTCGACTCGGCGAGTCCAACGCGCGTGGTCAGTGTCGGCACCAGGAACACGCCGCGATCGTGCATCATCCGCATGTCTTCGTCGTCGATGAACGTTCCGTGCTCGATGGAATCGATTCCCGCGAGAATCGCCCGCTTGGCGGCTTCGGCTCCGTGGGCGTGGGCCGCGGTCTTGCGGCGCAGCGTGTGCGCTTCGTCCACCAGCGCGTTCAGTTCGGCTTGGGACAACTGGGGAACGTCCACGTCGTCGGTGGGCGAGAGCACGCCGCCGCTGGCGCAGGTCTTGATCACATCCGCGCCGTATTTGATATTGAATCGCACCGCGTAGCGGGCTTGGTCGGGCGAATTGATGACGCCGTCTTCAGGTCCGGTCTCACGGCCGAACACGCCAAAACGAAAGCCGGCCCCGTCGTCGCAATGGCCGCCGGTGGATCCGAGCGCGTGAACGGCAACCAGCATGCGGGGACCCGGCACGATGCCCGCATTGATCGAATTACGCAACCCGATGTCGATGAAATCGGAAGAACCTACATCGCGTACCGTAGTGAAACCCGCCATTACGGTCTTGCGCGCGTTGGCTGTGGCGCGAATCGCCTTTTCCGAAATAGGCCTTTGCAGCGAAAGCAGCGCCTCGCCGTTGTAGTCCGGGTTGAATTCATCGGACAGATGGGTGTGCGCGTCGATGAAGCCGGGCAGCAGCGTGGCGTCGCCCAGGTCGATGACGGTTGCGCCGGCTGGGGCGCCTGTGCCGCCAACGGATTGAATCACGCCGTTTGAAACCACCACCATTCCCGGCGAAACTAGCTGACCGCTCGCTCCATCGAACAGGCGCGCAGCCTTCAACACGTAACTATTGCTTTGCGCAGCGAGTGTACTTGCGCAAGCCAGGAGCACGCCGACGATCCCGATCTTCATGGATGCAGGTTAGCAAAATAAGTGTGCTTCAATGAAAGATCGTAAGGAGGCAGAACCCATGAAGGTTGGTGTGGCCGGGCAAGGCGCTTTCGGCGTGAAGCATATCGAAGCGATCCAGAATATCCCCGGCATTGAGATTATTACGTTGTCTGGCGGGAATCAGGCGGCCACCGAAGAGGTGGCCAAGAAGTTCAAGATTCCGCACTGGACTGGCGATTTGGGCGAGAGCCTGAAGCAGCCGGGCCTGGAGGCCGTGATCCTGGCCACGCCCACGCAAATGCACGCCGATCAGGCGGTGCAGTGTCTGAAGGCGGGCAAGCACGTACAGGTGGAGATCCCCATGGCCGATTCGCTGGCGGACTCCGAGCGCATTCTCAAGGCTCAGAAAGAGACCGGGCTCATCGCGATGGCGGGCCATACCCGGCGCTTTAATCCCAGCCATCAGTGGGTCCACAAGCGCGTGAAGTCCCGCGAGCTAACCATCCAGCAGATGGATGTACAGACTTACTTTTTCCGGCGCACGAACATGAACGCCGCCGGCAAGCCGCGCAGTTGGACGGACCATCTGCTGTGGCACCATGCCTGCCACACTGTGGATCTGTTCCAATACCAGACCGGCCAAACCATCTCGGAATGCTATGCGCTGGAAGGCCCGCACCATCCGGAATTGAAGATCGCGATGGACATGAGCATTGGGCTGAAAGTCCCCTCGGGCGCCATCTGCACTCTGTCGTTGTCGTTTAACAACAAGGGGCCGCAGGGCACTTTCTTCCGATACATCGGCGACAGCGGCACCTACGTCGCTTACTACGACGATCTGGTGGATGGCGAGAAGAAGCCCATCGATCTGAGCAAGGTGGACGTTTCGATGAACGGCATCGAACTGCAGGATCGGGAATTTTTCGCGGCCATTCACGAAAAGCGCGAACCCAATTCCAGCGTTCAGCAAACGATTTCCGCCATGCGAACGCTGGACCGGCTGGAGCAGATGCTTAAATCCAAAGTCGGGACCTCGGCGTAAGCTACGCGTGCATCGCTTTTGCGGCCGGCTGCATGTGTCCGAGCACTTTGTGCGGCCGGTAGGGCTTTTCTAACGCCGCCACTTCATCGGGGCTGAGCTTCAGATCCACCGACGCGATCAGATCTTTCAGATGCTGGGTCTTGGTGGCTCCGATGATGGGAGCGGTCACTCCCGGCGCCTGCAGTACCCACGCGCAAGCCACCTGAGCGGCGGAAACTCCGCGCTGCTTGGCGACGGCGGCCACGGCGTCGGCAACCTGGAAATCGTCTTCGCTGTAATACATATCCTTGGCCATGGTGTCCACTTGAGATCGCGTGGTGGAACCGCCCTCGCGATGCCGCGTGCCCGTCAGGAATCCACGCGCCAGCGGACTCCACGGGATCACGCCCACGCCTTGATCCACGCACAGCGGAATCATTTCACGCTCTTCTTCGCGATAAACCAGGTTGTAATGATTCTGCATGGCGGCGAAGCGATGCCACCCATGCTCCTTGGCGAGATACAGAGCCTTGGAAAACTGCCACGCCGCCATGCTGCTGGCGCCCAGATAGCGAACCTTGCCGGCGCGCACCAGGCAATCGAGCGCGTCCAGCGTTTCTTCGATGGGCGTGTTGAAATCCCAGCGATGGATTTGATACAGATCGATAAAATCCATGCCCAGGCGGCGCAGCGAGTTATCGCAGCCTTCGATGATGTGCTTCCGGCTGAGCCCGCGCTTGTTGGGACTCTTGCCCATGGCCCCGCACACTTTGGTCGCGACGACGATTTCATCGCGCGAAGCCATCTCCTTGAGATACCCGCCGGTAATCTCCTCGCTCAAGCCCGCGGAATACACATCGGCGGTATCGAAGAAATTGATTCCGGCATCGATCGCGATCTTGAAATGCTCGCGCGCGTCGGCCTTGTTCACGTGCCAGCCGCGCGTGCCAATCGACCAGTCCGGCAAGTCGCCCCCGCCATAGCTCATGCATCCCAAACAAATGCGGGACACAGTGATTCCGGTTTTGCCCAGTAACGTATATTGCATAAAACCTCAGTTTAACTTGAGTGCTCGCGCGCTGCTTTGGGCTGCTATAGAATGGCTCTCGTGAAACATAGCACCGATCGGATTCTCACTACCCACGCGGGGCGCCTGGATGGGCCGCGCGATTTGCGCGAGATGACCTTCAGCTTTATGTCCGGCAAGGGCCCCGATATCGCCACGGTCATGGCTCGCGTGCAAGCCGGGATCACCGAGACCATTCGCAAACAGGCCGACGCGGGCATCGACATCATCAGCGACGGCGAGCTGGGCAAGATCGGCTTCGGCTTCGCGTACTACGGCCGGCGGCTCTCGGGGCTTGCGACCCGCAAACGCGAGCCCGGCGAAACGGGTTGGATGGGCGGCAACACGGGTGAGCGCGTGGAGTTCGCGGAATTTTACAAGGATTTGAACTTCGAGCAGTTCCTTCCGGCGGAGCGCACCATCTGCAACGGACCCATCGCCTACATTGGCCAGCAGGAAGTGGTCAACGATATTGCATTGTTCAAACGAGCGCTGGCGGAAGCGGGAGCGCGAGCCGAGGAGAGGTTCCTCTGCGTGCTGGCGCCGGGCTGGCTGGAGCACTTCTTCCACAACGAATATTACTCGAACGACGAGCAGTATTTATTCGCGCTGGCCGACGCCATGAAACACGAATACAAAGCCATCGTGGACGCGGGCTTCATTTTGCAGTTGGACGATCCAGCCCTGCCCGACACCTACGACATGATCGTGCCCACGCCCACCATCGCCGAGTATCGTAAGTTCGCCGAGGTGCGGATCGACGCGCTGAATCACGCGCTGCAGGGGCTTCCAGAGGATCGCGTGCGATATCACATCTGCTGGGGAAGCTGGCACGGGCCGCATACTCATGACCTGCCGCTCAAGCATCTGGTGGATCTGATGCTCAAGGTGAAGGCGGGCGCTTATTCCGTGGAAGCGGCCAATCCGCGGCACGAGCACGAATGGAAGGTGTGGAAGGACGTAAAACTGCCGGACGGCAAGATCCTGATCCCGGGCGTGGTCAGCCATGCGAGCAACGTTGTCGAGCACCCCGAGTTGGTCGCCGACCGGATCGCGCTCTACGCAGGCCTGGTGGGACGCGAGAACGTCATCGCCGGCACGGATTGCGGGCTCGGGTTGCGCGTGCATCCGCAGATCGCGTGGGCCAAGCTGAAGGCGCTCTCGGAAGGCGCTGCGCTGGCGAGCAAGCAGCTTTGGAGCTAGCTACCAGGGCATCGGTCCGTCCTCGTTAAAGTAGCCGCCGGTGGGCCCATTCTCGCCGATGGTGGCGTACTCAATCGCGGCGACGGCTCCCTGCGCCGCCGAGCGCGGGCCGCTGTTACCGTTGAGATCGGTGGCGCAATAGCCGGGACAGATCGCGTTCACTTTGATGGGCGTGTCCTTCAGTTCGTTGGCAAACTGCACTGTCAGGCTGTTCAGGGCGCTCTTGGAGGTGTTGTAGCCCAGCAGCGCGAACTGCGCCACCGGCGAATCGGGCTGGCCGGCGAGTGTCATCGATCCCAGGCCGCTGGACACGTTCACGATGCGCCCGTGCTTCGATTTGCGGAGCAGCGGTAGCATGGCCTGGGTCATCGCCATGGGCCCGAAGACGTTGGTATCGTAGACTTCACGCACTTTGGCGAGATCGGCGCCGCTCGGCTTGGCTCCAAAATCGCCGATGCCGGCATTATTGACCAGGATGTCCAGGCGCCCAAATTCCTTTTCGATCCATTCCGCGGCGCGCTGGATGGTCCCTTGATCGGTTACCTCCAGCTTGACGAAACGCGCGTCGACGCCTTCCGCCTTTAGCTTTTCGACGGCCTCCTGTCCACGGGCTTCGTCCCGCGCCCCCACCAGCACCTTGATCTTTTTCGCGCCTAGGCCGCGTGCGATCTCGAAGCCAATCCCTTTGTTCGCGCCACTGATGAGCGCGATGTCACCCTGAAATACTTCCACGTTAGGCATCCTTCGTCAGTCTATACGATTAGGGGCGTGTAAACCCCGGAGCCGGGAAATCCGTCTACAGGATCACCTATGCAAAAACGAATTCTTGCGATCATCGCCCTCATGGCCTTTACCATCGTGCTTGCTTCGGCACAAAGCACGCCGCCGACTCCGCCGACGCCACCAACTCCGGCGCAAATTGTCGCCAACCAGGTGGCCAGGCTCACCAAGCTGCTGGATTTGAACTCCACGCAGCAAGCGTCGGCGACCACGATATTCACCGCCGAGCAGACCACGCTGGCCACGCTCAGGACCAGCATGCAGACCTCACGCAGCGCGCTTCAAACCGCGATCAAGAGCGACGACACCACCACGATCGGCACTCAGGCGGCGCAAATCGGCGCCTTGACTGGCGAGGAAGTGCTCGCTCAAGCCACCGCGTCGGGCGCGTTCTACGCCATCTTGATGGCCGATCAGCAATCGAAGTACGACACATTGGGACCAATGGGCGGCGGACTTGGCGGTCCTCGAGGTCCAGGAGGTCCGGGTCCTCACGCCTTAGGTGGGTCCCACTAACATGCACTTGTCGGCAACGTCTGAGCTGGAGAGAGCCATTCCTGCGGACATTGCCGCTCTCGCCGGGGATTTCGAAGCGCTGGTGCTGCTGTACCGGACCAAAGTATTCCGCTTCGCGCTGGCTTCGCTGCGCGATGTGGACGCCGCCGAAACCGTGACTCAGGATTGCTTTTTGCGCGCGTATCAAGCACGCGAGCGCTTTCGACAGGACTGCAGCATGCAGACCTGGCTGATGCAGATTGCCGTCAATCTCATTCGCGACCACACGCGCAATCGGCGCGTTCAGTTTTGGAAACGGGCGAATCTCACCGCCAAGCCCGTCGACGTCGCCGGCCGTACCATGGCCGATCGCGCGCGATCGCCTGAAGCTCAGGCACTTTTACAGGAACGAGTGGCGGCGATTTGGACCGCGGCCGGACGGCTTCCTGAAAAACAGCGCACGGTCTTCCTGCTACGCTTCGTGGAAGACATGGATTTGCTTGAAATTGCCGTAGCCACGGGAATGAAAGAGGGCACGGTAAAAACTCATCTCTTCCGCGCACTGCGCGCGGTTCGAGAACGCATCGGAGCAACAGTATGATCGCGCATTTGTCATCGGATCAGTTGTCGGAATACATATTGGGCCAGCCGAGCCTGATCGTCGCGCGGCACGTTCAGGATTGCCCGGCCTGCCGCGCCGAGTTGGCTCAATTTCGCGAGGCGCTGGGCGAGTTCCGGGGCGCCGTGCGGGCCTGGAGCGAGGTGGAAGCGGACCAGGCGTTGGAAATTTCCGGCTCCGTTCCGCAGCCTCGTTCCTGGGCTGTTTCGCAGCAACTGGCATGGGCGCTGCTGATTGCCGCCGTGTGCGTGATAGCGAGCTTTGTGATGCCCCGGCAGCGAGGAGAAAGCACCGCGGGCGCCGACGCGGTGTTGCTCAATCAAGTGGACGTCCAGGTGTCGCGCACCGCTCCCTCTTCCATGGAGCCGCTGATGAAACTCGTGGTGCAGGAGTGACGATGACACGCGCGCTTCTCATTTTCCTAGCCGCCGCCGGTATGCTTGGGGCGCAGGACGGTCCACCTCCGCCGATGCGGCCTAATCGGCCACCCATGGAGCGTGTGTTTCGCCCTGGGCCGCCCGGACGCTGGTGGACCGATCCGGCGTTGATCCAGAGGCTGGGACTGACCACCGACCAGCAAAAGCGCATCGACACATTGTTTCAACAGAACCGATTAAAGCTGATCGATCTGAGCGCGGGAGTGCAGAAGGAGGAGGCCATTCTGGAGCCGTTGCTCGAAGCCGACCGTCCGGACGAATCGCAAGTGCTGGCGCAAATCGATCGTATCGCGCAGGCACGCGCCGAGTTGGAAAAGGCCAACGCTCGCATGCTGCTGGGCTTCCGAGGCGTGCTTACGCTGGAGCAGTGGAAAAAGCTGCAGGCGGAGGAGCCGCCCCGGCGGGGCCCCGAACGCCACTGACCGGCGACGGCCAGCGCAAATATTTTTTGCACGGTTGCCAACCCCGCGGCGTCAGGAATGTCAATGAGACGCGCTGTGGTTCTGATTGGCTTCTGTGCCGCGGCCACGCTGTTGGTGTGGGCGCAACGCGAGCGGCCTGGCGATCGGCCGGGCTACGAGGTAAAATCGCTGATGCCGCGCGAAACTTCTCCGGCGCAATACCGCCAGGTGGATGCAGCCGAAATCCAAAGCCTGGCTGGCGAAGGTTGGGAATTGGTGGCCGTTGTTCCGTATATTTACAAGAATGAAGAGCGCGGCACGCCCGATATAGCGCCACGGCCCATGGTGACGCAGGTTTACCCGGCGTATTTCTTCAAACGGTTGAGAGCCGTTCGCTAGCTATGAGCTACGGCCGCTATTTCGACGAATTGGAGACGGGCCAGACCTTTCGGCACTGGCCCGGCCGCACCATCGCTGAATTCGACGACACGCTGTTCAGTTTGTTGAGCATGAACCAGCACCCGGTGCATATCGACGAACATTTTGCGGCGAGCACGCAACACGGGCAGCGATTAGTGGAAGGCCCCATCGTGATCAGTCTGGTGATTGGGATGAGCCAGGCCGATGTCGGCGGACGCGCTATTGAGACGCTGGAATATTCGGACGTCCGGCATAGCCTCCCCGTTTTCCATGGCGACACCATCTACGCCGAAACCACAGTGGTCGAGAAGAACGAACTCGCGGATGGCGCTGGCGCGGTTAAGCTGGCGCATCGCGGTATCAATCAGCGTGGGGAGACTGTGCTTAACATGCTGCGCACCATCGTGATCCGCCGCCACCCGCGATAGGTGGTTAATAAGATTAATCAAAATGTTCTTGGCGGCCCGTCCTGGGCCATGTTATTTTGATCAGGTCCCAGTTCTCAAAAGGAGGCGCCCCATTGCATTCTGACCATCGATTCGCAACCCTCGCGGGCTGCCTCTCAACCTTCCTGGTTCGTTAACTTCCCGCGTAATCCTAATCTTCAGCAGCGCACATGCGCGGAAGGAGGAATTTATCTATGACCAAGATCAAAGTCTTTCAAGGCACCCGGTCCGTCGATGCACCCCGTCTGTGCGATTCCTGCTCGAACGGTGTCGTGATGCGGGGTCCGGCCGAGAGTGAAGAACGCGTCCATTGCTCGGTGATGGACAAGCCGATCCAGATGCGCGTTACCGAATGCAATCGTTATGTGGACCGGTCGCAGCCGTCGCTGTGGGCGATGAAGGAGATCGCCTGGGTGCTGCAATCGGATTCCAAGCGGCAGCAGATCGGATTCGTCACCGCCAAGGAATGGCGGAAGCTGAACGAAAACGAGAACCTGGTTCCCGTAGAGTTTGAGTAGTTGGTGGAATCACTATTCGCTCGCGGCAATCCAGTGCGTGACATTGGGCGGGCCGTCTCCTTGGTGAAAGGCGAAGGCCCGCGCCTCTGTTTCGCGATCGGAGATGGTGACGCGCTCGTGCTGGCGCAAGTGTTCTACCCAGCTTTCGACAACGAACGTCTCGATGTAGCGGCCAGGCGTCGCGGCGTCTTCAAAGAGTCCCCAACGAAGGGCTCCGTCGCGGCGGCGGATGGTGCGCATGGGTTGCATGGCCCGCGCGAACTCGCGGGCGGTGGCGGGATCGATGAAGTATTCCACGGTCACCAGCACCGGGCCGTGCTCCTCATGGCGCTCGACAACCAGGATTGGTTCCGGCCAATGCCCGGAGGGGCGCGTGTCTAGCTCGCGCAAACCGGCCAGCTTGAGCCGGAAGGTCGCCGCGGCGGCCACCAGCAAGGCAATGCCGGCGCAAAAAAACGTGGTGCGGAGTCCGACGCGAGTTGCAACCACGCCCCAGATCACGCTGCCCACGGCCATGGCGCCTTGAAACACCAATAGATAAACGGCCAAGGCGCGAGCGCGCACCCAGGCTGGCACGGATGTTTGCGTCACCGTGGTGAGCGTTGAGTTGACGGTCATCCACGCAGCGCCGGTGACCACGAGCGCGACAGCTACCGCGCCGAAGCTTGCCAGATAAGCGAGCAGCAGGTTCACGACACCGAACAGCGCCACCGCGGCAGTGACCAGGGTGTCCGACGAAAATATTTGGCGCAGCCGATGGAGCATCAGCGCACCACAGATGGATCCGACGCCCAGGCAGCCGAGCAGCAGCCCATAACCGGTGCTGTCGCGGTGCAGTTCCACTTTCGCCACCAGCGGCAGCAGCGACCACAGCGCGCTGGCTGAAATGATGAAACCGCCCGACCGCAGCAGTACGGAATGGATGGGCGGCGAGAAACGCACGTAGCGCATTCCGGCCAGGATGGCGGCGCCCACGCGCTCGGTGGAAATCGGACGCGGCTGCCGATTCGTATCGCGGCGCCACAAATAGAGCACGATCATCACGCCGACGAAGGAAATGGCGTTCAGGATGAACGCAGCGCCCGCTCCGATGGCCGCGACCACTGCACCGCCCAACGCCGGGCCCACTGCGCGCGCCAGGTTGAAGCCCACCGAGTTGAGAGCGATGGCGGCCGGCAGCTCGGCTTGCGGCACCAGATCGGGCATGATGGCCTGCCAGGTGGGGCCGTTCATGGTGGCGCCGAGCCCCAGGGCGAAGGTCAGCCACAGCAATGTCCAGGGGCCGGTGGATCCAGTGAGCGTCATCACGCCGAGTACGGCAGCGGCGGCGAGCATCAAGCCTTGCGTTACCAGGAGCAGCTTGCGGCGATTAAAAAGATCGCCCGCGGCTCCAGCCGGCACGCCCAGCAGGAACACCGGAAGATTCGTGGCGGTTTGCACCAGGGCCACCAGCAGAGCCGATGGCGCCAGTTCCGTCATCAACCAGGCCGCGCCCACGTTCTGCATCCAGGTGCCGATGTTCGACACAACGGATGCGATCCACAGCCAGCGGAACCAGGTGTACAGGAGTGGGGTCCAGGTGCTGCTGCGCGGCGAGGAGGCGGCCGGGGTCAAGCCTTATTCTAAGGCTGGCAGCAAATGTTTTTGCACTTTGCCGAGCGCGTTGCGAGGGAGCTTGTCGACCAGAATGAACGATCGCGGCACTTTAAACGACGCGAGTTTTTCGCGGCAGAGCGCTTCCAGATCCCGCGGGTCGATGGCGCGCGTTGTGACCACGTAAGCGACGGGAACTTCGCCGCGCACTCGATCGGGCGCGGCAGCCACGGCAGCTTCGGCGACGCCATCCTGTTCCTGGAGGAACTCCTCGATCTCGCGCGGGTAGATGTTGAAGCCGCCGGAAATGATGAGGTCGCTCTTACGTCCGCACAAAGTGTAATAGCCATCGGGGGAGCGCGTGGCGATATCGCCGGTGCGGAAATAGTCGCCGACGAAAGCGGCCCGCGTAGCTTCGTCGCGGCGCCAATAGCCCGCGAAAATGTTGGGGCCTTTGAGATGCACTTCGCCGACTTCGCCATCGGCGACAAGCGCGCCCTCGGGATCGAGCAAGCGCACGGAGACGCCGGGCAGGGGAAGGCCGACGCTGCCGGGACGGCGCTCGCCAACGTATGGGTTGCTTATATTCATGAGCGTCTCGCTCATGCCATAGCGTTCCAACACGAAGTGACCGAAGCGCTGGTGGAATTCTTCAAAGATCTGGGCGGGTAATGGGGCGCTGCCGGAAACGAAGAGCCGCACGAAGCTGCCGATTTCGCGCGCCTGGTCGGGCGCGAAGTCGAGAAGGCGGACGTACATGGCGGGGACGCCGAAGAATAGAGTGGGACGGAAGTCGAGGAATTCGCCCGCGGCTTTCTGGTGCTCGAAGCGTTCCAGCAAACGCGTGCGGCAGCCACTGATGAGCCAGGAATGAAGCCCGTTGCCGAGTCCGTGCACGTGAAAGAGCGGGAGGGTGAGCAGAAAACGATCGGCGCTGGAGATTTGCCAGCAGGTCAGAAGATTGAGCGCGTTCGCGGCGAGGTTATTGTGCGTGAGGATGGCGCCTTTGGAGACGCCGGTGGTTCCGGAGGTATAGATGATGCCGGCGGGGGCATCGCCATCGAGGAAAACTTGTGGCCTTTCGTTTGGCGACAGGGCGGCTTCGCGAGTGAGATCCGATGGATTCCAGATGGGCACGGGGCTCGGGAATTCAGTTGCAGAGACTACGGCCACAGGTTCGGCGTCGCTGAGGATATGGGTCAACTCACGCTCGCGGTAGAGAATGTTGATGGGGACGAAGATCACGCCGAGCTTGACGCAGGCGAGATACAGGTCGATCATTTCGAGGCAGTTGACGAGGTAGACGCAGAGGCGGTCGCCGGATTTAAGGCCGCGCTGGGCGAGCAACTGAGCCAGGCGATTGCTGCGCGCGTCGATGTCGCCGAAGGTGTAGTTAGCACCTTGGAATTCGAGCGCGGTGCGGTCGCGGCGGGCGACGAAGGAGAGATCGAAGAGGTGAAGGAGGTTCAAAAGATTGAAGGTAGCACGGGTTGAGCACTGCGAGGGTAAGTAACCTCGCCTCGCCCGTTGAGTCTTACCTGAAGAGGCCAAAACGTGGAATCATTTCGAACTAGCTGCTGTGTCGTAGGCGGCGGACCGGCGGGCGTAATGTTGGGGTACCTGCTGGCGCGAGCGGGCGTCGAGGTGGTGGTGATCGAGAAGCACGGGGACTTCTTTCGCGATTTTCGAGGCGACACCGTGCATCCGTCCACTCTCCAGGTGATGCACGAGCTTGGGCTGCTGGAGGACTTTCTCAAACTGCCGCATCAGGAATTGACTTCGGTGGGAGGCCGAGTGGGCGATTTCTCTTTCCAAGCCGCGGATTTTAACCATTTACCCACCCGCTGCAAGTTCGTCGCTCTGATGCCGCAATGGGATTTCCTGAACTTTCTTTCCGATCGCGCGAAGCGGTTTCCGCGCTTTGAAATGCGGATGCAAACCGAGGGCGTCGACCTGATTCGTGTGGGCCGCAGGATCGCCGGAGTGGAGGCGCGATCGCCGGAGGGGCCGGTACACATCCAGGCGGATCTGGTGGTGGCGTGCGATGGGCGCCATTCGACGATGCGCAGAGCCGCGGGTCTTGAGGTGCAAGAGTTCGGCGTGCCGATCGATGTGCTATGGTTTCGCATTTCGCGTCGAGCGGGCGATCCCGAGCAGTTGTTGGGAAATATCAACTATGGCAGGGCGCTGATCCTAATCAACCGCGGCGACTATTTTCAGGCCGGCCTGATTATTCCGAAGGGTTCGTTCGAGCAAACCAAGCGCGAAGGGCTCGATGCGTTTCGCGAGACGATCGGGCGAATTGCCCCGTACGTGGGAAATCGCGTGGGGGAGCTTGAAAGTTGGGATCAAATTAAACTGCTCACCGTGCAGATCAACCGGCTGCGGAAGTGGCATCTTCCGGGCCTGCTCTGCATCGGCGACGCCGCGCATGCCATGTCACCGGCGGGTGGCGTAGGAATTAATCTGGCCATCCAGGACGCGGTGGCGACGGCGAATTTACTCGCCGAGCCGCTCCGGCAAGGGCGTGTGACGGAAGCGCTTTTGGCGCGAGTGCAAGAGCGGCGGGAGTTTCCCACGCGTGTGACGCAGAGGCTGCAGGTGAACGCGCACAAGTTGTTTGAGCGAGTGTTTCAAACCAGCGGTCCATTAGAAGCTCCCTGGCAACTGAAGGCGATATCGCGAGTGCCGGGTTTGCAGCGCGTGATGGGACGCGTGGTTGGGATCGGCGTGCGGCCGGAACATGTGGCCGGCGGGCCAAGGCGCGAGTGGTCTCTCAAGAAAGCGGCGGTGAGCGCTGGGGCGTTGCTTGGAGCTACGGCGGTGACGCTGCGAGCGCTGCGCAGATGAACGCCGATCTGCATTGCTAACCATCAGTTTCTTGGTGCGGCGCGACGAAATTCATCAGGCGGCCTTTGGAATGAGGAGATTCACAGTGGCGTTGGAAGCTGCAATCACGGCGGTAACGACTTGGCGGCC